>ENA-UONZ01001002-UONZ01001002.1-human-gut-metagenome-genome-assembly--contig:-C93old-NODE-1002-length-37017-cov-9.290325_pt1 | contig 37017 bp, 44 predicted proteins | sample MGYA00242468_ERZ724015 | MGnify/ENA metagenome assembly ERZ724015
TTAAATAAATAAAATAATCATAAAATTGAAAAAGCACCTTACAGGTGCTTTTTTTATTACAAATAAAAAGAGCTTCTAAATATTTAGAAGCTTTTGGAATTCTTGTGTATTCCTCGTGTAAAAGGTAGTAGGTAGAAAGTAGTAGGTTATGTGAAATTTGTATTTGTATCTGTTTTATATATTAATTAAGTATTTTTTATATATAAGATTTCAAAAAACGCTGGTTTTTGTTACAAAACTTTACGATATTTTGAATTATAATAAGTTGGAAATAAGGAACGAAATATGAAAATAGCAATTTATCCGGGAAGTTTTGATCCCATTACAAAAGGTCATTTAGATATACTCATAACAGCAACCGAGATTTTTGATAAAGTTATTATTGCTGTTGCAAGAAATTCTGAAAAACATGGTTTTTTAAGTGTGGATGAACGTGTAAAACTCATCAAAGAAAGCGTTAAAGACTTGCCTAATGTTGAAGTTGACTGCTTTGAAGGGTTGACAATCAATTATGCAAGAGAAAAAGGTGCCAAAGTTTTGATAAGAGGCTTGCGTGCCGTTTCCGACTTTGAATACGAAATGCAGCTTTCTCAGGCTAACAGTGCTTTAGCAAGCGAAGTTAAAACAGTATTTCTTACAACAAAACCAAAATACAACTTTATTTCATCAAGTACAATAAAAGAAATTTTCTTAAATAACGGTGATGTTTCAAAATTTGTGCCCGAACCTGTTTATGAATATTTAACAAATACTTATAAATGTTAAAATATGTGGCTTTTTGAATATAATTATTTGACAATTATTTTACCCTTATGTAGAATGAAAGTAGTAAGAAAGGGATATGTGTGACAGCATGCAACAAAATAATGGCGTATATGATTTATTAAAAATGTTAGAAATTTCTTTGGAGGAAGGTTTCCCTATTATTCCACGTAAATTTACCGTAGTAAAAACAAAAGAAATTGAAACTTTAATTGATAGAATTTATGCTTCTTTACCCGTAGAAGTACAAGAAGCAAGGGCGTTTTTACGACGCAGAGAAGAACTTCAAATTGAAGCTCAGCAAAAAGCTGAAAAAATTATAACAGATGCTCAGATGGAAGCTGACAGAAAACTGTCTGAAGCTGACTTTATTAAAGCACTTGAACGTGAAGGCATAAGAATTAGAACTCAAGTTCAGGAAGAATGTGAAGAAATTAAGCGCAAAGCTATGGAAGAAGCTGAAAATATCAGAGCTCAAGCTATGGCAGAAGCAATGAAAACTAAAGAAGGCGCTGAACTTTATGCCGAACAAGTATTAACAAATCTTGAAAAGAACTTGACCCAGCAGCAGCAAATTGTTAAAAACGGTCAGGTTTATATGGAAAAACTTCGTACTGATGCTTTCGGAAGCTATGATATTCCTACTTCTTACTCATCTGAAAGAGCACAGTCAAGTTCTGATTTTATTATCAAATAACATCTTCAAAAAATAATCTGACAAAAGTTTGCTTATTAAAAGCAAACTTTTTAGTTTGTAATATTACCTTATTGTTTTTTAACATATTATTTGCAATTTATTTTGTTTGTTTTATTATGTAAACATAAGCCGATTTAATAGAATGTGAGTTATATCACATTCTTTTTTAAAGAGGAAAGAAATTTTTAAAATAAGCAAAAAAAGGAAAAATAAAATTATGGGTATCAAAGGAAAAAATGACAGAATGGTAGTTCTTGCATGTGAAGAATGCAAAGAAAGAAACTACACTACAACTAAAAACAAAAAAAATATTAAAGAAAGACTTGAATTGAATAAATTCTGCCCTTCTTGCAAAAAACACACTACTCACAAAGAAACCAAATAGTGTAATTTAAAAGGATAAAACGGGGAAACTTCCCCGCTGTGCGTCCTTAGTTCAGTTGGTAGAACGTCGGTCTCCAAAACCGGATGTCGAGGGTTCGAGTCCTTCAGGGCGCGATTTATAAAAAAATAAGGAAACAAAAATATGATAGGTGCAGAAAATTCAACGCCTTCTTGGCTTTCAAATATGACTAACTCTATTAAAACTTACTTCAGAGGAGTAAGAACAGAATGGGGTAAAATCAGCTGGCCTGAAAAACGCCAGGTAGTAGCAGAAACTTTATTTGTAATAGTTATAGTTTTTGTTTTCACTGTAGCAATTTATTTAATGGATATAATTTTTAAAGGTTTGTTCGGATTAATTAAATAGTCCGGTTTACAAGAATAAAGGTGGCTTATGACTAAGAAAGAAAAATCAATGGAAGATCAACTTAACGAAGATAAAGCTCAAGAAGCTTTAGAAGCGGAAGTTGCAGCAGAAGCGGAAGCTGAAGAAAAAAAAGCTAAGAAAAATCAAAAACGCTGGTACATTGTTCATACATATTCAGGATATGAAAACAAAGTAAAAGTTAACCTTGAAAAACGTATTGAATATATGAATATGGGTGACAAAATCTTTAGAATTGAAGTTCCTCAAAAAACTGTTACTCAACTTAAAGGCGGTAAAAAACAAGAACGTGAAGAAAAAATCTTCCCCGGTTATGTCTTAGTCGAAATGATTATGGATGAAGACAGCTGGTACGTTGTAAGACACACATCAGGTGTTACAAAATTCGTTGGCTCGGCTAAAAAACCTATCCCTGCCCGTGACAGCGAAATCAAAAAGATTATTAACAGATCTACTTCAACATCACAAAAAATTGAACTTGATGTTAAAGCAGGCGACAAAGTCAGAATTACTTCAGGACCTTTCGCAGACTTTATTGCGGATATTATCGAAGTTTATCCTGACAAATCTAAACTACGTGCAAATGTTTCAATCTTCGGACGTGAAACTCCTGTAGAACTTGAATACAAGCAAATCAATAAATTATAATATTAAAAGATAAATAGTACAAAAACTGTGGAAGGACCCTTCCGCTAAAGATAAATGCGGCAGACCGTTAGTACCACAAAAGGAGAAAAAAATGGCAAAAAAAGTAGTAGGAAAAATCAAGCTTCAAATCGAAGCAGGTAAAGCAAATCCGTCACCACCGGTTGGTCCTGCATTAGGTCAGCATGGTGTTAACATCATGGATTTTTGTAAGCAATTTAACGCTAAAACAGAATCTCAAGCAGGATACATTATCCCTGTTGTTATTGATGTTTATGAAGACAGAAGTTTTTCTTTTATCGTAAAATCACCTCCGGCTCCGGTTCTTATTAAAAAGGCATTAAACTTGTCTAAAGGATCAGCTGTTCCTAACAAAGATAAAGTTGGTGAAATTACTCAAGAACAACTTGAAGAAATTGCTAAAATTAAAATGAACGACTTAAATGCAACAACACTTGAAGCTGCTGTAAAAATGATTAAAGGTTCTTGCAGAGCTATGGGTGTTACAGTTAAAGAAGGTTAGATGGAAGGACGTTAGTCCGTTATTACCACGAAAGGAATTAAATAATGAGTAAATTAACTAAAAAACAAAAGAAAATGCAGGAAATGCTGGAAGGATTTGTTCAACCGGCTACTGCAGTTGATTCTATTAAAAAATTACAAGAAATTTCTAAAGAAGTTTCTAAGTTCAATGAAACAGTTGAATGCCATATGAGATTAGGTATTGATGTTCGTCAAGCTGATCAGCAAATTCGTTCAACAGTTGTATTGCCTGCAGGTTTAGGTAAAACTGTTAGAGTTTGTGTTATCGCTAAAGGACCTAAAGCTACAGAAGCAAAAGATGCAGGTGCTGATTTTGCTGGAGCTGAAGAAATTATCGATAAAATTTCTGACGGCTGGTTTGAATTCGATACATTAATCGCTACACCTGACTGTATGGGTATGTTGGGTAAATTAGGTAGAGTATTGGGACCTAAAGGTTTAATGCCTAACCCTAAAACCGGTACGGTTACTATGGATGTTGCTAAAGCAGTTAAAGATGCTAAAGCTGGTAAAGTTGAATTCAGAGCTGATAAACAAGGTATGATTCACTGTCCTATCGGTAAAGTTCAGTTTACTGAAGAAGATTTACTTAAAAACTATGCAACTTTAGCGGATGCTATTTTGAGAGCAAAACCTGCTTCTGCAAAAGGTACTTTTGTTAAATCAGTTTACCTTTCTACAACAATGGGACCTGGTTTAAAATTAGACCCGAAAACTTTTGCAGCTGAAGTAAAAGAACTTGTTTAATTTTAATTTAACAATTATAAAAAGCATTCTCGTTGAGAGGGTGCTTTTTTTATTGTATAATCATAAAAGAATTGGAGAGAAAGATTATGTCAAAAGGATTATTTGTAACCTTTGAAGGAGCAGACGGGTGCGGCAAGACTACCCAGATGAAACTGCTTAAAGAATATTTGCTGTGTAAAGGAATAGATGTTGTTTTAACAAGAGAACCCGGTGGTAGAGGGCTTGGTGAAAAAGTTCGTGAAATCCTTTTGAATTATGATGGTGCTGTTTCTGACAGATGTGAATCGTTTTTGTTTTTGGCAGATAGAGCACAAAATATAGATATTATAGTAAATCCGGCTGTCGAAAGTGGCAAAATTGTACTTTGTGACAGACATATAGATTCTACTGTGGCTTATCAAGGTTATGGTAGAGGACTTGATTTGGAACGTATAAAAATGCTTAACAGTATTGCTACAAATAACAGAAAACCTGATTTAACTTTTGTGTTTGATATTGATGTTGAAACTTCAATGCAGCGGGTAGGTAAAGAAAAAGACCGGCTTGAAAGCGAGGGAAAAGAGTTTCATAATCGTGTAAGAAACGGTTACTTAGAGATTGCCAAACAAGAACCTGAGAGAATTAAGGTTATTGATGCATCAATGTCTATAGAAGAAATTCATGAAGAAGTTAAGAAAGTAATTGATTTTTATTTAAATTACGGCAAACATTCCCAGTAAGTTTTTTTATCATCATACGGGCAAGTGTTAGATAAAGCAAATTGAGAGCAAGTTATGCCGTTAATTTTAGATTTACTTGACGGCGAACATTTATTTGCAGCTTCAGGAGAATTATTATATCCACCTTGCGGATTGCCGTTTTCGTCATAGTTGCCTTCTGCTTCTGAGGTTGTAGGTCCGAATATTCCTGTTTTATAAATATTAAATGAAAAAATATCGTGTCCATAAGCATTTGGTCCTTTGTTAATCCCGTTTGTATCAATTATAACCCAATTCCTATAGCAATTTTGAGAAACAGAAATTGCACTTCCGTCAGGTGTTATAACACTTCCTTCGTTTCTGAATAATTGGCTGCATTCAGGCAATACTGCTTTTTCGAAAGTATATGTTCTAACTTTTGATAAATATTTTTTATTTGTGTCATTATTAATATTTTCTATTTTTATGTATTCTTTATAAATTGCTTTTGCTATTTCAGGATATGGATTAACAAGATCTGTATCATCCCATAAAGGCGGTTCATTAATTTTAGCTTTATTATATGCATTATAGAAATTAGCATATGATTTTTTGAATGCTGTTTCTAATTCTTTTTTTTGTTTATTCTGTATTAAAGACGGCATAGTCAAAGCTGCAACAACACCAATAATGCCAAGAGTAATCAGGACTTCGGCGAGTGTGAATGCACACCGATGAACATCTGTTAACAGTGCAACATGTGTAGCACTTTCAGGCAATATAAACGCATCGTACTTTTTCATATTCTCTCCTCTCGGACAAATAGGTCACTGACAATGTCTTTAGTTTAAGGCAGAATAGGTCACATGTCAAGGCTTAAAGAATTAGGGAAAAATATAGCAAGATACAGACAAGCTAAAGGTTTGTCTCAAGAAAAACTTGCAGAGATAGTTGATTTATCCCGTGAATACGTTACCAGAGTGGAAAATGGTCAAAAAAATATTAGCCTTAAAAAGTTGTTTGCTATAGCTGATGCTTTAGAAGTTGATTTTTGTATGTTAACAAATTTTAAGTAACTAGCAAAATTTTTTATTATGTGTTTTTTAATACTAGCGTAAAACTGTGAGGTTATCTTGTGACAACTACAGATGCATCAATGAATACTTATTATTCGAGCTATCCGACTTCACCAGCCGTAAGCCGAAAGAAAATTGCCGGTGCAATGCTTGCCGGAGGTTTGCTTGGTATGAATGCGTATTATTTCCCAGTAAATAAAGATATCTTTGTGCAAAAATCTTTTGATTTAACCAAAGCTGAAGCAGATAACCAAATTGCGGTTTTGACAGGTATTGCTAAAGAAGTTGATAATAAAAGCGTTAGTACCCAAAGCAAAATGATTTTGCAGGAGATGGGGCTTGGACAGGACGTAGTAGAGATTACAAAGAAATGCATTGATTTGGATAAAAGTGTAACAGATCCTGCTGCTGTCAAAAAACTTAAAGCAGGTTTTGACTCTAATTTTGCAAGTTATAAAAAACAGCCGAGTTTAATGGACAATACTTGTGCAGAGGCATTCAGAACAATTAAGAGAAATAAGTTCAAATGGGGTACGGGTATCGGAGCAGCAATCGGGCTTGCTTTAGGATTAATTTTGAGCAAAAATTAGCGCTGCGCCGTTAAATCAGGTTTACTTACAACATCAATAACCTTGAAGTCTTTAAATGTTGAAATTACTTTAATATTATTGTTATTTTTTGAGTTCTCTTTTGCAAGAAGAGCACCTACAATAGCTTCAAGCTGTGACATAGGCATCATATTTGCAGGTAAGTCAATTCCCCACTCATTTCTTAATGCCTGTTGTAAAAATTTACAGTCGGCAGGCGAACGTTCTTTGTAGCAAGAGTTCAAATTCAGGCTCTGTCTTGTTAAATACAATTCAAAACGATTAATCTCAATTCCCTTTTCTGTTAAAGACTTAAAATATTCACATCCTCTTGTAGAATATCTTTGTGTCCAGCCTTCACGGTTAGGAATTAACGGATTTGTTGCGACCATTTGATAAGGTTTGCCGAGTATACGCCATTTACCGTTAAGCATTGTTCTGTCCCAAACAAGAGATGCACATATTTTTGAATATTTAAGTGAAGGGAAATTATCAAAGAAATATATTATGTCGTTAATTGTGTATAATTTATCGACAAGTATAAGGTTGTTGTCCTCATCCATAACAGCTACTCCGGTATCCATACCGGATGAAGCTGCTAATGATAGTCCTATATAGTAATTCATTTATTCTCCTAAGGAATTAATTTAGTTAGGATTAAAGGTTCTTCTTCTGTAACAAGAACAGTATGTTCAAAGTGAGCAGACGGTTTTTTATCAATTGTGCTTACAGTCCATTCATCATCTGCCACTTCAACTTCATCAACTCCAAGATTTAACATTGGTTCAATTGCAATAGCCATTCCTTGTTTTAAAAGAGTTTTGTCGCCAACTTTGTAGTTAAACAAAAACGGATCTTCGTGCATTTGATGACCTACACCATGACCGCCGTATTGACGAACGATACCGAGTTTTTCTCTTTTTGCCACAGACTCGATTGCACCGGATACGTCATCAAGCACATTGCCTGCACGCATTTGATTTATGCCTGCAAAAAGAGCTTCCTCCGTTGTTTTCAAAAGATGCTGAACTTCTGCGCTAACATTTCCCACAGGATAAGTCCAGGCTCCGTCGCCTACCATACCTGCATAAGTTGCACCAACATCAATGCTTATGATATCTCCTTCTTTGACTTTTACATCATCATGAGGAATTCCGTGCACCACCTGCTCATTTATTGAAGCACAGATTGAACCTGGAAATCCGTGATATCCTAAGAAAGTAGGTATTGCACGTTCTTTTTTTATAATTTTGAAGGCAATATCATCAAGTTCTTTAGTGCTTATGCCTGGTTCAATTACTCTTGCCATTTCCTGATGTACAAGTGCAACGATATGACCTGCATAGCGCATTCTTTTAATTTCATCTCTTGATTTTCTGTTTATCATTTAATTACCTGTAATAATCTTTCCCAAACTTCGTCAATTGAACCGTTTGCATCAATTGATTTTAAAACACCTTTATTTGTGTAATATTCAATCAACGGAGCTGTTTCTTTATTATATGTATCAAATCTTGATTGTGCAACTTCTCTGGTATCATCTTTACGCTGAGTAAGTTCTGCACCGTCTTTATCACAGTGTCCAGCTGTTTTTGGAGGTTTGAATTCAAGGTTATAAATCTCTCCGCAAACAGGGCAGGAACGGCGGTTAACAATTCTTTCAACAAGAATGCTTGTATCTATGTCAAAGTAAATTGCTATAAATTGAGTTAGTTCATCTTTATCAATTTCTTTATTCATTTTTTCAAGCTGTTCTGCCTGTTCAACGCTTCTTGGAAAACCGTCAAGTATATAACCGTTTTTGCAGTCCTCTTGAGAAAGTCTGTTTTTAATAATTCTTGAAACTAATTCGACAGGAACAAGTTGTCCTTTATCAATAAAAGACTTAGCTTCTTTTCCGGCTTCGGTTTCAGCTTTAATTTCAGCTCTTAACAAAGAGCCGGTATCAACGTGCGGAAAGTTCAAATATTCTGCTAATTTATTAGTTTGAGTTCCTTTTCCGCAAGCAGGGGGTCCTAAAAAAATAAGTTCTTTTTTTGTCATTTGTATATTCTCTCTTTCGTCTGATTATACAATAATCTTACATCAAGAAAATTTTGAATTCAAGAAATACATATGCAATAAGACAATTTATAAAAATATGTTTTTTATAATAGCAAAATAATAAAAAAGAGGACGAATAAGTCCTCTTTTTTCTATGTATCAATGTTTGTTGCATAAACCGCATTAGCTTCAATAAAGTTTCTTCTCGGGTCAACTTTATCTCCCATTAATATATCAAATAACTGGTCACAAAGCATTGCATCTTCTACATTTACTTTTAATAAAGTTCTTGTTGCAGGATCCATAGTTGTTTCCCACAATTGTTGAGGCATCATTTCGCCTAAACCTTTGAAGCGTTGGATTTGTAATCCTTTTTGACCTCTGTCATCAATTATTTTTTGCAGTTTTTCAAATGAATTGATTTCATATTGTTCTGTATCTGTTTCAAGAATTAAAGTATCTTCTTCTTCAATCAAATAATCTCTGATTAATGGATATGATGCTTTTAGTCTTTTATATTCAGAACTTTTAATAATGTTTTGTGTAATTATTACGTGCTCTTCTTCGTTAAGGTTCAACTGAATTGAATATTTTGCATTTTCTGCATTATATTTTGCAGAAACCACGTAATTAGCAGCTTCCTGAATATTGTAATTCTTAGCGTGGTCTTGAAGATAATGGTTCAAGTATGCAATAATTTCATTCATTTTTGCCTGATCTTCAAAACATTCTACAGTAATATTTGAACGTACAAGTCCTCTCAACACTACAGCAGGATACAAGTTCAAGATAGGATTGTTGTATGAATTATAGAATGCTGACATGTTTTTAATCAATTCTAATAACTCATCACCTGTTTTTGTTCTTGCTTTTGTTTTATCAGAAAGGCTCAGGTTTTTAATACCACGTTCTTTAAGCATTTTGTCAAGAGCATGTTCATCGTATAAGTATTCTGACGTTTTGCCTTGAGTAACCTTAAACAGCGGAGGCTGAGCAATGTATACAAAACCGTTTTCAATTAAAGGTCTTGCATATCTGAAGAAGAATGTTAAAAGAAGTGTTCTGATATGAGCGCCGTCAACATCCGCATCGGTCATAATAATAATTTTATGGTAACGAAGTTTTTCCAAATCAACTTCATCGGCATTTCTGCTGATATTAATACCGAAAGCCTGAACCATAGATTGGATTTCATTGTTGCCGTAAATTTTATCAAGTCTTGCTTTTTCTACGTTTAAGATTTTACCTCTCAACGGCAGAATAGCCTGAAACATTCTGTTTCTGCCCTGTTTTGCAGAACCGCCCGCAGAATCACCCTCAACTATATAAATTTCACATTTTTCAGGTTCTCTGTTTGAGCAGTCAGCAAGTTTACCCGGCAATGTAGAGTTTTCAAGAACGGATTTTCTTCTTGTTAATTCTCTTGCTTTTCTTGCAGCTTCTCTTGCACGCTGTGCCTGTAAAGTTTTTTCTATAATAATTTTTGCAATTTTCGGATTAAATTCAAGCCATTCTTGAAGTTTGTCACGGACTGCATCCTGAGTTGCGCCCATAGCTTCCTGATTACCGAGTTTTTCTTTTGTTTGTCCTTCGAATTCAGGGTTAGGTATTTTTACGCTGACAATTGCAGTCAAACCCTCACGAACATCTTCACCTGAAAGGTTTGAGTCAGAATCTTTTAAGATGTTATTTTTTCTTGCGTAATCATTGAATACACGTGTTAAAGAGTTTCTGAAACCTGTTAAGTGAGTACCACCCGAATTTGTGTTAATGTTGTTGGCAAAAGATAATACACTTTCACTGTATGCATCTGTATATTGCATAGCAACTTCGATTTGCATACCGTCAACAACTTTATCAATATAAATAGGTCTGTCATGAAGAACATTTTTGTTCTGGTTTAAGAATTCAACATAACTTGCAATACCGCCGACATAGTGGAAAATTTCCTGTTCGCCTGTATGTCCGTCAATGAATATGATTTTTAAGCCTTTGTTTAAGAAAGCCATTTCACGTAATCTGTTAGCGATTACATCTCTGTCAATTTCTGTAGTATCAGTAAAGATTTCAGGATCAGGCCAGAAAGTAGTTTTAGTCCCTGTTTTATCTGTAGCTTCTCCTTTTTCAACAGGAGCAACCGGTTCGCCTCTCATGTATTCCTGATGCCAAACAAAACCTTGTCTTGAAACTTCAACAATATATTTTTCTGAAAGAGCATTAACAACAGAAGCACCAACGCCGTGAAGACCGCCTGATACTTTGTAGCCGCCGTCGCCGAATTTTCCGCCTGCGTGAAGTACTGTGTGAACGATTTCCAAAGCTGATTTGCCTGTTTCAGGTTTAATATCAACAGGAATACCACGACCGTTATCTTCAACAGTAACACTGTTGTCTTTATTAACAGTTACATAAATATCTGTACAGAAGCCTGCAAGAGATTCGTCAATAGAGTTATCCACAATTTCATAAATACAGTGATGCAAACCTCTTTGAGATGTAGAACCGATATACATACCCGGTCGCATTCTTACGGCTTCCAACCCTTCTAATACACGAATATTGCTGGCATCATAGGATTGAGAAGTTTTTGTTTCAATAGCTTCATCGTTGTCCGGCAGATCCACAACCTCGATTTTTTCAGCAGGCTGCACCTGTTCTTTCTGTTCATTGGTTACTTCTGTAATTCCATCAGCCATATTCTTATATTCTCCCCTTAAATTAGTCTAATTCCCTTACCAATATTGTAACACAAACATATTAAAATGCCTAATTTATGACAAAAAGTAACGGAAATCAGCACTTGAAAACGGTTTAAAAATGTTATATAATAAACTTACTTATTATATTTGCATTTCAAACAGGGAGTTGGAAAAAATTTGAAACTTAATACCGGAAAATTTTTAAGAAACATTCATGCTTTATGTGCTTTTACACTGGCAGAGGTTTTGATTACACTCGGTATTATCGGCGTTGTTGCGGCTATGACTATGCCTTCTCTTGTTAACGACCACAGAAACAAGCAATATGTCGTTGCTTTTAAGAAACTGTATTCAAATTTTTCTAATGCAATTATTATGTTTAAAGCAGATCAGGGGTGCGACGGCATTGATATTTCAACCTGTATAGAAGGAATGGGGTATGGGGATAATAATTGTAGTGCGTTTGCAGAAGTTGCAAAGAAAATGAAATACGTTAAAATGGCTCCTGACGGTGCTAACGCAGCCGGCTGGGTTGCAGATGCAAGCTATAATTATTACGGCGATAAAGTCAGCAACGGCTACGGAATGGTTAACAGTACAGGTATAGGTTGTTTTTACGGACTTCCCGACGGTATGGTTTTAAACGTTGACGTAGATACTAACGGATTTAAAGTTTTTGTGGATACAAACGGCAGAAAAGGTCCTAACAGAATGGGCAAAGATGTTCACACATTTACTGTAGGCTGCGGATCTGCATCTGCTGATAAGGTTGCAGCTTGTATTGCAACGGGTAAAGATATTTTCCCTTTTGTTCATGAATCATTTCCTTCGCAAATAACTAAAGGTTTATGTACAATGGGAAGTTTTTTGGATGATACTTGTGATCAGGATAATATGTTTCCTAATGTTTCAGGCGGAGCATCTCCATCTGCATATATATTAATTAATGATAAATTACCTGATTATAGAGAAATAGCATCAAGAGTTTCAGGTTTTAAACCGTAAAATATAGAAAGGAGCACCAGCGTAGCCGCTGGACCCGCCAATCGGGCATTGCATAATAATTAAAACATATAGAAAGGAGCAATTTATGAAAAGATTTGATTTATTCGGGGGGGGGGCAACCGTTTAAGCTCCCTTAGTAAGGCATTTACGCTTGCGGAAATTTTAATTACTTTAGGCATTATCGGTGTTGTTGCGGCATTGACTATGCCATCTTTGATTAACAAAACCCAAAATAAAGAACTGCACGCACAGTATAAAAAAACTTATGCAGAATTAAATCAGGTTTCGCAGTTATTTATGCAAGATAACGGAATCTCTGCAACAGATTATGCACAAACTTATGGTACGCCTAATTTTGTTAGAAACAAGATGCCAAATTATTTCAAAGGATTTGAACTGATTGACGATACTACTTTTGGTTCAACTGATGAAGAAGGGAATAAGTTATCAAATGCATATCAGATGTATACGTTTAATGGCAGCAAGGTTAGTTTGGGACCTTGTGATGATATTGGTTTTAGAACCGATGTCGGAGGCAGAATATATTCTTTTGTTGGAGATAACATACAAGAAGGACAGCAGGGACCGGTTATTTGTGTTGATATTAACGGACAAAAAAGACCTAATAAGTGGGGGTATGACATATATATATTCCGATTTACCAGAAACGGGTATGTTATCCCTATGGGACAGGAATATAAGAGTGGAGAAGAAGCGTATGGAAGCGCAGGTGACAGAACTTCAAGTAATTTCTTTATAAAAAATCAATGCAGAGCAACAAGCAGTGTTTCCAATCAGTTTTCCTGTTCGTATTATGCTCTTGCTGATAAGCACCCGACAATTGAAGGGAAAAACTATTGGCAGGATTTTTTAGGCACTTCCAGATAGCCTTATAGAGTAATTATATTTTTAATTTTCTCCTATATACTTCATTTTGTAGAAATTATATAGGAGAATATTTTATGTCTAAACATTTACTTAAATCTATCGGCAAAATTATTGAAGACAGCGGCTCTGATAAAATTACTGTTTTTACGGGGCATTTAAAAATAGATGGTAATGTATTTCAACCTGAAGGCAGATGTGAAGAGTGTCATGATGACTTTATTACATTAGAAAATGCTCTTGTTTGCAGACTTAATGACTATTGTACTTGCGATGAAGACGATTGCGAATGTAATGATTACGTATGTTTCAGATATGATTGGCTAAATATTGCCATTGATGATATTGTAGCTTTCAGTATCGTTAAATAGAATTGAAAAGAGCCGTTTATTTAACTAACGGCTCTTTTATTTTATTTTACTGTTTGAATAAGTGCTTCTATTACTACCGGATCCCACTTTGTACCTGATTCGGATTTCATAATTTCAACTGCTTTTTCAACAGGCATTGCTTTTCTGTAAGGTCTGTCAGATGTCATGGCTGAATATGCATCAGCAGCAGCTATTATTCTTGAACCAAAAGGAATTGATTGCCCTTTTAAGCCTTCGGGAGCACCTGAACCGTCATATCTTTCTTTCTGGTAAGTTATATATGGTACAACTTCTGAAAGGAAGTTGATGTTCATTAACAGGTGCACACCGACATTTGAGTGGTTTTGGATTTTTTTGAAGTCTTCATCCGAAAGTTTGCCGTTTGCTGCAAAGATTTTTTCAGGTAAAGCTATTTTGCCGATATTTTGTAAAAGTCCTGCGTAATATATCAAATCTGTTGTTTTTTCGTTTAATCCTAATTCCCTGCAAATTTTTCTTGCAATATTTGCAGTATTTTTTGAATGTGATACAGTGTATTGACCTTTAGTGTCAACAGCGTTTGCAAGATGTTCCACAAAACTTTGCTGATAATCGCATAAGTCGCCGATTAAAGCTGTAAGCTCAGCTCTTATATGCTGTAAATCGCTTGTTTGTGAATGCTCATCTTCAATAAGTTTATTTGTTTCATCTATTGTTTGCTGCAATGTCATTGATGTTGCAAAAAGTATAGCAATGCTTTCGACCAATTCCAGATATTCTTCGTTAACGGCTTTATCGGAATTGTTTTCAAGAATTATTACACCTGTTGATTTTATGTTGCAGTGCATAGGAACAGCAATTACATTTTCTAAAACAGTTTCTTTTGATAAGAATGCTTTTCCGGCAGCAGATGTTTCGTCAACGGTAATAACGGCAGGTGCTTGAGAAGTTGTACCTGCAAGTTCTAAACAATTTTGTTTTTCAAGATAAATATGGCATGCTTCTATTTCAAGCATTTGCTTGATTGATTCGGCTATTGATGTAAAAATAGCTTGTTTTTCTGTTGAATCAAAACTTAAAACACAAAGAGTATTCTGCATTGAATATATAGAAATAAGCTCTTTCAGCTGGTTAATCAGCCCTGCTTTTTTATCTTTAACGTTAGCTCCTATTTTCTTTGCCAAATCCTCTGAAATGAGGTTCTCAGCAATAAAATCACCTAAATTAAGTGCAAAAATTTCTTCAATAGGATCCTGATCAATTAAGTAATCTGATTGGGAAAAAAGTGAAACACCATTATTCTTCTCTTCTTTTTTCATTAAAATTTTCCTTACTTACATACATGCCTTCATTTATACTTACGGCACATGGCAGAAAAAACTTTAATGATTTTTACAAAAGTTCATACTTTAGTATGGGAAAGTTCAAACTTAAGTATAAAAAATAATAAAAATTATGTATTAATAACCGATAGCCCAATTAAAAGATGCTGTTTTTTCAGGTTTTGCTGCTGCTGGAACTGCTGTGCTAACTGCTTGAACTTCAATAACTTTGGCTGCTTTTTGAAGCATGTTATACTGCATCATTTTGCTGTCGACATTATTAAATGACTTTAATCTGTCTAAATGGTTTTGCAACTCTGCATTTTCATCATTAAGGGTAGTAATTTGACGGCTTAATTTATTAAGACTTAATTCATTAGACATGGCAAAATAATAGCTGATAAATGCGAACACTATTGCTATTCCTAATAAACCGCATAAAGTTTTATTTACTTTTCTGATTGCCATAGCTTTTTGTGAAATCTCCTTTTGGAAATAACCTTCAATAACCTGATTTTCTTCTTTAATAGGATTGTTTACATATGATTGATTATCTTGCTGTGAATAATAATTTGTTCTTACTCTTGCTGTATTCAACTTCTCTACCCCAACTACTGTTTTTAATCAGTTAATTATGTCTTATACATCTGGCAATTCTTAACTTTGCGCTTCTGGAAGGCGGATTTTCCAAAACTTCCTTTTCACTAGCCTCAATTGGTTTTTTGTTTACCAGTTCCAATATTGGAGGCGGACATTTGCATATCATCTGTGTTTTATCGCAATGACACCTCTGTGAATGGTACTTGAATAAGTGTTTCACCAATCTATCCTCCAGTGAGTGAAAACTTATTACACTTATTATAGCACCAAAATCAAGCAAATCCAACACATCGTTTAGAGTATTTTTTACATTTGTTAACTCTTGATTTACTTCTATTCTGATTGCCTGAAAAACCCTTGTAGCAGGGTGTATTGAGGATTTTACACGTGGTGTGCAATTCGTAATCAAATCGGCTAATTCTGTTGTTGTTTCAAGCTTTTTGAGCTTTCTTTGTTCAACTATTTTTTTTGCAATTCTTTTTGAAAATCTTTCCTCTCCGTATTCGGAGAATATTCTTACCAAATCGTCTTCACTGTATGAGTTTACAACATCATAGGCGGAGAATCGGGCATCCTGATTAAAACGCATGTCAAGAGGAGCTTCTTTGGAAAAAGAAAATCCCCGTTCGCCTTTATGAAATTGATGATATGATGCTCCCAGGTCAAAAAGCACGCCGCCTGTGATTTTTTCAATCCCGAGTTCATGTAACACTTTTTTAATATTTGCGTAGGAATTTTTAACGATTGTAATGTTTTTGTAATCTTTCAACCGTTCGGATGCTGCTTTTATAGCATCATCATCGACATCAAAAGCTATTAAGTGTCCGTCAGGCTGAATTCGGCTTAATATTAAACCAGAATGTCCTCCACCGCCAAGAGTGCAGTCAACATATATTTTACCGTTTTTACATTCCAGCGCATCAACGGCTTCATTTTTCATCACTGTATAGTGTTTAAATTCTTCCATAAAGGAATTGTAGCATGAAAAAGCTTTATTAAAGTATTATTCCGCAATTTGATTAAGCCCGTAATGATCGTAAGTACTTATAAAGTTTTCATAAGCCATTTTTTTGACGTTGCATTCACTGTCAGCAATGTTAATCATCATGCCGCTTTGCTCCAGTACTCTGGGGAATACTGCATTAAATAAGACAATTAAAAAGATGTACTTCTTAATTTCGTCAGCATGTATATTTATTTCGACCATAAGCAAAAAACTCCGTTACCCCAATCTTTAACAATACATATATATTCTTATTAACGGCATAATTTTTTATTTTCTTTAAAAGTAAATGAATTATGTAAAAATATATTAAAAAGTAAAAACAAGTCCGATTTATTTAACCGGACTTGTTTTTATATATTTTGTATTCTAAACAGTTTGCTTAATAGCATTTTCTACACGTTTAAGAACTTTGTCTTTACCTAAAATTGCAAGAATTGCAGTCATATCGGCACCACGTGTTCTGCCTGTAACAGCTGCTCTGACAGCCCACATAGTTACTTTAGGTTTAATGCCCTGTTCTTTAAAGTGTCCTCTGAAAGCTTCGAGTTTTTCGTGAAGATTTTCTTCTTCAAATTCCCAATCCTTTGCTTGTTCTGCAAACTCTTTAAGGACTTGTTGAGACACTTCAGTATCAAGAACATCGGTTTGAACTTCAGGTTCAATATCAACTGAATTTCCGAAGAAATAAGGAACAGCATCTGTGATATCAGAAAGTAAAGTCAGAGGTTCACGTGTAACTTCAACCATTCTTGTGTACTGAGCATCTGTAAGTTCTGTTAAATCATATTTTGTTAAATAAGGTTTTAATCTTTCTTTCAGTTCTTCAATAGGAAGCATTTTGATATAGTGGCTGTTCATCCAGTTCAATTTGTCATATTCAAAAATTGAATTAGATGAGGAAATTTCTCCAATTCTGAAATCCTGAGCAATTTCGTCAACAGTTTTAATTTCCTGACCGTCAGAAGGTGACCAGCCCAAAAGTGCTACAAAGTTGATTAAAGCATCTGTTAAGTAGCCTTTTTCAACGAATTCCGAAACAGCAGTTGCGCCGTGACGTTTTGAAAGTTTGCTTCTGTCAGGTGCCAAGATCATACCTAAGTGTCCGAAGTGAGGAACTTCTGCACCTAAAGCTTCAAATATAAGAATTTGTTTGAATGTATTTGAAATGTGGTCTTCGCCTCTGATTACGTGAGAAATTTTCATTAACATATCATCAATAACAACGGCAAAGTTGTATGTCGGCGATCCGTTTGATTTCATAATTACAAAGTCGCCCAAAAGGTCTGTATCCATATGTAATTCACCTTTTACAAGGTCATCAAAGGTTAACATTGAAGAATTGTGAAAAGCTTTTTGAGCTTTTGCAATGTTAAATCTTATAGCAGGTTTTCTGCCTTCTGCTCTCAATTTTTCTTTTTCTTCTTCTGTTAAGTTTTCGCATTTTTTTGAATAAACATAAGCTTTTTTATTTTGGGTAGCTTCTTCTTTTTCGGCTTCCAATTCTTCAGGAGTACAGAAGCATTCGTAAGCAAAGCCTTTATCTAAAAGTTCCTGAACGTATTTAGGATAAATATCAAATCTTTCTGATTGTGTATAAGGACCGTAAGGACCTCCAACATCAGGACCTTCATCCCAGTTTAAACCTAAAGCTTTTAAACTGTCAAAAATATTATCAATATATGCCTGGCTTGTACGTTCGGCATCCGTATCTTCAATTCTTAAAACGAATTTACCGTTATTTTTCTTTGCAAACAAGTAGTTAAACAAAGCAGTTCTTGCTGTTCCTACATGTAAATTTCCGCTTGGTGACGGAGCTATTCTGACTCTGACTTCTGACATTTTTATCCTTCTTTCTTATTTATAAATCAGCATCAAAAGAATAACACGGGCAAGGTCTTATTTCAAGTTGGCTATGGTAAATTTTTCCAGTAACTTTTTTTATATGCATAAGGCGAAATATCTTGAAGTGCGTAATAGAAACATCCTTTTCCCGTAGTGTTCCTGTTTAATGTTGATTTAAATTCACAATTTTTACAATTTTCGCAGGTTCCTTCAATATCTATTCTGCCATTTTTGCCAATAACAAAAATAAATAAATCATAACCGTACCTGTTTGGACCTTTGTATGGTCCGTTTGTATCCCAATGAACACTTATAAAATCTCTCTTTTCTGTACCTTTCCAGGAGATAGAATGGCTAAACAACATCCCGTTATTTAATATAAAGGTTCCTGAAGCATATTGTAAGAAATCATTTGTATAATTATATACAAAATTATTGGCTGTATACATTTTTATGTTTTCAAATTCACTATTATTTGGTTTGCTAATAACTTTATAATATTTAGGTACAAGAGATACATATTTGTTTCTGGCGCTGCTTTCTTGTCCAAATGTAGCATTGTTAAAAAAAGACAAGTCTCCCTCGTTTTCCATATACATCTGGTACGTAGCACGGGCAATTATTGAATAAGCGGTTTTGAACTGTGTTTCCAGTACTTTATTTCTGTTCTTTTGGATTAATGACGGCATAGTCAATGCCGCAACCACACCAATAATGCCGAGAGTAATTAGAACCTCAGCTAATGTAAACCCTCTTAACCCCTTAAGATAATGCAAACCTTGCTCGGGGGGGGGGCAACCCTTAATGCTCTTGACTCAATCATTTTCAGCCTCCTTTTTATTATTTATTATTTACTATTTTTATATATTTGTCAATGTATATCAGGCTTTAAAAATTTAATGTATCTAAACGATTTGACCTGATGCCATAAGGGTATAAAATAGTATTATGAAGAAAGTTTTGTTATTGTCGGCGGTATTGTTAATTTCCGGATTGCCTGTGTTTTCTGCTGAGGGAGAGGATGTCAAGCTTCCGAATATTTTCATCTACACAATTCCTGATGATATAAAACATAAACCTGAAATTCCTGATGATGCTGATGCCCCTGAAGATGCATATATCAATGAAACTAATGTTTCCGGTAAGTCTGATGAAGTGTCAGAAGAAGAAATTAATCTTAATTTAGATTACGTTGCAGAGGAAGATGATGAGTTTACGCTTAACGCTACTACCTTGAAAGGGTATGCAGAATACGTAGAGGATGCAAATGCTATTCATTTAAAAGATGATAATAACAATTTTGTTCTGAACTTAAAAGTTCCTCAGAAAATATCAGCATCCAAAGGTCTTGATTTGCAAAATGCGATTAATGCCAAACGTATGGCAAGGTATTCTGATGCAGAATACGCTATTGCACCGAATTCTATAAGGACGTCAAGCAAAAAAGGAGATTTTACTTTCGGCGCTTTATACGGTAATGAGGTTGATAATATTGCAATGCTTGAATCTGAAACAGGACTTTTTACAAAATATGAAAAAAGCAGATTTGCCTTGAGTACAACTTATAAAAAGAACTTAAACACTACATATAATCAGTTCTATGACACAATTTCGCTTGCACCTGAGTTTAAGCTTAATAATTATATGTCTATTAAAAATGAATATAAAGCTGATTTAACACGTAACAGAAAATCAGGTGCATTAATATTTTCTTTTAATCCTTTCGGAAGTAAAGATTCTGACAGGATGAGATTAGAACTTGGGGCTAAGCAAACGGTTTATGATGATAATGTCACAACCAAAACAGAATTCAGTTTTTCAACTCAGTTTAAATTGTAAATTTATACAAATTTTGTTGTTTTAATCGTTTATTTTAGTTATAATTCAGGTGTGAGGTTTTATGTCTGAAAATGCAGAACACCAAAATACTCAGGAAGATTATGCCAGACCTTCTTCCGCCAGAAATAAAAACAAGAATAAAACTGGATTTTATTATTCGTTTTTAACTCTTGTACTTTTGTTTTGCCTTATTCAGATTGGTTTTGGAGCTATTTTAAATATTTCCAAAACAATTTCTTACCGTGCAAAAATTTCTACATTAACTAAAATTCGTGATGCCGCTGAAGCACAAAATCAGGATTTGAAACAGGATATTAAACTCTTTTCATCAATGTCAAGTCTTGAGGGAATTGCCAGAAACAATCTTAAAATGGCAGGCGAAGATGAGGTCCTGATTTTGATTAACCCTAATCAGCCGCAAAACGTTAAAAAGAAAAAGAATAAGAAAAAACAACATAAAAAATAATCGGGAGAGTAAATGCAGGAAACTATTGAATATATCAGGCAGGCTTTTGAATTAAAATCACAGCAGTGCTATAAGCAGGCTATTGAAATGCTTTATAAGGCTTTAGAACTTGAAAATGATAATTTGGAAATTCTTTTTCAGTTAGGAGAACTATATTATCTTTTAAAAAACTTTCCACGTGCTGTCGGCTATTTGGAAAAAGTTACTGCCAGAAATTCAAATCATATTGAGAGTTTAAATATTTTGAAGCAAATTCATATTTTTCAAAACGAATACAAAGAAGCTTATAAAATGGCAGAGCGGGTTTTTAATATTCAAAAAACTCCCGAAAATCTTTCAGAACTCATTAAAATTGCTGCCAAACTCGGTAATATTGATAAAATAAAAGAGTTTGAAAAATCTGAGATTGCGGACGGAAATGTTATTTATAACTGTGCAAAAGCTTATTATGACAATGCTTGTCTTGACGATGCAAAAAAATCACTGAATAAAGCGCTTGAAATTGATGCAGAACATGAAGATGCTCTCGTTTTACTTGGTAAAATATATTTTGATGAGAGTGAATTTGACAAGTCCAAAGAAATTTTTAATAAGTTTTCAAAAACTTCCGAAAATCCTGAAATCCTTAACTATCTGGGACTTTTTGCTCTGGAAGATATGAAATTTATTGATGCGATAAAATATTTTTCCAAAGCTTCTGCTTTGAACAAACAAAACCATAAATATTTTTATAATCTGGCTAATGCATATTTTTACAACGGCTGGTTTGATGAAGCTTCTAAAGCTTATTTGCAGGCAATTTGTCTTGCTCCTGATATTGTTGATTACAGATATTCGCTTGCATATTTGTATTTTGAGGATAAAAAATATGACAAAGCACAAAAAGAAGTTGATTATATTTTCTCAATAGATAAAGATCATCCGCAGACAAAAGTATTAAATGCTTTGTTGAAGTTTGAGAATAAAGATTTTCTAGGTGCTCAAAGTGAACTTGAAAGCAATGTAAAATCAGGTATTGAAGATAATTTTACACTGGTATCTCTATCTAAGGTATACAGTGAACTCGGACTATATGAAAAAGCTGAGGATATGGTTAAAAAAGTTATTGCCAACAACCCTGAAAGCCTGAATTATAATTGTAAACTTGCAGAAGTTTATATTGCCGAAAAAAAATATGAAGAAGCTGTAAAACTTGTTCAGGATGTAATAGATAAGAATGAAAATTATATTGCAGCATATATAATAGGTGCTAAAGCCTGCTATGAAACAGGTGATTTGGAGCATACCAAGCTTTTTGCGCAGGAAGCGATTTCTCTTGACATGAATTATGCACAGGGGTATTATTATCTTTCGCTTGTACGTTTTGCCGAAAAGGATTACGATGAGGCAATAGAATGCATGAAACGTGCAATTATGTTTGATGTTAATAATGCGGCGTATTATGCTAAAATGAGTGAAATATACAAGGCTGTGGAAGACTATAAAACAGCTCTTGAATATATTAAGGAAGCTGAAAGTATTTCAGGAAACACCGAATATAAGATAATGTTTACGGAATTAGCGGGATTGAACAGGAAATCTAAGTAAGATTTGACCTCTAAATAATAATAATTATAATGTAATTATCTGCTACAGATGTAGTTTTTAATTGGAGGAGATTTAGTGGATAGAACAAAATTAAACAAAATGATATGTGTAACAATGCTTGTTTCAGCATTTCAATTACCTGCTTTTTCAGCAAAGAAAACTCAAGAACTTATTGAAATGCCGAAAACATATCCGGCAAAATACAGTGCACAGTATGTAAAACAGATTACGCCAATGTATAAAGATGTTGGAAAAGACGAGATAATATATGTTGCACTGGATATGCTGAGAGGTACTAACGGTGAATTTTCACGCAATGCAATTTTAGGGAATAACCTTTCAGGAAAACCCGTAAAAATTGAATTCAGAGATTTGGGCGCTATCAATAGTGAATATGCTGAGTTTGATGCTCTGGGCTGGAAAAAGAAGAACCAGCTGTATATTTATATAAACCCCCGTCACAAAGATGCACCTCCGGGAGCACTTGCAGCATTGCTTTCACACGAGGCGCTTCATCAGGACGAGTATAACTCGCTTGCGGAAGAAACTTATGCTTGGACTATGGAAGCATCTGTCTGGTATGAAATAGTTAAACTTTATCCTGAAAGCAATGACCAGCTTCACCCTCTTGTAAATCGTGAAAATCAGTTGAAACAGCTGTTTGAAAGAGGTAATTATTCTAACAAATATATTAAGAAGTCGGTTATGTCTAATAAGGGTTATGCAAATTTACCTTCAGTATCTCCGGGATTTGAAGATTTGTAAACAAGCGAGATGTATGTCGTTACATGTAAACATTTGTAACGATGAATTTAAAAAGGCTGAAATCCAGTTATAATCCCTCATAGGATAGGATAGGATAGGATGCGAGGCGAGGTATAAAGTTTTTTGCTGCTAATCCCGATACTCAAATTGTTACTAAGTCAAGGAGCAATAGTAAAATGGGATTAGCAGCAGGTCAAGCCCGGTTATTAACAATAACAGCCAGAAAATCTGATTGTGAATTCAGATCAATGAGCCTTTCTCATCAAAAGATTTCACTGTCACGTCAGCTTGCTGATCTTTCAAACGAGTATCAGAATTCCTTAAATCAATCAAAACTAATCTATGATTACTATGGAACAGGCGATACCAATACTCCTTTATCTTATGGCATATTAATGACACCATCTACATTAAACGATTACATGCCTACAACAATAACCGATACATTAGGCAGAGTTGTGTTGAACAGCCAGTATGCCGCAGCAGCAAAATCAGCAGGCATTCCTCAGGAAGGTTTGGGAACTTTGCCGTCTGAGGCAATGCGTAATGCATTTATACAGGGGTTGGCATCAAAAGGTGTTATATCAACAGTTCTGGCATCCACAATTCTCGGTCTTCCATACAATCAGGAAGCCGGTTTTGGAGGTGGAGCTACTGTTGCTACAGTTTGGGAGTCAGGTAATATAACTGATTTATGTGAGTATTTAAAAAATAACGGAACTTCATATACTATAGACAGTAACAGTTTGCCAACACAAGATAGAGTAAACTGCAAGGATGATAATACTACTTCGTATGTTGATTTGGGTATAAAAAATGCCGACGGTTTTGATGTTACAAGGGATCATAATAAACAATTAACAGCAAACTTTACCGTTGCTGATTTGCTGCAAGGCTCTGAACAATATTATTTGAGCTACGAAGGCGTTAAAGGTGAACAGAGCCCTGTATATGGTATTGCCTTAATGCAGGATTTTCTAAATGGCGGTTTTATTGACTGGATTGCTGATGAATTTTCGGCAGTATTGGATCTGGGTGACGGATTTACTGCAAAAGCACTTGAATATGCAAAGTCACAAACAACCAATCTTTTGTATAAAACAGATGTAATTGAAGGCTGTGACGGTAAATCAGGTCATGATTACTGGGTTGCACGCAGTGATGGCAGCGATACTGATGATAATACACAGTATCTTACCAAAATTTCTTTTGAGGATGGAGAGTGGAAATTAACCGGTAATTCTGTAAAACAATATCTTGATGCTATTGGTACAAATGTACAAACAAAAGGCAGTCAGGATGAAAAATATCAATCCTGGGTTGTAAGCGAGTCAGAAAATTATATAGGATTTACCTTCATTGGTTCAAGTAAAGGCGGTGGAGATGACGGCAACGACCATGCTACAGGCGGTTTGAACCTTAATAACGTTGCAAAAGCTTTTCTTACTTATTTTGCAGACTATATGAACGGAGTTTCCCAAACTGATATTTACGGAAATGATTTGTATAATGTTAAAATCGGAAGAACAGAAGCTAGTAATTTAATAACAAATGATTATTTATATGAATTTAAAATTAAAACCGGCACAACTGTATCGAGTGATGATCTGGCGCAATCCACCTTCTACGATGCATTGTTTAACCAAATCTGTAAAAACGGCTGGACCGAAAACGAAAAAATAACTGAAAGCAGCTATATGCAGGCAATGCTTCAAAACGGCATGCTATTTATCTCAAAAATGAAAGATGACGGATATTATTATCAGGGTAATTATGCAACCGATCCTTATATAAAAGAAATTTCAGATGATACTGCAATAGCTCAGGCAGAGTCAAAATATACAACTGAGAAAGCAAAATTAAATACCAAAGAAGAAACTCTGGATTTGAAAATGAAAAATCTCGATACAGAAATCTCATCCTTAACAACGGAGTATGATACCGTAAAAAATACTTTATCCAAAAACATAGAAAAATCATTCAAAAGGTATAATGCTTAAGATTAACCTACTATTGTACTTCTAAAGTATATTGATTATGAAAATTGCTTGGTGTTAAATATTGGTATGAAAAGAAAACAGGCAATCTTATTTATATTATTAGTTTTGATGTTATTTGCGCTAAATAAATTTTTTATGAGTGCAGATAATGTACAAATATCAGAAGTGCCTGATATGGTTAATCACGACCATATTTCTTCTCAAAGACTTTTTGACAACACCTGGAATATCATAAAAGATAATTACTATGATGCAGCTTTAAATCATCAGGATTGGAGCCGTTGGAAATCCAGATATCATGGACAAATAAAAAACGATGCGGATGCAAAAGTTGCAATTGATACTATGCTTGCCAGTCTTGATGACCCATATTCAAGGTATATGTCAAAGGCAGAATATGCCGACCAAAACAGTTCAATTAACTCAAAGATAACAGGTATAGGAGTTAACATCACTTCTATAGCAGGAAAAGTTCATATCGTAAATGTTATGGAAGGTACCCCGGCTCAGTTTGCAAACCTTTTGCCTGATGATATTATTCTTGCAATTGACGGTAAAGAGGTTAACGGACTGCCGCTTTCTGAGGTAGCAAACCTTGTCAGAGGTCCTGAAAATACCTTTGTTAACGTTACTGTTTTACGCAATAAAGATAAACTTGTTAAAAAAGTTATGCGTAAAGAAATAAAAATTAAAACCGTTAAAAGTTCTGTGCTGGATAGAAATATCGGCTATATACAGATTACAAGCTTTATCGGATCTACTACGCCAAACGAATTCCTTGAAGCATTGGAAAAAACAAAAAATGCCGACGGTTTAATCATTGACCTGCGGGGCAATACAGGCGGTCTTCTTCCAAATGCAATATTTATTGCAAACCTGTTTATTCCTGAAGGTAATCTTGTCAGCATTGTTGGCAGAAACGGATATAAATACGATATTAATGCTCAGGATACGGAGTTCGGTGTTGATAAGCCTACCGTGGTGCTTGTTGACGGTAATTCTGCAAGTGCCAGCGAAATTCTTTCAGGTGCTTTAAAAGATTATAAAAAAGCAAAACTTATCGGTACCAAAACATACGGAAAAGGCATGGTACAAAAAATTATACCTATGCCGAATGAAACAGGACTAAATCTTACCATTGCAAAATATTTAACACCTAAAGGTACGGATATAAACAAAAAAGGTATAAATCCGGATATACGTGTTGACTTTAGTATTAAGGACGTAAAAGCTCATAACGATGCTCAGCTTCAGGCTGCAAAAAACGAACTTTCAAAAATGATGCTCAGCAAGAAATAATTTCTTATATATTGAATATTAAAAAATAACTTGATATAATGAATAAGTAAAGTTTTTGTATAAATGAAAGGAGCAAGATTATGAAAAGATTTGATTTATTCGGGGGGGGGGCAACCGTTTAAGCTCCTGTAGCAAGGCATTTACGCTTGCGGAAATTTTAATTACTTTAGGTATTATCGGTGTAGTTGCAGCGTTGACTATTCCGACGTTGATTGCTAATCACAGAAAACAAGAAGTTGCTACAAAACTTGAAAAAGTTTATTCTGTTATGAACCAGGCTATCAGAATGTCAGAAGCAGAGTACGGTGATGTTGCAGGATGGGCTCTTGACTGCGGTATCTCAGGTTCAGCAACATGCACAAGAGATGAAGCAAAGGAATGGTTTAATAATTATATAGGCAAACATATTCAAATATTAAAAATTGATGATGACGAATCAAACAGTACTAACTTTTCTATTTATTTTAATGACGGCAGTATTTTATTGACAAGTGCCAGTATGATTGACTGGGGATTTGCTCTAAATGAGAAGGCTAAGAATAACCCCCAGTATGGTAAAAATTATTTTAGTTTCAGGTTTAATCCTGTACTTGTTGCCGGGCAGGATAAAGATAAGAACAAATATAGCGTAAAATCAACATTTGAACCTTATGCCTGGAATTGGGACGGAACAAGAGAGGGATTGTTTACAGCAGCTTATAACTATGGATGCGGTCAAAGCGTTAGTAGCTACTGTGCAAAGCTTATCCAATATGAAGGGTGGAGTATTCCTAAAGATTACCCGTTTAAGTTTTAAATATATTTATATCCTTTAAATCTTTACGATTTACAACAAGCCCGCACTTCGAGCAGGCTAGAATTTCGCCGGTGCTGTCCACAGGCATGAATGTATGTTCGCATTCAGATGAATCTTCCGGATTTTCTTCTGCAAGCGGATCAAATTTAAGCGGTCGTTTATAGTAATTTTTACCTTTTATGTATTTTACTATTAGTTCTAAAATATACATGTTTAAAGACTGAATGTTTCCGGAAGCAGTGTATTTAAAGGATAAACTTTTAAACCTTCATCAGTTTTAACAATTACATCTGTTCCTTCGTCAGATACAAATTCGCTTAGAACCTGTCTGCAAGCTCCGCAAGGTGTGCAGTTGTTCATTTTGGGAGAATATATTGCTACTGCTTTAATTCTCCTTTCTCCTGCTGCAATTGCGCTGCCTACAGCGTTTCTTTCAGCACAAATTGTAAGTCCGAAACTCGAATTTTCAAAATTGCAGCCCGTGTATGTCTTCCCGCTTTCTGCGAGAATACAGGCACCTACAGGGAACTTTGAATAGGGAACATAAGCCTGTTCTGATGCTTTTTCTGCTAATATCATTAATTCTTCGTAATTCATACCATTAATTTATACTATTTTATTGTTTATTTAATCCATTAATTATATGAAATTGTGTTATAATTCAATTATGAAACTTTTAGTTAAATTATTTATTATATTTTTAATGTTATGTTCTCCTGTTTTTGCGGCAAAGTTTGACGTGCTTGTACTTCCTGTCGAGCTTTTAGATGTAAAAGAAAATTATTACGGATTTGAAGAAGTTTCAGAGATTGTATCTGCTGATATAATCAACAATTTCAATTCTTCGAACGGCAAAATTGCAGCACCTTACTTACATGATGTGAGAGCAAAGCTTAATCAGAATGCAGCTATGAAAAAAATTGCGGTTGAAGCTTTAAATAAATATAAGACAAGTAATTCAATTGATTACAGTGCATTTAAAAAGTTAGGTGAAGAATTTTCCTGTAAATCGGTATTGATTGTTTACAGCAGTGCCGTAAATAACAAAAATTCTCTAAAACGCAGTGTATGGGAAGTTTTGGAGGTTTCATCGGTATTTGATATCTCTTATCCTTACAGAATGCAAACTTCTGTTGTGTTATTGGATACTGTTAATGATTTGGTTATGTGGAGCAATAATTATTCAACAAAACTGGGTGCAAATGATAATATGTTTGCAGCAAAAAATTATGCACAGGCTAATGCAGAACTTGAAAAAGTCCGTATATATTCTAAAGACATTGTTGCATCAGCTGCTTCACAAAATATTATGTTAAGATTTTTTCCGAAGACTATAAGACCTTTGGAAAAGAATGTTGAGGAAAATACGGGCGGAGCTCTAAGGTTCGAACGTAAAATACCCGATAAACCTCTTGATAAAAAATACAAGCCTGACGGGTATTACGGTGAGATGATTTACGGGTTTTAATTAACAGGATTAGTTATGGTATTTCTGCGTTCCTGTATTTTATCAAGATTATTGGGCAGATTTTGATTATTCTGCTGCATTTGCTGCTTTAGTTTTTCAGTGTCAGTTTTTTTGTCTTCTTGAAAATTATTCATATTTTGTTGGACAGGTGGTCTAATTTGTTGTTTCATTTCAACTTGCGACGGTGTGTTTGCCGCAACTTCATCAAGTTCTTCTATTCTGTCTTTTGCATCAAAAAATGCTATAAATGATACTATTAAAATTGATAAGAATATTAAAGATTTTTTCATAACTTTTCCTTTCAAAGTTTTTTATATTCTAACTCTCGTATCAGATTTATTAAATTGAACAGGCAATTAATATATATGACTTGCATAAACTTTTATGAAATGCTAAAATGTTCTTGTAAAAAGTTAAAAAAGAGGGAAGTTAAATGGCAAGATTAATAAGACCAAGCTGGGCAATCAGATGTGTACAATCAGGCTGCAAAACTTTGTTTGAAGTAGCTAAAGTTGAGGACGGCAAACAGCAGGAAGTAGTTTGTCCGAATTGCGGCGAACATTATGTTTATCCTATTTATGAAGAAGAAGAACGTAATTCGTAACTATGTTTAATAATACAGATAAGCGCTATAATCAATACAGTGCTCATTTAAAGAATAAATTCGGCGTCAAGGTTTATAAAATAACTCTTGATGCCGGTTTTTCTTGTCCGAACAGAGATGGCACTATTTCTTCGGGCGGGTGTATTTTTTGCGACGAAGGCGGAAGCTTTTCCCAAGCTCATTCCAACCTTTTAACTGTTGAACAGCAGGTTGAAGAAGGGGTGAAAAATTTAAGTGCAAGATTTAAAGCTCAAAAATTCATGTCATATTTTCAAGCGTACTCAAACACATATAAACCTGTAAAAGAGCTTGAAAAAATATATAATTCTGCATTAAATCATAAAGATATTGTCGGGCTTTCAATCGGAACAAGACCTGATTGTATTGATGACGAAAAGTTAAAACTGATTTCAGGGTACAAGGATGATTATTATACATGGATTGAGTACGGTTTGCAGTCTGTTCATGACAAAACTTTGAAACGAATTAATCGTGGGCATGATATGGATTGTTTTTTAAGAGCTTATGAAAAAACAAAAGAAGCGGGCTTAAATGTTTGTGTTCATGTGATTTTTGGGCTTTGGGAAACTCATGACGAAATTATGCAGACCGCAAAAGAACTTGCAAGGTTAGGTGTAGACGGTGTTAAAATTCACATGCTCTGTGCTTTAAAAGATACTAAACTTGCTAAAATTTATGAAGCAGGTGAAATTGATTTTATGAGCGAGGATGAATATATTCAAACTGTATGCGATTTTCTGGAATATCTTCCTGAAAATACAACTGTCCACCGACTTGCAGGAAACGGATTAAAGAAAAACTTGATAGCTCCGTTGTGGCTCGGTAAAAAAATGGACTGTCTGAATAAAATAGATCGGGAATTTGTTAAAAGAAATTCATATCAGGGATGTAAAAATATTTACAAATAAGGATTTGTATGCGATAATCTGCTTACAAAAATGGCTTGGATTTTATGTAACAAATTCTTAATAAACCTTGCTTATAAAAGCAAAATAAATTTTTCACGTGTATTAGATATCTTGAAAAATGATTTAAAATGGAGAACAATATGTTATCAGTACAATCAGGTATTAACTATGGTCCCGCTTTCGGTGCAACAAGAAGACGTCAGGAACGCCAATTAACTCCTGAAGAATTGGAAGCTAAAAAATATCAGGATGCCCGCAGGGAATTGATTAACCAAAAAGAAGAACTTGAGGACATTGCTGATAATGACGAATTTAAACTTCCTGAACCTGCCAAAAAGATTATAAAAGGCGGTGCTGTTGTAACAACAGGTCTTTTAGGCGGTATGGCAACCGGCTGGGGATGCAAAAAATCAATAGGTGCGTTCTCTAAACTTGCCAAGTCTGCTCCAATGCAAAACTTTAAAAAACATATGAAAGCTTCAAAAGAGTTTATCAAAGATGCATTCACTACTATAAAAACTAAATTCAAAAAATCAGAAGCTTATACAATGCCTGCTAATGCAATTAAGCGTCAATATACTAAATTTGCGGACACTAAAATAGGTGCTCCTGTTGCAAAATTCTTCAAATCTGTAAAAACAGGTTTAAAAACAATTTACGAAAAAGTAACAGGCGGCTTGAAAAATGTTTGGAATAAAATCAAAGGCGTTAAAAAAGAAAAAGTCGAAAACGCAACAGTAAACTTTGTAGGTGCTTCAGGCGGTGTTGCCGCAGGTGTTACGGCTATTAAAAAAGAAGATGAAGCAGGAGAATAAAATAATGGCGATTTCTCTTAATGATAAAATTGCATTTACAGCTAATTCTTCTACAGAAAGATCTGACAAAGACAGAAAAGAAGCTGAAAAAAAAGTTGTCACAGGCGGCGGTGCGGTCGCAGCGACAGCTACTGCGGCAAGAGCTAAGGCTGCAAAATCAGGCTTTGATATGTTTGAATCGGCATCAAAAGTTTCAAAAGGTATGAAAGGCGTTACTACTGCAACAACCACTGCAAGCAAGGTTGCAAAACAATCTAAAGGCTTGTGGGGGAAAGTAGCTGAAAATGCCAGATGGGCAAAAAATGCTATTTTGAACTGGGGTACCAAATTTAAAAACCTAAAATTTGTTAAACCTATTGTAAACAGTAAGTTGTTTATGAAGTTCGCAGGCTTTTTAGGATACGGTTTCGGTATGATTACTCTTATTGCAGGTATGTCTGATATCGTAAAAGTTACAACCGATACTGTTGAAAAAAATGTATTGAACAAAGACGATGACTAAAATTTAAAGTTGTTAAATATTGAAAATCGTGCTAAGCTTAGCTTATGCACGATTTTGTTTTTAAGGAAATTATAAATTCGGATATTGAAAACGAGCTGTGTAAGATTGGTTTTGATAAATCTTATGTTAAAAAAGCTTGTGACAAATATGAGTATAAAAATATAAAAATATTTTCGTTAACACCTGCTCAGGCAAATATTATAAAGCAGACAGCGCTGTCTGTAGGAGCAGATTGTGCTACTCACAGAGAAGTTATTACAGGCAGGGTTGAGAAATCAGACTGTATATTGGGCGGAAGTATCTCTCAATTAAATAAAGTTGCAGATAAACTTAGGTTTCAACCGTTCGGATTGAGAGAGCTCGGAGAAAAGCTGATTGCGTTCTGCAATACAGCTAAGTCAGGAAAAGTTCATATTGTCGGGATATTGAATATAACGGAAAATTCTTTTTCAGACGGCGGTCTTTATAATGACTTTGAAAAAGCAAAAGAGCATTTATTGACATTAATAAACGACGGGGCAGACATTATCGATATTGGTGCGGAATCTACAAAGCCGTATTCTATGCCTGTTGAACCTGATATACAGCTTGAAAAACTTATTCCAGCAGTTAATTTTGCCAGGGGTAAAATCAAAATAAGCATTGATACAAGAAGTGCAAAAGTTGCAGAAGAATGTATAAAAGCAGGTGCTGAAATTATTAACGATGTATCGGGACTTGAATATGATAAAAATATGGCTGAAGTCATTGCAAAATACGGTGTAAAGGTTATTATACAGCATTCAAAAGGAACTCCTGAAAATATGCAGGTTTCTCCCGAATATGATAATTTAATTGATGAAATATATTTTGACTTAAAAAGAAGGATTGACTATGCAGTTTCTAAAGGCATAAAAGAAGAAAATATAATAGTTGATCCGGGAATAGGCTTCGGGAAAACACGAGAAGATAATTTTGAAATCATAAGACGTATTAAAGAATTTAAAGGGCTCAGATGTCGTGTGATGCTGGGTGTTTCAAGAAAAAGCCTTTTAAACATGAATGATGAAGACAATTTTACAAAGGATATTTTTACAGCTGCTTTAAATACTCTTGCAATTGAAAGCGGAGTTGATTACCTTCGTGTGCACAATGTAAAAATGCATAAACAACTTGTCACATTACTTGAAAATTTTCAAAAATAGTTTATAATGTGAATGTACAATCGGAGTTTGTTTTGAAGAAGCCAGCTTTTACATTTTCAGAAGTTTTATTAACTATAACAGTTCTTGGAATTGTTGCAGCAATGACAATGCCCGGACTGATTTCAAACTATAAAATAAAAGTTTATGTTGTTCAGCTTGAAAAATCTTTAAGTCAGTTTGAACAGGCTATGCAAAACATAATGGTTAAGCATGAATGTACTGATATGCCTTGTACGTCAGTGTTTGACGGGCAGGTTACCGATGCGGCATGGAACAAACGTTTTGGTGATGAAATTACAAAATCCATAAAAATTATTAATACAGCAGAAAATGGTTCTGCAATGTCACCGCATATTACTTCAATGAGCTTGAAGCCTAAAGAAACTATAGCAGAAGCTCTTGACTGGCGTTCAACAAAGGGTTATAAATTTATGACACCTGACGGAGCATTTTATCTTGTAGAACCTAAACAATGTGAAGCTGTTGCTTATCCGAACTTGAGTACACTTAAAAATATTTGTGCAGAAGTTACAATTGATGTTAACAGCCAGAGGCTCCCTAATCAATACGGGCGTGATATTTTTAAGTTTGTTGTAGGACAAAACGGGCATTTATATGCAATGTACGGTTCTGATTATGCAAGAGCAGTTTATGGTGATGTATCACTAACAGGAACAAATTATTGGGCTTCAAACGCTTCTTTATGCGCAGGTGAAGGTCTTCTTATCACGGCGCCTGCAAGTGTAAGCGGTTACGGATGTGCAGCACGTGTTATAGAGTCCAATTGGAAAATGACATACTAGGTAACATTATAGAAATGAGCACCAGCGTAGCGCAAGTGAGCTGAGGGCGACGACTTTGCGGAGTCGGCTTGCGTGAGCATGACGAGCAGGCAAAGTCAAGACCCGTTAAATGCGAACGAGCAAGAAGCCGCTGGACCCGCCAATCGGGCATTGCATAATAATTAAAACATATAGAAAGGAGCAAGATTATGAAAAGATTTGATTTATTCGGGGGGGGGGCAACCGTTTAAGCTCCTGTAGCAAGGCATTTACGCTTGCGGAAATTTTAATTACTTTAGGTATTATCGGTGTAGTTGCAGCGTTGACTATTCCGACGTTGATTGCTAATCACAGAAAACAAGAATATACAGCAAGGCTTAAGAAGGGATATACTGTTATTAACAGTGGTTTTCAGCAGTTGATACTTAATAACGGATGTGAAGGTAATTTTGATGCATTAAGATGCACAGGGTTGTTTGGTGATGATGATAGTTATAAAGCAGAAAATCCTCAATGGGTAGAAAATATTGACCGTGAAATTCGAAAAGTTTTTAATGTAACAAAAACGTGTAAAGTTAATGATACGTCTTGTGCAATTCAGTATCGTTATCTTTCAGGCGGACTTACTTCTAAATTATGGTTTAATGACGGATATACGTTTATTACATCTGACGGGTATATGATTTATTTAAGCTATGGAAAATGTACTGATTATCCGAATTCCATAAGCCCTAAATTAAAAAGTATATGCGGTTGGATTTCTTTTGATGTGAACGGTTTTAAAAAGCCAAACCAGTATGGGAGAGATTTTTTTGAGTTTGTAATTTCTCAATCCGGTTATATATATCCTGCTGTAAGTGTGGATTATGCACAGGCAGTTGCCGGTGAAGGTTGGGAAACTAGTACAAGTTATTGGAGAAACTCACCCGGACAATGCGGGAAACCGGGTGAAAAACCGCCATCTAATGCCGGAGGCTCCAATTGCGCTGCAAGAATTATGGAGAACGGCTGGAAAATGGATTACTAAATATCTTATGCTTTACTATAAATCTTTGTTTATGGTAAAATAATCCCATAAATAAGGAGAAAAAATGGACAATTTAAGAGATAAGTATGAAGTTGTTATAGGCTTGGAAGTTCACGCTCAATTAAAAACCAAGTCAAAAATATTTGCACCGGACGGATGTGAATTCGGTCACGAACCTAATTCGCAAACAAGCCCTATTACATTGGGTATGCCGGGTGTCTTACCTGTTCTTAACAAAGAAGTTGTTAACATGGGCATTTTGACAGGTTTGGCTTTAAATTGCGAAATCCCTGAAAGATGTAAATTTGACAGAAAACAGTATTTTTATCCTGACCTTCCAAAAGGTTACCAGATTTCTCAATATGATGAACCTGTATGTGTAGGCGGCTATATTGATGTAAAAGGTAAAAGGATTGGGATTACACGTGCCCACCTTGAAGAAGATGCAGGAAAATTAGTTCACGCAGGTGCAGACGGACTTGCCGGTTCAAGCTACTCTCTTGTGGACTTGAACAGAGCAGGAACTCCGCTTCTTGAAATCGTGTCAGAACCTGATATGAGAAGCTCTGAAGAAGCAAGAAATTACATGGAAGAACTTAGAAATATTGTTCGTTATATCGGTGTTTGCGACGGTAACCTTGAAGAAGGCTCTATGAGATGTGATGCTAATATCTCTATTATGCCTAAAGGTTCTAAAGAATTTGGTACTCGTGCCGAAATTAAAAACGTAAACAGTTTTTCAGCACTTCAAAGAGCGATTGAATATGAAATCGACAGACAAATTGAAATTGTTGAAGATGGCGGAAAAGTTGTTCAGGAAACAAGATTGTGGGATGATAACTCTCGTGAAACCCGCTCAATGAGAGGTAAAGAAGATGCACACGATTACAGATATTTCCCTGAACCCGACTTGATGCCTCTGAAAATCTCAAGAGAATGGGTACAGGAAATTAAAGACAAAATGCCTGAACTGCCTCAAGCTAAACGTGAACGTTATATGAGCTTAGGTTTGAGCGAATACGATGCTTGCGTTATTGTTGAACAAATGGGGCTGGCTTTGTTCTTTGATGAAGTTTTAAAATCAGGCGCAAATCCTAAAATTGCCGTTAACTTTATTATGGGCGAAATTGCAGCATATTTAAAAGAGGAAAAAATCGAAATTTGCGATACGAAGTTGACTCCTGAAAATCTTGCAGAATTAATCGCTATGATTGAAAAGAATACAATTTCAAATAATATCGGTAAACAAATTATCCTTGATATGATGAAAGACGGAACTAAAGCTTCTAAAATAGTTGAAGACAGAGGCTTGAGCCAAATATCGGATGAGGGTGCAATCAAGGAAATTGTTCAAAAAGTAGTTGATGCTAATCCAAATCAGGTAGAAGCTTATAAAGGCGGAAAAACACAGCTATTAGGTTTCTTTGTAGGTCAGGTTATGAAAGAAACTAAAGGCAGAGCTAATCCGAAAACCGTTAATGATTTATTGAAAGAAATTTTAGGTTAAAAAGTTAAATGTCCTCCCTTTTAGGGAGGACTTAAAACACATATTTATTTGAGGAGCTGTAATGTTTTTTAAATCAAAAGAAAAATCCAGTATGGAACAGGAGATCTTCGAACAGGCAGAGGTTTTAGGTAACTTATTACGTACGCATGTGAATGATAACAATTATATTTTGTTTGATATTCCTGTTGATATTCAAAAAGTTGTTATAGTTGCAAGCGGATCATCTTACCATTGTGCAAGATATGCTGCCGATTTGTTCGGAAATGTTGCAGGAATTGAAGCAAGAGCTATTTATTCCAGCGAGTTTTTGCTTAAGGCTGCGGTTCCTCACGAAAATGATATTTTATACGTTTTTATAACTCAATCCGGTGAAACTTCCGACACAAATTCTGCCCTGAAAAAGGCAAAAGAATTGGGTATGAGAACTCTTTGTATTACAAACAAAAAAGGTTCTACAATTTGGGAAGCATCAGATTTTAAAATTGACTGCTGTGCCGGAGAAGAAAAAAGCATTGCAGCTACTAAATCCTTAACTACTCAAATGCTCTGCTGTACTTTACTTGTATTGAAGTATGCAGCACACAGAGGAATGGATATTTCTGTTTATATAGAAGAATTGAAATCACTCCCTAATTTTATTGAAAAAACTTATCTGCTTCATGATGAAATCAAAGAAATGGCAAAAGCATTGTCTAAATTCAAAAATATTGTAATCACTGCTGACGGCATTTCTTATGCAATTGCAAAAGAGGCATCATTAAAGATTAAAGAAACATCTTATATAAATGTTTATTCAAATATCCTCGGAGAATTTATGCACGGTCACGTTGCAATCTTGAATAATAAACCTGCTATGGTTCATATATCTATTAATGAGCTAGGCTACACAGCTATTAAGAATTTAAATAAAATTGAAAATGATTATTGCCCTTCGTTATGTATTATCGGATGTTCAAATGAAAAAATAAAAACTGATTTCAATATAAACATTGACTGCGAAAGCGATGTTGTAAAATCATTCTGTATAGTTGTAATGGTTCAATTGCTGGCATTGGAAATTGCAAAGTGTTTGGGACGTAATGTTGATAAACCGCACGGGCTCGATAAGGTTGTAAAATAAGTTATAAATAACCATATATCTTGAAAACCTTTCAAAAAACTGTTATAATGATAAAGTAATAATTAATACAAG
>ENA-UONZ01001003-UONZ01001003.1-human-gut-metagenome-genome-assembly--contig:-C93old-NODE-1003-length-36980-cov-13.204360_pt1 | contig 36980 bp, 31 predicted proteins | sample MGYA00242468_ERZ724015 | MGnify/ENA metagenome assembly ERZ724015
CGCTTCAGCTCCCTCTGGGAAGTACACGCCTTTCTCATACGGCAGATAAGAGGTCACAGAAGGGCGGGACAACTGCAAAGCCGACATAGTGGAGGTGACAGCAGCAGAATAACTTTGTGTTTTTCTGAAGGCATTAAAGGTCTGTTGGACGAGCTTTGCCGTGTCCGACTCGTAGACCCCTGCTGTGATGAGCAGCTTCCGAACCTTGATAGGGTTGAGGGACAGGGCGTCTGCGATGGCTTGCAGGGGCATTTTGTCCGTATAAAGGTTAGCAGCCGCTTTCATCTGCTGTGCCAGGTTCTTGGCTGCACTGTACTCTGGCTTTGATGGCTTCCGCCCTCCGCCGGGCTTGCGCGCGCGTGTATTACTCATTAAATTTCACCTCGTTTTTATTTCCGTCACAAACTATATTTCGTACTCAAGAATACGCCGCGTGAACTTCTGGAATTTTGTCCACACGGCGTATTATGAATGCTAATCGTTAGCGCCGCCGCACTCTGTCGGGAAAGAGTGCGGGTCACTTTTTGGAGTGCCGCTTATAGGGAGCAACATTTGAAATGGTATAGGTGGTTTGCTTCTTAATATCAAGGGAGCGAACAAATACAAGGTCACTCTCCCATTTTTCCTTTGCAATGGAGTTCCCAGTTTTATGACCATTCATCTTTATGAACCAATTTAGATATTGAATAACATCGGGCTTAGACATGATACCGTTGTGAATCACTTCGGCAAGAAGATTCTCTCGCTCCTGCTGTGAAAACCCTTTGCTTTGGGACACAGAATAGCCGCAGAGCTTAAGAGGTGATGCCTCTGCAAAGTTGCCAGAAAATAATTCTGAGCCGTTTCCGTTTACGAGAACAATGCGTGTTAGAAGAGATTTATAGCGTTCAAGGTATCGGGCATATTCATCGTAGCTAATAAAGAAGCGGCGGCATTCTTGGCATAAATTTACATTTAGAACAGCAACAATGTTGGAGGCGGTTGGGATATTGGCTGTGACGCATACTGTTCTATGATGGTTGCGGGTGCATTTTATAATGCCTTGGTGAACATAAAGAGTATGTTTCTCATAATTGAATTTGCTTGGTATATGAGTAGGCTCTATTGACTTTTGGGCAGGGGCAATAGTGCCTTCAGTGCTCAGTTCAGTTTGTTTGTCTTCAGGATTCTGGTTTGATTGAGTGGGCTTCTTCTTTTCAGTTCGTAGTTTGACGGCTTTTTGATAAAGTGCTTTATCCTCCATAGTAAGAGGTTGCTTCTTTAATTGTCGAGCACTTTCAAGGATAAGATTATGAAAGAAGGATGATTGGTTAGCCGATTTCAGGTAAACTATGTCAAGATAAAATAAATTGACTGTAGAAGCATGAAAAATCAGATTTTGTGATGGCTTTGAATCGGGATAGAATTTATATCCAAAGAACGCATACCAATGGTTGAGCTTTTTTATTCGTGCTTTATCATTCTTTTGCTTGAGAAATATATATTCTTGCTCCAAGAAAAATAAAGAGTTAGAAATGTTTTTTATTAGCTCCATGGAACTGGTTGATATTTGAAAATCTTTATAGCTTCGATTTTGACTTTGTGCTGTGTGACTTGCAAGAAATAAAATATAATCACAAAATGGGTGAAAAACTGTGCTCCGAGGATATACATTTGAGCAAAGTAGATCTTGGGTCGTGTAAATCTCTTTTGGGGTAGTAGCAGAAAAGGTTATTCCTGCCTTCACCAGAAAATCCAAAACATCTTGATGAAAAGTGTTCTCCCAGCCGTTCGGCCAAACAAATGAGACCATTCCAACTTTGCTTCCTTTTACAACGGCAATAAACCGAAGTCCGCTTTTTAGCCAACCGAAAAAAGCGTCAGCGGGAACAGAATGGCCATAGAACTGATCTACGTGATTTCCATTGAGATATAGCACATTTTGACCATCAGTAAAAATGGGGGAATATCTTTTTTCGATGGGAATGACTTTTGGCTTGCGTTTCATAGACAACAGCTTTCCTTTGTATAAGGTTTATAGCATTAGTATATCAGCATCGAGCAGTACCTTCAAGTGATGTGAAGGGAGTGCTGCATACCTGTTCTCCCGTCCACTGAGAATTCTTGAGAATTCTCGGTAATCCTCAAGAATTCCTGTGAATCGCCGAAATTCCCTTCTTTATTATTACACAGTTATCGTTCCTTTTACAGGACGTCAATTGTTGAGCGGCTCCCCCCATCCTTTGAGAGTTCTAATAAATCTCATTCGGCAATCTAAGACTTCTTAGATTGCTGAAACTTCTTAAAATCTATTCTCTCTAAATGGGGTCGCCTTACAACCGGGCGCTTATTGGCCGCTTATGGTGACTCTCAGTTTATTCTTGCCACCTTTGATTCTGGGCACACTCGATCAGTCTTTCTATTATGTATTGTGTTTTAAGTATAGCGCTGTCATTCATTTCAAGCAACAACATATTATGTGTTAGATAATCCGAATGTCAAATTAACATGTGGTCCAGTTCTATCGTAACCCAGTTCCACTTCAGCACTCTTTTTTACTTTGGATTTTGATGCTTCATCATCTGCTTCAATTAGCTTTTTCCCAAGTGGTAGGATTTGAACAGATTTCATTGCTTCCATAATTTCATGTTGAGCTTCATACATCGCAATAAACCCACAGTCTTGAAGATATTGAAATGCATCTCGCACTAGATTTTCAGGAATTCCCAATGTATTTATATTTACCTTTCCACCCTCACGTACAGCACTAGCCATACACATTATTACGACCGCCTTATGGCGTGTTACAGGAGGTTTGCAGGCTTCATCTGGAACATTCCAACCCCACGGAAATCTTGTACTTTTTTCAGCTGGCGGTATCATTCCCTCGTTGCAGTATTTTCTTACAGTGCCAGCAGAACACTTCCATTTTCTCGCCGCTTCACTCGTGTTCATTATATTCTCCTGAAGTTATTACAGTCGACTGCCCAAATCATACAACCGTTTTATAGCGTTCTCCCATTCTTCCGTTCTTTCTTTTTTGTTTGCTAATAATTGACTAATTTGACCCATGGCGGACTCGATATTTCTTATCTCCTCAAGTCTACTGTCTGTTACACTGCATTCAAGTCCATGTGCTACAGAGTTTCTATACTTTCTTAAGTCGTCTATTAGCAGCCTAACGTTATTATTAATAATCTGATTTTCATTTAGTATTTGCAGTCCCATAATAATTCTAGGTTTACCTGCTCTTCCGTTTAACAAATCCATCGGAACATAGTGTTGAGCAATAGACGATATATCCATTTCAAGTTTATTGTAGAGCTCAAAGAATTCCGCTACATTTTCTTTTTTCGGTGGATAATCCAGTGTCGAATTTTTCTTATCGTCTGCTCTCTTCATTCGGTTCAATTCTTTATCGAGTTTCTTTGGGTCAAGTAATTGCACGCCAAAAAAGAGGATTGCCACAATTTCTAAAACAAAAACAAGTACATTTTCATTTATAAGCCAATACTCTACCGCAGATAATCTTCCAAGATTAGCAATTCCAAACAACGATGTCACAATAATCAATCCACATAGAATTGATATTGATATCAACCCTGCGAACAGATTTGACAAAACCGAATTTGTTGCATCATATAGCGTTTCATCGTCCTTTGTAGAGTCTCTAAATTTATCAACAAAAAACACGTATGCCGTCAGTGTCAATCCATACAAGCCACCAACTATTTGTGCCGTTGTTGTGAATAGTGTACTCATCTGTGTCTGATCCACATCAAACATCACAATCTGGTACTTCGCAATAACAACACTTGCTATTGTAAGGAACACTGCGATTCCTATCGTCAAACAAAAGACTACCGCATTTATATCAAATATGGTATCATCTATAGTTTTCTTTACTTTATCTTTTATTGTAGTAGGCATATTATTTTATATTTCTATGTGTTGTTTCCTTGCATTCTTCGCCACAGCACCCACGCTGTGTTGCCTGCCGCCCACCACGTAGAGGTGTGCAAAGTTTCGAGCGGCAAAGCTGTGAGAAGTCTCTCACAGCCTTATATTATACTAAAAGCCGGTGTTTTTCAAGGATTGCAAGCAAATATACAACACCTCAGTCAAATAATCATCTATGCTTAAATGCAGAGGTGATTATAACGAAAACATTGCTCAAGAAATTTGCAGTTCTTAAAACTACTTCCTCGAAAATAGGTGCTTACCTTCATAAAATCGACGCTGTTCCGCAAGAGGATGATTCGGATTATGACGATGAGGAATGGATGGACCATCCAACAAAACCATCTCTTTCCCACGTCATCTTTGATCTGCTGCTCTCCCCTACATATCCGCTGTGATTTTTCTGTGGTCATGCAAAACATCCTGAATTCTGGACACCGGAACATGAATTTCCTGTGCCAACTTATATGCCGAAATATTCATCGGGTTCATAAATTCTTCCTGTAATATCTCTCCAACTGTAGGAGTGGCAATATAACCCGTCATTGAAATTCTCCTTTCCGTTTGATTGGTTCACTTGCACACATTTCTATACCAACTTCCCATATATATCCATGCAACGTTGCTTTCTATACTCCTGATCCGGATACTTTTGATGAATCATACCACCAATCGCTTCCAACAAATCTTTTCCATCATAATGACTATTAACAGTGTCAAGCAGTTCCGTAGGAATCTGATACACTATTGGTTCATCCTGAATTTCAATCGCACCATCTGAAGTTGTGTATCCAACAAGAGCTTTCTCTAGATCACTGATTGTAGGGAATATCGTCTTATCGATGCCGTCACAATCATACACTCCCTCAAGTTCGCCCTTTGTGAACACAACACTATGCTTAATTTGTTCGATATAGTCTCGAAGCTTGTTAACGCCCTCATTTGGAAAGACCTTTTTTCCACCGTCCATCATTTCAAAAACTTGCTGCGACACTACCACTGATTGTTTGAACCGCATCTTCTCGAAGTGCCAGTTTTCTTGAAGAGGTAGTTCATTCCGCATTGGGTATATATAGCCACTTTGTTGAGCACAACGTTGCAACGGTTGATATCCAATTTGAAGGGCCACTCCGTCCATATCGCCAGACTGCAAGTAAAACCTTTTCTTTTGTATGTCCGGATCACTGTGGTTATAATGTTCACGCTCCCATTTCATGAATCTACCACCGTTCATAAAGTCAATGGTCCAATCCGGTGCATGAAAAATATATCCATATTTTGTATCTTCGCTTTGGTCGATATCTTCCTGTGTAAGAGGTCTGTATGAATCTGTTTCTGGGACATACTTGCACGTTGCAAAGAACAGTGCCGCTTTAAAGTCATTCGTCAAATCCATCAAATGCGTAGCAAATCCATAATGCTGAGCAAGTGCATCTAAATTCACATCGCTGAGTTTTGCTTCCCAATATGGTACAACATTTATATTCCAGATGAGATTTCCAAATTGCCATTTTCTTAAATGCGCAATTACTCGAATGAGTTCTTTATCCTTTTCATTCACACAGCCTTTAAGTACACGATTCAATGACGGCATAGATTGATGGTAATTCTGGATTTCTCCTCTAAACAACTGGCGTTTGCTTGGAAATGTTATGATTCGTAATCCATACGGCATATGAATTACTGTTCCTTCTGTCTGCGTTATTTGAAGTTCTTCAAGCAACCAATCCGTTTTCTTTGTGTATGTCCCATCGTGAATTGCCTTATCTCTGTTGGCCACCTCTTTCTTAACAGCTATAGCCCACATCTCATCTTGTTCAGCATAATTCAAAAGCTGGTTGATATCATCTATTGTAATGTCATGCACAATGTTTTCTTGAGGATTCTCAAAGAGCCATCCGTCTTTGTTATATATTAACTTTGATGGCATATCTATTTTCCCCCTATAAAGCATTTTCGTCCGCGGTGATTTTTCTGTGGTCGTGCAAAACACCCCAGATTCAGGACATCGGAACATGATTTCCATGTCAACTTATATGTCATCCCACGCTCAGTCTATTTCGCCGCCGTTTTGCCTTATCTGCTTTTTCACTGAGTCATCACAGATACAGCCACGGAAATCATACGCATCAACATTAAAATTCGTAATGATATCTATTGCACTATGGAACCTGCAGTACTTCTCATGACAGAACATGATCTGCCCATTAGAAAGAATTGCAACCAGCTCATTGTTTTCAGTATTGAACGAGACATCCAGAATATCACCATTTATCGCTGGGTCTCTTGAATCATACGGGTTTTCATACCACCATCCCATCTTCTTACCACTGGCCATTTTTTCAAAATAATTAAATGTCTTGAGTTTTCTTTGCCCATTTGAACACGCAATCACTGTATTTTCCGGGCTGATGACCATCATATAGTTTCCAGCGTTTTCAAATTTTCTTTTTCTTCCACAATCACCAATGTGGTAAATACTAATGACATTGTCTTGAGTTGCCACCGCAATAAAAGGTTCATTCTTGAAGCTGCTTATGCCGATTACCGCAGTGCTCTGACTATTCACCTCGGAATATACTCCTGTACGGATGTTTTTGAATCTGACCTTACGAATATTGTTTCCAACAGCAGCAATAGAACCATCTGACATGAAGCAGGCAAGTTTTGCATTTTTGCACGGCTGTTCGATTGCTGTCATCTCACCGGTTTTCAAATCGTAAAGATATAGATCATGGCTCACATTTTTTCGCAAGACTTTGTTCCCGTAGGTGGAAATTTTTCCGTGCTGCGTTGAAATGAAATGCTCATCAAACCATTTTACAGTTCCGCCTTCAATTTCATAAACCCAGGTCTTATCATCTGTTTCTCCAAGAACAAATGTTCCATTTTCAGACAAGCATATCTTATCTACTGAGCCGGGACAACAGACATCACCCGCGCGTACCTTTTTATCCAAATCCCACAGCTGGATCTTGCGATTTCTATGCCTTACATCATAACTGAGGGTAGCTCCCCACTTTCCATTCCCGGAGATTGAACCATCCTTCAAAAGGGTTATCCCCCTTGAAAGGACATTACAAACCTCGTTTCCTTTTGTAACTATCAGGCCTCCATCCAACATAGATGTCGCCTTAAGGCCCTGATTTTCTGTTTGGCATAAAATTCCCAGATTCCTATTACCATTTCGTCTTCTCTTTATACTCAAGAATGACACATCAATACCATCAACGGGACATTTCCACGCCTTCTGTTTTTGTCTATTGCCGATTTTCCTGCATTCAGCCAGTGAAAATTGAACTTCCCTGTTATTGTAGTATAAATATAAAATATCATTATTCAAAACTGCACAACGAAAGCTATTGTTGAAAATGCTGGAATAAGAGTCTCTTGGATTTTCAATTTTCCCGACATACACCCATTCTTTTTGTCGTTGAAAAACATACAAACCCACATTAGAACCGCCCGTTGTTGCGAACAGGTAGTTCGCCGCAAAACCCAACTGCGTAGTCCCTGCATCGATCGTGTAAACGAAAGGAGGCTCCTCGTTCTGCAGCGAGAACACAAAAATTGTTCCGTCTGAAAACGCTGCCAAAAATTCATTTTCCCTTGAAAAGCAGAGATGCGTATAATTTTTTATCCTTGTAGAAGATTTTCCAATGGATACATTGTTGATTTTTGCCCCGTACATTGAAATTCTTTTACCAGCATACTCTGCCGCATCAGGGATCTGTAATGCACGCAGATCAAGATCAGAGTAATCAGGGCAGCCTCCGACTTTAGAGTACGGGAAACAATCAAGCAAATTACCGATTAAATGGACTGCATCATTTCTGTGTTTACCCACTTCATGGACACGTGCAGCCAACCCATTCCAGTATTCTCCAGACAGGTTTCGGATATGTTCCATTACGGGAAAAGGCAGTCCGCGTTGATTCCAATATTTTTCGATATCCGTTTGTTTTGTGATCCAGAACGCCGACAAAAAATCTCTATAAATCTGATGCGGAAATCCCGTAACGATATCATCTCTGTACAGTAAGCGTGTTTCGACAGTCAGATAATCATAGACATTACCGTATTTTAATTCTGGAATATCATAATCTCTAAGTCGCTCTTGTAGAGGCACGAGTTCTTCTACATTTGGATGATGCTCTTTCAGAATTTGCTGCAAAAGAGCCCGACAATCTGCGTTTTCCTTATTAATGCTGTACGAAGATTCAAATCTATACGCTAGTTCCGGCAACACCTCGAAAACGATTTGATAGGCTTCCTGCACTTTCTGGCTATCCGTGCCATCTCGTTGTAGTAATATTGCAATCTGCGCAACATAGTAATCATAAAGCAAATCTGTTGTATTTTTAATTGGGATGCACCACTTTAGGGCTTTCTCATTTTCGAACTGCTTTATAATCGGGCAAATTTCCTTATACATTGTCACCATCATAGGATTGGACAATAATTTATGCAATGTAAAGGTGTCCTGAATGGTAGACCATTCATCTTCCGAAAAGACCGACTTTGTCTGTTCATCGCTTAAAGGAGACAAATAACAACGGTTGTAACCGTCCATACTATATCGTGCCGTAAAATCCGACCGCGAGGAAACCACAATTTGAATTCCCTGCAAAAGATTTAGTGCTTTGATTTCGTTTATATATTTTCGCTCATTTTTTCCATCAACTTCATTCAATCCATCAATCAGCAGCGTCAGCGTTGGTGTGGAATATCTCTCACCACAAAATTCATCAAAAGCAGCCTCATCTCCGTCAAACAACTTTCTTGCACAATAGGTCTTCATTCCAATTCCTATTGCAACCAAATGTTCTGCGGAAATATACAGTGTCACGTTGCTGCTTATTTTGCACAGGTTCAAAAACATCGTGGTTTTTCCCATGCCACCATCAGCAAGAAGGATAACATGTGGAGAAGCAGTGTTCCACACATTATTCAACACCTCATTAAGACCTTCGCCAGTTGCTCCCTCAATAGAAGGCAGCAACGCATGGATGACATCCACTCTATCTGTAAATTCAGAATTGGCCTGTTTTGCCTTAACGGCTTCTCGGGAACAGCCATTATCTCCCGGAAGCCGCAATTGAAAAAGGTATTGATCTTCTCTTTTTCCATTATGCCACAGAATGGGATATTTTGCCCATCCTTCTGCAAACCATGTATATGCTGTTACATAGCCAGCACACGTTGCCTTATCGTACTCTCCCACTAGAACGGTGGCATTCGTTTTCTCCTCCATACGCAGTTCTCCTGCCTGAAGGGAATCGAAATAATCCATCGGGTGTACCATGTGGTCGTGCTCATGACCCGCAAGCCACAAACTCACACCTTTTCTATATAACAATTCGCGCACATACTTCTTTTCGTCTTGATGAAGTGATGTGAACGGATAATGCGAAAGCAAAATTGTTGGCTTATCAGGATTCAAGGTCTTCAAAGCATTCTGCAACAACTTTGTTCCCAGAATCAAGTCCGACGCTTCCTGATCCTTTGTATATGTGAGTGTTGAATCAATGTGAAGTACATTAAAATCAGGTGTTTCGATATTGAAATGCGGTTGTACAGGATTGGTATACAATTTCATTCGATCCTCAGGGTATATCTCAGTTAAAAAATCCCGAAAATCTTTTTGACCCACATATAGCGCCTGCAGGTCAGTATCATTAATTTTCCCATACTTTGGATCATAGTATCCATCACGATGATAGAATACTCTTTTGACCGCATCATGACGCCCTGCCGCATCTCTGTTCACATCATGGTTACCAGGAACTATGAACAGTCGATTTGTCGTTATTCCAACTGCCTCACAAAGTTGGAATAAATACCGTTTAGCCTCATCTGGGAAATCATTTGGTGTTGCATTTGCTGTGCGAATATCCCCAGTGCAAAACACATAGTCACAGCGGATGTTATTTCTTTTGAGAAAGTTTGGCAGTTCCTCTCGTAAAGAAACTGTGCTCATATCGTCGTCATTAAAGTGAAGATCTGAAATATGCAACCATCTGAGCATTTGTTCTATCATCCTTCCATAGCCATATTGCCCTCCTGCTTATTGAGCGGCAATATGTAGTACAGTTTCTTTATATTATACCATAAAACCCCATTCTTTCCCATTATTGTTTCTCCACATTCCGTCAATTTCAAATGTCAGGAGTCACAAATTTCTTTTCAACTTTTTAGTGCTTCTGTCAAGACGCCTATCACCTCCCTCACGTGCTGCATCTCGGTTTCTGTCAATGTTTCCAGTAATATATGTGAAGGGGGTGCGGACAAAGCCTTGGACTATTATAGAATTTGGTCCAAGATTTTGTCCGCACCCCCTTCACACCCGCCCATATACCTGCATTCGGCCACAGCTTCAGTCTGAGGCGAATGCTCTCGTTATACCCCGGCGCGCGACGTAGTAGCGTGATATAGAGGATCAGAAAGACGCAGTATATTGGTGGGAAACTAGAATGTTTTTTCTGCGAGGCCATGCGACAGTGGCAAGCAACGATAGAAGGATGATTTCCAAGGCAGACAGGTTTGCGGAGGTTGCATAGTGGATTTGACGAATCAAGCTCCGCATCAGTCAAACCGCTTCTCGGCGTCTTTCACAATCTCACATTCGACCTTTTCAGCAGCTTCTCTGTTTTCCGCGCTGACCGAAGCATAAATCTTCAGTTTCGGCTCGGTACCGGAGGGGCGCACCACAATGGAGCAATTATCTTCCAGCAGGAACTTGAGCACATCGGACTTGGGCAGACCATCCAGACCCGGAGCGTAATCCAGCAGCTTCACGACCTTCTTGCCGCCGAACTCCTTGATGTCGCCCCGGAATGCCTGCATAATGTTCTGCATCTTGGCAAAACCGGCGCTGCCATCGAACTCGTAGCTGTGCAGGGTGTTCAGGCAGTAGCCATAGGTCTTGTACAGTTCGTCCAGCTTGTCCAGCAGGCTGATGCCCTTGGTGGCATAATAGCTGAACATCTCGCAGATCATATAAGCACCGTCCACACCGTCCTTGTCGCGGACGTAGGAACCGGTCAAATAGCCGTAGCTTTCTTCAAAACCGAACACATAGCTGTCTGCCTTGCCCTGCTTTTCCAGCTTGCCGATCTGCTCACCGATGAACTTGAAGCCGGTCAGCACATTGATGGTACGCAGTCCGTAATGGGTAGCGATCTGCTCGCCCATGTCCATGGTGACGATGGTCTTGACCATGACCGGGTCAGCAGGCATCTTGCCGTGCTTGACGCGCTGGCTGCAAATATAATCCAGCAGCAGCATACCCGTCTGGTTGCCGGTCAGCAACTCGTACTCCCCTGCCTTGTTCTTTACGGCGATACCCACACGGTCACAGTCGGGGTCGGTCGCCAGCAGAAGGTCAGCATTACACTTCTTAGCATACTCCATGCCCAGCGCCATGGCTTCCTTGATCTCCGGGTTGGGATACGGGCAGGTCGGGAAGTTTCCGTCCGGCTGCTCCTGCTCTTTGACCACGGTGATGTTGGTGTAGCCCATCTCCTTCAGGGTGCGGGTCACGGGCTTCAGACCGGTGCCGTTCAGCGGGCTGTACACGATGGCCACATTCTTATTGACTTCTTCGCCAAACAGAACAGACTGGCTCTTGACCTGCTCCACGAATGCGGTATAGACCTCGTCCGGGATGTACTGGATACTGCCGTTTTCCACACCTGCTTCAAAATCACTGGTCTTGACGTCCGCAAAGATATCCAGTTTCTCAATCTCAGCAAGAATCTCCGCTGCGGCCTCGGTGGTGATCTGACAGCCATCTGCACCGTAGACCTTATAGCCGTTGTACTTGCTGGGATTGTGGGAAGCCGTCACCATGACACCGGCAGAGGTGTGCAGATAGCGGGTTGCAAAGGACACGGTAGGAACCGGCATCAGAACAGGCCAGATATTCACCTTGACGCCATTAGCCGCAAACACCCCGGCGGCGACTTTTGCAAACACATTGCTCTTGATGCGGCTGTCATAGCCGATGGCCACAAACGGCGTTTCAAAGTTCTTCTTTAAATAGTCCGCCAGACCCTGAGATGCCTTTGCCACCGTGTAGACGTTCATCCGGTTGGTGCCAGCGCCGATCACACCACGCAGACCGCCTGTACCAAAGGCAAGGTCACGATAGAACGCGTCCTCGATTTTGGCATCGTCCAGCGTTTTCAGCTCTGCCACTACATCGGCATCGGCGGTGGCGTTTGCAAGCCAACGCTCGTATTCCTTTTTAATATCCATACTATTTACCCTCTTACATCCAGAAATTGTGCCTGCCCGTGGATGGTCAGCACCTCGGAATCCGCCGGGACGAAGATGCAGTCTCCCTTATAGAACGGAATCGTGCCGCCCTCATAGGAGATCGTGCCGCAGCCATTGACGCAGAGCAGCACCCGGAAGGCAATTTCATCTGCGCGGTAGTGCACCTTCTGCCGCCGCTCGGTGTTGACGATCATACGGTACACTTCAAAATACTTGCAGCGGGTCAGCAGCTCAGAGGCAACGCCCTGCCGGTATTTCAGCACACGGAGCGGCTGCTTCGGTTCTGCACTTCCCTTCAGATTTGCTACATCCAACGCTTTGTCGATGTGCAGTTCCCGCTTTTTGCCGTCCTTGCCTACACGGTCGTAGTCATACAGACGGTAGGTCAGGTTGGAGTTTTCCTGAATCTCGGCCACCAATGCACCGGCTCCGATCGCATGGATGGTACCCGCTTCAATAAAAAACAGGTCGTCCTTCTTGACCGGGACCCACTGCAGATCCTTCATCAGGGTTCCTTTAGCGATAGCATCCCGCATCTGCTGTTCGGTGCGTTCCCGTTTCAGGCCATACACGAGCTTTGCGTCCTTGCTGGCGTCCAGCACATACCACATCTCGGTCTTGCCAAGCTGCCCGTTTTCATACTCCTGCGCATAGGCATCGGTAGGGTGTACCTGCACCGACAGATCTTTCTTGGCATCGATGAATTTGATAAGAATCGGCAGCGCATTTTCGCCCTTATGGCGCTCGCCCAGATACTCCGGGTGTGCCCTCAGCACCTCTGCTAGTTCCTGTCCATCAAACGCACCGCCTACCACATAGCTGGGGCCATCGGGGTGCGTGGAGCACTCCCATGTCTCTGCCAGCGGAGTCAGGTCGATGTTTTTTTCAAATTCGTCATTCAAACGACTGCCGCCCCAAAGATAATCCTTGCCGGACGGCCGGAGCAAAAGAGGCTTATTCTTGTTTTGCATAGCTGCCTCCTGCGGTGGCTCAATATTCCAGTTCAAATTTCTGCTTGTCATGGACGTCGATAGCTTCACCCAGCTGCACTTCGATCAGTTTCAGCTCGGTCTCGGCAATCACAGTATGGCGGCAGCCTGCGGACATGGTGATCACATCGCCTGCCTTCACGTTCTGCTCCATACCGTCCACAATGGTCTTGCCCTTGCCTGCAATGACCGTCCAGACCTCATCGCGGTGCTGATGGCTGTGGTAGTTCATCTGATGGCCTGCATTCAGGGTCACCTTGATAGCCATGGACGCTTTGTCGATATCGATGACCTTAAAGCTGCCCCACGATTTTTCGGCAAACATGACCCGATGGTCGAGCGTGTTGACATAGGGCTTGATGTAGCTGGACTGCTCCTTATCCGAAACCAGAATGCCCTCCGGGCTGGCAGAGACCACCACATCCTTCAGACCCATGCAGAGGATGGGCACATCCAGCTCGTTGACCACATGGACGTTCTCGCACTTCTCGTTAAACAGTGCCTCGCCCACCGCATGGCTGTCCATTGCCTCGGTCAGAGTGTTCCAAGTGCCGAGGTCTTTCCAAGTGCCTGCAAAGCGCATGACCTCAATTTCCGGCTCGTGCTCCACCACGGCATAGTCAAAGCTGATTTTATTCAGAGTATCATATTTATTGAACAGGTCATCGTAGTCCACGAAATCAATGAGCTCATGGGCGCGGTTCAGCACATAGCCCAGCTTGAACGCGAACACGCCACCGTTCCAGAGAGCGCCCTTTGCAATGTAGTCCTTTGCCACTTCCTGCGTGGGCTTTTCCTTGAACATGGACACCTTGCTGACCTGTTCCTTGCCGATGGGGATGATATAGCCGTATTTCTCGCTGGGATAAGTCGGTTCAATGCCCATCAGGACCAGATTTGCGCTGCTGACGGCGGCACGGTCGCCCAGTGCTTTCAGCGCCTCAAAGTAGTCGTTCTCCACATAGGGGTCTACCGGGCAGACGACAACGGATTCTTCCTCACCGACGCCCTGCACGTCCTTCAGGTAAGCCGCTGCCAGAGCGATAGCCGGAAAAGTATCACGGCGGCAAGGCTCCACGCTGATGCCCACTTCCTCGCCCAGCTGATTGTGGATGGCCGAAACCTGCGATTTGGAAGTAGCAATGGTGACGGTTGCATCGGTATCGACCGCCTTGATCTGACGGTAAACGCGCTGCACCATGGATTCCAATTCGCCGTCTTCGCGATGGAAGATCTTGATGAACTGCTTGGAACGGATATCATTGGAAAGCGGCCACAGACGCTGGCCGGAACCGCCGGACAATAACACCAGATTCATAATACTTCTCCTATCATTTAACAAAAAAGGCCGTGGCCCTGTACGGACACACGACCTTTTCAAATCGTTTATTTTAGCGCTCTGCACGCATCGGGTTGTTCAGGAAGTCCTCGTAGGACAGGCGCAGGCCGTCTTCCAGCTCGGTCTTGTAGGTCCAGCCCAAATTGGTGGCCTTAGACACGTCCAGCAGCTTGCGGGGAGTGCCGTTGGGCTTGGTGGTATCCCACTTGATCTCACCGGTGTAGCCCACGACCTTTGCCACCAGTTCGGTCAGCTCCTTGATGGTCAGCTCCTTGCCTGTGCCGGCGTTGACAGTCTCGTTGCCGGAGTAGTTGTTCATCAGGAAAACGCACAGGTTTGCCAGATCGTCCACATACAGGAACTCACGCAACGGAGAGCCATCGCCCCAGCAGGTAACGCTAGGCAGGTTCTGCTCCTTGGCCTCATGGAAACGACGGATCAGCGCCGGAACCACATGGCTGTGGGTCGGGTGATAGTTGTCGTTGGGGCCATAGAGGTTAGTGGGCATGACGCTGATGTAGTCGGTGCCATACTGACGGTTCAGGAACTCGCAGTACTTCAGACCGCTGATCTTAGCCAGTGCATAGGCCTCGTTAGTCTTTTCCAGCTCACTGGTCAACAGGCAGTTTTCCTTCATGGGCTGAGGAGCCATGCGGGGGTAGATGCAGGAGGAGCCGAGGAATTCCAGCTTCTTGCAGCCGTTCTTCCATGCAGAGTGGATGGCGTTCATCTCCAGCGTCATGTTGTCATACATGAAATCAGCCAGTGCTTCCTGGTTTGCCACGATGCCGCCGACCTTGGCAGCAGCAAGGAACACATACTCCGGCTTCTCCTGTGCGAAGAACTCTTCCACAGCATCCTGACGGGTCAGGTCCAGTTCCTTGTGGGTGCGGGTGATGATATTGGTGTAACCCTGACGCTGCAATTCACGAACGATTGCAGAGCCCACCATCCCGCGATGACCTGCGACATAAATCTTAGCATTCTTTTCCATCATAATAAGACGCTCCTTTATTCAGTCAGCGTCAGCAGCTTTGAAACAATTTCGGCCGCTGCGTTGTGATATTCCGGCACTGCCGGATAGGTGATCTGTTTCATTTGTTCGAGTAGGTCTGACATTTCCGTCAGCTGCTCGTAGGTAACTTTTATCCCCAGCTTTTTCTGTTCCAGCAAGCGGATGGTCGTGCGGTCTTCCAACACGCTGTCGCGCGCAAACAGAGCCATTGGCTTTTGCGCCAGCAGGCATTCGGCCACCGTGCCCCAGCCCGCCTTGGTGATCACGTAATCTGCTGCTGCCACATAGTCCTGCGTGTGCAGCGTAGAATACGGAATCACCGTCACGTTGCTTCCCGTCAACGGAACACCCTCTGTGACGTAGAAATGAGCCTCCACACCTTCTACCGAAACAGGCTGTGTGAACTGTGCCGACATTCCCAAGGCCACAAACACGATCGGGCAGGTATGACGCGCGCGAATTGCCCGAATTTCGTCCGGGTGGAAGGGACGCGCTACCAGCGAGGTTTCGCTCAGCTCTGCCCGAGGCAGAAATTCCAGCATTTCCGGGTTATGCAGCGCATAAAGCATTCCGTGCTGTATCTTCCGGTACTCTGCGGCATAGGCTTTCCAGATATGTTCCGGTAAAAACTCCCGGTACAGCTCCGTCCATGTGAAATTTCCCACATAGAGCAGCGGCACACCGGCCTGCTCACAGGCTGAAATCGACCAAAGGAGCATATCGCAAAGGGCAGCGGCAACATCGTGTTGACGTAGCCAATCAGCTTCCCGTTTTGCTCGTTCCGGCAGTTCGGCCAGATACTGCGCACAGGCATCGGTCAGTGCAGCCGTATCGACCAGCAGCGTACCTTGTTGAAGGATCAGCCCAATGTCAGTATGTTCTGCGCGATACCGGATACGGGAAGACTGCTCCGGCGTGAGGAGCTCCAGCAGATTGGCTTTTGCAAATTCCAGATGCCGCTCCCCGCACACCACATAAACATACCCATCGATCCTGCGCACAGCTTCTGCAATCAGAGGAATATTCCGGGCGATGTGCCCGAAACCGTGATCTGACAGATAAAAGCAGAGATTCTTTGTCTGCATCAGACGTTCTTCAGGGCCTTTTCACGCTTTGCACGCTCACGGTCGTGCTTTGCCATGATCTCCACCAGCTGCTCGTAAGTAGTGGACTGCGGATTCCAGCCCAGAACGGTCTTAGCCTTGGTGGGGTCGCCCCACAGGTTGTCCACATCGGTGGGACGGAACCACTGAGGATTCACGCAGACCAGCATCTTGCCGGTAGCTGCATCATAGCCTTTCTCATCGATGCCGGTGCCCTCCCAGCGGATGGTGATGCCGTTAGCTGCGAATGCCTTCTCGGTGAAGTCACGGACAGTGTGCTGCACGCCAGTAGCGATGACGAAGTCCTCGGGCTTATCCTGCTGCATGATCAGCCACATGCACTCGACATAATCCTTAGCGTAACCCCAGTCGCGCAGAGAATCCATGTTGCCCAGTTCCAGATGATCCTGCAGACCCTCGGCGATACGACCGGCTGCCAGCGTGATCTTACGGGTGACGAAGTTCTCGCCACGGCGCTCAGACTCATGGTTGAACAGGATGCCGTTGACAGCGAACATACCGTAAGCATCGCGGTACTCCTTGACCATCCAGAAGCCGTACTGCTTGGCGACAGCATACGGAGAGTAGGGGTGGAACGGAGTGGTCTCGCGCTGGGGAACTTCCTCGACCTTGCCGTACAGCTCAGAGGTAGAAGCCTGATACACCTTGCAGGTCTTGGTCAGACCGCAGACGCGGACGGCCTCCAGCACGCGCAGAACACCCAGTGCGTCCACATCGCCGGAGTACTCAGGAGCATCAAAGGAGACCTGAACATGGCTCTGTGCAGCCAGATTATAGATCTCATCGGGCTTGATCTCGCCCACCAGACGGATCAGGCCGGAGGAATCGGACAGGTCACCGTCGTGCAGGGTGATAGCGTTCTTCTCGATCAGGTGGTCGATACGAGCGGTGTTGGAGATGGAAGCGCGGCGGACGATGCCATGGACTTCATAGCCCTTCTCCAGCAGAAACTCTGCCAGATAGGAACCGTCCTGACCAGTGATGCCAGTAATCAGTGCTTTTTTCATAATTTCGGTCCTCATTTAAAACGTGAAGTTTAAAACTTATGTTGGTTGATTTTGTCGTACAACCATATTTTAAAAGGATATTTGTCCTTTCAGAAGTGCATAAGCAGTCCGATATTAGCACTATCTTGGCTTCTTCGATTCAAGCGCAATAAAAAGAGCCGCACAGGCTCAAAACTTGCGCAGCTCAGAAAGTTTTATTGCATTTTTGTCTTTTTCGGAGAGGATATATTCCCGCATAGGCCAAGGCTCGGTCTGCCAGATGAAATCAGAATCATAGCGCACTGCTCTTGCCGCTTCACCGCAGAAGTCATTATCCACACACCACTGCATCAGAGTGTCATCTTCCAGTGTCAGGTAGCCATGGGCAAAGCCACGCGGAATCAGCATCTGCTTCTGATTTTCAAAGGAGAGGATCTCGCTGTAAGCATATCCAAAGGTATCACCCGGTCGAAGATCAACAGCCACATTAAAGATCGAACCATGCAGGCAGGATACCAGCTTTGCCTGCGCGTGCTCTCCCTCTTGGAAATGTAGTCCGCGCAGCGTTCCAGCTTTCCTGCTGAAGCCTTGGTTGATTTGAACCACACGAAAGTCGATCGACCTATCCACCGGCACAGAAAGCCAGCCTCGGAAGTCCTCAAACCGCTGTGTTTCAATTATTATCGGCTTTACCATTGCTTTCTGTACTCCCTTGGACTGATGCCTTCAACTTTTCGGAACATCCGGCTGAAGTAATTTGCGTCTCCCATACCGACCGCAGCGCCAACCTCATCCACGGTCATATCTGTAAATCGAAGCAACTGCTTGGCTCTGGTGATCCGCTTTGAGATCAGATAGTTGTTGACCGTCGTTCCATATGTTTCTCTAAAGATTTTGGACAAGTAGAACTTATTGATAAAGAAGTGTTCAGACAGATCATCCAGTGCGATTTTTTCCGTGTAATGCTCGTCCAGATACTCCTTCACGGCTGCTAATTCCAGCCGCTTTCGGCTCACCGTCATGCTCTCTGGATGCCATGACTGTTCCATCAGTAAGGTGAGTAACGTTCCCAGCTTTTCATTGATCCGCATATCCCGTATGTAATCGGATGAAGATGCCAGATCGTAGATATCTGTCAGAAGTGTAGTGAATGGTTTAATATCCGCCGGGTGGAATACAGGGTGACCGCCGCGCTCTTTATACTTTTCATATACGGCTGGAAGAGATGGTGCATAGAAGTGACACCATTGAAGAGACCAAAGGTCGTCAGAGGTGGAATGGCTGTAGGCTTTCCGACAGTCGATGAACACGCAGTCGCCCTCGCTCAGCTGATAGGTCTGCCCCTCGTAGGAAAGTTCTCCCTCACCAAACAAGACAACGAAACACAGGAAAGACACCAGATCCGATCTCTGGGACGTATGCGGATGGATGGCCTGCAAGGAGCCGACCTCCTGCAGATGGAGCAGCGATGTTCTGGCGAAGGTTGATGGGGTATAAATGATTCGGGAGGAGTTTACGGAAGAAGACTGCGGATTGAATAGTTCTTGTTCCATAAGCTGTTGACCTCCTCATCCTCACTTCTTCATATACTTCATTTGTATGTATCTTAATCACCCATCGATGAGTGTTGCCAGCCGCAGCCTTGAGAACCAGTGCGCCTTCTTTCAAGCGCCTGCAACATAGTTACATTCTTATTATTAAGCGTATCCCATTAAAGCCATACGCTTGTATTGCCAGAAAGTTGACACGCAACCGCTTTCATCACCAAAAAGTGTCAACTAATTGTTGCAGGTTCCTTTTCATTTAGGCTTTCTGATTGACTTGGTGGTGGAGAATCCAAGTCATTGATTTGGCGTAACTGCTTTTTAATGAATGTTTTATATGTATTGAACATTTTTTTCGCATTTTGAGCCTCTTTAGTATTTTTCCCGTTAATTCTAAAACTACCGATAATTCTATCCAGTGTATCGATACAAGCCTGAAATATATCACATACGGAATCAGCATCAATTGAATTCAAAAAATCTGTATATGGTTTCCTTCTTATATTATCTATTTCAAATAATTCCAGTTCGTCAATGCATTTAACTGCCTCGCCAAAGTAAAAAACAGATTCTACCATATATATTAAATATAGACTCGAATCCTGTACTTTAGTTGTACTAAATTTATGTCCCTTCATCAATCCATCGGCTTTCTTTTCTAGGCTAATTCCAGTAATAATATCATTTAGCACCTGCTTATAAAAATACTGTTCTAATGCATGCGCATCTTTTGGTGTTGCCTTATTGTCCCTAAATGTTCGCTTGGCCTTTTTTAACGCCCAAATCAGCATATGAGAAATCAGCATTACCGCCAAAAATATAACCGTGCTTGAAATAGTCAATCTTATATATCCAAGCTTTTCATCAAGAAAAAAAGGAAGATATTTCCAAACATTGTCTAGTGGATCATATTTTTGTTCAATTGCGAACGCAATACCGGCACTAAAAATAACTTCTCCAACTCTCGTTACACCATCTGCTATTTTGTCTCCAACGGTGACTTCAAGTTTAGAAAAACTCTCATTCAAGAATATTTGTAACGATTCGTTACTTTTATTGAGTTTATACCATTTTGTTCCTCTCATATGTACTTACCCTATTAGCATTCCTTTTCTTGCAATGCCGAGAATATCTGATTATTCTCCCATTTTTCTAAGATCTCCTCGAAAACCCTTCTTTTTGCATAGGAAGCAGCGTATCCTTTCACACGAACATAACGCGATACTAAGTAATGTTGAAAATAGAGAAAATCTTGTGGTGTAGTTTCTTTTTGTGTTAACAGGAAAATAGCTTTCAGTTCTTGTGTTCCATACACCTGACTCACAATTTCTTCAAAGATAGTTCCCATTCGACTACTGGCAATAACTGGAATGTTTTTATAGGTTTTCGACAACAACCGCAATTCCGCACGTGATACACGAAGTCCTGTTGATTCGAGATTCTTCTTTATCTCCCTCTCACCAATATTTCTAAAGTGATATACCTTCCTCTTGACATTTTCATTATAGTAATCCTTAAATGCGCTCCTCAAATCACTATTTTTATAAGAGATGTATATTCCCAACAATTCATATAAGTCTGCTACATTATTAGTTGCACTTAGTACAAGCATGTCTTTTTCCGACCACTTACTATAAATATACATATTTCATCATTCTCCTAAGTATAGTAATTTTGAGAGTGCCAGGTGTTTCGCATCTTCGCTACAGTCTCTGCTGTGTTGCCTGCTGCTCACCTCGTAGCGGTGTGCAAATTTCAAGCAGCTACCGTGTGAGAAATCACACGGCCTTGTTTCCTATTGTCTTATCCATTTACTCCCAGCTAAAGCACATTCCTTTGAAGCCATCGGCCTGTTCTTTCGTATTGAACACAACCTTGATTTCGTTCTTCACCGTGCAGTCATCACTGACTACCAGAATATGTCTCTGAGAAAAGTCATAATCAAATGTTACCGTTGGGGATTCAAACAGCTCTCCATCTACATAGATATCTGCTTTGTTATCTCCAGATTCGTAGATATAGTCGATACCCAGTATGCCAGATGCGCTTGTGCTAATGGTAAAGGTAGTATCATCTACCCGCTCAAAATCCGAACTTGCATCATACCAGATAAAATTATCGAACTTATGCACATCTGCACTGATCACATCCGTGTCTGACATCTTTCCGATGGAAGCAGCCACATTATCATCAATGACCGCCTTGACGGTTTCATAGTAGATTTCCTGTCCTGCACCATTCGGATGGACTCCATCATTGGACAAGTCTTCATATGCTTTGCCAGAATTGTTAAAGGCATCGATTGTATCTGCCACTGGAATTCCATAATGCTCACAGATGCTCTGAATGGCCATCATCTTCTCCGTATACTCACGCTGGGAAGATTCCAAAATGGAGATAATCGAACAATCCGGATACTTGCTTCTAATGGCTCTGATGATGGATTCGTAGTTCGTAGAAAAGCCATCTGTTCTGTCATTCTGTCCATAACAGATAATTGCCAGATCATAATTCACATCGTCCTTCAGAGCCATCGTCCGAACATAACCGGCGTAAGAGGTATTTCCACCCATAGATACATTGGTTACCGAAACTTTGCCTTTATTTACGTTCTGGAGATATGCCTGCAACTGTTTAAACCACTGTTGCCCATCCGTCTCCGTACCAGCACCTTCGCCAATGGAATCTCCTACAATCAAGATATTCGCGTCAAAACCATCTGCCAGCTTTTGATAGAAGCTATCTTCTGCTTCCTGCTGTTTCAAAGCAGTCTGCTTTTCTTGTTCCTCTTGATACAGTTTTTTATTAAGTGCTTGAAGTTCTGCTGACCGCTTATCGTCTTCCACCTTACTCATCCACAAAAGGACACCTAGCAGTACTACTAATATTACACTTACTATTCCGTATATCAGATTTTTCCGGGAGCTACTGCGCCCCCCGATATTTATGACTCATGTTATATGCTTCCCTTCATTCTTTCTCTTTTTTCAATTCTTGTCCAGAACATAAAAAGAATAATATTACCGCAAGTATCAACAGTCATTTCGCTCAATAGAGTACGACAATCACATTTCGTTACTTTTTTCCAACCGGTTTAAATATCGGAACGTGTAGATTGGCGCAATTACCTCATACGGCATCATCGCTACCACGGCTGCCAAGACAACGCCAATCCAACTTCCCAACACCTTAACAAACAAGAAAGCTAGCGGAATAAACGCCAGCGCTGCGAAAGTCATCCAAATCATCTGTACCCTAAAGTAAGAAAGTCCATTTCCGATAGATGTATTTACGCTATGCAAAACAAAGATAACGCTGGACAATGCAAACACAACCGCATACCAAGCTTGAACAGCAATAACACCTTTTCCAAGCCATAAATCCATCCCCCATTGTAATATGGGAATAAGACACATTTCCCCTAGAAAACAAAGGCCAGAAACACCCAAAAACAGAATATAGACTCTTTTGATCCAACGATAGTTTTTCTCTATCTGCGCTTTTGTAACTGCTGACCAGATTGGTGTCAATGCCAACGATACCACCATAGCAGCAGTTTTGAATATCTTATAGTACGCCTGATATTCTACAACATATTTAGGCTCCGTTAAATTTGATATCAAAAACTCATTTGCCGAGGACACAATCATAAACACGACCTGAAGCCACAGCAAAGAAATTCCGACATTAAAGATTCCATTTATATACTGCTTACTAAACGCTTTCAAAGATGGTGCAGTGCCTTTTAGAGTCTTTGTTCCAAAAATGAAAAACGTGCATATAATATACGGGACATTCGCAGCAATCACATTGACCCAAGCCATGGCAACCAAATTTGTGCCAATATCCCGAGACGGAATGAAACAAAGCGCACCAAGAATAATAACATTTGTAAGCAACGCCAGCGCATTGACTACAGCCGATTTCTGCATAGCATAGAGGATCGATGTGGCTATTTTCAATATGATTTGTAGCATAATACCAAGGAATACGATTATAGTTGCACTCTGCAAATAATAGTACTCAATTACAGATTCATCTACATTGAAAACGCTATATAAATCCACTCTTTTTATCAAAATCACGCCCACAACAGAAACAACAGCAGCCACCGCTGTCATCAACACATATGTAGTAGAGATATATTCTTTCGCCAGCTTTTTATCATTTTTTAATAATGCTTTTGGTAGTTGATTTCTTAGTCCCTGTCCTAATCCCAGATCAAACAAAATCACCCAATTCAGAACAGACAGAATTGTATACCATATTCCAAGAATTTCCTGATTTTGAAAGAATCGAAGGTACAGTGGCAATAACACCACCGATATTACCAGCGAACCTCCTTTTACAGCAAATGCTCCCAGAATATTACGAAGAACATTTTTATCTTGTGTAGAAATTGTTTTCATTTTATTCCACCTTTATTGTATAAGTCCTCATAAAATATCCTTGGTTATTTAAATATCAGTTAGTGAAAGTATCAAGTAAAACTCGACTGAATAGAAGAAGCTCTCTGCCATTCCCATAACTAGCACACCAATCATACCAGCAAATATAATCTTTTGCACATTGTTAAAACTGTATTTTTTTGAGATTCCATCTTTAACTAAATTATATAAAAGTATAGCGAATCCGATTATTCCAGACTGAACTAGCGTATCAAGTGCATGATTATGTGCCCAATATATCATACTGCCTTCCGTAAACAGTCGGCCAGATTCTGCTGTACCAACGCCTAATATACAGTTTTGGGATACCACTTTGATTGCCTGCTGTGAAAGAAGATATCTCGACTGAATTGTATCTACACGACCAAATAGGAAGGTAAGTAGAGCAAGGATTCCCGTACTCATCATCAGCGCCTCAAATACAAGCTGCAGTGAGAATACAAGTGGGTATACCATTACAATCTTTGATGTAATATTCTTTTTTCTAATTACGATATAAATAATCGTCACCACAAGAATCCCTGCAATCGACGTAAGCGACATTGCCTTGAACATTGTAAATATAACAAGTGCAATACTCAGAACAAACCCGAATTTTCTAATCAGTTTTTTCTCATACATAATAGCTGAGAGAACGAGCAATGGCAGCATAAATTCTATCAGTCTATTTTCAGAATTCAAAAAATAGACCGGATAGGATAATTCATGCCAAAAATCCTTCTCGTACACCACTCTATAAACACCTTGTGGCAACAACAACATTGAAACCACGTTAAAGGACATCATGATGAGAAAGTAGTTATACATACTCTTTAACGAATAATACCTTTCGGATTCACTTCCGCAGTACACATATTTCTCAACCATCAAAAAAATGAGCAAAATAGTGGAAGCGTTCTCAAGGTAGTTTACAATTCCGCCTCCATAAACCAACGTTGATAACAACAAAGCGGCAAGAAACATCAGCATTTTTGACAGCTGTTTACTAATACGTCCGCGTTTTATCCCGTTAACAGCATAATAAGCTAAAAGAGCGAAGCGGAGTAGGCGAAGTGTCCATATAATCAATGAACCCATTGGTATATAGTAAAAGCTCATTGGAATAAACGAGCAAAAAAGTGAAAGGAAAATTATTATTGATTTGAACTTAATTGTATACTTCATGAATCATAGGCTCCCTAACACATTTAGCTCACATCATCTGGACTGCATTTGAGCACTCTAGTCGTTCTTAATCTTCCTCTTCTCGTAAAAAGTGAATATACCAATCCTAACACTTGAATCAACTTTGACTTTTGAAGAATTCTACTCCAACAATTTAACTTTCCAACCTCATTGTAGTACTTTTCTCGATCGCTAGACTTTTGTCCTTCATGGATTCGAAATCCTGAAATAACACTGTCAAGCGTAACCAACGGCTGATATTTTGCAAATTCCTTCCACAGGTGATAGTCACCAGCATATCGGTAATTTGCCATAACACTTCCGCATTTATCCCAAAGCTCTTTACTCCAAAACATAGATTCTTGTTCCAAAAATGTTGCAACTCTTCCATCATTATAGCCCTTCCGAATGAACCGCTGGGGAAAGGAAGGCGTAATTCGAGCAACATTATATGCTACACCGCGTTCTGTGTAATGGCAAGGGATTCCCGTGCACCATTGGATATCTGTTTTTGACATCACCTGAGCAACCAATTCGCAGGCCCACGGCAAATACATATCATCCGAATTAAGCCATGCATAAATATCGCCTGTGGCCATATCAAAACCTTTGCAAATTGCATCATACATGCCATGATCCGGTTCTGAGATCCATTTCATGTTATATTTTCCATCATACCTTTTAATAATATCCAATGTATGATCCGTACTTTTTCCATCAACTATAATGTGTTCAATATTATCATACGTTTGGTTTAAAATTGATTTTATACAATCCTCCAAATACGCCTCACTATTGTAACAAGCAGTCACAATGGTAATTTTGGGATGTTCTTTCATACAATTTCTCCTCCAATACAGTGAATCCAAGTTCACAATTGTTTCTAACTTTCTCTAGATTCATATCAGAATCACAATATTCTTGTTTGAAAACTTCTAGCTTATCTCTCCATGTATATGGAACACAGATGCATCCCTGTTGCATTGCTAAAATCATAGCATGCATTCTTCCAGAAATGACACAGTCTACATCTTCCAATTGACTCCAATACTCATCCACAGTATCTGGAAAAGACACACAACTTTTTTTCCAAGTATATTTCTTTGAAAATTCTTCTGTCGTCTTTCTATCTTCAATTGTAGTTGAACTAAACAGAATAATAGTATTTGAATCAGTATAGGAATCTAAAATTTCTTTCCACTCATCAAAATACTCTTCTTTCGATTTGCAACCGCCTGCATTCTTGTAATAATCGTACGATAAAACATTGCAACACACTTTCTTTCCCTTACTATTTTTATCGTGTGTGTTTTTCTCTTTTCCATACAAAAATACAATATCCGGATAAATCAAAGGCGTTCTGGCATAACATTTCTCTACAACCTGCTTTGAATAAGCATCTCTCACGCAAATCTCATCAGCTTTTGTCAGTGCTGATTTATACCTCATGCGATAAATTGGGTTTGTATACCCCCCCCGATTCCCCAAAGGAAAACAGGAATTTTTCTTTTATGTAACTGCTCTATCCAAATTTTCATAGCAGAATTAAAGTTCATATTTGTAGCTAAAAGCTCGCCGCCTCCAATAATAGCTGCGCTAATGGGTTCGCTAATTCCATTTAGCTGTTTCTTTATCCATTTTCTATATCTAAAATCAAGTTTAACCAATTCGAATATTTTTGATGCCGCGGTTTGTGCTGGCTTTGCTACAATTGGAGCAAACTGAAGCTCAATCGGGTGGAAATCTTTCAGTTCTTTCTTTAATGTCTTTCCAATTGCTACATCTCCTAAATTATCAGTCCATCCTTGATTTATAATAACGATCCCCATAGATTCTCCTCAATTCCCATAAATTCTGCTGATAAACTTTCGATATATACGCACAGCAGACTCATTATTCAATACTTTTTTTCTAAGGGCGGGAAAAGTCAACTTGTGCTGGATTCCATATTTCAAACGCTCTGCTGCTGAAAAATATGTTTTTATCAGTCTTTCTTTCTCGTTTGCCAACAGTCTCTTTGCCTTGTCCGTTGTACAAAATCCTCCGCCTTGAAAAGCAACAACAATAACCGGAAGGTAAACACATCTAGCTTTTTCCTTTATAACGGCATATAACATTCGTTCTCTGTCTGCACTTACCGTGTATGAAACATCATACCCACATTTTTTCAGCATACTAGTTTTATAAATTGTCGCTTGGTGACAAATCATTGATCTATAGCAAAAATATTTCGTCAGCTTTTTGGGAGCGGGATCTACCACATCTAATATTTGATTATAGCATCTTCCATAATACAGATCCCCCGATGTCTCCTCAATTCCATCGGCAATACGCTTAAGGACCTCGGAATCATAAAACTTATCACCGGCATTCATAAAGATCATATAATCCCCTTGTGCAGCTTCAATTCCCTGATTCATTGCATCATATATGCCGGTATCCTTTTTTTGCACAAGATGAATTCTTTTATCTTGCGGTAATTTGCAAATCGATTCATCCTTCGAGAAGCCATCTTTTACAATGATTTCAAACTCATCATATGACTGTTTCAATGTACTCTCAACAGTTTCCAATAAATCATTTCCAGCGTTTAGACACACTGTTATGATACTAAATTTAATCATTTTCTCAATCTCCCGAGAATTTTTCTTGCAGCTGTTTCTGCTCCAATTACAGAAAGCGGATACTCAATACCACATATATTTTTTATTTTGCGATTAAAAACACGATACTTTTTTAAATTTGTTTCCAAAAAACTTGTAGGCACTCTATATGTCGGCTTCTTATCTTGACTAACCATCTCAAATAGCTCGTGCCACTGCTCAATTATCTTTTGTGGTTCAAAATACTTGGACAGTTGAATCCCAGCTGTGCCATATTGGTTGTTTTTTTCTCTATCTTTCAGTAATTTCACAACATTTTCAGCGAGTTTGTTTGTTTTCCAGTACAGCAAGCCCGTGTTTTTGTCAATTACTGTATCCAGAAATCCACCCTTTCCTATAGTAACAACCGGGACACCAAGGCTCTCGAAGTCCAAAGCGCTGATGCCAAAGGTTTCTGTCCTTCCTGTTGGATTAACAACTCCTACGCAAGTTTTTTGAATCACTTCAGCTTTCTCTGCTCCCAATACCCCCAAGAAATGTACAGACGGCATAATGCTTCCATCAGGCTCAGTCAATCCCGGCATGAACTGCCGTTCATATTCCTCATCTGCAATGCCATATCTGCCGAGTTTTGAATTTCTCCCGTACAGCTTTCCACTGCCAATAACATTCAATTCTGCATCTGGCACTTCTGTCAAAATGCTTTTCCACGCTTGTGCCAAAACATGGAATCCTTTGAGTGGCACTAGCGAGCCAATATATGTCACAGTATGATTGGAATTTTCTTTTCTCGCCTCATATACTGGTTGTGGATACATATTATAAATGTATGTAGATTTTTTGATTACCTTATGATCCACATAACGATCGTACTGTTGTCTTCCCACAAAAACATTAGCTTTTACATAACTGCATTCTGAAATTTTGTTGCAGAAATCACTTAAATAAAAATTGTGTCCCCAGAGTATAGTCTTGATTTGATTTGCTTCTATCATTTTAAAAAACTCTTGGGAAAGAGGTTCTCCATGATAAACTGCACTAATTAGCAACATATCCGCTTGAGTCTTCTTAAATATCTTGCCTATCTCCATTGGACCAGACACAATTTCTACAGCATCAGTTTTGGGAAGCATTCCTTGTTTTGTTGCAAACAGAACAACCTCATCACTCGGATATGCCTTTTTATATACTTGTGCCAAAAGCAAAATACAGTATTCCGTTCCGCCAATTCCTGGATTTCCGTGCTCTGGATTACGGCAATCCACCCCTAGAATATTTTCATTATCTATGAAAATTGCAATTTTCATGATTACATCCTCACAAATGCTAACAGTCGATTTTTGAATTCATCATCATCTGCTTGAACTTTTCGGATTTCCTCCGAGTAAGCATTTTCTCTTTTGCTTAAGTGGACATACCATTGATATACGTCATCCGCATTACCCAATTGAGGATCCAAGCTAAAAACATAGTTTTGATCACGCATGAGATTTTCCATGTGCGATCCCTTAGTAATAATCATAGGCAACCCATATCGCATACCGTCATATAATTTTACGGTTGTTGCCAATTTTTGCTGTCCATCATTTTCATACATATTCATCAAAATATCTGTGTGGGAAACAAATCCAGGTATTTCATCCGTTGTGTACTTTCCTGTAAAAATGATGTTCTTGAAATTATTTTCATCACAATATTTTTCAAGTTCTTCAGTTTGTCCTGCTCCATGATAGACTACTTCAAAACGTGAATCATTTCCAAACAAGTCAATAAGTCGTCGATTGAAGTCTGCTTGTCTTACCATTCCCCAGTATACGATGCGAATTTTTTCTCCAGATTCTTTTTTTACAGGGCAAAATACAAGTCCTTCGCTACAGTTGTGAGACATTATTAGCTTTTCATTATCTCCCAAAACTTCTTTGAAGCCGAGGGAAGATATTGCTGTAAAATAAGAAGAATCGATTATCTTTTTGATTATCTTTTTGAGTACAGGATTCTTTTCATATGTCAAATCTCGATAATCGTAAATATACCGAATCTGCTTTCTGACCTTCGAGGAAAACAGATACATGGGTAGCGCTGCCTGCGTAGTAAACAAAATTGCTTTATCATACGCACCTTCGTCAAGCACTTTTCTAACGAAAGCAATGTATAATAGGTATCCTTTAACCTTTGCCAGCTTCGAGCCATAATAACTTGTTTGAAAACTATATCGAATGATATTTCCATTAAATGGGCGAACGATCTTTGCCTCTTTTTCGCGTTCCCAATAAACCACATCATACTCAATTTCATTCTCATCCAGTATTTCTGTATATTTATAAAGAAACTGCATAAGATATAAATCATGAAACGCAATCAAGCAAATTTTTCCCATTCTAGGTCCTCACACATTTAAATTCCTTATTACCTTCGCCGGGTTACCAGCAATCACGCAGTTGTCCTCGAATTTACCACTCACTACTGCGCCAGCACCGACCACACAATTATCACCCAGCACTGTGCCCTTCAATATTATCGAATTGCATCCGATAAAACAGTTTTTTCCGATGTGGATTTCTTTTGCCGGAATCAAATCCGCCATCTCCCCAGGATGTTCCGAATGCATCTGTTGCAATCTCTGCTCCGGATCAATGGGGTGGAAATCGTTATCCAGAATCTTCGTGTTGCCGCCAATGGATGTATCATCACCAATATAGATACCTTTTCGTGCATATATCGTTGCACCAGAGATTCCCACATGGTCACCGATTTCAATTACTGCGCCCGGCGCACGGGTAACAATTATCGTTCTGGAATACAGTCCAACCAAATTACTCAGAAATCCGCTGTTTATACTTACATGCTTGCCAAGCTTAAGAGTAGCACCTTTTTTATTGAAGATGATTGGAAACCCTTTCAGCAGCAGATTATCCCCATACTGCACTTTGGTCATCTTCATCAGCACTTTGAACCAATTGCTGTTCATAATATCTCTCCCGGTCAGCTTCTGATAGAGAAATAGATAGCCTTGAACACTTCCCATCCATAGGACTCAAACCAGTAAAGTACAGAATATCCATTTCCACGATAAGCCTTATATTTTTCTTTTGCACGACCGAGCACTTTTTTCATATTCGTGTTTGTGCTTACACCGTCTGCAACGAAATTAGTAATCACCTTATCGATAACTCGAATCTTCACACCTTGCTTCCGCATTTTCAGATACAGGTTAAAATCTGCATACGCCGGGAAGGTTTCATCAAATCCGTTGTGCTTATACAACTCCGTCGACAGAAACATACTCGGATGATTCCAGTGGCGGCTGGTGACAATGCCGTGCTCATCATTCTTCGACATCTTATTTGTCACAGTTCCATTTGGATTGATATAGTGCAAACCGCCGTATGTCAATTCAAACGGTTCTTCCTGATAAAATGCATTGATGTTTTTCAGTGCATCAAGTTCATACCAATCGCCAGCATTCAGGAAGGAAATGAAATCACCTTTTGCTGCTTTCACACCTTTATTCATCGCATTGTAGATACCTGTATCCTTTTCACTGGTAACCACAAAGGAAATGCCTCTTTTCTCAAACTGCTCTTTATAGGAATCAATAATTTTCAGCGTATTATCCTTAGACTGACCATCAAAAATCAGATATTCATAAGGCGCATATTCCTGATTGAGAACTGATTCGATTGTCTTCTGAATGACAGCTTCACCATTAAACACAACCGTAACGACTGTAAATTTCAGATTCATTTGCGTCCTCCTCAATACAGTCCCTGCTTGTTGCAATCTTCAAACCAGTCTTTGAAGGTATCTTCAAAACTGTAGTGGAACTTATATCCGCTTGCAGCCAGCTTCTTGCCACAGATATTTGTACTCACCATCAGCTTCTTAACTCGTGCCGGATGAATGCCAACCTTTTTTCCGCCAATCGGTCCAAGAATCGTCGCTGCCGTCATCAGCAGTCCACCGGGAACCAGCGGAATATGACGTTTCATACCAGTAGCAGCCTGCATGGTTTCACAAATCTGCTCAATGTTATAAGCGGGTTCAAACGTGCAGTTGTAGATACCTACGCCCGGGAAGTCATTATCAATCATTCGATACTTAAAGAATCGCACAAGTTCTTTCACATAGATGCAAGCCTTAACGGTATCCTTGCGACCAGCATAGAAGAAATATCGCTTTTTCTGACCGTTATAAAGACGAGTCATGTTGCCATGTTCACCCTTGCCGTACACAATACCCGGACGAACAATCGTCAGTTCTCTACTCGAATCCTTGGCCTGCCAAATCTGATGAATTTTCTCAGCCACCAGCTTGCTGATACCGTACGGAGTGTTAGGAGTAGGTAGTGTATCCTCTGTCTTGAGTTCTTCCGCTGCACCATACGGAGCAATAGAACTTGTGAAAAGAATCTTTCTGATGCCATGCTTTTCGGCAAAGGCCGTCACATTCTCTGCACCATAAATATTGGTTTCAAAGTATGCATGATCAGGGTGTCCCGGAGTCCGGTGTACCGCAGCAAGATTAAAAATCACATCGTCTTTCGTAGGCTCAAAATCAAACTCAATCGGCTTCCGCACATCCAGACGGATATATTCTACGCCATCGTTTTTCTCAACGATTCCGGGCACAACGCCTTCTTCGCCGGGCATCACAATATCAAGATCGTAAATCTTATCGCCAGACTTCACACATTCGCTCTTCAACAGATGAATCAAATGAGTACCAATAAAGCCGGAACCACCGAAAATAATATAATTCATGTATCTTTCTCCTTCTTTATTTCGCGCCATCCCTACGAAGGACCGAAGCAACAGTCTTAAACAGGATTTTGATATCTAGCCACAGCGAAGCGTTTCGAACGTAATACATTTCCATTTTCTGCCGTTCGCCACTTTGATATGTCGCATTATTTCGCGCATAGGCCTGCCAGTATCCGGTAACACCCGGCTTTACAGCCAAAAGTACATCGTGAGTGTCTTCATAGTAGGTCTGAATTTCCGACTCAATCAGTGGGCGAGGACCTACCAGACTCATATCATTGCAAAGTACATTGAAAAGCTGCGGCAATTCGTCCAGACTGGTTTTCCGCAAAAAGTTTCCAATCTTAGTTATGCGCGGATCATTGTCGATTTTGAATTCCGTGTAGTACTGCTTTGCCTGCTCCGGCGTAAGCAGATTGATCATTTTATCGGCGTTCATGTACATACTACGGAATTTCCACATCTTAAAAGGCTTTCCGTTTTTGCCGATTCGGACATGACCGTAGAACACCTTTCCCGGGTCATCCACATAAACCAAAATTGCTGCGATCAGCATGATAGGTGATAAAATAATTAAAGCGGCAGCAGATGCCACAATATCAAACGCTCTTTTCACAAACGCATAGCACCGCCGTTTTACACTCGGTGATTCTTGCACATAATAGTTCATAGAATTGGTTACGGTTGTTTTGTTTCCTACAGTCATTCAATATCTCCTCACTTAATCATACCGTTTGCGCGGTTTCCTTTTCGCAATTCGCCACAAGCCGAATCGTCCTTCCAATAACGCATAAAGCCGTTGCTTCTTTTTCTTGCTCACCTTTTTTAACCCGCTTTTGCCGTAACATTTTCGGCCTGTGCCGCCTGCTCAGATGGGCGTTTGGGATTGCTTTTCTCCCACCTCATCCCGATTTCATCCAGCTTTGCGATCCGTTCCTCTGTCAAAACAGCGCCGCTTTTTTCAGGATTCTGGCGGGTATACCGCTGCCGTTTGACCCAATTTCCGAGGTTGTAACCGCCCGGTGACACATATTCTGCTGGGACGTTCAGGTCGCCGTGGGCATCAAAATAGCGCTTTGCCTCCTGATACCCCTCGTTCCACTTGCGGTCATTGCGATTGCCCCAGTACATCCCGATCCGGCTGAGCCGCTCGACCTGTTCCTCCGTCAGTTTTCCTTTCGGGTACGCCCATTGCTGGCTTTCGACCCATTGTCCCAGCCGTTCGCCAGCCGCTGTCACATAGGAACGTGGGATATTCAGGTTGCCGTTTTCCTCATAATAAGCCGCAGCCAGCGCATAAGCCTTTTCCCACTTGGCATCGAAAATGTTCCACACCATGCCGATCTCATCAAGCTGTGCGATGCGTTCTTCCTTCAGTCGGCCGTTCAGCTTTTGCTGCCGGGTCTTGATGATCCACTGTCCTAAGGGATAGCCGTCCGGATTCACATACTTTCCGGGCACCATCAGGTTTCCGTAGGTGTCGTGGTATTTCTTTGCGACCTCAAATCCGTGCTGCCACGCAATTTCCTTCCGGTTGCCCCAGACCATGCCGATGCTGTCCAGCCGTTGAATCTGTTGTTCGGTCAGGATGCCTTGAATTTGTCCCTCGCGCACACGACGCTGAGTGACCAGCCACACGCCAAGGCTCAGACCGCCGGGCGTGGTATACAGTTTCGGGACATTCAGGTTGCCGTGTTCCGCATAGTAGATGCTTGCCTCGGAGAAGTAGTGCTCCCAACCGGACGAAAGGCTCGCCTGCAGCTGCTCGAACAGCACCCGGCAGTCATGCACCTGCTCGATGACCTCGAATCGCTCGGTGACGATCCTATCGCCCTCACCGTTGGCATAGAGCCGGTGGACCGCCTCCTGCATCTCGCCTTGCAAACCGGAAATACTGGTCAAGCCCTCGAAATTGTTGACAACATCTAGGATAAGCGGCGTTGTATTATCCCCAGCGGTCAGGGCACGCCCTATCTGCTGCTTGTAGATAATGGGCGAAATCGTTGGACGGAACAAGATGACGCCGGAAATGCCCTCCACATGGACGCCCTCGTTGAGCATGTCGATGCAGAACAGCAGCTTCAGACGGTCGCTTGTGTCCGTTTTGAAGTCCGCAAACGCCTTGTCCGTATTCGGGTCATCCGAGTAGGCTTCGTACACCACCACATCTGGGTTGACCCCGGCGAACCACTCCGGCACATGGGATACCATCTCGTCCATGTGCTCCTTGTTGGCGCAGAACACAATGTACTTGCCAGATTTGTTTGTGATATGATGGGCAAAGACCCTGTCCAGACCGTCCGCCTGCTCCAGTGCCCGGCGCAGCGCATCCAGATATTTTTGGTTAGCGTCCTGAATGCCCGGTGTCCGCAGGTTATCCACCCGCGCCTGATACTTTGCAAGCGCTTTCTGGTACTGGTAGACCGTAGTTACATATTTCGGGGCAGGCAAAATGCCCCTGACGACTGCTTCGCCAAGGGTCATGTCGCTCGCCGTATGCCCATCAAAGAGCTCTTCGGCCATGTCACGGTTATTATCCAGATACCGGATGTTTGTTGCCGTCAGCCCCAGAAGCTTTGCCTCCGGGCATAACTTTAATAAAGCCACCGTGCTTTCGCCCCAGCATTCCGCACCGGCACGGTGGAATTCATCGAGTATAATATAGGCAGGCTTCTGCGCTGCAATTTTCTCCAGCTGCGCCTGTGTACAGCACATCAGTTTGGCATAGGTATAAAAGTGAACATTTGACAATGGAAAGCCCGGGTCGTTCTTTTTCAAGCTTTCCAACTGGGTTTTGAAAATGTATTCACTGGGAGAAAGCCAGATCACGACCTTCTCCGGGTTGTCCTCGATCAGCTTGAACGCAATATAGCTTTTTCCGGTGCCGGTCGGATGAACAATGGCTGCTTTGCCATACTGCTCCATCATCCGGACTGCCGCACGATATGCTTTCTCGTTGTGCTCAAACAGGCGCAATGCCACCTTGTTCACCCCTTTCCGCAATAAAGGGGTATCCTCCACATGGAAAATGGAGGAACGGCATAGAAATTATGCATTACTACGTCATATTCAGCGCCTTCCCGCCCCTCATGGACACCTGATGGGAGAAAATCCGGTTCATCTCCCGGCGCTTTCGGGTCAGGTCAGAGTGCACATAGCGCTGCAAGGTGATGTTGGCGTTGGCGTGTCCTAACAATTCGCTGAGGGTCTTTACATCGCACCCCGCCTGCAGACAGGTGGTAGCAAAAGTATGACGTAGCGCGTGTGGACGTACTTGCCGGACAGCTGCCTGCTTCAGATATGCCTTGATGCTTTTCCGGTAGCAGCGGGATTCGGTAGGCTTAGACTCGTTGCCGGACAGAAACCATGTAGCATTGCTGACACATCCGCGCAGCTTTTTCAGGATAACAAGCAGCTGTTTCGGGATTGGAATTTCTCGACGTGAGGTGCGGGTCTTGGGCGTTTGAATGACTACCTTTGTATGACCGTTTCCACAGGAAATTCGACAGACCGTCCGATTGATTTTCAGTATTCCAAGTTTCAGGTCAAAATCACCCCATTGCAGGCCGCAAATCTCACCAATACGCAGACCTAATTCAAGTCCCAATAGTAGTCCAATCTTGCGTGCTGTTGGATTCTCCTGCGCATATTGATAAAGCCGTTGCTGTTCTGACGGGGAGAGAGGTGCAGAAATTTTGTCGATAGCTTTTGGCAGTGCTACTTCCAGTTCCATCGGACGAATCAGGCGTAAATGCGCGGCATATTTGCAGATGCGGCGCAGCATCGAGAGGCATTCCCGGGCAGAGGAGTTCCCCAGTGGCTTGTGTGCGGCATCCGTAGGCGTGATGATCTGCTGCATGGCCTGTTCCAGAAAGCTTTCTTCAAGGGAGGCAACGGGCACTCTGCTCAAAACCGGAAGAAGATACTTGTGCAGGGTGTACGAATAATGTGCATAGGTGGATTCTTTTATACTGTTCTGCAGGGAGTGCAGCCATACTTCAGCCAGTGTTTCAAAGGTCAGGTCGGTTCTTTTCAGGTTGTAGAAGCCCGCCTCTGCTTTCTTCTGAATGAGCACCCGTTTGACCTCTGCATAGACTGTGCCGTAGACGTAGCCCCACTGGATTTTGCCCTCCGGCGTGCGCGCCTTGATGTACCGGCCTTCCCACCGACCATCCTTGCGTTTGTGAATGTTTTCTCCCCGTCGTGCCATTTTGTTTCCTCCTGCGGCTTGGACACCCACCTGACCACTTATTTTGTCCACCATCGTTTACAGCTGGTTTTTTCATGCAAAAATGGGCAATGTGCAACAAACTTTCAGCTTCTGCGAGGTTTTTTCTAAGGTCAGGTGGGATACATTTGTACGGATTTCTATTGATTCCCAGATATAACCATGATAAAATAATAGGGAAAATCAAACAATGATGTCGAAAGATTGGTATCCTCCATTTTCCATGTGGAGGATACTTTTTTGTTAAATATATTCTTTGCATCATGAGGTACTTTTGCGTACACAATACTGCACGAACTTCAGCACCTCATATTGAGTTGAACTTTATCCATGACTGTAAAAGATGCCGTTGCCAAACGCTTTGAACAGCTCTACGACCAACGGGGGATATGTCCCAACAAGTTGGCGACCCGTCCCGGTGCATATTCCAAAATTGATTTATTGTTTATATATTTTTATTCTACAAACTGCACCTCTTGCGAATATAAAAAACGAGTGTTATACTGAAGCCATCAAAAAACATTGGAGGTGTCTACTATGCCCCGTCCCAAAGGAAGCAAG
>ENA-UONZ01001005-UONZ01001005.1-human-gut-metagenome-genome-assembly--contig:-C93old-NODE-1005-length-36864-cov-25.256106_pt1 | contig 36864 bp, 56 predicted proteins | sample MGYA00242468_ERZ724015 | MGnify/ENA metagenome assembly ERZ724015
TAACTCCCCGTAGGGGAGTTTAATTATTATCTCTGTATTTTATCTGATCTGTACTGTATCTGTATTGATTATTAAATCAGGTGGTTTTCATGGGCAGACAATGAGGCAATAAGAAGAGCAAGGGGATTTTGTACAAGAAAGAGCCGTTTGGAAATACTTAAAAAAATTGAATTAAATTGATAGAAAAATAACAAGGACGCAATTCGGAAAAATGGGAATTAACTATTTGTTTAAATGCAAATCTAGTGTTTGCAATGGTTTTGTGGTTTTCTGTGTAATTTTTGTGTCGGTTGGCCGCCCTGGCTGCGTGTGCATCATGGCTCCGACCCGCGGCCTGCGTGGGCGTGGCTGGCCTGGGGGCATGCGGCCGGGGCTGTAGATGATGGATAACAAGGGGGGAGGGGTAGCGGAAAAACGGGCGGCCTCGCTGGGAACGGCATAGGTTATATTTCCTACATCCCCTCAACTCTCTACAGGTCAGGGGGATACCGGAAAAACGGGTGGGATATGTTCTGAAATCCGGCCTTAAAATACTATTATCGGGTACAAAACAGGGGTGCATAAAATATGCTGAACGATTTGGAAGCGATCTGTGGTAGAGTATAGATAGGCGAAAGCCTACCATCTTCTTTTCTCACCTGCGGCGGGCAGGGTGTTCCTCCAGCCCTGCCCTGACCGCGGGGCTTATAATGGGGACTAGAAACTGGGGGACCGCACCAGAGTTTCGCAATCGAAGCCGATATGCGGTGCGGTTGCCCTACCGCTTGTGTTGACGGCTGCGTTCCTACGTGGAGAGAGCAGCGGTGGGGCGATTTTGATACAAGGCGGTGAGGACATGCCGAGAGCGAAAAAAGCGGCTGGGGAGCCGGAAGCGGAGAAGCGGACGGGAGCGGGGGCAAAATATGCAACTGCGGAGGAACTGCAGGAAAAGCTGGACGCTTACTTTGCAGAGTGTGAGGAGCGCGGCGATGTCCCCGAGGAATTTTCTCTTGGCGTGTACTTGGGTGTTTCACTCATGACGCTGGATAACTGGTACAATGGCCGCCGCTGCGAATACCTGCAGGAGACAATCCAGATGGCCTACATGCGGATGTCCGCCGCTGCTGTTCAGATGGCGTACCGGAATCCGAAAGCCCCGATGCCGATCTTTGCGCTGAAACAGAAGCGGTACGGCGGATATCAGGACAAGGTGGAAGCCAATGCAGAAGTGAAAGTCAGTGTCCAGATGGGAAAGAACATGGAGGCGAGTGATTTCGCATGATGGAGTATTTGGCGTGTTTCCTGTTTGGTGCTGTGGTTGCCCTGACCGGGGTAAAGGTCGGCTCCTTCACAAATGGAGGGGAGCGGCAGGAAGCGGCGGCGAAGAAGAATCCGGACCCGCAGGCAGAAGATGACAGGGACGAGCAGCGCCGGTCCAAGGAGATCGACGAGGGCATCCAAAACCTGATGACATTTTCAGTCAATGGCAAAGATGGCTTTGATGTAGGAGGTCTGTAATGGCATCTGTGCAGGATGTTTTTGATATGGCGATCCATTTGATGGATGCGCAGAACGAGTCCACAGGCGCGACCCGTACAACAGATACGAACGAATATGCGCTTCGGACGCCAAACATCCTGAACACGCTGCTGGATCAGGTCTATCCTTACAGTGACACGTATCCGGACCTGTCGGATGGGACGAAAACCCGACCATCTCTGGTCAGTGTGACGTCTCTGGATGACTACCTGGACCTCGATGACTACATCTGCCGGAACGTTCTGTCCTATGGGTTGGCCGGATTGCTGCTGACGGAAGAGAACCCCACACAGGCGAACTTCTTCTGGCAGACATACCTGGAGAATCTGAACACGGCCAAAAGCCGTCTGCCATCCTCCGGCATCGAGAGCGTGGAGGATGTGTACGGCGGAGGCGGTGGAGACAACTACCTTTCTCGCTGGGGCGGCATTGAATACGGGTGGTTCGGCCAATGGTAGTACATGGATGGTACACCTGCCCCAAATGCCATAAGGGTATCCAGAAGGTGACGGGAAACACGGTTCTGTATGGGACGCCGGTATACTGCCGCAAGTGCAGGCGGGAGTGGTGGCCCACAATCTTCATGGGGCAGGAGATCACCGGAAATTTGCCGGAGTTCAAAATGAAATAACAAGCTAGAGCGCAAGACGCCAGAGCTGGGAATGATCCCGGCTTTGGCGTCTTTTTTGTTTTTTCTGAGCAAGACGCCCGAGACCACGGACGCTTGAAATACACGCCGCCAGACCAGGCGGGGAAAGAAGGAACCAATGGAAGAGAATACCACCGGTTTGGAGCAGGAGACCGAGACCACGGTTGACTCCTTCATGGATGGATTCGACGGGGCGGAGACTCTGGAAAGCCCGGCAGACCAGCCGGAAGAACAGGAGCCGAAGCATGAAGAAACACCTGCTGATGAAGAGCAAAAGGCGCCGGAAACACCTGCTGCTGGCAACGAAAACACTGACGCCAAACCGGGCGAAAGCGTTGAACCGGAGAAGCAGGAGGCACCGGAGGCCCAGGAACCGGAGACCACACCGAAAACCTGGACGCTGCGCCATTTAGGCGAGGACAAGACAGTCAACGAACAGGAACTGACGGCCCTTGCCCAAAAGGGCCTGGACTATGACCGGATTCACGGCAAGTATGAGGAATTCCGGCCTGTGATGGACCTGTTCAGCCAGTTTGCGAACAAGGCAGGCATGAACACCACGGACTATATTGCCCACATCCGCCAGGAAGCTAAGAGAGCCGAAGGCCTGAATGCAGAAGAGGCCAAAAGGGCTGTGGAGCTGGAGGACCGTGAGGCAACCGTAGCCGCCAAGGAAGCTGCTGAAGCGGAGAGGCAGAAGGAGCAGCGGGACGCCGAGGCTCAGAAGCAGTCCGCGGAGCAGCGCAGGATGGCGGATATTCAAGAGTTTCAAAAGACATTTCCGGATGCGGCAAAGGACCCGAATGGAATTCCGAAAGAGGTATGGGACGGCGTGAAAAGCGGCCTTTCCCTGGTTGCCAGTTATGCCAGATGGCAGGTGGCACGGGCGAATGAGCAGGCCGCCAAGGCAGAACACAATGCTTCTGCCATCAAGCAGAACCAGAAAAATACGGAGCGGTCCACTGGCAGCATGAAGTCTGCCGGTGCGGACAACAAGAACAAGGACCCGTTCCTGGATGGCTGGGATTCCTGATTTCAGGGGCCTTCTCGCATCTGGTGAAAAGAAAGAGAGGGCCACATGGCAGTTAATTACACAGTCAAATACGCAGACAAAATCGCAGAGAGATTTCACAAGGCATCCATCACGGACTCCGCCGCGGGCCACGAATATTCCTTTGTAGGAGCCAAGACCATCCGTGTCTACTCCGTGGATACTGTGCCGGAGACCGATTATAACCGGACTGCAGATGGCAACCGGTTTGGCACCCCGAAGAACCTGGGCGACACGATCCAGGAGATGACGATGAACAAGGCGCCTGCCTTTACATTTGTCATTGAGCCTCTGGATAACAGCGATCAGGCCATCGAGAAGTCAGCGGGAAAGTCCCTGCGGCGTCAGCTGGACGAGGTCACTATCCCCAACATGGATAAGTACCGGCTGAGAAAGTGGTGTGAGGGCGCCAACATCCAGTATCAGCCCTCCGCAGCGCCTACCAAGAGCACCATTGTGGAGTACATCATCGATGTCAACGCCCAGATGACGGACGCCTTTGTCCCGGTGGAGAACCGGACACTGTATATCCCCACGGAGTATTACAAGCTGCTGAAGCAGAACCCGGACTTCATCAATCTGGAGGGCCTGGGCACCAAGGCGCTGGCAAAAGGCGTTGTGGGTGAAGTGGACGGAACGAAAGTCGTCACCATTCCCAAGAGCTATCTGCCCTCCGGCGTGTACTTCCTAATCAAGTACAAGGGATCCAGTGTGGACCCCGTAAAGCTGCAGCAGTATGACGTGCTGCCCAAGGTACAGGGCTATGCCGGTCCTGTGGTGCAGGGCGTCACCTACTACGACAGCTTCATCCTGGCAACCAAGGGCGACGGCGTTGCAGTGTGCGGCAGTAACGCGGCTGTTCTGTCGGCTCCCACACTGTCCATCTCTGCGCACAAAGTCACGATTTCCGAACCGGGCAGCAATGTGTACAAGTACACGGTGGACGGGACCAACCCCCGGTACAGCTCTACTGCTGAGACCTATCCCTCCAGCGGCGTGACGCTGACTTCCGGCCAAGTTATGCGGTGCATCCAGATCAAGGACGGCTGCTGCGGCATGGAAGCCGACAAGGCATACGAGTAAGCAATATAGGCCCCCGCAAGGGGGCCTATTCCCCTAGTCATTCCCTGAAAGGTGAGCGCATGGCAAACAAGAAAGCACGAAACAACAGCGGAGCCGTCAATCTGGCTCTGGGAGATTTGAACCCAAAGCAGAAGCAGTTCTGTCAGGCGCGGTCTCGCTATGTTGGATACGGCGGCGCCCGCGGCGGCGGAAAGAGCCATGTTGTGCGGATTAAAGCGATTGGCGGTGCGATGACCTATCCGGGAATCCGGATTTTGATTGTCCGAAAAGAATATCCGGAACTGGAGCAGACGATGATCCTGCCCATGCGGAAGCTGATTCCGGCAGAGATCGCAGCATATAACGCCACCATGCACATGTTTTTCTTCTCCAACGGAAGTGTTATCAAGTTCGGACATTATAGCAGCGGGGACGATGTGGAATATCAGGGCCAGGAATACGACTGGATTTTCATGGACGAGGCGACACAATTCACGGAATACCAGTTCCGAACACTGGGCGCCTGTCTGCGCGGTGCTACGAAGTTTCCACGCCGGATGTACCTGACCTGTAACCCCGGCGGAGTTGGGCACATGTGGGTCAAACGCCTGTTTATCTCTCGCCAGTATCAGAACGGAGAAAAAGCAGAGGACTATACCTTCATTCACGCCACGGTGGATGATAATCCCCAGCTGCTGGAGGCGTCCCCAGAGTATGTGCAGATGCTGGACTTGCTGCCGGATGATGTGCGCGCGGCCTGGCGGTATGGCGATTGGGACGCTCTGGCCGGAACATTCTTCCCGGAGTTCCGGGCGGAGACTCATATTATCAAACCGTTCTGGAGGATTCCTGCGGAGTGGAAGAAGTACCGGGCGTTCGACTATGGCCTGGATATGTTTGCCTGCCTCTGGATTGCTGTTGATTTCGATGGGCGCTGCTATGTGTATCGCGAGGTACAGAAGAGCGGCATCATTGTATCCGAGGCGGCAAAGCTGATGCTGGACCTGACGCCGTCTTGGGAGCAGATCGAGTTTACGGCGGCGCCGCCGGATATGTGGAACCGGCAGAAGGACAGCGGAAAGAGCATGGCAGAGCTGTTCATGGAAAATGGCGTTGGCATCATTCGGGCCAGCAACAACCGTGTGCAGGGCTGGATGGCAGTCAAGGAGATGCTGAAACCACTGAACAGCGAAAAGGACCGGCCGGGCCTGCTGGTGACGCAGGACTGCAAGGGGCTTTGCACGAATCTTCCGGCCATCCAGCACGACGACAAAAACCCGTCGGACTGTGCCACGGAACCCCATGAGATCACCCACATCTGCGATGCCTGCCGTTATTTTTGTGTTACCCGGACACTGAGCGCGGAGAAGCCCGCACCGCCGAAAGTGGAGGACTTCGATAGCGCCGGGATGACGGACTACGACGACGAGATGACCGGCGGAGAAATGACAGACGATTATCTGACCTATGGAGGGGGTGACTGACCTGTGGCAAGCATTTCCACATCGAACAATCTGACCATTCTGAAAATCAAGGAGTTTCTGGGGTTGAACGAAAACCAGGACGGCGACACCAAAATCAGAGTTGGAGAGCTCTCTGAGATGCGGAACTTTGCCATTACCAGGGACGGCCATCTCCAAATCCGTCCAGGTACGCAGACGGTTCTTGCCCTTCGCTCTGCCTGGGATAGCTGGGCGGACAGCCAGGAAGAAGGCGTGGAAGAGCACCCGGTATTCTGCGGCTGCTGGTATGGCATGGTGGGAGGGGAATACCATCTGCTGTGCGCATTTGGCGGTGTGATCTTCGATGTGGACATTCTGCTGGAGAGTGTAAAGGCAGTAGGGACCTGTACCCAGGACAAGACCTCCTTTTTCGGCTTTGACGAGAAGGTTTATCTGCTGAACGGCCATGAGTACAAGAGCTGGACTGGAGAATCAGAGGAGACCTTTCAGGATGTGGAAGGCTATATCCCGCTGGTACAGACAGCAACCACGCCGGAGGGCAGCGGAACACAGCTGGAGAATGTGAACCGGCTGACGGGGCTGCGGCGTGTACGCTTCTCCCCGGACGGCGAGGCGAAAGATTTTTTCCTGCCGGAGAAAGAGATCGACAGTGTGACCGCGGTAGAGGGGACGGATGTGCAGTATACCGCCGACACCGCGGCTGGAAAAGTGACCTTCAACACAGCCCCGGCCAAGGGGACGAATACTGTGACCATCACCTACAAGAAAGGCGATGGCGCCCGTGGCGATGTGACTGGGATGCACTTCTCTGAGCTCTACAACGGCTCCAACGATACCCGTGTGTTCCTGTATGGAGATGGGACAAACCGGACCATCTACAGCGGAATCAACGGAGACACCGGCCTCGCGTCGGCGGATTATTTCCCGGACCTATACGAGGCGGCCATCGGGGACAGCAACACGCCGCTGACCGCTCTTGTGCGGCATTATGCCCGGCTGCTGGCCTTCAAGCGGGACAGCGCATGGTCGATCACCTACAGCACCGTGACGCTGGACACCGGAATCACCACGCCCGGATTTTATGTGCTGCCGGTCAACCGGCAGATCGGGAATGACGCTCCCGGACAGGTGCGGTTACTGGAAAACAATCCGCTGACACTGGACGGCAGCAGCATCTACCAGTGGCGGTCTACGTCCAGTACCGGGAATATCACGGACAATGAGCAGAATGCACGGCGCATTTCAGACCGGATCGCGGCCACGATCAGCGGTTGGGCGCTTTCGGAGGTCAGAACCTTCAACAGAAAGCGGGAGCACGAATACTGGTTTTTGTGGAATGGAAACGCCGTCATTCTGAACTACGCAAATGACAGCTGGTATTACTACACCAATATGCCGTTCCAGCAGATGGTGGATGTGGAGGATGACACCTACGGCATCACGGAGGATGGAAAAATCAAGCATCTGTCCCGGCAGTATCGAAATGATGATACAGAAGAGATCGATGCCTATGCCGCCACAGGCTCCATGGACTTTGACAAGGACTGGCTGCTGAAATACTCCCCTATGCTGTTCGTTGCAATCCAGCCGGAAACCAACGCCCGGATCACAGTGACGGCACAGAGTAACCGGAGGAGTGATTACCCGGAGAAGGTTGTGGCATCCAGCTTGGCGACCTTTACCCATGCGGATTTCCGCCATTGGTCCTTCCGAACCAACCGGAAACCCCAAGTGGACCGGTTGAAGCTGAAGGTGAAGAAGGCGACTTTCTACAAGCTGATTTTCAAGAGCAAGAGCGCATCCGCGACGGCGACTGTTCTGGAGACGGACATTCAACTGCGGTATGCCGGGAACGTGAAGTAAGGAGTTGAGCAATGAAGAAGTTTGATCCGACACCTCAGAAGGTGTCTGCGGAGTATCAGGCTGGGGTCCAGTTTAATCAGGGAATTCAGCTGTATGACTGCGTGAATGTCAATGAAAACTTTTTCATCGGCAAGCAGTGGGAGGGAGTACATAGCAATGGCCTGCCCACTCCTGTTTTCAATTTCCTGAAACGTGTCGTTTTGTTTTCCGTGGCGAATGTGTCTACAGACAACCTGAAGCTCCACGCAAAACCGCTGCCCTCCAACGGGAAACTGACAGGGCAGGATGCGGAGATTTTGACAGACCTCTTGAATGACCAATTCCAGTCCATTTTCGAGTTCAACAAAATGGGGGCCTGTATCCGCGAGTTTGCCAGGAACGCCGCGGTGGATGGGGACGGCTGCTTGTACACCTATTGGGACCCTGATGTAGAGACAGGGCAGCCAAGCAAGGGCGCAATCAAAACGGAAGTTTTGATGAACACACAGGTGCTGTTTGGAAACCCCAACAGCCGAGACGTTCAGAGTCAGCCCTATATCATGATTGAACGCCGGATGCTGGTTTCTGAGGCCAAGAAGCGGGCAATCGCAAACGGCGTCAGGGAGGATGATGCGGACAGCATCACTGCTGACAGCAAGCAGAGCGGGGATAGCCGCATGGACGAGCTGGGCGGAAATAAAGTTACGGTTCTGCTGCGGCTGTGGCGGGATGACGAGAGCGGAACCATCCATGGTTATGAATGCACGCAGAATCAAGAGATCAAGCCCGAATGGGACCTTGGAATCAAGCTGTATCCCATCTCCTGGATGTCCTGGGACTTTGTACAGGACTGCTACCATGGGCAGGCCATGATTACAGGGCTCATTCCGAACCAGATTTTCGTAAACAAACTGTTTGCCATGTCCATGATCTCTCTGATGATGCTGGCATATCCCAAGATCATCTTCGACAAGACGAAGGTCGCCAAGTGGAGCAACCGGGTGGGCGCGGCCATCGCCGTCAACGGCAGCGTGGAGAATGTGGCGAAAATCATCGACCCGGCCACCATCTCTCCGCAGATCAGCCAATTCATTGACTTGGCAATCTCCTACACCCAGCGGTTTCTGGGCGCTTCCGACGTGGCCCTTGGCGATACACGGCCCGACAACACCTCCGCTATCATTGCCCTGCAGCGGGCGGCGGCGACTCCTATGGAGCTGACAAAGCAAACGCTGCTGCAGGCCATTGAAGACCAGGGCAGGATTTACATGGAGTTTATGGGCGAGTATTACGGGGACCGCTACGTGGAGATTCCTGTTGACCAGACAGCTCTAGGTGGCAACCGTGTGATGTTCACCATGCCGGGGTCTAATGGGAAGGTCTTAGCTCCGTTCGATTTTTCCAGCCTGAAGGACTACTACTTTACCGTGGACCTGGATGTGGGAGCATCCTCTTACTGGTCCGAAATCGCCTCTATGCAGACGCTGGACAATTTGCTGATGCAGGGCAAGATTTCCACAGTGGAGTATTTGAAGCGCCTGCCTGCCGGTCAGATCACAGACCGGGAGACGTTGATTGCGGTATTACAGGCAGACCAGCAGCGGCAGATGGCAATGGCGATGGGCGGCGCAGGCGGCAACTCCGGGAATGGGGGAGGCCCCGCGCCTGCCGGGCAGGAAAATCCACCGCTGCGGGGCGGCGCCGGATATGGGGCGTTGCAGCGGGTTATCAACCAGACGGGAGAAGTTCCGCAGGAAAGGGGGGCCTGATACATGGCTCTGTCGAAATTTGAGAAGGACATGGCGATCATCTCCGCTCTGGACGATGAACCGAACGACGTGGGCGGCCTGACGGCTGCGGAGCTGAAAGGCAAATTTGACGAGGGCGGTCAGGCCATCAAACAGTTTTTGAATGAGACGCTGACACCGCAGATTGACTCCGAAAAGGCTGGCCGTGATGAATTGGAAGGGCTTGTCCTGGGGCAGATTCCGGATAGAACAATCACCGTTGAAAAGATGGCCCCATCGTTCTTTACGTCCATTCTGACCCCTCAAATCCAAGTAACCTACAACGGAGGTGTTTAAATGGCACAGCAGTTAGGACAGGTGGCCGTCGGCACACTGGTAAAGCTCAATGAGAATGGTTCCCCGGTGGAATTCTATGTGGCGAAGCATGATTATGAGAGCGGTTTAAACGGAGCCGGGCGGACGCTGTTAGTGCGGAAGGAATGCTATGATAATCGGGTGTGGAATAACATTCAGGTAAATACATACGCCTCTAGCGCACTTGATAGCTGGCTCAACAGCGATTACAAGAATCTTCTGGACTCTGATTTTCTGACGGTAATTGGGACCACAAAATTTCAATATACCATTGGTTACGGAGATAAAACATTAAGCACGTTAGAACGAGCGATTTTTCAACTTTCCAGAACAGAGCTTGGATTTACGCTCCCGGCTGATGCAAATTTTGAGGGAAATATTCTTCCTATCGCATCGATTTTGCAAAAAGCTTTTTTGAACGGGGAAACGAATTCGCAATGGACTCGAACACCAAATACATCTTATCTCACATCTGCCTTTTTTGTATATGCAGGTGGAAGTTCTGATTCGACTGGCGTTACTGCAGAAGCTGGCAGCCGCCCCGCTTTTACCGTCCCTTCCACATTGAGCGTAACTGACGATGGGACACTCTCTCTGGCGTCTGCTCCTCCACATGCGATAACTGTCCCTGTTCAAGCTATGCAGGGCAAACAGCTTGCAGTCTCCTGGCCTGCTGTGGACGGCGCTGACGGCTACATTCTGGAGCGCAAAGCAAACACGGACGCTGACTGGGTGCAGGTGTATTCTGGAGCCGATTTGACTTTTTCTGAAACTGCCGGGACCTGGGAATCGGTTCAGTATCGGGTAAAGTCTGGCGCCAATGGAAAATATGGCGAATATACAATCAGTTCCCTTGTTGATGTAGTTCCTGTTTCCATTCTGGTAATTTCCGGGTCCGACGGCAGCTTGGGCACTCTCACAAATGATGTGCAGTATTCGGTGTCCTCCAGCGGAACCAGTGCTTTGACGGTTACGGAATCTGCTGGACGAACTACCCGAACGTTCACGGCAACAAACGGTGCCACCATCAAAATCCCCGTGATGGACCTGCCGACCGGCAGCGGCACGATCAAGATCACGGCATCCACCAATCCCGGAAGCGGCGTGGTAACGGTGACGAGATCGTGGACGTATACCAAGACGGCGCCGACGTTTGCCAATACCGGCAGCACGGCTCAACTGCAACAGAATGGGAAGAACATTTTCCCGCTGACACTGCTGGAGTGTGTGCGTGGGACAGAAAGTCTGGCTCCTGGCGGGTTTGGCTTTGGGGATGCGGTGCAGAGCATTGAAACTACCAGCGCAGGAGAATCCTATGAGACATACTGCGCCAAGGTAGACGCCGTACTGGACGGGATGCCTGACAAGACCGCAAAACTGGTGCTGGCCTATCCGCCTGCGGTGTACGGCAAAGCGGGTACTACGATATCGCTCTTATATAAGGGCGACGCCAACTATGCAGTGCTATCCAATATCGGCAGTGCAGACGTGGGGCTGTGCGGATGGCGGATGATAAAATTAAAAAAATCATCGTCAGACCCGTCTGCTTGGCAGCCGTTTGAGTGGGAGCATCCCCCCATGCAGTTGGGCGTCGAGTACCGCACCGTGGAGCGGTACAACGGCAAGCCGATACACATCAAGGCGGTGAGTCTCGGGCTGCTAGAAAATAATACTTCTAAAAGTGTGGAGCATGGTATATCTGATTTTGAGTCATGCGTTGAATGCAGCGGATTTAGTGGACCTATAAATCTTGTCGGGAGCGGTGGTGTTGATTCAATATATGCAACAACTTCTCGTGTCGGGATTGATACAAATGGAAGTTTTAGTAGTGCAGCAACATCATCTAAATTAAATACTGTTGCGATTATCAAGTACACCAAAACCACGGATTAAGGAGGGCACCATGAAGATCATCAAATATCAGTTGGCAACAGAGATCAACCACGGCACCCCTGAGGAACCGGACATCGAGACGGTGTTAACTGCTGTTGTTGTGTCCTATACAGAGGAGGCTTACGCCATCGCCCAGGCGGAGGCATACCAAGGGCAGATTACCGTGGAGGACGATGGACAGCCGGAGCCGGAACCGGGAGCCGAGGACATTACTCTTGATATGCTGGCAGACCATGAGGAACGCCTGTGTATGTTGGAACTCACCACAACCACTGTATGACAGGAAAGGAGCAGGACCATGACAACTGTATACAATCTTTGCAAGCTGCTGATTGACCGGGGCCGCACTGACGGCCTTCAGGAGAAGATGGACGTGTATCTCGCCGCCGACAGGCTGACCCCGGAGGAATACAGCGCCCTCAGTAAGATGCTGACTGCGGAGGCGGCAGAGTAAAATGGACGAGAAGTGCATCCTGGACCCGCAAAGGGATTGCCTGGGCCTCCAGAAAGCCAACATGCTGGAAAAGCAGATGTCGGAATGGCGGGAGGCGTCCCGCAACACCCACAAAGAACTCTTTAACCGGATGCGGGAACTGGAAAAGGCGGAGGCCGCCCGGAATGAGCAGTACGACAATATCATGGAGAAGCTGGACCGGCTGATCTCATGGCAGGAGGCCGAGCAGGCCAAGCCGAAAAAGCGGTGGGAGGCCATCGTGGACAAGTCCGTGTGGGCGGTTCTGGCGGCTGTGATTGCGTTTGTTTTGGCCCGCATTGGGCTGTAAAAAAGCGACGCCCCCGAAGGAGCGCCGCGAGTGCCCCGATATGGAAAAAAGTAAAACCACATCAATAAGGAGGGGGGCACACCTGCATCTTACATCATCATCAACCGGCGGTCAAGCCGGAAATTTGAAAGGAGCTACCAATCATGAACAAGACCATCAATAACATCATCGATGACTTCAAGAGCGGCAAGATTACTGTGGAGGATGCCAACAAGCTGCTGGTTGAGGCTGGCGCCGGATTCTCCCTGAACCCCGAAAAGAACCCCGATGGCGGATGGACCGAGGCAGAGATGGCGGAGGGATTCCTTCCCGGCGAGGAAAAGGAGCCTCTTCCGGACAAGGTAGACATGGGCCGAAATCAGGCGCTTGCCGGACAAGTGGTTCGCCAGAATACCAAGCGCGGAAAGTTTGATGTGACCTATGATGCAGACGGTTATGCCGTCAAGGCCATCCGAGTGTAATCGGGAGGTCTGATATGGACATTTCCTCTCTTGGCATCACCGGAGTGGCGGCTATCACCGTCATCTGCCTGCTGATTGGGCAGGGCGTGAAAGCGTCCTCTCTGGACAGCAAGTTCATCCCTATCATTTGCGGTGTCTGCGGTGCTGTGCTGGGTGTGGTAGGTATGTTCCTTATGCCGGACTTCCCGGCCACGGACTACATCACTGCGGCGGCTGTGGGCATTGTGAGCGGTCTGGCTGCTACCGGAGCCAACCAGGTAATCAAGCAGCTGGGAAGTGACAGTAAATGAGCTACACGATAAAGGAGCAGCTGGCGAACTCCGGGAACTATGGCGGTTCCCGGAATGCCAGCCAAATCCGGTATCTGGTGTACCACTACACCGGGAATGACGGGGACAAGGCGGCAAACAACGCCGCGTACTTCCAGCGGAACATCGTCAAGGCCAGTGCCCATTACTTTGTGGACGATACCACCGTATATCTGTCCGTCCCCGATCTGAAGATTGCGTGGTCCGTCGGCGGCAGCAAGTACGCCAACGCCGACAAGACTGGCGGCGGCACCATGTACGGCGTCATCACCAATACCAACTCTATCAGCATTGAGATGTGTGACACCATCCGGAACGGTGTCTATCAGGCCAGCGAGGCAACCCTTGCCAACGCTGCCGCTCTGGGCCGGGAGCTGATGGAGAAGTATCACATCCCCATTGAGAACGTGTACCGTCACTTTGACGTGACTGGGAAGCACTGCCCGTCGTACTTGGTGAACGCCCAGAAGTGGGCAGAGTTCAAGAAGAGACTGGAGGTCAAGATCATGGACAATACACCCAGCGGCGCCCACAAGGAGGGCGTGGAATGGGCCGTAAAGAACGGCATCCTGACGGGCAACAGCGAGGGGGACCTGATGCTCTCCCGGCCTGTTACCCGGAAGCAGATGTGTACGATGCTGTACCGAATGTGGAAGCTGATGAAATAAGAGGGAGGACGTGAGATTGTGAGCGCAAAAGTGAAACTGCCTGACCCACTGGATAAGCTCTTGCGCTCTCAGCTGGAAAAAGTTATTGAAGAAGCAGCATTCCATACAGACGATGAACTGATCGCAAGGCGGCGTATTATTGATAAGTGGAATCAAATTGATGTGGCAGCAGAATTGGGCTGGTATCGTAGCACAGTTAGCGATCACGAAAAGTATATATTCCGGAGGGTTAAGGATGTAGCAAAACAGCTTTACAAAAATAAGGGAGCCGGGGATTGACCCGGCTCCTTTATCTTTATGTATGTTTTTTTACTGAGCGACACACGCATGTGCTGTTATCTCCGTGGTCATTATCGTACCATAGGATGTTATAGATCGGCCCTGTCAAGAATCCGTACAGTCTAATCGTCCCGCCAAGTCTGAGCGAGTGGATAGCCTCTGCCTCGATACATAGCTCCGAAAATCTATCTCTGGCGCTCTTATTGAGCGATGCAACGTCGATCGCATGGTTATGCTTCTTTGCTGAAATAAAGATGTCACTCCAAGTCATTCGCTCAAAGTCCTGCAATTTAGGGAAAATCGTAGTCCAGAAATCATGAGAGAGACGAGGTTCATGAAAAGACCATCTACTAGTTGGCTCCGTATCACAAGATGCCAGCCGCCAGGATGGATGCTCCTTCATGATACTGTCCGGGTCTCCACCCAGCCTGATGCCGGGTGAAGGCGTCCCGCCTTGTCTGACCTCCGATTTCGGAGCACAACCGCATTTAATGCGCTTAGAGCCCGCCATAATACATTGCCATACTTTCCTTTGTGATTGGAGTGCTGCACAGGGCTCCAGCTGGAAGCCCACATCTAGCGTCCTGCCACGGACTTTCCATGTGGGTGAGTTGACTAAGCCACTGGGCGTTTTTCTTTCCGTAGTATTCCAGAATTTTATTGATGGTGTCCTTTTGCCCATCGCTAAGATTTTCGCTGCTGCCTTTCATTTCATCGGCAGAGACCGAAAACTTTCCCTGACTGTGATGGAAAAGGGAAGGACACACAGGCCCATTGGCCCATGCTTCAAAATCCTCGTCGAACAGGGGCGCATCATCCCATACCAAAGACCAAGCCTGTGAATAATAGCACAGCTTTTGAAGTTTCATCGTGGACATAGTGCCACACTTTTCAAGAATATATTTTGCGGTATCAAAAACACTTCCCATATTGCGTACCCCCTTTCTACCTACATTATATTCTTATTCTGAAAAAAGTAAACACGTAAAACCGCCGAAAATGACATGACCACATAAACACCCCATAATTGCCACACAACTCCCACATGGATACCACCCATGCGGGAATTTTTTGTGAGAAAATTTAAGCATGGAGGACGTAAGGAACAAGGGCTGGTACACGTCGCCGCCCTCCTTGCGGCCTCCTGATTTCTTACATAAGGACGTGTTGATTTTGATTTTGAACGGTTCTGAATTGATTGCCCGTCTGGTGGCCTGCGGCTTTACGGAGTCCGCAGCAAGAGACACCTGCGAGAAGTATGCGGCGGAGGGAGACTTCTCCGGCCTTGAAGGGTTTATACGGCAGAACGAGCTTTTTTATGATGACAGGAAACAGTACGTTTGAATATTATAACGCCAATAGAGACGGAAAGAACGTGGGCGATTGCACCGTCAGAGCAATTTCCGTTGCCTTGGATCAGGATTGGGACACCACCTATTGGGGCTTGTGCTGGGAGGGTTACCTTGCCGCAGATATGCCGTCAGGCAATCCGGTTTGGGGCAAATATCTCCGCCGTAAAGGCTGGCGGCGCTATCTGCCGGAGTACGAGGATATGACTGTACAGGAGTTCGCTCATGAGCATCCCTATGGCGTCTATCTGCTGGCCTTGGACACTCACATCGTCTGCGTCTTTGACGGGCGCATCGTAGATACTTGGAACAGCGGCGGAAAGACCGTGCTGTATTACTGGATGGAGGATTGAGTATGCCGTATCAATATATGCCCGGCTATCAGCCGTATTATCAGCCGCCCATGGCGGACCAGCTTGCACAGCTTCGTGGGGCGCAGTATCAGCCCATGCCCCAGCAGATGCCGCAGGTACAGCCCCAGCAGGCGCAGGTCAGCGGGCAAAGCATGGTGTGGGTAAACGGTGAGCAGGAGGCTATGGGCTATCTGGTGGCCCCCAATTCCGCTGTGGCCCTGTGGGACAGCAACGCCCCCACCATCTATCTCAAGCAGGCGGATGCCAGTGGAAAACCATCTATCAAGGTCTATGACTTGGTGGAGAGAAATGCCCCCACGACGGCCCCTGCTGCCCCGCAGGCGGCTCCCGTGGAGTACGCTACCAAGCAGGACTTGGAGGCCCTTGCGGCCCGTGTGGAGGCGTTGAGCGCCAAAGAAAAGCCCGCCCGCAAAGCGGCAGCAAAGGAGGATGCGGAATGAACCCCTTTTTCCAGGCGATGGGCGGCAACAGACAGCCCAACATGATGCAGCAGTTTCAGCAGTTCATGAATCAAATGAAAGGCAAGGACCCCAACGCCATGATACAAGAGATGGTATCCTCTGGACGCATTTCCCAAGATCAGCTTAACCAGGTCCAGAAACAAGCCCGGCAGATGCAGGGAATGTTTGAGGGGATGCGGGGGATGTTCGGCAAGTAACCTTCTAACTCTCTAATTACTCTCAACTACTTGAGAGTTCTTTACAGTATCAAATTTCCGGCCGGAATTTGAAATAAAACTACAAAGGAGATAACACAATGAGTCTTTCTTCTGACAATGTGGCTCTGACTATGCCCGTCCAGCCTGCTAACGGTAACGGCAGCAACGGCGGCTTTGGCTGGGGCGGCGATTGGTCCAGCTGGATCATTTTGTTCCTTATCTGGGGCATTTTTGGTTGGGGCAATGGCGGTTACGGCGGCTTCGGCGGAGGCGGCGGTGTCAACAATCCCGGCCTGCAGGGGCTTGCCACCAGGGCGGACATTAACGAGGGCTTCGCCCTGAACGGTCTCCAGAACGGCCAGACCTCCATCCGGGATGCCGTGAGCAACGGCTTCCATGGCGTGGATACCGCTGTGTGCAACCTGGGCTATCAGACGCAGGCGGGCTTTAACGCCCTCGGTGCCCAGCTGGCTCAGTGCTGCTGCGATACTCAGCGGAGCATTGACGGTGTCCGGTACGACATGGCAACTCAGGCTTGCGATACCCGCAACACCATCCAGTCCAGCACGCGGGACATTATCGACAACGCCAACGCCAACAGCAGAGCGATCCTGGACTTCCTGACCCAGGACAAGATCGCTACTCTGACGGCTGAAAACCAGAGCCTGAAGTTCCAGGCTTCTCAGGCGGCTCAGAATGCTTTCATTACCGCCAACCAGGAAGCGCAGACTGCCGAGCTGATCCGCCGAATCAATCCCATGCCTGTCCCGGCCTATCAGGTGCCCAATCCTTATGCCGGATGTGGGTGCAATCCCTGCGGCTGCGGCTGCTAAAACCCAATACATCAACTTGTAAGAAAGGCTTACATGTTCGGCCCCGTGCCGATTTTGAACCATGCGGCGGGGGCAATAGCCTCCGCCGACTTTTTTGAAAGGAATGAAGTTTATGGCTGAATACAGCAACAGCGCAATTGTAACCGTTGCCGCTGGTCAGAACGTGCCTTTTACCGAGGAGGCCAACACGGGCAAGCCCTGCATTGTGCATCGGGAAGGCGCTGGGCTGGTGACTCTTCGCGGGCTTACGAACCAGTGCCGCGCGAAATTCAAAGTCTCCTTTGGAGCGAATATTGCTATCCCCACCGGTGGGACCGTGGAGGCCATCACGGCAGCGATCTCCATCAATGGTGAGGCGCTGAACGCTTCCACCGCTACCATCACCCCGGCTGCCGCAGAGGATTTCTTCAATATTTATGTTTCCGCTGTGGTAGATGTCCCTCGCGGCTGCTGCGTCACTGTCGCCGCAAAGAACACCAGCACACAGCCCATCCTCGTTGCCAACAGTAATTTTATTGTTGAGCGCATCGCGTGAAAGGAGAACCGATATGGAATATCTGTATGACCTGAAAGAAAAGCTCTGCAAGGAGCTGGAGGAATATGCCCAGAAAAGCAACATGAACGCCGGGGACCTGGAGATGGTCCACAAGCTGACGGATACCATCAAGAACGTGGACAAGATCATGATGCTAGAGGAGGGCGGTTACAGTCAGGCAGCCGACATGGACTCTCCTTCCAGCTATGCCAGAGGCTCCAGCTATGCCAACCGTGGCAAGCACTATGTCCGGGGCCACTACAGCCGGGACGGCGGCTACTCCCGTGACGGGCGCGGCGGATACAGCCGCGACGGCTACTCCCGTGCCCGCGGTTATTCCCGCAGTGAGGCGAAGGACTCCATGATGGAGCAGCTGGGCGCTATGATGGAGGATGCATCCAATGACCGGGAGCGGGAAGCGATCCGGATGTGCATGGAGCATCTCAATCAGGAATAATTCCCACAAAACAAGGGGGCCGCTTGCATAGCGGCCCCTTTTGTTGTATAATTGTTGTACAACTTGATAACAAGCTAGAGCGTTCAGCGCCAGAGTTCGGAGTGATCCGGGCTTTGGCGCTTATTTTTTTTGAAATTGAGGTGAAATTGATATGGCAGCTGCAGAGGAGTCTATCCGCGGGAAAACCAGACCGGATATGTCCAGAAACGAGGGACTGGCTGGGCAGACGGTCACGAAGGGAGACTATGAATATACCTACGATGATAATGGGTATGCGAAAAAGGCCATCAATGTCAAAAACAGACAGGAACGGGAACAGGAGGGGTATGGTGGAGGCGGATATTCCGGAGGCGGAGACTCTTCCTATTATGACTCTCTCCAGCCCACGGACCTTTCCGGATACCTGAATGACATGTACAAAGCCTACACGGACGCACAGCTGGCGGCTCTGAAATCGGCATACGAACAGAATTTGGCAGGTCTGCAAGCAGACGCGGAGAAAATTCCCGGCATTTACCAGGGCGCCCGGAATGAAGCGGCATCTCAGAATGATATTGCCCGAATGGCCTTTAATGAGTACGCAAACGCACGAGGCTTGAACACCGGAACCAGCGGGCAGGCGGCTCTTGCAAACTCCGCTGTGCTGCAAAGCAACCTCACGGACATCTCCACAAAGGAGTCCGATGCCATTGCGGAAAACGCCCTGCAACAGCAGCAGCTGGCGATTGAATACCGCAACGCGGCAGTGCAGGCGCAGGCGGAAGGGAACTACCAGATGGCCCAGGCCCTGTACAATGAGTATGTGCGGCAGGACAACGCCGCCATGCAGACGGCACAGCTTGCCCAGGAGCAGGCCAACTGGGAAGCGCAGTTCAACGCTGGAAACAGCCAGTGGCAGCAGCAGTTTGACGCTTCCCAGCAGGAGTATCAGGACAGCCTTTCGGCACAGAACCGGGAATATGCCTATAATCTGGCGATGACGATGCTGGCGGCGGGCGTGATGCCGGACACCAATACGCTGAACGAGGCTGGGATTTCCACAGCCGACGCGCTGAATATGCGGCTTGCTGCAATGTCTACTGGCGGTTCGGACGGCGGGCGGAGAAGTACAAACACTTCTGGTGGGGATTCTAGTGGCGGCGATGAAGGAAACAAAATCGAGAGCACCCCAGATACAGAAGGCACTGTGAAAAAGGCAGACCGTGACACCACAATTCGAAATCTGAATGGACGTCTGCAAATTACAGACGCCTCCCAACTTGGCCCAGCCGCAATGAATATTGCAAACGCCATGAGCAGGTCAAACTCGGCATCACAGCTGGGAACTATTGGTGAAATGATTTCGAATGCACTTGAACGTGGACAGATTACAGAGGCAGAAGCGGACTTTCTGCTTCGGTCTATCGGCCTTTAACGGAGGTGTCTATGGCAAGCATCCAAGACCGGCTTAACAAGTTGCAAGAAATGAGCCGCCAGCAGGTGAGAGACAGGGAGCAGGAAACGAACCCAAGGACAAAGGCAACTAAGAAAAGCGCCCCTGTCTCTCAGAAACTGCAACCAACTATACAACCCCCAAAAACAACTGATCCACGGCAGGACCACATCACCGACATTGTGGACAGCACCACGGGCACCGTGATCCAGGTGGACCGGCCCTCCCGTCTGGGGAGCATGGCTAAAGGCGCGGTGCAGGGAACCGGTGCAAACTATGCCTCTTCCGGCGGGTCTTTGCTGGACCTGATGCGCAGTGTGGACACCGCCAACAGCTTTTCCACAAAGCGGGCCAATCAGGAGGCTGAGAACGCAGCCCACTACCGGGAGATGTTGAAACGTGGGACGTTGGATGATGGAACACCCATCACGGCGTCTATGCGGAAACAGCTGGAGACCTTGGCGGCGCGTGCGGAGCAGCGGTCCGGCGTCTACCGCCAGGGAGCGGAGGCCCAGCACGCCCCCATTTCCCGTGCCATCAACTCCGCCTATGAGACAGCGGACCGCCTATCTGAGCAGTCTGCGGAGAATATCGCGGCGGCGAAAGAGGGGCTTGGCGGTCTGGGGCAGTTTGCCGTGGACGTAGGTGTGGCCGGGACGCAGCTGGCAGGGGACGCCTTGATCGGCGCCCTCCTGGCTCCTGTCACCGGCGGCGCATCGGCCCTTGCCCCCATGGCTGTCCGTGGCTTTGGCTCCGGGACGCAGCAGGCCCGGCAGGAGGGGGCGACGCTGGGGCAACAGCTGGCCTATGGCGCGGGGAGCGCGGCACTCAGTGTAGCGACAGAGAAGATCGCCAACGTGGCCGCTCCGCTTCGACGGACCTTTGGTTCCGGTGTTCTGGACAATGCTATCGCAAAAGCAACCGGACGCCTGGGCCAGAGTGCGGCTGGACAAACGGTCCTTTCCGCATTGAGCGAAGGTGGCGAGGAAGTCGTGGAAGCACTGGTGCAGCCTGTTTTGCAACAGATCACCTATGATAAAAACGCCCTGCAGCAATATCAGGACCCGGACTATCTGGCAGACACCATTTATCAAGGCCTGATTGGAGGCGCTTTGGGTGGTGCGCTTGGAGCTGCTGGAAGCATTGGCCGCAGGAGCGCCGAAAATGCCAATCGCCGGGCCACAGATGCCGCAGGAACGGCGCAAACGGAAACTGCACCCGTTTCCACCACCCAGGCACAGGAGGCTGCAGAGGGCACTACAGGCTTTTTGGAGCCAACGCTTGTTAGCCGTGTACGTCAGTCTATTCCGCATATCCAAAACATGAATCCGGTTGCCGAGGTTACTGGGACAGAAATCCCCCGAAGTGGAAAACTGGTGGATCGGCTTGCCTCTTTTGTCAATGCGATTGGGAATAAGGTCAATCGGCCCGGCTTTGGTGATGTTCTATTCTCCAGGGGGAGAATCAAGTCCAGCATGATCGGACATGGGACAGGCCCTTCCAAAATCGAGACATTTGCGGCCGTCCCGGATGTAATCCGAAACGGCCAGCAGATTGACTATCAACAGAACTGGAAAGGGCTCGGCTATGATACCTACACTTTCGCAGCGCCAATTACCTACCGGGGGCAGCCTACTTACTTAGGTGTCATTGTCACGAAGGACAGCGCCAGCAACCGCTACTATCTTCACGAGGTAGTGGATGCAAATGGAGACGTCATCTTTAGAAATGACGAATCCCCCGCATCTACACCAGACGGAACTTCTGCCCTTTCGGGTGACCTCGATACCGTAGTAGACGCGGGGGATGGTGCAGGAACAACACCGGGCACTGTCGACACCGTGACAGACGGGCGGGCCTCCCGAGGAGTTCCTGCTTCTAATACTACTATAGCACCCGGCGCGGAAAATGTCAATTCGGACGCTCTGGCGCAAATTCTGTTTGGGGATACCCGGCAGGAAACCGGAGACACACAGGCACCGCCAACCTATGACAACCTGGGCAGCGCCCGGCGGGGCTTCACCACCCCCGGCATGGAAGGGCAGGAGAGGACCAGCCGCCTTGCGGAGTCCATGCCGTATAATCAATATCAAGAAGCCGCCACCGGCCTTTCACGGGAGGACTATGCCAAGCTGTTCCGGTATGAAAGCCAAACAGAAGGGCGTTCTCTCAATCTGGCAGAAGAACTGGTGTACGCCGTTCGGGACGGCCAGCGGACCTTCCTGCGAGACATTGACGAGACGGCTTTTCATGAGTTGGTGCAGTCCCTAGATGATGCGACGGCATGGAATGCGCCCCAGATGGATGCCGCCCGGATGATCCAGCAGGAGCTGCAGGGCAGGTCCGCAAATCTGGAGATCCCCTCTGAGGAATATACGGACTTCCTGCGGATCATGCGGGAGCATGAGACTGCCACTGGTCAGGGCGTTCAGGCAAACGCCAAGTGGAGCCGCCGGGACAACCAGAACGGACAATCTTCGGAGCTGGAGGCGTGGGACAATCTGCAAAACTCCAATCTTTCCGAAGAAGAGAAGCGCAGCACCTTCCAACGGATTGTGAAGTGGGATACGGAGATCGAGCAGGCCGCAGAGCCGCAGCAGTTGAAAGACATTATCCTGAACGTTGCACAGCAGCGGGGCGTTTTGAATGGCTTAACTGGTCGGCAGAGCCGGATTATGACCGCGGTTGCAAACAGCAGCTTGGACTCCCTGACATTCGACCAGTTGAAGCAGTTCGCCTATGCTTCCACTTCTGCGCTCAGCACCGACTCCACACCGGCCAACATGGGTCAGAAGATCAAGACTATCCAAATCCTGAACATGCTGTCCAACCCCAAAACGGCGGTGAAGAACATCACCGGAAACACGTCTTTCTACGGCCTGGACGCGCTTTCCATGAAGGGGGCGGCCCTGCTGGATATGGCGCTGTCCAAAGTAACAGGGACCCGCAGCGTGGCCTATGAACGTTCCAATCTGGGGCAGGCAGCCAAGGCGATGCAAATGGCGATTGCAGAAATCACCATGGACGTAGACATGGGCGGTAATCAGAGCCGGTACGGCACCAGCAGCCGCCGGACCTTCAAAGCCAGCGGAAACTTTGTGGACCGTGTAATGTCTATGCTGGAGCGGAACCAAGCGTACCTTTTGAATGCCACAGACGAATTCTACAAGGGCCTTGCCCGCAGCAATGCGAGCCGTACCCAGGCGCTGGTCGACCAAGGGAAGATCAAGACTACTGACAAGGACTATGCACAGAACCAAGCTGACGCACTTGCACGATACCGGACGTTCCAGGATGACAGCAAACTTTCTCTTGCGATCCAGCAGGTACATGATGTACTGAATATGGTTGCTGGCATTGGTGACAGTGGACGGAGCATCCGCGGCCGTACAGTCCATGCCTTCGGAGCTGGTGACATTGTGGCGCCGTTTACTCGGGTAGCCGGAAATCTGGCATCTCGCGGTTTGGAGTATTCTCCCGCGAACGCTGTCAAGGGTATTGTGGAGATGGGTAAAACCGTGGCGCAGGCTGTCAGCGGTCAGAATGTGGACCCGGCTGCACAGGCCCGGGCCGTCTCTGACACTACCCGGGGCCTCACCGGAACCGCCATTGCTTACGGATTTATGCTTTTGGCCCAGTCGGGGCTTCTGTCTCAGGCAGGGGACGAGGATGATCCGGACGTGGCGGCGCTGAATTCCAGCGAGGGCATCACGGGAACCCAACTGAATATCTCCGCAACGGAACGGGCTTTGTCCGGTGGAAGCACGGAATGGCAGAGTGGAGACACCCTGATCGACCTGTCCTCCATCGAGCCGCTGAACCTGTTGATGAACCTGGGAACGGAGATGGCAAAGAGTGAAGGGAACCCCATCGTTTCTTCTTTTAATGCTGTGCCGAAATCCTTTATGGATGCAACTGCGGAGCTTCCGGTGATGCAGTTCATTGGGAATGCGGCAACGGACATCATCAAATATGGACAGGACCCACAGGAAGTATTACTGCAGGAGGGGGCAAACACGGTAGCTTCTTCCCTGATACCAAACATTCTGCGGTCTACGGCCCGTGGGCTGGATGACCGACCCCGCAATACCTATTCCGGGGATACGCTCGGAGAGCAGGTTGTGGACAGCGTGAAGAACAGCATCCCGGGTTTGCGAGAAACCCTGCCGGGGTCTGTCAACCCACTGGGGGAGGAAAAGCTGTATCAGGGGAGCACTGCGGACCGCCTGCTGAACGCGCTGCTGAACCCGGTGGGAGTCAATACCTACGACCAGAGCGAAGTGTCTCAAAACATGGAAGCGCTGCGCGAGCGGACGGGGGAGACCTCCTTCTATCCTTCTAAGAGCGCCCCATCGGAGCTCTCGTACACAAAAGATGGCAATACCTATAGCAAGTCCTTGACCTACGAGGAGCGGCAGGACTATCTCCGGGATCGCGGCGCCGTCGCACTGACTACGCTGTCCTCCATGATGGGCAGCAGCGCATACAAGAGGGCGAATGATACTACCAAGACGGAGCTTTTGGACCTCTGTAATGACTACGCCAGCCAACGGGCAAAGAAAACGATTCTGGGAGCCGACAGTGTTCCGGCATGGGTAAACAACGCAGAGACAGCGCAGAACGATCTTGGAATATCTCCAGCGGAATACTTGGCCCTCTATCATCAGTACGGCGCCGAGATCATGTCTGGGACGGCTTATGAGAAAACGAAGCAGGCAGTGGCTGCCGGTCTGACTGTCGAACAGTATGCGGATATGAAGAACGGAATTGATGCGGACAAGAATGGGTACAAATCCAAAAGTGAGGCCAGGGCTTATCTGGATAGCCACAATTTCACCCAAGAGCAAAAGGCGGACCTCTGGACAATCATCAACAAGAGTTGGGAGAAAAATAACCCCTACGCATAAGAGAAGCCCCGCCAGACGGCGGGGCCTTTTCTCACTGTTTGGAGATGATCGTTTTCAGAACCGGAACAACGCTTTCGTAGTATCGGAAGGACGGGACTTCCTTTCCGGGGCAGTTCTTGGCAACGTCATTGACCCATGTCCCGTACTGCTTCGTTTTCAGGTGGTTCCGGTTGGCGAGCATCCCGACCTTGTTTGCGGAGATGCCCAGTTTTTCGCCGATCTCCTGTGCTGAGTACGTCTTTTCCCCGATATAGGGCAGGGGGAGCAGGTATTCCCCAGTCAGCTCCTTGGTAGCGTGGGCCTGGAGAACCTGTCTGTAAGTACCGTCATACTCCTTCGCCAGACGCTCCAAAAGCTGGGCCTTGCGGACGCGGATGCTCTCCATCTGGTAGTCGGTCATTCCCGGCCGCTTTGTTTTGCCGCCTTGGATATGTTCCCGCATCTTCTCAAAGGCGGAGACGTAGGCAGCAGTGAACAGGACGCCCTTTTCTCCGGTCATCTTGTTCGCCACCATGTCGCAGCCCTTCTTAGTCAGTAGATAGCAGGGGCGGGGCTTGTCCTGGGCGTCCTTGTAAGTGTTCGGGATGAAGAAGTCCAGCGAACGGAAATTTCCGTTGGCTAAATGCTTCATGTACCCGGTGATTTTTTCGATCAAATCAGCGTGGCGAACGTTTGTCATCTCAGCCACATCCCGGCTGTCGACCACTTCTGCGTCATTGAAATTAAAAACTCTCAGTTCGTTCATTGTGATACCTCCATAGATTTCTTTTTCATGGTGTTTTTGATGCTGCGCTGGCCTTTCAGAAAGCCGTAGTTGTAGGCGAGGATCAGCGTGTCGGACCAATCATCGGAACCATCCCGAATGGTGAACAGCTCCTGCAAGGTCATTCCATACCGTCCTGTCTTTGTGCTGTGAAGCATCTTGATAAATGCCTGCGGCTCCATCTTCGGCATCTCAGTCACCCTCCTTTGGCTCTTTGGTGGTAATGATGATGTTGTCCGGGGTGGTGCCGACATAGGCGGCGGCCACCGCAAGGACCAGATACCGGGTGTTGGATGCCTGATTGATTAACTCCTGAATCGTCGCAGTTTTGTCCATGATAATCCTCCGTTCAATTTCTTCTTGACGGGAGGTCTCCATGAAGGTAGAATGGATTTACCGGCAGGGAGACCTCCGGGGTGATAAGACGTTGGTGTGGTTTGCGAGGCCTCCAGCGTCTTATTTATTTGACCCGCTCATAGACCTCTCGGATGCCCTGGCGGATTACATCAGCTTTGCTCATTCCTGTTCTTTCACAGCAGATTTGCAGAAGCCGGACATCTTCGTCGGACATTCTAATTCTCGTTTCGTGCGTTTTGGGGTCTGTTGTGGGCCGTCCTGTTCTCGGGGACAAATTCATCACCTCTTTTGTGTCACCGTAATTAGAATTATACTTATGGTGACACGAATGTCAAGGAGAAAATTCACAGTTGGACATGAACTCGTTGCAGCTCTAAGAATAAAAATAATTTTCTGTTAAGTATTGCTAAATCCTGCCAATCAGTGTATGCTTTGGGCGAGGGGAGAGGGGAAGATGAAAATTCCTATTTGGCGGAAAGTTCTGGCAGTCCTTGCTTTTTGGCTTTTGGTTTTCTTTGGTGGAAGTCTTGTAATGCTGTGGAATGCGTTGTCTCCATCGTTTGCACAATACAGGCCAGGGGACTTGGGCTACCTTGTTTTGCAGACTGTTGCAACGGCAGCAGGGGCAGGTATTGCGGTATGGGCTGCGAATGAGATTACGAAGGGGCAATGTAAGATACTCTATCTTGTGAATTGCGTTGTTGCTGCTACGTTCATGTCTGCGCTTACTTTTCTGAATGTCCTGACGGTCGGAGCGTCTTTACAGAACATTATAGGGATGGGAATTGCGATTATCGTTCTCATAGTTATTTCTTATAATTATGGGAAAGACATCACAAAAGATTTTGCTGATAAAGAACAGATTGTTTCCAGATACAATGCATCTTTGCCTGGTATAGAGCTTCTTGAAGAGTATGCAAAAAGGGCAAATAAGACTGTGCCAGAATATATCTTGTTCCTTCGCTTAGAGGCAAAAAAAGCGGATGGATTGAGCGAAGATGAAGCAATACGGGCTATTGCTGCGGAAGATCGTAAGCGTGTGGCTGCTCTGAAATAATTGATACTTCGGCGGGGCGGATGCCCCGCCTTTTCTCATTCCTCCTGGTATTCGATGTACTTCTTGAATGGGGCGGATTTTGCTGTGCCGGACCGGGCCTTGACGATGCGGACGGTCAATCCGGCAGCCGCCAGCAGGCCACAGATGGTCCGGCGGTCCTGCTCCGCTTCAATGGGAGCGGGGATGCGGGTCCAGTCAGGCATTTCCAGCACCTCCGATGATCTCGTCAAGGGTATATACATGACCCTTTTCAACAGACGGGAACAGATGTCTGGTGATTACTTCTCTCTGAAAATATGTGCCGTCTACAATTTCCAGGAACTGCGTCAATGCACCACCGCATTTTATTGCATTGATCTCCGGGAGCAAAACTTTGATTGCCTTCGCTCTCTCCGCCTCCTGCTGGGTGAAGCGGGGCTTGCGGATGATGCGGTCGGGGTAGTTGATAAGGTCTAATGCAATGCAGTCTTGAACGTCCCCATCTTTGTCTTCTATGAGCCCTTCCGGGGTAATGTGATATGGATTGCAGTACGAATCTGCAATGTAGAATTGTTCTCCCACCTCAACCCCCAGCACCTCGCAAATTCTCGGCTTGTCCATGTTGGCCTCCTCCTTTTGCGACTTATTTGCAACCTGATTGCAACTTATTTGCGACTGGTCACAATCATCCTCCACCACCTCATAGCCCATCAGGCGGGCGGCTTCGTAAGGGTTGGCTCTTACGTATTCATGACACGGCTTCTTTGTCCCTGCGTATTGCTGCACGGGTTCCCGAAGCTCGCAATAGTCGCAATCTTCTTTGCTATCGCAAAACTGCGCTAATGCCTGTTCAATGGTAAGTGCGACTTCGCCCGTCTTACTCCGAAACTTCATGGTCGGCCTCCTTGCCCATGCGGGCACCACAATGACAATATGGTTCTTCTTTTAGCTCCTCTCTTCCGCATAAGCTACAACGAAATGATGTGTATTCATGGAGAATAGGATCCCCATTCTGGTCATATTCAACTGGAATATATGTATGATGGATTTCTGGATTCCATCTCCCGTGCCTCACCTCCGCAACGTCAGCGGCGGGGATAGCCATAAGCTCGGATATACAATCCTCAAAAATCTGTGCCGCTCTTTCGTCGTTTTCTTCTTCGCAATCACGGCGATAGTTCTCAAATTTCTTGACAGCAACCGCTCTCTCGATGTACTCCTTCATTCCTGTCCCTCCAATATGGCTATATCATAGCCGCTCTCTATAAATCGGATCGTTTTTTTATGGTTGCAAGCGTTCCCGAGATAAGTGTAAATCTCTCGCATATCCTCCACACTGAACCTAGTGTCAAGATATTGATTTATACCATTCAGGAAGAAAATATGAAGGGCCGTATTGTCCACTGCACGGCGGAACGGCGTGGACTTACAAGCCGCGCGGGAAAACCACTCCAATACCTTGCATTTTACATCCACCTCGCTCTCGCAAGTGCTGATATTGAAATACACATTTGCCTTTTGGTGGGCGATAAACTCCCCCTGGGCGTTGATGAACCATCCAGGGAAGGAAAGCCCAAGTCTCCTAATGACTGCCCAATCAACCATCCTGCTCCCTCCGTAGTGCGGCCTCTTCGCGGGTCAGGAAAACGGTTTTACCGCTATATTCGGTGTTGCCAATTTTGAGCCGCCATTTCCCGCCGTCAAAGTATGTCAGCCGCTTCATGTCAGTCCTCCTCATACTCCGGGTGTACGCCCATGCAACAGTCAAAGCAAATCCAGCCAGTGGGAGAACATTCATCTCTCACCATCTCGCTCTGCTCATACCGTTCCCCACAGATACCGCACTTTCGGTAGTATTTACGCTTTTTCATGTCAGCCCTCCTCGCCGTCCCACTTCCATGCGGGGCAAAGTCTGTGCAGGTCCTCTACTGCCGCATCCCTCTCCCGCTTCATCTGATCTCTCTGATTTTCTACAATTTCAATACACCGCTTCACCTGTTCCAGCTCGGCCCGCAGCTGCTCGTTTTCGGCCCGGAGCGTGGAGAGGGTGGTGGCGCCATCAAGTGCAACGCCTCTTTTCAGGTCCTTCCCTTCAAAATATCCGTTTAGCTGCTCAATCAGCTTCTCAATGTCCATCAGGTGTCCACCTCCACTGGTTGCTTCATCCACTTCAATGCAGCTTGCCTGCACCCTTCATAAATCGGAATGTTTGGATAAGCACAGATGAAATTGCATACTCCGCCTTTTTCATGCTCACAACACTTACAAAAGTCGGCTCTGAGGAAAATGCCCGCCAACTCCTCGTCGGTCATGGCCCTGATCCGGTCTGCGTTGGTCAAAATTCGCCCCGGTTTGTACTGTGAGCAATCCACAATTTTGGAGGTTGTCCCGGCGTTATGGCAATTAGCTTTGCAAGTAATACAAGTCGGTTTCATGCGTCCTCATCTTCCTCCGGCGGGCGGCGGTCGGGCGGCGCGGGAAGGGGCATCCAGTGAGAGACTTTCACATCGCTCCTTTGTCCAAGACCACAAGATACATACCAGCCATGTCCGCTGTTCCATCCCATATACACGCCCCAATGCTCATGCCAATAGGCGCACACTAAGACGTTCTCCCGCAACTTCGGCGACCTCTCCTCCACGCTCACCCACTCGTTCGGCAGGGTGAGGGTGGGCATATCTTCTACAAATTTAGCAATTTCTCTGGAAGTATAAGCCACTTCACTTCCATCCATAAACTCGCCATAATGGCCTTTACTGGTGTCAAGCGTTAGCTGCCGCATAAAATCGTTGCCATCAATCGGCCGTACTGCCATCTTTCAGCGCCTCCTCAGTCGCAATCATCTCAATTACCGGAACAACTTCAAAGTCTCTGTCCCACGAAGAACAGCCGCTTCTAGCCTGCGCCTCAGAACGATATGTCTTGACGGATACGTCTTTTATTTCGGATATGGGACGAAAACTAAAAGCCTTTGCTAGACCGCACCAGACCTCTGTTCTGTTTTTCCGCATGACCACATAGCGCTTGCGCTCAATCCGCATCGTTCGCCGCCTCCCATCTCTTTCTCATTTCTTTCCACGCCTCCAGGGTGAGGGGGCGGCCGCAAAATCTGCAAAAATGATTCTGGGCATAGAAAATGTCGTCACTTTCAATTTCTGGTCCTTTTAAGTAGCTCATTCCCCATCTCGTAACGCATACAGCAGTACGATAATCTTGAACACCGTCATTTTTGCAGAAACTACACCCCGGCCACACCCGCTCCAGCTGCTCCTGCGTGGGTGGGGTGAGGGCGGAGAGTAGGGTATCAACCGTTTCATCCGTCAGGTCAAAAGAGTGCCTTAGCACTTGCCCGTATTCCATCGGCTCATATCCCTGATACTGTTTCAACAGCCTAACCGCTTCTTCTCGCGTCATGGCTGGGCCTCCCTTTCCATCTTCTCTTTGACGGCTGACAGGATGAAATCCCGGTTCAGCACATACAGGTCCGTAATTCCGTGCTCCTTGCACATCTTGATGATCTCGTCCATGATGTAGTTTTCGATATCTTCTTTCCAGAGGACAACCGCCTGTATCGTTGCAGAGGCCACGGTGTTTCCATCCTCGTCTGTTCTGACTTGCAAGGATGGGTCCCCAATGTCAACATATTCTCCCGGGTTCTTCATTCCAGCTCCTCCAGCATCTCCATCTCCTCCGCTCAATCTTCCTTGATACGAACAGGAAGAACCATCTTAATGTCCTCCTTATTGGTACGGAGAAGAATCGGCTCAATATTGCTGCGAAATTCTAAAATGACCGGTTGCCTAAAACTGCCGTCAGCAGAGACTTTCGCCGCTTGCAATGCAGACAGAAGGTAATTCCCATTGAAGCCAATTCGATACTTTACCTCGCTGGTTGGGATTGCCTTTTCCCATTCAAATCCGCTGTCCTGCGGCTGGATATATCCGAACGAGAACCCACCGCACCGGATTACAGCCTCTTTCCCATCCTCGGTCAGAGAGATGGTTGCATACTGCTTATTGCGGAGTTTGGTATTGCTCTTAATGAACGCCACAAAGTCCTCGTCGCAATCACTGATAACGGAATGTTCTACAGACATCCGATATCCGTCAACGGCCATTGCCACGACCTGATTGTCTGCCGCATGAAACTCCAATTTGATGTACTGGTTGCAGGGTCGATGATCACTATCACTCACAAAAGACTTGGTAGCCGCAATTAGCCGGTTCAGGTCATTGGTGTAAATCCTTGCAGATTTCATGTGTTCTCCTCCAATTTTTGAATTTCCTCCGCACTCAGAATCGGTGCGCGGGTGTTCCAGGCGAGGCGGGCTTCGTGTTCCGTCTTATACCATCCGCTGTTCGTAAAACATTTCATGCAGATCACATTTCTGCGGACATTTGGCTGATAGTAACGTTCGTTCCGCACCCTTGCCTGTCCTCTGCACATAGGACATGGCACCAGCACCCCCGCATCCGTCAGCCGCTTCGCAGCATCTTTATTTCCGAGCATGGCTAATTTGACGTCATCCATTACAAATTTCTCCCCATTGTTCTGCCATTGCCTGAGCTATGCCTGGAAAGGTCTTGGCCCGATTCTTCTGTCGGTCTTTCCCACCTCGCATGAACCATGTTCCAGCTTCGTGACAGCTGCATTTCGGGTCAACAATGTTAGTTGGCTCCAAAGGAGGAAGTCCTTTCAACCACAGGCGGGTCTTTTTCTGAACCGGGTGTCCGAACATCCACGGCTGGACCTCCTGGGTGTGCGGCGGCATTTCATAAATCTTGCTGGATACTGGGTTCTCCACACAGATGTGCGGGCAGTCGGCATTCAGAAACCTCAAGAAAAATGCTTTTGCCTCAAGCCCTGTCCGATAGCGCTCCTGATTGAGAACGCCCCCCTTGAACAGGTGTTTTGCTCCGGCGTTCGACAGATATGTACAAGGCGGAAACGCCAGAATCATGTCCCACTGCATTTTCAGCATCTCCAACGCGTCACATTGGATGTGCCACTCAGGATGGCCTCCGCTGCACGGCTCAATGTCGCAGCTGTATGCTTCATGCCCCAGCGCCCTGAATGCTTTGCACACTTCCTGAGACTCTTCACAAGCCACCAGCACTCTCATAGCTTCGCCGCCTCTTTGCCGCCCAGCAGGGCGCGCTTTTCATCCGTCATAGTCCTAAATCCTCCCATGTGATCTGCCGATCGTCAAAGTCAAAGTTGTTTTCGTAATCCTCAAGATTCAAATCAAACCCGAATGAGTTTGGCCGCACTACCCGCTGATCCATCTGCATTTTCAGCAGCTTTTTCCAAAGTTCCGGATGATTGTCCCGCAAATGCCGCAGCTCCCCGGGCTTTGCATTTGGGCAAAAAAAGCATCCGCCGCGTGGAGCAAACTCATAGATCGGTGACAGCAACCCATATCGTTTGCAAATCTCTCTCGCACCCTCTTGAGTAACCCTGTATTTCTCCAGCAAAGATACTGCGTTTGAATCCATAGATTTTAAGCGCCTGTCCTCGTCATAAGCAATCCCCAAGTACCATATTGCATCCTTGTGCTGTCGGATAAACTGACGCAGCGGAAGCAGCTTACAATCGCGCTTAATCGAGCACCGTCCCTTGCTGGACATTGGGAACCCATGCAATTTTCCAACGTTTCGCCCTTTGGTAATCGGCCAGTAAAAATAATCACAAAATGTTTTTTCTGCCCGCAAGACCTCTACATGAACGCCATGTTCCTCAAACCACGGGATCGCAACCTGGTGGATAAACTCTGCATGTTCGGGCACCTCTCCGCTGGTGTGTTCGTCAAACATAACTTCGCAATAGACAAGTCCCATCAGAGGGTCCCCATGTTCCAAAGCCAACAGAGCAGTTGCCGTACTGTCTGCGCCGCCGGACCATGATGCAAAATGCTCAGTCATGCTCTCTTCCTTTCCAGCGGGCGGCTCTCATGCTTCCACCTCCGACGGATAGACTGCGTACTGGCCCTTGCCGTAACGCTGGTATTGGGACGCCATCCGCCGGAAGGACTGGTATTGGATGCCCAGATATTCCGCACACTCTCGGGCGGTGCCCTCAAAGGCGTATTGCCCGTCCTTGCCGTAGATGGTGTACATCTTCAGGCAGTAGCGACGCGGTATCCGCACACGCCCATATTTCCGGGCCCAGATGCTGACGGTCGAAACGGACACATTGACCGCTTTGGCAATGTCCTTCTGGAGGCATCCCCGGTCCACCATCTCCAGAATGGTTTGCAGCTTCTTAGTTGTCATGACTTGCCTCCCATTCCCGGTACAGGGAAAACCAGTCCTCCGCCCGCATCGTCACCAGCCACTCGCAGCGGCTCCGCCGGTGGGCTACAATGGGATATTCCCAAGGAGGCGCATCGTGCTTGGCCTGGGCCATGGCTGCCTCCAAATCCAGCCGCTCCACACGCTTGACTTCCTGATGGATGCCGGGCAGCCCTACAACGTCAGAGGCGTCCCCGGTGTTCCCGCAATACTGAGCCGTGCGGCGGCAGTCATAGCCCTGCCCACGGCAATAGCTGGCCCATTCCAGCTCTCCGCGCTTGCCTTTTTGTTTGCTGTTCATGGTTCCTCCTTGTGGTGATACATTTCCCGGATGTACTTCCACGTCTCGTCGTTCATGCTTTGGGCAGTAGGTTTTTCCTTCCCTTCCTGCTTCCTGCGCTTTTCCCAGGTGATTACAGCCTGTTTCCAGTCCTTCATGGGAGACTGACCGATCTTCCAGCCCTTGGAGGCGTAGAAAGCAACAAACGACTCTGGGTCTACCCCGTTGTTCCGCTCCTGACAATATGCCCTGACTTCATCGACTGTCGGAGGTGAAAAGCGTTTCCCCCTGGAAGAGGGGGTAGGGGGAGTATAACTATCGTTCTCATTCTCTTCCTCTCTCTCTACCTCACCCTCTACCTCTATCTCTCCCTCTATATTGCTTTCCGTTTGCTTCCGGTTTGCTTTCGGTTTGCTTCCGCCTCGCTTCCCGTTTGCTGCCTTTTTGCTTGCTTTGTCAAGTATCGGTTTTACAAGCAAAAAGGAAGCGGATGCCTGTCCTGTTAATGGCTTGCTTTCTCCCTCGAACACATAAGTACAAATCGCCGTCACAAAGGGAAGCTGGTCCTTCTTCGGAAGCACTTTTAACGCCTCCCAGAAGCTGCGGTAAAAGGTAAATTGGTCACGTTCCAAGCAGTTCACCCGCCTTAAAACGGCAGTTTGCCGTCCTCTTCGCCGATCTCGGCGAAGTCTGCGGCTGAGACATTGACGCCGCCGCTCTGGATGGGGAAGTGGGACTCCTTTTCTGTGGGCCACACATAGTCCGCTATCAGGTCTGTATAGGTTTTGCCGTTGTACTCCCGGCTCTCCAGCCGCCCGGCGGCGATGACCCGGTCGCCCTTCACCATAACGGACAGCTGGCGGGCCAGATGCCCCCAGCCCTTGACAGTCAGGAAAGCGGCGGTTCCGTCCTTGCGGCCATAGGCCCGGACGGAGATGGAGCCGACCTCCTTGCCGTTGCTGGTGATGCGGATATCGCCGTCACAGGTGGCCTTTGCGATGACGAGTCCGGTCTTGACCTCGTTGCCGCTGCGGTCATAGTCCGTAATGCCATTGATAAACATTTAGGCGCCCTCACTTTCCACACGCTTCATGCAGTTCGCACAGAGCTGTCGGCCAAACCGACGGTTTGCATAGCTCACCATATCCTTCACATCCCAGGGCTTTCCGTCTCTCTTTTTGACGGGATAGATCAGTTCGCCGCAGTCGTCGCAGCGATATTCCTTGCGCTGTTCGGCGGCTGCCTGCTCTTTTGCAAACTCGTCCGTGTCCGCGTCCTTTGTATCATCAATGCAGAAGAGGCCGTTCAACGCGTACTTTCTGGCATAGCTTGACGCGGTGCCGGTGATCTGGCTGTCGTCCATTCCTTTCTTGTCCTCGCTCTCCCGTGCATAGGCAGAGTTTGAAAGAGATGCTTCCGAAGTGGTATCCCACAGCGTAGCGGTTGCGTGGACATAGTAGCGGTCACAGATGCACTCCAATGTATCGGAGACCGTAAGGAGAAGCTGGTGTTGAGCGAGAAGAGGCTTCACAGCTTCCATAATGTCCTCACAGGACCGGTACTTATATCCGCCAAACTTGTTCGTGCGGCCCTTTGGGGCTTTCAGCTCCGTTTGAACAGCGGAGACACGGGATAAGAAATTATTTTCCATCAGCGAAACTCGCTCCTTTCCTTGATGCTTCTTCCGTCCAGCCACTCGTCCAGCTGGTCCTCCTCCTCTTCCCGGAGACTGTCTGCGAAGTTCCGGAAACGGGCTAGAAGGGAGCGGCGGCAGGATTTGCAGAGGATGACCCCAGCGGGCATATAGCCTTTGCAGATGGGGCAGCTGGCGGCGTCCTCGACATAGGGCTGGCCGCAGACGGGACACAGCTCCTCCCGGTAGCGGTAGCCGGGGAATACGGTGGGGTCCGTGCCCTCCCGGACCATAGGGGCGTCAAAGTAGGCGTTGCAGATTTGGCAGTGCTTCATGACTCGCCTCCGATCCGGAACGCATCTTCCGCGGGAATACCCATGAGATGGGCCACGCTGTCCCGGAATGGCCTGGAGGCAGCCAACCGCCCGGAGAGCATCTGGTATGCCTGGGCGTATGAGACGCCGCCCACGTCCTGAATGAAGCTCTTGACCACGCCGCCATAGTTTTCTACAATGTACCTTCGGATGACCGGATACAGCACGGACGGGGGCCGGGGTGGGATTCGGATGCAGGCCGACAGGTCATTCTTGATGGTGCAGTCCGCGTATCCGATTTCCCGGGCGATCTCCTGCCAGTTGTGGCCGTCGATCCGCATCGTGAATGCCTTGATACGTTCTTCTCTTGTCAAATAGCTCCCTCCTCGATGAAATAGATTGTAGCGGTACGGACTCCGGCCTGGATGGCGGCCTCGTGGCTCTCCATGCAGAGGTCGATGTGGGCGCCTTTCACGGCACTTCCGGTATCGTCCGCCCGGTAATAGTGGAGTTCTCCGTCTCCGTAGTCCACCAGGACATCAGAACCCAATGGGATGATGGACGGGTCCACGGCCACAGAGACGCCGGGCGTGGCCCTTCTGCCGCTGGCGGTGATGCCGTCGGACTTGCCGCAGCAGCGGGAGCAGGTGCAGTAGTGGGTGACGGTGACATCATCCAGGCGGACGGCATGGGACAGCAGCGCCGCCTCGATCAGCTCGTTTTCCGCGGCCTCCTGCTCCTCTTCGGTGAGATAACAGCGGACCAGGGCCGGGGTATCGTCGCCGGGTAGGCTGCCGTCCTGCGTGGCGGGCTCCGGCTTGTGCATGGCGGGCCGATCTGCTTTCACCGTCATAATCAGGTAGCTTCCCAGCCACGCCAGCAGCAAGATCAGAAATAGGAGATATGTAATCAGCTGCCGCCTCTGGCTCCGGCGCCGCCGCTCTTCGCGGGTCAGCTTTTTCATAGGATATGCCTCACCGCTTCTTCTCGGGTAATATAGAAATGGATGCCCGTGCTGCACTCGTTCCAGCGGTTTTCGTCGAAATCCGAAACGGAGACCACAGTTCCGGGAATGTAATGGAAGTTCTCATCTCTATCACTGACGGCGACCTGCTCCAATACAATCCCCTCTAAATCCTGAATCTCCAAAACGGTTGCCTTTGAGCAGCGGCACTTCCGGCCTGTTCCGGAACTGCGCACGGCATCTTCGGTAATTTCCAGCTTTACAATGCACTCATGACCGCTGGTTTTGACCCTTGCCTTTTTCCAGCCGACAAAAGCGCCGATTTCCGGGCAGGCAATGGGATAAAATAAATTTTTTGCCTTTTCAATGTAGTCGGCCCTGGACAGGTCGGCCCTGGACAGGTTGGCCCCGAACAGGTTGGCCCTGGACAGGTTGGCCCCGGACAGGTCGGCCCCGGACAGGTCGGCCCTGGACAGGTTGGCCCCGAACAGGTTGGCCCCGAACAGGTTGGCCCCGAACAGGTTGGCCCCGAACAGGTCGGCCCTGGACAGGTCGGCCCTGGACAGGTCGGCCCTGGACAGGTTGGCCCCGAACAGGTTGGCCC
>ENA-UONZ01001006-UONZ01001006.1-human-gut-metagenome-genome-assembly--contig:-C93old-NODE-1006-length-36857-cov-36.919570_pt1 | contig 36857 bp, 13 predicted proteins | sample MGYA00242468_ERZ724015 | MGnify/ENA metagenome assembly ERZ724015
CCCACATACGTTGTATTAGAGGAATTAAAGTCTAGAATGCCAGAGGATGAATTAGTAATTATTACTACTCCAGAAACCTATAAGGATATTTCTGAATGGCATCTGTAATATTGTGTGACTATAAATTCCTCATGGTGGTAAGTGGAGAGGAGACCTTCCGGAGAATGTACATGTTCCGCAAATAACAATATGCTCTACTTGCATTCGCAATAGAGTAAAGCTTGGAATATACATCCAGCCATTTGTAAGAGATACCGTAGAAGCATTCATTGACCAATATAGATTATATGTATAAAGCTGGATTAACTGAAGAATTTTACTAATGAAGAATTATTCTATTACAATTGAAACAGGTGAACATGCTGGGGAGACAGTCTGGGTTCACCGTAGTATAGCCGTTGCAGGATTTATATTCTGTAGGATTAACAATGAATGGTGTGTTCTTGCTAATCAAAGAGGTGAAGGAGCACCAGACTTTCAAGGATATTGGAACTGTCCTTGTGGCTATTTGGACTTTGATGAGACATTAGCAGAAGCTTGCTCTAGGGAAATCTACGAGGAAACTGGAGTTAAGATTGAACCTAGTGCTCTTTATATGTGTAGCGTTAACGATGACCCGAAAGACTCTAACAGACAGAATGTCACTATGAGGTTCATGGCTGTAGTAGACGAGAGTCATATTGGAATTTCTACTAATGCTATCAAAGGACAGCTAGGTGGAGAAGAGAATGAGGTAAAGGCTATCATGTGGGTTAAAATATCTGACCTTGATAATTACCAGTGGGCATTTAATCATAAGCATCTCATTGAAGGTATCTTTTATACTTATGTAGATTATGAAGAAGTAGAGGGTTTAGACGATTTATTTGCTGAATGACATACTTTATTAGTGGACACAGAGACATAACTCCTGAAGAATTTGAGAAGTTCTACGTTCCAGCAATTGTTGATGTAATAGACACATGCAACGATAATTACGATGACTGTGAATTTGTAGTCGGAGATTGTAGGGGTTGTGATGAAATGGCAGCTAATTTCATAGCAAATTACATTAAGGAGAATACAGATGATACAGAGTGTCCTACATGTATTTTGTGCATTTATCATATGTTCTCTGAACCTAGGTTTAGAGTAGGCGTAGCTGGACAAGACGGTTTTTATCATGTTGACATGGTAGATGAGCTCAATGCAGACTTATGCGAGGATGATGACCCATATACCATAGATGATTGTCCTATTGTACATTATGTAGGTGGATTTGAGACAGATAGAGACCGTGATTCTGCTATGACCAATGCTTCAAGTGAGGATATTGCCTTTATAAGAAGCAAATCTAAATGGGATTCTGGTACAGCAGAGAATATATTACGTAGGCGCACTATGAAATATCTAAACCCTAGTTTCTATGGACAACAGTAAAGATTGGGGTGAGGGTATTAAAGTTGCACAGCAAGCAGCTGAAGCTCAAAAGGAAGCTAATGAGCAACATGAAAAGTATGAAAGATTGAGATTTGAATTTACATTAGCATTAATCAATAACAATGACCTCTTACATGAGAGGTCATTTAAAGAGATATGTCAATTAGGAGTTGAATTAACAGATGAATTTATGAAACATGAATCTGAAAAAGGGAAAGTTTAAAATTGTTGAGGGAACAAGAGTTAGAATGGTTTCTTCAAAAGATACTCATATAGTCGAAGGAGCTTACGGTACTGTAGTCAGTCCTGGTATAAGAGAGTCGGAAGTGCGTTGGGATAGTATGTTAGCAATTAGAGCAGATTATAGATACAGAAATGAACTAGAAGATGCTCTTATCATTCCAGTTTATAATGACTTATTGGACCCTTCTGGAAACTTCCAGATTTGGACTCCTGAACCTATTGCGCGAATATACCTTGACGATTGTATCAAGTATGTAGGAGAGGATACAAAAGACCTCAAATATGGTGATTTGCTTTGTGTATATTCTATGACTTTATCAGAGCATTCATTGTATGCAATACAGTTAAGTAATTACAAACTACATAAATTGGACACCAGTGTCTGTGCATTAGAGAAAAAGGGATATGCTTTAGCTAAAGACACTAAGGTCAAAGTAGTCCTAGATTCCGCTTATACAGAAGTTGGACAAACTGGTAAAATTTATCGTACTGATTACAGGTCAGTGCTGCCCTATGAAGTTATTATGGATAAGGGTGATTGTGTTTGGGTTGCTGGATGTACCATACAGAACGTTGATACTGAAGTGTACATAGAAGAGTATTCAGCAGATGTTGAGAATGAAGTATCACCAGACGAGGATATACTAGAGAACGGATTCTCCAGACAAGTAACATTTTATGAAAAGGATTAACAAATATTTATTTCTAGACGTAGACCTCAATAGTGTCTCATGGTACAGAGAAGAATGGAATAAGGACCATGTGTATCCTCAAGGTGACTTTGACCCTAAGTGTGTTGAAATTGTAAACAGAATAGTCAAAGAGACTGGCTGCAAGGTAGTAGTTAGCTCCTCTTGGAGAGCTGAAGCTAATTTGCAATCAATCTTTGACAAAGCTGGTTTAAAGTTCAAGATACATAGCATTACTCCGTTTGGAGACCATAGAGGTTGTGAAATAAGGGATTGGTTAGCATCCGAAACCGAACCTTATGTTTATGCTATATTGGATGATGACAGAAGTACGCTTGCAGAACAGAGGAAGTACTTCATTAAGACTAACACAGTTACGGGTATTACTGATGAAGACATGTAATTAACATTTTAAATAGAAATGATATGTGGAATGATAAATTAAACTCCTTAATTATGGAGTCCATGAAGAACCATGACGCTGTTCGGACTACAGTTCTCCGTGCAATTAAGACGGAATTTAGCAACTATGCAACTGCTAAGAATGCTAAACCTCTTGACAATGCTGCTGAAGTAGCCATTATTAAGAAGTTACGTGACCAGCGCATTGATAATGCCGAACAGTATCGTATGGCAGGTCGTCAGGATTTATATGATAATGAAATGGCAGAATCTCTTATCTTGAATGAGTTTCTGCCCGAAGTCCCTGACGATAAAGTACTTGCTTTAGGACTAGTGGAAGTCTGTGCATTACAAGGATGTGAAGACGGGCCTAAGATTCCTAAGAGTAAAATGGGAATCATTATCAAAGAGCTTAAAGCTATGTTCCCTGCCGCAGACGGTAAACAGATTGCTGATTTAGTAAAATCTTGTGTAATATAATATGACACTAAAAGAAATTGTAACCTTACCTTATCCAGCTAAGATATCACATGCTATAGCTGGTGTACTTTATTATCAAATAATAGCTGGTGATAAAACTATTGTCTTTCCAATAGACATGAATGACAGAGATGATGTAGGAACTACTACATTTCTAGCAGAGTATCCGAAACCTATCACATTAATGAGATACATTCGTAAAGCAATTGACTCTGGTGAGTTAGTAATAGCTACTACTGATGCCGAAGTATAATGTAAGTATTGATAGACAGCTTAGATGTCGTCTATGCTTTGACATAGAAGTTGAAGCCGACAGCGAAGACGAAGCTTGGGAAAAGGCTTACGATACAGTAGACCTAGGAGATTTAGAAGTGAGAGATTGTGAGTATAACGACGATGAAATAACCCTTCTAGAAGAATGATTATAGGTATAGTTGGTAAGAAGCAAAGCGGTAAGGATACAGTTTGTAATATCATTCGGTATATAAGTTGGCTTAAATCTTCCAAACTATGGGGAGAAGTAACTCTGAATGCTAAACACTTTGAAGCTGTCTGTGAAAGTGAGGATATTGCTCCTATACTTAGTGTATGGGAGAAACATCCATGGGCAGAGAAGCTGAAACAGTGTGCATCCATTATACTAGGATGTCATGTGTCAAGCTTTGAGACAGAGAGTATCAAAGAATCATTTACACATATTCCAATTAGTAATAGTGAAGGGGAGCCTATGACTCATAGAGAGTTCCTACAAGTACTAGGTACTGAAGTGGGAAGAACTATTGACCCTAACCTATGGGTTAAATCTATGATGTTTGACTATGAAAGGAAATTTAAGAGTTATCCTACTTATGGTACTGATGAATACGGTAACACTGTATTCGTACATATGAATACAGTAGAGCCTTGTTGGATTATGCCAGATACTAGGTTTCCAAATGAAGTCCAGGCTATCAAAGATAGAAAAGGAATTGTCATTAAGGTAAACAGAGATACCGGATTACTAGATAATCATATTTCAGAACATGCTTTGGATGATTACAATGACTACGATTATGTTATTGATAATAACGGAACTCTCGGTGAGTTAATTGTCAAAGTAGCAACTATGATGGAGACCCTAGGGGTGCTTCAATAAACAATAATGGCCTGTATGGTGGAGTGTAATGCTCTACTGTACAGGCCATTTTTTTTGATTATTACTCTGTATCTTCTTTAACTGTGTCAGCTGCTAATTCAGCTATATTCTTTAGTTCAGTAGTAGCTCCCTTGAAAGTTCTACCGAATCCTGTAGTTCCCATAAAGTATTGAGATAGAGTCTTATCTCCAAATGCAAATTCATAGGTATTATTGAACACCGTGCTAAGATACCCAATAGATACAGGTTCTGAATTATTAACTAAACTCGATATAGTGTTGATAGGAGTTACATCGCCAAATGAATTGGTAAATCCTCTCTGGAATAGACTAAACACTGTATCTTCCATAGCCCTAGACATAGTAGGATTTAATGGGTCTCTATCTTCCTCTCTGGCTTCAGCCCACAACCTTATTAGATACTGACCTATAGCTCCTAATAACAACCACAGCATTAAGTCATGTCCTAATCTCTTTAAATTAGATTTCTTGACACCAGTATCTTCGTTCCATATGTTGTCTCTGACTCCTTTAAGACCTCCGGATTTAAATTCCCTCCAGGCATCTTTAAGGGTGTAAAAGATTCCCTCTAGGTATCTGTCAGCCCAAGTTTCTACCGGCACTCCTGTATTCTCTGTAGTTACTATAGTTTTAGTTTCTCCATTATAGTCTACTATATCCTTGTACCACAGGAGGTCTCCATTATCATTTTTAGCCTGAACTCTACCTGCCAGTCCATAGTTCTTTGGTTCTAGTAAATAAGCATTCCTGGTTGCGGACAAGAATGTTTTAAATTGACCAAACAACGCTCCCATAAAGGTCTTCTCGGCCTGCATTCTTCCGTCATGGTCATAATAACCATAAACTAAATCTGATAAAGTTTTAATAGCAAGTACTTCGTCCTGTGTATAAGCAAATGGTAATGCATCACCTTCTTTTAGATTCAGACCTTCAGTTTCATTGAAAGATTTCATCATAGATAGATACAGACCTCTTTGCTTATTGTAGTCTGGATTACTCTTATTGCCAGAAGCATAAGCAGCTAACCGCTTGTCTTTCTTCCAATCATACTTTAATCCATCCTTAGTCATTTCTATAGCATCCCAAGTCCCATCATGTAGACTTTGAGCTATAAACATGGTCATTCTATTATAGTAATCCGGTGCTGTAGTAAACCAATAAATATACCTGGATAGATTAGACAATCCTGACTTGTTACTTACTAACCTCTGTGACAATTTATTCATATCAAAATCAGCGAGTCTCATTCTAGCATTAAGAGCCTCTATCTTAGTGACTCTTGATAAAAAGTCTGGCCCGTCTTTCATGATAATAGCTCCGGCCTGTAGTAATTCTTTATAAGTAAATTTCTCTCCAGTGTAATACATTTTACTAAAGGCCATTGCAGAGTTCTTCCACATTCCGTCAAATACATCTCTGAATCCACCAACAACATTAAATGCTAACAATCCGAAAGATGCTAATCTCTTAATGGGGCCCACAGCTTGGTATAACTGTTTACCTTCCTCACTAATAATGGATTGGTTAAATACTGCAATTTTAAGGTAATTATCCATTGTCTCATTAAACACTGTTAAATCAACACCAGTCTCTTTAGCATAGTTAAGAGCTAATAATTTAATTGCTTTAATTGCCGGGAGCACATCATCAAAGGCATCTTTACGTTCTGCGGCGAACACATAGCTAGTTACTAATGATTCCAAATTACGTTCCCAGAAATCAGAATTGTATTGTGCTAGTAATGCCTGTCTGGCATCTTCACTAGATTCAGAAATGTTAAACCTATTATACATTTCATATCTAGTAATCATGTCAGATTTAGCTGTATATTCTTCCTCCGAATATGCATCATTCTCTTCCCTATTCCAGAAGTCTTTAAACTTCATAGTAACATCTTTAGTCTCTTGGCTAGCCCATTTAGCAATTCCCATTTGCAATATCTTATTATTAGTCTGTTGCAATGGTACCCAGAACCATTTGTCTTGTTTCTTTAATTGCGCCACTTCTGAGTCAGATTCTGACTTACCTTCCAGATTAAATCTGTACTTGTTGATGTCCCATAATATCTTCTTCAGGAATCTTCTTTCTTCAGATGACAGTGGAGTACTATTATCGTAAGGATTAGCAAACAGCATTTGCTCATTTAGAGACCCGTCTGGATTTCTTCTAAACATATTGTCGTATATTTTAGTCTGGTCTCCTATTACTAAGTTTCTTGCGTTTGAGTATCCCTTATCCTTCCACAAGGCTTTAACGTAGTCATTAAAGAATGGATAGTAATATTCTTCAGTCTTCCTAGTAACTCCATCAAATGCCTTTCTTACTAATTTAACAGCCTGTCTAATATTATTCTCTGGAATTAGTTCAGGGTTAGTATCCATACCTCCTGATAATGGAGCTCCTTTACGAGTATATCTTCCCATCTTCTCCGGCTGTGTAAATGGAATATCTCTATAATAAAGCATCGCTCCTAGAACTGCTTTATAGAATCTTTCTATACCAGTATTAGAGTTCTCTTTCATTATATCCTCCACTGATGCTTTCTCAAGGATAGTTGGGAATGAAGTATACAACGTTTTGGCTATATCTTCTAACCTGTCGGCTGTAGCAGCTTTATCGTTTGCATTTATGTCAAATAATGCCTTACGTACTTTAGTGTTTAATTCTTGCTGGGTTCTAGGAGTAGCATCCGGTCTACTCATAAGTGCTAAGAACTCTCCTTTTAAAACCTCAAGTTCATCCATAAATGTAACCTGATTAAGTCTATTAGTTACTCCAGCTTCCTTTGCTAATAAGTTGAAAGTTTCTCTTATACTCCTCATATTGGCTATAGTAGCTGTAGATGTATCTGCGTTTAAGACCTTAAATGTCCCAATCCTAAATACATCTCCGAAGACTTCTGGCATCTCATTAATAGCTGCCATAATCTTCATCAACTCTATATTACCGCTAGTAGACCTTAATAACCATGGATTATTCATAGCATATGCGTCTTTCTCATAGTCTCCCAACATAGTAGTTCCTAAAGACAGTGGTATAATAGTATTTAAATCATGTTTACTAAGTGCCACAAAGTCCACTTGCTTAGTAATAACATTATGAATAGCTATAATTCCCATCTGTTTAAGATTCTCCATATCAACCACTTCCCAACCAGGGTCGTTTACATACTTCTGAAATGTACTTACTACAAAAGCTGTAGTCTTAAACCCTGAAGGTGGTACGATTTGGTCTAGAGGTTTATAACCCTTTAAAGCCTTGTCCAAATCGTATATAAATGCCTGTCTCTTCTCTGCAAAGATTCTATCCCTCTTCTTCAAGTATTCTTCAACCTTTTGTCTAAGTTCTTCATTAACAGCTTTATCAGCTGTATCTTTAATATAGATAGGTTTACTATGATTGTAATAATCACTAAAGTACCACCTTCCTTCTGAAGGATGTGGTGAATCATGTACTTGAGTTTGAATAAACGAATCTACGTCTATTCTATCCATTCTGCTCTGTAATTTAGGATTGGGAATAAACTTTGATAAAGTGTTAAGCACTCCGTCCTTAATAGGATGTCCTACAGTCTCATCAGTAATCCTTACAGGTATTATGTTACTAATATTTGAGTAATATTCTCCTACTCCCCAAGCTAGTCTATTAACAGCTGAAGATGTGTCTTTCTTCCTGTCTTGTACTGCCTCAAACTGAACATCTGTTAAAGGACCTTCATCTAGGCCTTCTATTTTCATTGGAATTATATTAAGTTCCATATTTCTTACTGGGATTCCCTTAGAAGCTAACATCTGCCTGTAAAATCCTAATTGATAATCATATTTAGATGCTTTAGCTGCATCCCAGTCGTTAGAAATTTTGGTAGAACTTTTAAATAAATACAAATGAGGTTGTCCTTCTTCATCTACAACTATTAAGTCGATAGAACCTACTAGTTTAAGTCCGTCATTTGTATTGGCATCAACCAGAAATTGAGACATTATTTTAGCACCTTTACCATGAGCTCTATATAGCTCACTTTTAAGTGTTTCTAAATTATCATACAATGATTTAATAACAGCTTCGTTGTATTGCATTCCATATTTCTTAGTCAGGGCTTCTAAGTCATAATGCCCTGCAAAGTAGTCTCCAATCATAGAATGTATATCAATACCAGTTTCAGCTATTCTATCCCACATCTCTAACGTTTGGTCTACTCTAGCATGTGCTTCTTCTCTACTAATCTTCTCCTTATCCATTAATTCAGTAACAGTTCTGCCTCTCCAATTAGTAACATTAAAGGGCTGAATTAATGCGCCTTCACCGTCACCAGACCTTCCTTTCTCTAAGAAATCTGTAACGGACATATTACCGTCAGAAGCAGTATAACTTATATCTCCCCCAGTTAAATCTACTCCGTCTTCTCTAAGTCTAGCTTCACTTCTGATACCTCTTAGTTTAGCTACTATTTCAGCTTGCTTAGTGTCCTGACTAAGTACGATATCAGATATAAGACCATATTCTATCTGATTCTTATGTGCTATCAAGAAGTCAAATAGGTCTGCATAGTTGTTATTACCCTCCCCAAATTGTACTACTTGACCATTTATATTTAAACTATATGAACAAGCCATTAGCAATTCTCCTTTAAGTTACCACTCTTTATTAATTTCTGAATTAAATTAGTTATAGTACGGGATTCAGAAGCTAAGTTCATATCAAAACCTGCTGCTAAATCGTTGTTAATAAGTGCACTACCAAATTCAGACATAATATTATCTATAGACATATTAAGAAGTCTTCCTAACTTCTCATTCTTAATATCATCACTAGTTTGGAATGTCTTTTGAGTCTTCTCTTTAAATATTCTCCCCATTTCCTCTAGTGAAGCTTCTTTACCTTCAAACCAAGGCTCTGCGATTCTAGCGAAGTAATTACCAAACTCTGTAACAAATATCTCCTCATTCAAGTCAGGAACAGCTCTAGTATCTCCTATCATCCTAAATGCTTCTAGTTTATCATCATAGTTCGCCAGAGACTCCACCTGTTCAACTAGCCCATAATAAAGACCTGGATTAGTCCTCTTCATAGAACCCATAATTAAATGTGCAAACTCATGCAGTGAATCAGCTGTAGTAGCTCTGTCTACATTTAGATAGACTTCTCCATTATAAATAAATGCATTAGTTCTTCCAGCATTAGGAATCACTCCTCTGAATTTAGAAGCTATCTCTCTAGCAGTAACTACGTTAACATTAATGCCATAGTTCTTACTAAGGTGATTGGCTATCTCTACCATTTCACTTTTAAATGACCTGGGTACTTTCTTGTGAACTGGTACACTTCTTTCTGATTCTAGCTTTCTGAATGAGTATTTGTCCCCATTTGCCCCAGTTACTTCATATACAGATTCGGTAGCATTCTGAATTGTATTTAAAGCTTCTGTCATTAATTGCAGCTCATAGTCTAGTTTGTCTTGAGTTAGCATACTAGGCACTTTACTGTTATATAGAGAAGCATGAATGTCTGGGTCTCTTAATTGATTCTTTAATAAGAAGAAAGTCTCCAATTTCTCTTGAGTATTAAGTATAGATTCTATATTAAGTCCCTGCTCTTTAAGTATGCCAATTAGTTTCTTATATTGGGGCTTCTTATTAAGCTCTGATATGAAGTTGTTAAAAGTAATACTCTTAACTAAATCCTTATCATTGTATAGCTTTATGTTATCATTTAGTTCTATATCCAAAACGGAGAATCTGTCTCCAATTTGTAAAGATTGATAACTTTGTATTGCTAAACTTCCATTTTTGAGTTTACTAGTAACCGATTTCAAATCTATAGGTCTGTCTAATAGTTTATTGGCAATACTTCTAGCATATTTGAGATTATCTACTCCTGCTCCTTTCAGCCCGTCTGAAGTTGTAACAATCCTACTGTCTATATAATATCTGTCATTATATTTAGCGATGTTATAACCCCCTACAGTTTCAATAGGCTCTATTAACTCTCCAGAGTATTCTGTGTTAACTATAGTCTTGTCAAACTCCGGCTGCTTAAACGTATTTCTTAATAATATTCCCCCATCACTTATAAATGCAATGTCTAAGAACTTCTCATTGTCAATTTTATTATTCAAGTCTTGTATAGTAGATACTATAGATTCATCAGACAGTTCTCCGTAGCTATAAGCATCCATAAAGTCTTGCATATCTTTCTTAGATATACGTAAGTAGTTCCCAGATACTTCTGCTCTATCTACTAGTGCTTGAACTGTAATATCTGAATAAGAAGGAATTTCAGTAGTAGGAGTACCTATTATTTGATTAAACAGCTCATTAAATTTACTAACAAGCCCATTCTTATATAATGCATCATTGAAAGTAGCACTAGTATAGAAGTAATTCACAAAAGCAGGTATAACATTACCATGAATACTATTAGTGTTAAAGTCATACCCTATATATTTCATGATAGTCTGCACTCTGGATGAAGTATCATTACTTGCAGCTAGCATCTTTAACGCAGACTCTATATTCTTGTTTACTTCCTGAACTTGTTCTTTAGGAGCCTTATCTAATACTGTATTCACATATCTTTGCTTTAGATAGGTCTCTATATATTCTTCTTTAGGCTTAATAACTGCCAAACTGCCACTAGTGTCTCTAAATATACCATAATTGGTATTCCAAGCAAGGCTAAATCTAGCATTAGTGAGTAGTATATTATTCCTATTTAAGTCCTCACCTTCCCCTTGCAACTTGTCTACTAAGTAGGTAATATTTGGAGTTGGGAACTCATTTTTAATTGTATTTAAATTATAATTACCAATTGGTAATCCGTCCTTGCCAAGATTCTTGGAATCCAAAGCTGTAATAGGAAATCCTCCTGAATTTACTGCATTAATAAAATCATTATAACTCTCTACATTTCCCATTAATGCTCCTATTGCATCTTCTAAAGACATTTCACTAACGTCAGGAACCTCTAGCTTAAATAAGCTAGGGGCTCCCTCGTTAGAATGTACTAAAAATTCTACTGTACAACTCATGTTAACAATTAATTCTTATTTGTATAGTATTGCGCTCCATTAAGCTCTTAATCTTATTAACTATATTCTCCATAGAGTCATTCCTACTAAGGACTAACTCTTTCATTTTAGCATTCTGATTTGGAGTTCTAATAACGAAGTAATCATCATATAGTCTTCGCATGTCTACATTACTTGGGTCTGGGATGTCATTTACTTCATAGTAGTCTTCTCCGTCCCTTTCATACAGTTCAAGACGACCTGTTTCTTCATTTCTCATTCTAATATACTTATCTCTAGCTCTACCCTTAGCACTTTCACTAATAATAGGAGCCATTCTAATAAGTGCATCTTCTAATGAGAATGTGTCCATGTTAACATCCAAATCATAGTCTGATTGTCCTACATACTTTTGATACTCTATTAGTAAGTCACTAACATCAGTCTTATCAAATGTGTTCAGTAAAGTAGTAAGTCTGTCAGCACCGTACTTATTCTTATTAACAACTAAGTTATATAAGAAGAACCAGTCAGTAAGAGGTAATCCTTGCAGATTAATTCTCTTCAGTGCTGCAAAATCTTTCTGGTATCTACTGAACATTGCTTGGTCTGATTCAGTTCTTACGTTCATCATATCAATAGGCAATTTCATATATGTAGTATTACCTCTAGTAAATGGGTCAGTACGCCTATTCCTACTTAATCCTTGCACAAATTGGTTGATTAATAAAGAGCGAACCCTCTTATCTCCAACCATTCCGTTATGAAGTTCCGGAATAACTGTTCTTTCCATCCAGAGTTTAAAGTTAGCAATTCCATCGTTAGTAGCCAAACTAAATACCTCGCCTCCTTCTTTAATATCATGCAGAGTCATATCATTTCCGATATACTTCTGACCCTCATCCATTCTGAAGGTAATGTTGCGTTTAGCCAACCAGCCAGTGATTAGTACATCGTCTACATGCTCACCGAGTGCATTTAATTGCTCTTTAGTAACAGCTCTACCATATGTAGGATTCTCTTTAATAAGAGCTTCTCTATAGGAATTTACTAGATTGAATTTGGTACTGATATTTACATCAGTTGTATCAGTAAGGTTATATACTTCGAACAATGCCTTAAAGTGAGGAATTTTATCAATCATGTCGAATATATTCCAAGTTCCCTTTATTAGATTATAGTAAGCTATGGTTGACTTCTTATAACCAGAGTTCATTGGGTCAAGGAATTTCCTCATACTAAATCCTCCATTAGTAATACCTTGTGCAACAGCATCGTTGACTACAGCTCTTACTTGCTCTTCGGATAGATAAGGCTTATCATTCAGGATGTTCTTAATAACTACTTCCGGGTTATAACCTTTCTCATATTTGTCATCTTTATATAGTTGCTCTCTGCTAGTAATGGCAGATTCATATGTATTTAACCTGGACATCTTACCTCCTAAATCTGTAGGCATACCTTGATTTAGTCCGTAGAATCTTCCTAACAGTTCTGTCTCTCTAGCATTTCTATTTACCTTCTTAAATTCGGCAAATCTGTCCATGTCCAACCTATTTTTCATCTTCTGTAGGTACTTATATTCTTCCAAGAATCTGTGTTCTCTATAAGATACAGCTGGGAATATATCATCAATAGAATCACCTTCTGCAAACCTATCTTTGATAGCTTGAATCCAATTACCTCTCTTATCGAACGCTTCCTCTCCAGAGTCAAGTAGTTTCTCTTGCACTCTTTTGAAGAAGTTACCTAAAGAAGTAGAATCGAAGTAGTTTCTAATATTAGGGCCTTCTTCCAATGCTCTAACTACAGAGTCTACTGATGCATGGTCATGATATTCATCAAATACATTTACCTTCATTAAGTCATTTACAGTTTGTACTGTCGGGCTTGTCATGAATTTAGCGATATCATTAAAACTGAATCCCAACATAATCATATGTAAGTACATACCAGCTAGATTAGGACCTGCATTAATTTTAGAAAGAATCAACTCTTTAGCATTATCAGTAGCAGCTGACAGTAATGCAGAAATTACTAATGACTGGTCTGGTTGCATACCTAATTGCTCTTGAACTACTCTAGCTACATCCTCCGGTGATAATTGCTGTTCTACGGCTCTGACTATTAAATTTCTCCAATAATCTTTCTTAACTGCCAAATCATCAAAGTTAACGTTAGCCATTATGTTTCTTAGAGTAGGTACTGTTATAGGTTTGCCATTCTCACTTAACATTGTTTGAATGCCTTCAAATCTAGTGGAGAAAAACATGTTGTCTAACCAATCCTGGTCTCCATTTCTAACACCTTCATTGAAATAGTAACAGTTAGCAAAGAATACTTTCTCACCTACAGCTGCAATACCAATTACCTGTTTACCGTCCATATTCTGCATCTGCATTACCCATTTGGATGAGGGTGATGTCATGGTAATCTTATTAGCTTCTTGTCCAGATGCTGATTCCTTAGCTGCCCTTTGTGGGTCTCCCATTTCAATAGGAGAATAAGCCTGGTTCATATTCTTCAAATTCTGGATAATATTGCTAATTTTAGATGATACAGAGTTTCTAAATGCAGGAAGTAAGTTGCTTCTTCTAATCTTCTGTCTACCATTTCTAGCTTTCTTTCCATTCTCATCAAATTCTTCAGTCATATACATAGTATGATTGTTAATTCTATTAAGAATGAAATTAGCATTATCGGTGTCACCTGAATATGTTAATATTCTAGCATCATCAATAGCGTTAAGCATCTCTGCTATTACTGAAACAGACTCTGGATTATAGAAGTTCTCCTTGTTAAGTTGGTTTAGATAGCTAGTAATGTCTACTCCACCACTTCCGTATGCGTATAACTTACCATTAGGAGTAGGTAGCATTTCGGATGCTTTGAGTGACTCGATACTATTAAAATTAAAATATGGAGACCAGCCTATATAATGTCCGCTGGTATCAAAATCATAACCCATAATGTAAGCCTTATCAATATCATAGTCAGAACCCTGCAACCATGTCTGCCAGTGAGATACATGTACCACATTCTTATCAGAATCATTAAATGCAACAGCTTTCATTTTCATAAATGACTGCATTGTCTGTGCAGGAATACGAGCTACTGTAAATTCAAGTGATTTCTGGAATGATACAAACTTCTTCTTGGCATCTATAATCTTTTGATTCTTCTCTATTCCGTCTAATTGATAAGCCAACCTAGACACACTGAACTCTTCTCCCTCATTCTCTTTATAAGTATCAAACAATAATTTCAACAGTCTGTCATTTCTTTCAGAACCTGCTTCAATTACTCGTTGCATCATTTCCTTATTCTTAGTGTATTGGTTAATTTTAACAGAATCAAAGCTATCCATTCCGTAAATGTCAATTACACTATCAGGAGTCTTAGCTACTAATACTTCTTCAGTAGTGTTATTACCTAATGCATTGTAAGATGTTACTACTTCATGATACTCTCCACTTTCATCATAAAATCCAGCTTCGTACATCTTCTCACCATTTTCATCTACCCTCATAACACTATTACCAACTCTAACGAAATCAGATTCAGTAAGTGCCTTGTTAACTGATAGATGCTCCATTAGGGAAGGAGTTTCTCCGAGTGCAACATACACATGTTTACCATTAGCTCTAGTAAACATCATATCATACCATTTAATTTTAGGAGCATGATATTTATCATACCTATTAACGAAGAACTGATATCCTTGTGTAAGTACATCATTAATACTATCATTAGGTCCTAAGTTAAACTGGTCTACATATAGTTTACTAATAGAAAGTTCAGCAGGATTATTGACTAGATTCTGAATAGGAATAGCAATATCTCCATTGCCTAAATCCCTAATATAGCCATTGGCTGCATATTTATCACTGAATGCGACTGGGTCTGCTAAGTACTCTGCTTTCTGAATACCAGTTACAGGCATATATCCGTTATCCAGTAACGTAAAGGTTGCTTGTATTTGTGCTTGTATTTCAGAATCCAAAGCTTTAGGAAGTTTACCTCCGTCATACTTAGTTCTTTCACTGAATGACCTTTGTATAGCTGGCATATCAAATATGCTATGTCTCATACCGGTCATATCTTCCCAATAAATCTCTGCTGGCTTTAAGTCTGTAGGTCTAGTAATATCAGTATAGAATTGAGAGAAATTAGCTTTTACTAAGTTATACGTATCAAAATCATTTACATATACTGGTACGTAACTACCCTCTATACTCCAACCTCTATCAGCTAGATATTGGTCTACAGTCATTAAAGAATTGGCTTGATTCTTAGCTTGTGCAGACACAGCTTTGTCATAATTATCCTGTGCTTTAGCTATCTCTACGCCTTCCCCGTCTCCATTCTGTGCTTTCTCAAGTTCTGTCAGAGTTCTCTTAACAGCCAAATCAAGAGCTATTTGCTTGTCTAATGCATTTTGGCTAATTCTAGCCACTACTGATGCTACTTCTTGAATAGGCAATTTGATTCTGTCTCCAGGAAGTAATCTATCTATAGTAGATGCTGGCTGTGCCTCTATTTTAGCTTGCTCACTTTGTAAATACTCATCAGGAGTCATTCCTTGTTCGGAAGCAATCCTATAAATATCATCATATTTATAATTAGTACCTCCTATGCGGAATTGTTGTACGATATTGTATGCGGGAGCCATAACTGCACCCATACCTGGGAACTTCCTCTTAATAGCAGTTTTATTAATATTAGATGTAAACGAAGATAAAGTTTTACCAAAGATAGAAGGGTCACTGTACGGTATTTTATATACATCAGTTCCATGAGAATTATTATTCTTTCTGTCTAATGCAAACTCTGCTTTAGCTTTCTCAATAATAGTCTTAGCAGTACCAAGTTCATCTCCGTCCTTATTAAGCTCCTTAATAATAGCTTTACCTACTATCTCATAAATATCAGATTTAACATCGGGATTGTCAGTAGGTTTAATCCCAACTAATGTATACACTGCATCTCTAATGCCACCTATTGATGATAATGCCACTCTACCTAAGTCCTTGTATGCCATTTTAGCCATACTGTGAGTGAATCCCATAGCTTCCAATGCAGAGATTACCTGTGAGAACTCTGTCATTGTAGATTGATGTTCTGGGTCAGTTACTACATGGTCTGCATCCATTTGAATACCAAGACCTTCAGTATTAAATTCCATTTCCATTAAAGGACTGTTATCAAACCAAGAACTATCTCCATTTATATTTTGAGCTCCTACTTTAATTGCAGACTTATTAACCAAATAAGCAATCATCTTATGTTTAAGCGGCTGGATAGTATTACGTTGAGAAGGTATCTCTCCATTAGGTCTATACCAACCTACATTGTTAGCATAATTAGCAGTAACGGCTAAAGAGGCATCACTGTAAGCAAGTTCTCCATTTCTAAGAGATTCACTATATACTCCACCTAATGCTGCATGTAATTCAAATAATGAATTAATAGGAACATTTAACTGAACCATTACATTAGCGTCTCCTACAGCTTTAACTGGATTACCATATTCATTAACTGCTTGAGTTCTAATATTATATAATCCGTCACCTACTCTATCAAGACCTAATATCTCATAATGATTGTTACCGTCCCTGTAGAATATTCTTTCACCACCAGTAACATCTTTAAGCTCCATAGTGTTTCCGAATATGTTCTTAGTAAGGTCTATTCCTTCATAAGCATTATCAAACTGGTTTGTAGACTGATTCCATTTGAAATCAGACATCTTTCTAAACATGTTATACAGACTAATGTCAGATTTCATAGAGTTTCTCATTCTTTCATTGTATGTAGAGAATGTAGCAAATTTCAACAAAGAAGCAGTACCATAATCCCCATTAAAGTCATGTCCAATAGGCTTTTTGTCATCACCTACAGCAGAATCCTGTAATGAGAAGTTCTCTAAATAAGACATAATAGGATTACAGAACGCAGAACCGTCATGTGCATCTACAGTAGATGTCTCGCCTTTAAAGTTGTACACAAATGCTGCAACGTCGCTCATAATAGCCAATCTGTATGTCTTAGGAATACCTAGCAAGCTGTTTTGTTGGAAATACTGTAGTGTACCTGGTATAATTACATTTCTCTTTAATTCTGCAAGTTCTCTAGAAGATTGCTCTAACTCTATACCATTAAATGACGCAGGATTAACTTTACCATATTTAGCTTTATTAGGATGTGCTATACTACTACCTGTAGTGACTAGTCGCAAGTTCTCTGAAGTTAGAAAGTCAGCTAAGAAGTACCTTTCGAGAATAGGATTTAGAGTAATATCTTCATCATTTCTTAACCATGTACTATCTAAGTCAGACAACCTACTAAGTACCTTGTCTCCTTGCTTAGCTAGTATTAATTCTTGAGTATCATTGTTTATCCATGATGCCTTATCAGTAGGAATAAGAGTATTTAATGCCTTATTCAAAACAGAGTTTACTCTACCGTTAGCGTATCTAAGAGGGAATGTCATATTATTATCAATCATATCTTTGACAAACTTCTTCTTCTCTCTCAAGAACATTTTATTATATACATCTTCCTTAGCATATAACTCATTAGCATTAAAATTCAATAAAGCATTTGGAGACAGTCCGCCTTTCTTGTTTCCATTTAGGACAAACGAACCTCCCTTATTAACATGTACATTATCAATATTAGGGACTCCATTTCGATAAGACATATCACCGTATTCTCCTTTAGTAGTTACTGACAATATTGCTTGAAAGTCTTTAAATGTCATTTTATCTACTAAGTCAATAGGTTCCTTAGGCTGTAATTCTGTTAATATATAGTTATTAATTGCATCAATTTCCATATAATCTCCAGCCTGCAATGCCGCATCAGCTAATGCTTGTTGTTTAGCAACTTCTTCTGCCAATTTAGCATTATGTGCTTCTATTTTAGCATTCTCTGCATCCACTGCTGCTTGCTTACCAACTATGCTATTATAAGCATCTGTTAGTCCATTCTCTTGTAGTCTCTGCAAGAATGTATCAAGACTTCCTCTATATACATTTCTATAGTCATTAAGCACATTATTAAATGTGTTCTTATAGTAAGAACCAACAGTAGACCTAATAGCTTTGTTTAAATCGGAAATTGATGAATTAAGTAAGTCAATAGTAAACTCTTCTCCATTCTCGTCAACAAGTTTGATTCCGTCGGCAGTTAAGGTCCACATTACGAATGTTCCCTTATCAGAATATACAGTAGGTTGAACATTAATAGTCTTAGATTGTCCTTTGTCAACCTTCCTTAATAGATTAGCATAGAAGTCATATAATATTGAAGAATATCCAATCTCTGCTACAGAGAAACTAGTAGCACTCTTCTTAACTCCAGTTCTACTAACAACATCGGTTTTAATTGATGTACCTCTAAGCATACCTGGATTTAATCCAAATAATGTATTCTTTAAAGAAGAGTTCGGATTCTCTATAATGGTTCTTGTGACGTATCTTCTAGTCAATCCAGCTAAATTAGCAATCCTACTATTAGGAATATTATTACCTTCAGCGTTCTTAATAACAGATTTAAATATTTCTCCAGTTACTATTTGCTCTGCTGCTACTAAATCATTCAAAGTGTTAATTAAAGCACCATCAATAGCTTTTAATGAGTTAGATGACTTGTCGTAGTAGAATCTAGCTTCTGGACTATCCTCATCAACTTTATCAGTATAATATTTAAGGGTCTTAATAAATGAATACAGGTCTAGGTTGTCTGGATTGTTAGTCTCGAACTCATTATATACTGTATTCACAAATGCAGAACTATTAGCTAGAGACATTAAGTTCTCTGTTAGATATTTTAGATTGTCTGCTTCTTTTACATTCTTAAATGCCGCCAGTAAATCTATGTTGCCATTTAGGAATCTAGTATTAATGAAATCATCCATAAACTCTACTAAAGATACATATAGTCTCTCCTGTGGAGTTATAGTTTGAGGGTTATTCTCTTCATAGATTGCTTTTAGTGTAGTAAATGAAGGCTCTTTTAATATAGTATCTAATGAACCATATTTAACCTTATCAGAAGGACTTAACTTAAGTTTCTTTTGACCTTTACTACCAATAGCAGCCCTATTATATATAAGAGTAATAGTGTCGCCATTATAAGGTAATTTAAATGAGATGTCTCCCAGAGTAGCGTTATGTACTTTTACTCCCCACTTGTCAAGTAGTTCTTGTCTGTTGCCACGTAATTCATTACTAATATCAATATCATTCTCTCTCTGGATTTTACGTCTGTTGACATTAGTTTGTTTAATTTCCATAGAATCTAGGTCATTTGTGTCTTGATTCATGGCATACTGAATATACTTAGCATTATTAGTTCTATCTACAACTCCAGATATTGAATCAAGCAAATCATAGGTGGTTATAGCTTTGGATTGCTTGTAATCGTTATTAATAATGTTATATAGAGAGTTAGCTCTGCTATCATTATAGAACTTCTCATAAATAGATTTAAATACATTCAAATCATTTATTTGAAATATTCTAGAACCTCCCCCATTGTTAATAATTTCTTCAAGAATCCTCTTCAAGTAATAATTAGGAGCTGAATGGAAGTTAATAACTAATTCTTGCAGTCTGTCTCCAAAATATAGAAAGTTCGCTTCGTCTTTAAGCTTATTCATTGAATGCAAGAACTGTTTAAGTGTAAGGTAATTGTCCCTTATTTGCTCTCCAGTGGTAAAGTTAAGCACAGGAGTTTGCTCAATAAGTAACCTAGACACATTACCTATTTCAGATATTGCATCCACGTTCTCATTAGTTCTCCAGGTTTTAACCATGTTAGAACCAGCTCTAAATTGATATTTATTAACTGATACGGGAATCTCTATTCCAATATATCCTTTGTTCTTAATCTCCATATTCTTTCCGAATAGATTCTTAAGAATAGTATCAAAATTACCATTTGACAGTACAGCCCAAGCATTAAACGCATCAATCAGCATTTGATTCTTATACAGGTCTCCGAACTTCTGCTTTCTTGAGACATATGCATTGTCTAGTTTAGACCTAGGCATGTCCTTAAACAATTCATCAGCTAGTCTAAGAACTTTCTGCATACCTTCCACATCTGGAGTTCCATCTATGTAGATAGCGTTAGGCATATTGAAATCTGTAGTAATTCCATCTTCTTCATTAGTCATTTTAATATAATCGACTAAGTTCTTGAACATAGTATTCTTATATTTAGCAATATATATGTTCAAATCATCAGTAGTCTTGATTAATTTACCATCAGTAAAATTAACTAAAGACGATTCAATTATATTATATCTGAATTGATTTAGCATGTACTCTTTTACTACTGTAGCAGAGCCATACGTATCATTCAGAGACGGAGTAAGTATTCTCTTCTCCGAGTTGGAAACCTCATTATTGATATTCTCTGGAGCATCCGGAATGATAAGGTCTTTATCAGCTACTTCAATTGTAGTTGCTTCAGGAGAAAGTCCAAAATTCTGACCTAGAGGTTGTGCATATTCAGCTAACAGCTGTTCTTTCTGTGTATCTTTAAGTATTCTTGATGTTTTAATATAATCTTCAAAAACCTTAGAAAGCGAGACATACTCTGCCTCGCTTTCTAGGTTGAATAGGTTAGTACCTTTCAAGTTAGTAAAGAAATGCTGAACAAAGTCTGTAGTAGACAATGGTTCAGCCTTTCTAAACTTAAGTACTGTTCCTCTAAGGACACTTTCGGCATCAATCCTATGTAGTCCTATGTCAAAGTTAGTACATGCCATTATTCTTATATATTTAATTTACAGTTCTGACTATCAATTATTTGCTTATTATTAGCAAGACTGTTAATATATTCCATAACATCTAATATGTCAGGGTCGTCAAGTTGCTCATCAGTCAAGTAACCTTCGAAGTGATTGTCCACTAATCTTATCTTATCAAGAAGTGCATCAGCAGCTTCCGGAGTAAGAGAGGTAGTAGCTCTCAATTCTTGGATAACAGTCATGATTTCGGTCTCCCTAAGATTCTCATGGTCTCCAATGGTATCTTCGAATATCTTGAGTTTCTGTTCTCTATTAGGGTCAAATGGAACTTCATACATCACTGTATCAACTATATTAACTTCACTTCCAATAATGCTTCCTTTAATTGTTTGTCCACCTTGCAAATATACTGTAAAATCTTGTAAATTACCACTACTATAATCAACATTTTGAATACCCGTAGTATCAATCTCTCCGTCTTTAGTTTTGGGTAGTACAGACGGACTCTTAACATTTATTTCCTGTAATAGAGTATGTACCTTATTAATGACTGGCATGTTGTTAACATCAACAGTCATATCTAGATGAATTACAGGGTCGTTGTTAATTAATAGCTGTCTGTTATTTATGTCATTAGTAAGACTAGTATTTACCTTAGTTGCTACTCCTTTTAATATTTCATCTAATGCAATATCACCTTTCTCTAGATATTCATTGCGTGCATCATTAAGGATTTGGTCTATTGAGGTATAGCCAGTGAAAGCACTGGATACTCCATTAGCAATTAACGTAATGTTATTATCAAACTCTGACTGTCTGTTATGTGGAACTCCTTTATTAAATTGTCTCTCTGATAATACAGTAGGGTCAATGGTTATTTCAAAGTTAGGACTTTCTATAGCAGTATCAATATAGAATTGATTGTCATTATTTCTAGTTGGATAGAAATCAGAAGGTCTACTATCATGTGAAGTCGGAGTTCTAGGAGTATAATATATTCCATTTATAAATGGAGCATATGTAGTAGTTGCAGCTCCTTCTTTAATAGTTGGAGTGCCATGGAATATCACATTAAACATATTGTTTAGTACAGAGAAGTAGTTATCTCTACCTGCATCTCTAACTGCCCTAACTATATTAAATGATAACTCCTCTAACCTAGTTTCCTTCATTTTACCGTCTCTAGCCTTAGCTCGGAATACATAACTTTCATCTGATTTCTTACCAGCGGAGAATAGTTTGTAAACTGATGATAATAATCCAACCATTTTGAATGAACCACCCATTCCACCTATATTAGATGCTGCATGTTTATAAGTATTCTTACCGTCAGTCAATTCTATGGCTCCGTCGTCAGCTATTAACTGTGCTAAGATATTGTCCATATCTCTGCCGTTAGTAGCTATGGTGAAGTTCGGATTACCCGGTAATGAAATATACTCTTCTAATATACTAAATAGATTATCCAATATAGATAGTTGAGCTTGAGCTACTTTAGGGTCTATGTAAACACCGTATGTAAGAGTTCTAGGAACTTTACCGTTAGAGTCGAATGTTTGCCATTCGTTTCTACTTAAATTTATAGGCCTTACTACCATACCAGGAGCATTAGTCTTGATAGCATCTGCATATGTAAGTCTAAACATAAATCCATTATAAATAGAAGAATCCCAAGGAACTCTCTTCTGTCCGTCCACAGTAGACTGGTCAATCAGCCTATTAAACTCATTAACTTCAGAAGTACCTCTAACGTCATTAAGGTTATTAGCCTGTCTGTAAGTGTCATAAGCCTTAATGAAGTTCTTTAATCCAGACCTATAATTCCACATACTTACTAACATTCTAGCAGCAGTAGTATTACTTCCAAATGTTCCTAAATATTCCTTTACTTGATTCTTGTCTAATTTAGTTTTACCGTCATCAGCAGTATGAACTAAATCATTAAAAGACAGTCTAAAGTAATTATCAATAAAGGTTCCATTAGAATTAGCTACTATCATTCTTATAAGTGGTGGTACCGTCTTAGCTACTTCAGCTTGAGCCTCCTTATCACTAAGACCTCTAGATTTGGCTTCATCTAGTGCAGCTTTACGCTTCTTCTGCATTCTTAGATACATCTCTGCAAGATTAGATTCAGTTACCTTCTCTCCGTCAATTTTAAGATGTTTGTTAGAAGTGGCAAATACTACACCTTTACCTCTTACAGACTTATCTACCATAGCTACTCCACCATGTCCTGCATAAAGATACATCGGACTAATAATGGCATTGGGAAATGCTTCTCTAACCTTATCCAAGTTCCAAGTTTGGTCTGGAACTTTCTTAAGTCTAGTCGCAGCAGAGAATGATATGTCGCTTTCATCAATTCCAAGGTATTTAACAGTACTAGGATTATCTAAGATTTCCTTCTGCATATTCTTATACCACTTCTTGTACTTATTAATTCTAGCAGCAATATCAGCATCTTTACCATTACTGTTGTTCCATTTCTGCCAAGTATCAGGATTAGTTAATTTACCTATAGTAAATTGTAAATCATTACCTTTCTCCATGGGTATTCTATATACTATATTGAACGCAACAGGTTCTACTTTAGTAGAGTCATAACCCTGTTTGTCTCTAGCCTTGTCAGTACCTTCTTCGTTAGTATCATCTTTCCTAATTTCCAGATTGAACGTACCATTGTTCCAAACTTCTGTACCTAGTCCAGCTAAGTATTTATAGCCATTATCACTTAGTTTCTGAATGAAATCAGCATCAAACTTCTCGCCAAATGCTAGGTAGTTTCTAACGTCTACTAACATATCCTTGGCAGGTTGTAATGTATTAGTATCGTACTCTACATTACTTCTAGTGAAGACATTCAAATCATCAACTACATCATTCCTTACCACTCTAGTAAATTTACCATCGGAAGTTTCTGCCATACCGTATCTCATGTACCAACCGTATGCTCTAATTCCAGAAAGAGGTTCACTTAGTAATGATTCATCTATAACAGATTCTTCTCCTTTGCCCTCTATATCTGCTAAGAACTCATTTTCAAGCTCATTAGTGCCAGTCATAGTTCTGCTAGGCGGTATAAATGTAGGAGCCTCCTTAGGTTTCTCTTCAGTTGTAGGAGTAGGCTCTGGTATATCAGTAGATTTTACTGGCTCCGGAGCTTCTTCTGGATTAACTGGAGCAGGTTCAGGCATAGGTGGCTCCTGTGCTTTCCTAGAAGGAGTATATCCCTCTAATTCGGCATCAAATGCAGCCATTCTAATTACCTTGAATCTATCTATCACAGCAGAAGGGTCAGAAGTAGTAGATGTATATTCATCTTGACGTAAATTAGCTTCTTTGATAATAGTTCCCATGTTGCTATTAATAAAGTAAGCTCCGTCCTTAGAACGAGACATCATAGTATAAAATGACTTCATATAATCAATAAGTCCAGAGACTGTATTTGTATTATACTTACTGAAGTTTACATCAATTATAGCATGTTTAAATTCAGAACCTTGAACTGATTTAGGAGTACGCATAATAATCCTACTGTCTGCCATATTAGTTAGCATTTTATAAGTAGGAGTATTCTCATCATCATATACATATCCAACTTCTCCGTCCCTTTCTAGTATTTGTCTAACATCGTCCTCGGTAATAGCAGTGACAAATTTACTTCCATTAAGGATATTGTTTTCGTCCTGATAATAATGTAGCTCCATCATGTTACTTATTGTGTCTTTGACATTATTAACAGCATTAGCCTGACTTTCAGAATCAGCCATTTGTTCTGGAGTAAATGTCAACACACTCAAAGCCGCATTTACCGTAGTATTATTATCATTCTGTTGAGTATTAGTAATACGTAAGCTAATATCCAGCTTAGGAGTTCTGACCATTAAAGATTCAGATGACTTAACATTATAGACACTGATGGTAGGATTCTCATATCCATTCTGATTTAAGTCTCCTAGTGGAACAATAGTTACATTGTTCTTATGTGCCCAATTAGACAAATGTTGCATATAAAGGCTATTTACCCAGGTAGCCTCATCAATAAATACAAGCCTCGGAGTTTGAACATCGTTATACTCTATATCTTCATTGATAATGGCAGCTCTATAAGATTCCATTACTGTTCCACCAGGCGATGTAATGGGGCCAAGTTCTTCTATTGTGAACTGCTTAGACTCCTTATTATTATGTAATATATCATTAGACAGCTCTGCATAATTAGATTCTCCCAATACATGACTCATTAAATCCTCAACGGTAAATGCTTTACCATCACTTCCCAAAGAATTAACAAGATTGTCAACTTGTTGTTTAGTTGGACCTACCTTCCATATCTCTGCATCAGGATAGTACTTCTTAACAATGTTCTGAATTAACTTAGCAATAACAGCTGTTTTACCAGCACCACCAATACCGTCTACCATTACAGTATTCCAGTATCGTATTAACTCGCTACCATAAGTTCCTTTAGGAGTATCTATATTATTAACAGCAGCATTCATTATATCCGGATTAACTGCCATAGCTGTAGCCAAATATGCAGCATATTCTTGTGAATATAAAGGGGCATAATTAGCATCTGTCTCAACAAGGGATTCTCTTAAGTAATAATCAAAATCTGACTTCTTAAAAGCTATCATTGCATGTAATAGCATATAAACATCATAATCCTCTAAAGATTTAGTCTCCGGGCTAAATTTGGTGTTTCTTTGCTCTACCAAATTATTAATGTTGAATTGATTTCTTACATCAGAGAATAGGTCCTTCAATATAACTTGTGGAGAATCTCCAGTAGTTTGCACTATCTCCTGGAAGTTGTCATACAGTTTGTTCTGCAATGAACTAAGTTCCTTAGAGATAAGCGGATTGTCATAGCTAACATTGTCAATATCATCAAGAGTAGGGGTTGGCATAGTATCTATATCTTTAAATAGCTGCATGCCTTTATACTTAAGTTCTTTTAGGAACTGGTATCTATCCTTACCCTTTAATATATTAGCTGTCAATTTAGATATTTGTTGACCTGTTCTACCATGTTTGCTGAACTGATTAACAGCATTCATTCTGGACAACTCTTTCAAGAATGTGAGTTGCCTAGTTATTAATGCCAACTCCTCTTTCATGATTGCAGCTATATCACCTCTAATAATCCCATATTTCTCTTCCTTTGGGAAGTAGGTTTCTAAGAAGTAATTCATAGTAGCATTGTGCCCAAATGGATTATTGATGTCTAAATCAGTAGTAGAACTGGCATCAATAACAGCACTAAGCATGTCTATGATTTTGAATGCTTGGTCTATTTCCTTCTCCTTATTACCGTCCAATACGTAGTCAGATACAGAAGGGGCGTTCTCTAGTCTTCTATTCTCATCTCTTAGTAAGTCAAAGATAGTGAGTTTGCTTCCATATACAGTATTAGTAAGTTGGTCAAGGAAATCATATACTGGACTAGTTTTGATTTGTAAAACATCCTTCCTTAATTGAGCTATAGTAGCATTAGTAGGATTAGACATTACAAGACTTTCCATATCCTTAGCTGCTTGTACAAATGTCTTCTCGAAATTATTTATTCTCTCTTCGACTTTCTCCATTACTACAGGAGCGTCTTCCGAAGGGTACACGTCCCCATTGTTGTCCATGAAGTCTAAAGTGTCATAAACAAGTCTCTTTCTATGTACATCAGAATGAAGAATATTATGAATATTGTCTATAACAGTATCCAAATTATTACCGTCTATGTCTTTTAATGTTTCTAATAAGGCATCATATATAGGATGTGGTATTCTGTTCCCGTCTATATCTAAAACTGGTACATCATTTGCAATAGCTTTTAGCACTACATCAAATGCTGCTTCATTAGAGATTTTGTCTCCAAGTACACTTAATAGAATCTCCTTGGTATCAGCATCCATAAATCCAAACTGCATAGCTTGTTGTATTACAGCTTGCACTCTTCCGATTACTTCTAGATTCTGAACTTCAATAGCTTGTCTCCTTAAGTCTGCATCAACTTCAGATTCGCCTTCAATAGGAGAGAATCTTTCTCTTACGAACTTCTTGTTTAGTACTGGTCTAATATTCTTGTCTCTTCCTAATTTAGAAATAAGTACCTGTTCAGCATCAGCACCTTCTGGCACATCTAACTTGTCAACAGTGGCTCTTAAATCGATTAGATTATTATATGCCCATGCTTTGAACTTATAATAATCATCGTAAGTTACTGTGCCTTTTTCAAGTTTAGTAGAGAAATCTTTATTAAGCTTCTTAAATATACCATAGGCTGTATCAAGAGCTTGCATCTTGTCTTGCTGTTTATAAGATGCATAATCAGACTCGTAACCTTTAACTTGTTCAGGAGCCATATCTTGGAATCTTTGTCCTGATTTAAACTCAACAAAATCCCTAAATGTTGGTGCATAGAAGAATGCATTTACACTATTATCAATAGCGAACAGCATTTGACCAGTATAGTATTCAGAGAATGTTCCGTCTAGGAATTTCTGTTTCTTCAAATCAAGGTCAGCCTTCTCTTGTCTTAGCCTTTGTAAGTCGTCAGCATAAGTAGTACTCTTCTTACTTTCTGTTCCAGTGTCTTGTGTATTAGACTCTAATGCGGCTATCTTTCTACGAACTTCTACAATGTCGGAAACTAAACTATTAAAATCCTGAAGCATTTTGCCATTATATCCATTCTCTATAGCTCTACCGAACTTCTGCCCATCTGATACTTCAAAGCTAGCTAGAGCTTTCATCCTAATGTCCCCCATTACCATTTTGTCAAGGAGCTGTTCATCAGAGAAGTTTAATCCCTCTTGATTAATAACAGCGTCAAGATGCTGTAGGTAATTCTTAGTCATGGTATAGACTGCTTCGTTTTGATTGTCACTAGGAGTAGTAGGAGAGGTCCATATTGTGCCTTGGTCTGTGTCTTCTGTCTTAGTAGCAGATAGATTCTTATTACCAAGCTTGCCCTTTCTCCGCATGTCATTTAATTCTTCCATTAACTCGCTAGTTCTGCCATTTCTAATAAGGTAGATAAGTTCTTGGTTAGTTTGTTCATTAGTGGCCTTCCTATTCTGTGCAATATCTACACCATAGAAGATAGCACCACCAAGAGCTCCTCCGAAGAAGTTCATACCATATCTTTCGGCTGCATTCTCCCAAGCATCAAGTTTCTGTTTACTCTTAGTGTAACCCATTTCTTGAGCCCAGTTAAATGTAGCTTTCGATAGGTCAACTACTAATTCTTCAGACATTTCTTCCAGACCTTCACCTATGGCCTTACCTACGAATCCTGTAGTATGATTTCTGATGTCAGACCAATAATTAGAAGAGTATTGTTTAGCAGTATTAAACATTTTAGCCAGCTTGTTAGGCTTAGGCATGTTACTAGTAGCAAGTTGGCCCAGCCCCTTATTAATTTCTCCAGTTACTTGTGAGATAGCCTTTCTGTAAGTGAGAGCGTCTCCTTTAAGCTCTGGGAAGAATAATTCACCAAGTCCAGTTCTATCAACTGCATACATGCCAGCTACTGCTCCCCATGCTATAGCTGCTGCTTCTGCTCTATCAGCTCCTTGCTCTATAGCATCTTCAAAAGTCTCAAGACCTTGCATCATAGCCATATAACCTAGAGCTATATTAGCTGCCATTCTGTTATTTCTTTTAAGAATAGTCTCAAACGCTTTTGTACCTTTAAGCCTATTCATCTCATACAAGCTGCCTATAGCTCCTTTGTATTTATCAGGATTAGAAGCCAGTAATCTAGTTGATTCCAAATCAGCAGCTTGCATTGCAGCTTTGTACTTCTTGTCTGTACCTAGTAATGCATTCATGCCTTTGAAGATAGTTCTTTGCTGTCCCCACTGTAATGCCACATCGGTTACTAAATCAAAGAAATTCTCTGCTGACATCAATTTACCTTGAGAGTATTCTGATTTAGAGCCTTTAAATGTTCTACCTATACCTTGTATTAGATTAGCTGTAGGCGTATCTTCGTTCAGTCCTAGAGTAGATTTATAAATAGTGGGTAGTATATCCATTAACTGAGCACCAATCATAGCTCCTCCATATACCAAATTCACATAAGGTACAAATAAAGGTGCTAGTGAAGTCACTGTCTTCATAACAGTACCAGTAACAGACTTATCAAGTCCGTCAGAATCAAAGAAGTCATATTTATTAGCAGCAGAACCGTCTACTGTGAAACTGTCAAACATAGATTTAAACTTACGACCATAAGCTTCTCTTCCGGCTAGTGTCTCATAGTAGTAGGTTCCTTCGTCATTGTATTTAAGGTCACCTTTACTATGCTTAACTATTCTGCCAGAGTATGGGTCTTTATGCTCTCCGTCTGAATCCCATTGGGCAAGTACTAAAGGTTCTGAAAGTGATTTCAAGAAACCTAATGGGCTGCCAAATAGAACATTATCATTAGGAGTATAGTCTTCATACTTACCAGTTTCGTAGTTAAATACCTTCTGTGTTTGTGCTAGTTCTGATGCTGTCCATTCTCTATTATCTGTGCGTCCTATTTGTGACACACCAGTCTTCAATCTATCAGGATTAAGTACCCTTCTAACATTAAAATTAATAGGTTTATCCTCTGCATCATTAGGTTTTAATTGAGAATATGGGTCCCAATCAACGTCCTCCATGATTGTATCCTCGAATTGGTCATTGGCAAACTTTTGATAAGTAAATGCAGCACTATCATACTTTTGGTTAAATGCTACTTCATTAAACTTACCATTCTCATCCTTAAACATTTCTTGGACAAACTTACTATTCCTGTAAGTATTCTTATCTAGTAATCCAGTATTATCAGCTGTTAATCCCACATCTCTAAAATTGTCCATAGTAAATGAAGGATTCTCTAATTGAGCTACAAACCAATCATTAGGTTTCTTTATATCATTCATATCAATTATTTAATATTTTAGATGTACTTGGAGTCATAAATGAGTCTAATTTAGCTGCCCTTCCCTTTAGGATTGTCATATCTCCCCAGTCAGCAGGTACAGTAGGATTCTCGCCAGCGACGTTAAGAGCTAATCCAGCACTCTCTCTTAGTGGCATATAAGCAACTGTTTTATATATGTTATCATAAGGTTTCATTCCAAGTGTTCCTTTAAATAAGTTCTCTATATCATCAGGGTCAACATTAGGCATACTTCTGATATTAGTCATATAACCTTCCCCTGCCCTATCTACATCAATTGCACCTTTCTTGCTGCCAAACCATGGGTCTTCCCCGCTGGCATATACGTTAGTCATTAAGAAAGGACGGAATTTAGATTTGTCACAAACTAGTCCTCCGTTAGCATCTTGCACCATATATCCTTCTAAATCATGCTTCATAAGTATGCTCTGCACTTCATTAGCACTTATATTAGCTCCTCTGGATTCTATTTCTTTTTGAGCTTCGATGAATCTAGGCATAAGTTCAAAGTCTGGAGCTATACTGCCGTTTTGGTCATATGTATATGGTAGAATTGCCCTTGCAAGTTGAGTTCCGTCATATAGCACCTGCCCAAATTTAGAAGAATCGACTTTCTGATTGCCTAAATAAATGCTATTGCTGTCAACAATACCTCCAATTCCAGACATTAGTAATGACTCTAATGAGCCTTTAGCAACTAAGTTACCGTCTTGTCCTTGTGGTGTACCATAAAATACAGCATCCGCTTCCATTTGGTAACCTTGTCCGGGATTAAGTATGTATTTACCAGCATCTCCATTCTCCCCCATGTAATAAGACATAATAGGTTTAATCTGCATAGTCTTATTAGATTTAGAGCCAGCTCCCTCTGTGGCATTCTTATCATAATCTACTTTAATAGAATAGTCAGAATCAATTCCAGATGAAATCATACCAGCCAGTAATTCATATGCACCTTTAGTAGGGTCCAATCCAGACAATGCAGCCTTACCTCTTAGTAAAGCCTTTGCATTATTAGGCATGGTAGACAGCAAGTAAGTAAGAGCTACTCTAGCCTTCTTTGATTGGTCAGTATTACTTTCTGTAATTTTATACACTCCGTCCTGTCCAGCAGCTAGTAATTCGTCTATTCCCTCCTTTATATCTTTACCTTTCTTAGTTTTAAAGAACTCTTTAGAAGTGCTATCCTTACCTATTTTACCAATGAGGTCCCATACTGTCTTATTAATACTATCCATGCTAACTCCATTAGCAATTACAGTTGATATATTATTAGCATACGGCAATTTATTAGCTCGTAGGTCAGCCAGGTCTGCATTAGTAAGAACTCTATCACCTTGCTCTAGAGTTGCTTTAGTAGTAATTCCGTCCTCTCCCATTACATAATATCTGCCGTCAGTAGTAATCGCCATTTCACCAAAGGAGCCGTTCTTCTGTGACTCTGCTATAGCATCTTTTAGTTGAGTTTTGCCCTCTCTAAGTCTTGCCATTAGTTGAAGAGTTCTTCTATAAGCTGTGGCAGTTTGATTTGGATTGAATGGGTTGTTCTGACTACTGAATAGATTACCTATTTCTTCAGCTACTGCATCAGTATCACTAATAAGTCCTTCTTTATACAGAGCAGTAATCAATGACTTATCTATACCTCCTATTGTATTCTTATCTGCTTCTGCATTGCTGCTCATTGCTCCTTCAACATAGGGAGCCGTAGGTTGCGGTTGAGGAACGTTAGTATAGCTAACAAAGGCGGGAATACCCCCGCCCTGTAGCTTCTGTATTTTATTTATTATTTCCATGACATTCCTTTCTTAATTAGTTCAGAAGTTAATGAAGACATATGTTTAATCATATCAGCATGTTGCTTCTTCGCTGCCATTATGTCTTTATGGAATTGCTTATTATCTGCTAGCATTCTTCTGTTGAAATCCTTAGCTCTTTGAATTATAATCCTTTCCTGGGCTGTCAACCTTCCACCCTTAGCATAAGTATATGGGGTATTAGGAGAAGGAGAAGGAGTAGTTCTTTGGAACATCCAAGGCATTCCAACATTATTTCTAGAATAATTAAGCATATCTGTATTGTACTGTCTTAATAATTGTTGCTGTTTAGCTGTATCCCCAGCTTGAACTGCTGCATCATATTGTGGCTGCATTGTAGATAGTAACCCCTGCCTATAAGATTCAGCATCGTATTGTTTACGAGCTGCTCTATTCTGTCTGAATTGATTTTCAATGCCAGATAGGTAAGGATTAATAACTTGCTGATAATTAGCTGTAGTCTTAGCAGAATCAATTTGCGCCTTAGCAGCATCAATTTGTAGCATTGAAGCTCTATTTCTATTGGCAACATCAGTTCTTCTAGCTTTAGCAGCATCCGACTCTTGTTGAGCCATCATTCTTGTCTTATAGAACATATCAGCATCAGCCATATCTCCTTGGAATCTTATATCACCAGCTTTGTTCTGTGCTTCTAATTCTCCAGCAAGCTGAAGCGATGCATCAGAAGTTCTAGGTCTAGCGGCAAGAGATGTCAAATTAGAAGCTTGCCTATCAGCAGATGCTTTAGCAAAGTAGTTACCAGTAATGGGTACAGTGTTCTCATATGTATCTATTAGCAATGGTTTTAGTCCAGCTTTGTACTGTTCAGCTGCCTTGTTATTAGTTGCCAATCCTCCAACCATTCTGCCTAATGCTATCACATCCTCTGGCAATACACTAAAACCTCCTAAACCTTTCTTTTCACCTCCGCGTACAGTACCGTCTCCGGCAGCTTTCTGTGACCCTCTAATTTGCGTCTTAGTAGGATTACTACCCATAGCTGGAACTGGAGATTCTAGTTTAGTTGGCATAGCTGGTTGTGGATTTCCACTAGTAATACCTGCTGCCTTAGCTTTAGGCATAAAGTTTAGCATTCCAGTATTTAAGTTCTTAATAACATCAATATTATCATTAACTCCAGCTCTAACTTTAGCTAGATTGTCAGCACTAATATTGTTAGTTCCTAAATGTCTTAACCAAGTTTGGTCTCCTGCATATCCGTCAGCAGTCCATTGAGTACCCTTGTCAGAACTTCCACCTCTACCTGTTATTCTACCAGATTTAACCAGACTAGCCATAGTTCCAGTATTCACTTTAGTATTAGTATTAAAGTTAGTCTGATAGTTAGCTACGTTCTGATTATAAGATAATCTAGAAGCTCCAGGCTTAGTAGCAGTAAATCCAAGATTACTGTAATCTCTTTGCATATTATTGTATGTACTAGCATTTGCTGGGTTAATCATGCCTAATGTGTCGTTGTAACCAGCACTTCCTAAGACGTCTGTGTTCCAATTCAAATCATTAGCAGATTGTACATTACGTATACCTTTACCTCCTTGATATTTAGGAATTAGTACTCCTCCATTAGCTTTCTTAGTAACTCTGTCGTCTCTAGACTTCTTCTTAGTCTTAGGTTTAGATTGCTTCTTAGGAAGCTCTCTTTTAACATGAGCAGTACTACGTTTGGGTGGATTAACTAATTCCCATAAGTATCTGGCATTCTTATCGGTAATCGTATTAGTAGGAGTAACAGTAATTTCAGTTGGAGTTGGTGGAGCGTATATGTTTCTTCTAGGAGTCACATCCTCATATCCAAAATCCTTTTTATTCTTAACTGCTTCATCCCATACTTTATTGTACTCACGTTCAGCTACTGGTTGGAATACTTCTCTGTAAGTCCTTTCCTTATTAGCTCTGGCTGCTCCAGCTAATGGTTGTTTAGGTGAAGGTTGATTAGTAGCCCATGCAGTCAAAGCTTCATTTCTAGCTTTTTGAGCTTCTCTAGCTTCAGCCTGCTTATTAAGTCTTTCATTCCTAATAGCTTCATTACGTCTGTTTCTATCTCCTGTGGCTCTAGTTTGTGCCAGCTTGTTTGGGTCAGTAATGTCTACAACTTGTCTTGACTTACCATCTCCCATGTAAAATACCCTGTTAGACGGAGTTACTTGATTAGGGGCAGGTAACGCCAACAGCTCTGAAGGCTTAGCTTGACCTTTATTAAGATTTCTGTATTTGAAAGAGTTGTACCATTGAGCTGGCTTATCAAGACTAGGAATAGATATAACTCCAGTTTGCATTCTTTTAACTATTCCCTTCTCTGAATCTGAATAGACTAGAGGCACTTCGATATCACCTTTAGTAGTGCTGACTATTTTAGTTTTGTTGAAGTTGTATTCTGGTCTTACTACAGAATTGGGCAAACTAGTTATAAACGGATTGTGCCATGAGAAATTAACTTGACGACCTAATCTATCATCACTCTTAGTAATCTTCTGGAAAGCTGCCTGTTGGTCTTTGAGTTTACCATGACTAGCTATCTCGTCCAACTGCGCTCCAGTGACAGTGTATTCTTTACCAGTAGCGCTAGTTATTACATGATTTCCAGTAGCAGCAGCATTTCTAAGCTGTTTAGATTGTATTTGGCGTTTAACCCCTTTACCACCCCCAACTACAACTTTTATTAGTTCAGCCAAGTTTCTATAATCATCTACGGAAAGGTCTTTTGGGTTAGTAGCCAACTTTCTAGCTGATTCTATACCAGGGCCTGTATAGTTTATTGCAGCTGCTGCCGATAATAGTCTTGGAGTCCATTTTATAAGATTCTTGACTACCTTACTACCTTTAGCTGCTGCACCCAGTCCGGGAATTAATCCAACTGTATCTAAACCTAAATTCATAGCTAGACGTCCTGCATCTCCCCAGTCAAGACCATCTTGGCCCCAATCAGCTCCAAAATTGGCTAGTGTTCCAGCATAACCTACTACTCCAGCTCCAGGTATCATAGATATTAAATCAGCACCTATAGCCCCAAGCCTTGCATAATCAGAAGCAGTAAATCCAGTATCTGCTGGCTTTCTGCTATCATTGACAGCTTGTTGTGGAGATTTACCAGATGCTACAGATTGTTCTACTTTAGCTTCCTTGTCAGCTTGACGTTTAGCGTCTCTCTCCTTAATAGCTTTAAGTATTTCAGCATTAGCAGCTTCCCTATTAAACCCTATACTTCCTCCCTGTTGGAAATATGAACCTCTCCGCTTTGGTACTCTAGGAGCAACTCTAGGTTTTAAACTATCAGTAGGATTCTCATAATGAGCATAGGCTATCTGTTGCAACGCAGGTATATCTAGCATAGAGACTTCCTTGTACTGTTTAGTTTCAGGATTATATGCTATACTAGTATAATTATTGAAATCGTATGTAGTGGGCACTGCTACAAAGCCATCGCCTATGTCTGGGAACTGTGACCTCATGACACTTAAGGCAGCATCCATATTATTAACTATATGCTGTCCGTTGTCTGGTCTAAATGAAGTTCTTCCTAATACATTGATAAAGTAATTTGCCATGTCTGGTTGACCTTTCAAGTAATCCAGTAAATTGTCAATATTGTAATTAGGATTAACATTACCGAAATGTCCTGACATGGAAGATTTAAACGGATTATTCTTTCTATAATCCTCAAAGTATTTCTTAGTAGCTTCAGTCTTCAGTTCAGCCTTATTAGTATCTATTATTTCTTTCTCCTTATTAGCTTGGTCTCTTAGACCTTTCTCTACATAGGCGTTAATTGCTTCATCTCCTAATATCCCTTTACTTTTGGCATCTGCTATTAAGGACTTCCTGTAAGCATCTATCAAGTTTACATCACTACCTCCTTTAGAGACTTCATCATTTAGATAAGTACCTAAATCCCCATAGCCCATAGCGGCAGAGAATTTTAGGTCTTCAGGGTCATATTTATTGTCTTCTAGAGCTTTTAATAGATTAGAGCTTCTCTCTATCCAATTCTCTCTAGTTCCGAATACATCTTTGTTATATTCTGCTTCTGGATTATTAATGAAATCATTATGACTAGATTGTATCGCCTGTCTTAGGAATCCTAAGCGGTCTTGTGAATTAAACTTCCTCCATAGACTATCATCCCAGTTTCCTCCCATAGCTATATTAGCTAGTCTTTGTTTAAATGAAATTGGAGCTGCCTTAGTTTGAGGTTTCTCTTCAACCTGTGCCTTATAAGGACTCATACCTTTAATATAGCTTAATGCATAATCACCAACTCTGTTGAATGCATTATTCTCTGTATTCTTAGTACCTAATCCTAGAAATTTCTTGTCATATTTACCAGTACTACTCATTTGCCCAGAAGCATCTGTAAAGGTTCCGTCTCCATTCATAGTCACAGTCCCGGACTTAAGACCCTCTATGAATTGACCAGCAGCCTTTCTGAATTGGGCAGCTTTGTCCCCTTTTAGTCCGTTATTCTGTATATAGGTGTCAATGTTTCTATATAAGCCAGATACTAAATCTGATTTGTTATATTTGTTAACATCTTTCCACTCAAACAGCTCTGGTTCTTGTGAGGACTTGCCACCAGTTTGATACTTTCTTATTGCTTGTGACATATCGTATTATAAACTAAGAAAGGGACATATACTGTTTGATATATGCCCCTTTCTAACTTGTTAAATGATTATCTAACTCTTCTAAGTTTAGAACCATTTCTTGCAAAGGTTGGTTCCTCTTGAGGAGCTTCTCTAGGTCCCATACCTCCCTGTGCTGCCGACATAAGAGTCTGACATACAGCTAGAGCTGCTTCGCAGTTACCTGTTTGCACTGCCTGTGCTGCCACTTGAAGAATCTGTTCCATAGGATTACCTGTTTGCACTCCCTGTGCTGCCACTTGAAGAATCTGTTCCATAGGATTACCTGCTTGTGCTCCTTC
>ENA-UONZ01001017-UONZ01001017.1-human-gut-metagenome-genome-assembly--contig:-C93old-NODE-1017-length-36410-cov-619.327795_pt1 | contig 36410 bp, 45 predicted proteins | sample MGYA00242468_ERZ724015 | MGnify/ENA metagenome assembly ERZ724015
TTGTTTACAATTTTCCCATGGCCCCGGCCCCAAAAGTTGGTCAAACCATTGTTTCATTGTTTACAAATCGGGGGACCCCTGGCCCCAAAAGTTGGTCAAACCATTGTTCCATTGTTTACAAATCAGGGGGACCCCCGGCCCCAAAAGTTGATGGTTTTATTGTTTCTTTGTTTACAATTTTTCCATGGCCCCGGCCCCAAAAGTTGGTCAAACCATTGTTTCATTGTTTACAAATCGGGGGACCCCTGGCCCCAAAAGTTGGTCAAACCATTGTTCCATTGTTTACAAATCAGGGGGACCCCCGGCCCCAAAAGTTGATGGTTTTATTGTTTCTTTGTTTATCTTTCCAGTGGAAAGAATCCCAAACCATTGATAATCAATCACTTAAATTAAAACAGCAGTAAACAATGAGAAACAATAATAAACAATCATTGTTTCTCGATAATCGATTGAATATCAATGATTTAGGCCCTTGTAAACAATGTAAACAATAATTTAGGAGGAAAACCTGAATAGGGAATATGAGGAAAATTATGACCAATTTAGGAAATGAAAAATCACAAAATAGAGTGCACAGAAACATTGTTTACATTGTTTCTCGGGAGGTGATTTTAGGGTCTAATCCATTGAGTGTCAATCACTTAGGTGAGAAACAATGAAAAATTTATTGTTTCTCTGCTATTTTTCCAGCATTTTATCGTAGTATTTGCAGCAGAAGTATTATATTTGTGATACAAACAAAAACAAACTACAATATGAAAACCATCACTTACACCAACAAACAGGGACTCGAACTCAAGATAAACAAATTTGCCTCCGGGGCATTCAGCCTTACCTTCAACAATGGCATCCACACCTTCTGCCGCACCGTTACGGAACTCAGGAACGTACTCCTGGAAAACGGGATGACCCGAAAATGGGCAGACAACGTAGAAGACCTGTTTGACCCCATAACTGAGTCAGACTCCATTGAGAAATACCGGACTAAGAGTGGAGCTGAGATGGAAGTTTTACATTCATTCCGAGGATCGTTTGTACACATGGTAGGAACTGAATTAGAAATGAGATATATGGATGCCGAAACCTTGGCACGTAAAATAACCCGCTACGGGTTCAAACAGTTTTAATTCCCGGGACCCCAAAATAGGGGTCCCAACTTTTTTCTCATTTTTCAATCAAAAAATTTTTTACTTCAGAAAACTTTTCTTATATTTGTGATACAAACAAAAGGATAAGACAATGAAAACACAGACCTACAAAGTTACAACGAAAAACGAAGTTCTTACCATCGAGGAGTATGCCACCTTCATCTATATTAAAGAGCGTGATTGTCAGTACCCCACCGAGTGGCTTTCCGAAGCGATTGACAGCGGTAAATTAGTACCAATTTTTAGATAGTATAAAGCTATGAGACTCAAAAGACTTTTCTTATATTTGTGATACAAACAAAAGGATAAGACAACTACAAATTACATTAACAGCAACGGTTTAGGACTTAAGGTTACCCAGCTTCCTTCGGGTGCTTTCGACCTCTATTTCAGCAACGGGTTCATCTCCACCTGCTACACAGAAGAGGAGCTCCAGGACCTCATCAAGAGAAAAAACTTTCAGAAATGTTAACCCTCAATCAGGTAATGGAGTTAAAATAGAACATAAATTCAAGCCAGTTATTATGAAAAAATTCAACTGGGACCTCCCGGCAGATCCGGACCCCAAATCGGACAACTATTATAACGGAATTGTATCCAAGGAGCTGAAAGCCCCCAGCAATGTGGGAGAGGTTCTCCTCGGAGTTATCCACAGAGAATTAGTTACCAATCAGTCGGATTTTGTCAATGAAGGGATTCAGTCTATTCTTGACCGGATGGGTATTAAAACCGACAAGCCTCTCACAAGAAAGGAGAAACTCCTGGCATTCATCGGGTTTAAAGCTGGCTCAATGTGGGAGAGGTTGGTGGAAGACCAAAGTCAGTCAGAACCAGCTTCACCCAACCCTCTCGAAATTGTCATGATGGGACTTCTCAAAACAAACGGAAAAAAATGCTGATTTTACCGCAGAAGTATTATATTTGTAGTGTAAATAAAAACCTACACAACTATGAGAACAGTAAAATCGGTACTTATCGTCACTCGAATGGGATACGTGGAGGGAGTCTTCACTTCCTTCAGAGCTTTGGCTAACTCCCAAGGAGCCACTCGAATCAATATTGAAGGTGAGTATGAGTCTTATACTGAGTCTGATCTGAAAGACATTGCAGCTAACGGTCAGACATTTACCTACTTCGGCGAGAAGTGCAGAATATCAGCAAGAACCTTAAACAGATAACCATGAAAAAGATCGAAAAATACGTAGTATTCAAGTATGAAGACGAGTTCGGATTCCACTACATGAAAATTGACAAGCTTCCCGGGGAGGGGCCTACATACATGGAGCCCATCTCGTTCGAGAAGAAGATCAACCCCAACTGTACTCCTGGAGCCATCACTCAACAGCCGTTTTCAGAGGACGGAAAATCCGCCTATGTGCTCAGCTCAAAATTTGTCCCCGTGTCTGGTTGGTGGAACGACAAAGCCGAAGTTCGGGAATGGCAGGAAAGGACCCGGGTCTATAAGGCTCTCAAGGAGTTGAAGAGGAAAGGAGAGGACCTCAAGCTTGAGAAAGCCATTGAGCCTCTACGAGAAGTATATGCCCGGGTCAACCCCAGCAGGAGGAGCATATTTATTGCTCAGGTGGTCTACCTCCTCACCAAGTAAACATTTTTCATTAAAAAGATTGAAAAAAATTTCAATATCAGGGGAAAATTGATTATATTTGGGATAAACAACATGGACAACACAATGACTATCAATCTCAGGGAATTAATTGAACAGAGAGGGCTCAGGCTTCAAGAAGTGGCAGAAATTCTGTTCCCCGATAACCGATTCCCCCGAGCAGCTCTCAACCGGGTTCTCAACGGAAAAACCTTGTTGAATTCGGAGCAAGTCTCCCGTTTAGCAGCTTGGCTTGGGGTATCGGTTGACAGCCTCTACAAAGGAGCATGGAGCTCAGAATTTAAAGAAGAGACCTGTATTCTGACAAACGGGAACTACAGAGCAGAGTTATCAGTCAAGACAGGAGAGACGAAGGTGTTCCATCTCGGGTCCCTGTTTCATGAAACTGTTCTCCATGACCCGGCTATACCCCTCAGCAAGTACATTGAACTTCTGAACACCATAATCAAAAATCATCAAGCCAATGAAAGTAGAAATTAAGTTCGAGGCAAACCTCGAAGAGACTCAGGATCTCGAAATGGTCCGCAAAATCTGTCAGGTCATAGGCGCAAATCCCGTGACAGTTAAGACGACTGACGTCAAGAAATCAGTCCCTGCACAGGACGTGAAGAAGCCAGCTCCGGCTCCGGCTCCAGCCCCCAAAGAGACTGAGGAGCCCGAACCCATGCCGATGGATGCGAACTCCTCTTTGGGTTCCGACCCCGCTGTCTCCATTCAGGACATCCGGATTCTCCTGGCAAGTAAGGTGGACAATCACCGCGAAGCTATCCGGGCAAAGCTCACTGAACTGGGAGCGAAGAATGTGACGGGACTGGATGCCAGAAACTACGACGCATTCTACGAATTCCTCAAAGACCTTGCGTAATGGGAGCCCCGAATCACTCATCTCGTAAGCACGCCATGCTTTCGGCATCAAAGGCAGACCGGTGGATCAACTGCACCCCCAGTGCCAGACTGGAGGAAAAAGTTGAGGAAACCGGTAAGCCTTCCAAGTATGCCGAAGAGGGCACTCTGGCTCACGAGATGGCAGAATGTTACCTCCGAGCGAGGTTCCGCATAACGCCTGTTGACGTTACGTCTGCTGAACTCAGGAAGCTGAAGAAGAGTGACCTCTACACTGAGGCCATGGATGAGCCCGTAATGGCTTATTGCCAGTACGTAACGGACCAATATACGGAAGCTCTACGGAAAACCAAAGACGCACTCGTTCTTCTGGAGGAGCGACTGGACTTCTCGGCTTGGGTCGAACAAGGGTTCGGCACTGGAGACGCTTGCATTATCGCTGACGGGGTCATGGAGATCATAGACCTCAAGTTTGGCACTGGCGTGCCGGTTTTCGCTGAGAACAATGCTCAGCTGATGCTGTATGCTCTTGGGGCATTGTCCAAATTTGAGATGGTCTACGACATCAACATGGTAAAGTTGACTATCGTCCAGCCCCGGCAGGATCGAATCTCGTCATGGGAGATTACCCCCGAAGACCTCTACAAATGGGGTGAGGAGGTAGTGAAACCCAAAGCAGCTCTCGCTTACTCCGGGGAGGGGGAACTCCAAGTCGGGCACTGGTGCAGGTGGTGTAAAGTCAAAGCTCTGTGTCGCAAGATGGCAGACCACAATCTGGACTTGGCCAAACACGAGTTCAAAGAGCCCGAACTCCTAACCACTGAGGAGCTCGCTCAGATTTTCGAGCAAGCCCCCATGCTCCAAGAATGGGTAAATGCTGTATCTGAGCACCTGCTCTCCAAAGCCATCTCGGGTGAGAAGATCCCGGGGTATAAGGTAGTCGAAGGAAGGTCAATACGGAAATGGACTGACGAGAGTGCAGTTCAGGAAGTTCTTACAGCATGCGACTACACTCCGGAACAATTCCAAGTTGTCAAACTGGCCGGAATCCCGGCAATCGAGAAGCTCCTCAAAAAGGACTTCGATTCACTGGTTGGGGACCTCGTCATCAAGGCTCCAGGCAAACCCACTCTGGTCCCCGAGTCTGACAAGCGTCCGGCAATGGGAATTGAACAAGCAAAACTCGATTTTTCTAATAACTAAACTTCACAACTATGAGTGCAACAACCAAAGTAGTAACCGGCAAAGTCCGGTTCAGTTACGCCAACGTATGGGAACCCCGTGCAATGGAGGGTTCCGACCGAGCAAAATACTCGGTATCAATCCTCATCCCGAAGACCGACTCGGCAACTCTGTCTCGGGTCAAGGAGGCCATCGACACGGCTCTCAAAGAAGGCATCGCCAAATTGGGCGGCAAGATTCCTCCCACGTGGAAGAACCCCCTCCGTGACGGGGACACCGAAAGACCTGACAATCCGGAGTATGCTGGGCACATGTTCGTCAATGCCAACTCGGACAACCGTCCTGGCATCGTGGACGTCAACCTCAACCCCATCATCGAAAAAGAGGATTTCTACTCCGGATGCTATGGCCGGGCGTCGGTCAACTTCTACGTTTTCAACACGAATGGCAACAAAGGCGTTGCTTGCGGGCTGAACAACCTCCAGAAGTTGGCTGACGGAGAACGTCTCTCCGGGGGATCTTCGGCAGAAGAGGACTTCGGCCAGAACCCGTGGGACGACGACCTTATGTAGGTTGGTATGCTGGGTCTTATTTGGGATTAGGGGTTCGAATCCCCGCCCAGCAACAAATTTAACAATGATTAACATGCCGAGACGCTTATATTTCGATACAGAAACATATAGCCCGGAGGACATTAAGTCCACGGGCGCCTATAAATACATAGAATCGGGGGGTTTTCAGCTCCTTATAGTGTCTTTCGCCTTTGATACATCTCCCGTTCAGGTGATAGATCTGGCCAAAGGAGAGGAGCTCCCCGACTATTTCATCTCCGCTTTAACTGATCCGGGGATTGAGAAATGGGCTCATAACGCTGTATTTGAGAGACTCGTATTTAAGCGTATAGGACTACCTATCCCGATCGATCAATTGTATTGCTCAATGACAAAAGCAGCCTATTGCGGACTGCCTTTGGCTCTGGATGAACTCTCCAAGGCGTTGGTCCTCGGGGAGCACGGGAAGAAGTCGACCGGTAAAGCTTTAATCCGGTTTTTCTGTTCCCCGTGCAAGCCAACTAAGTCCAACGGTATGAGAACCCGGAACATGCCGGACGACGACCCTGACAAGTGGAGCGAATTCAAGACGTATGCCGAATATGACGTGATTGCAGAACGCGAGATCGTGGAACAGCTGGATCAATTCCCGTTCCCGGAGTTCGAACGCCGGAACTACCTGGTAGACCAGAGCATCAATGATCGGGGCATCTTGATCGATCTCGACATGGCCGGAAACGCCATCTCTTTTGATGAGGTGTACACGGAGGAGATGACCGACCGGATGAAGGAGCTAACGGGCTTGGACAATCCTAACAGTTTAGCTCAGCTCAAGACATGGCTCAAAACCAACTTCGGGCTCGAGTTCCCAGCACTTGGCAAACCTGAGATTCTAGAATATTTTAAAAATACCCCGGATGCTCCCGACTTGGTCAAAGAGGTTCTCGGGGGACGGCTTGCCTTGTCGAAGACTTCTACTAAGAAGTATATTGCTATGCTCAACTGCGCTGCCAAAGACCAGAGAGCCCACGGACTATTCCAGTTTTACGGAGCCAACAGAACAGGACGTTGGTCGAGTCGAATGATTCAGCTCCAGAATCTCCCCCAGAATCACATGAAGGATTTGGACCTCGCCAGAAGCATGGTAGAGAAAGGAGACTACGACCTTATCGAAATGTGTTACGGCAATATCCCGAATGTTCTGTCCGAGCTAATCCGAACAGCCTTCATAGCACCAGAGGGGAAAATGTTTGCAGTAGCCGACTTTAGTGCTATTGAGGCCCGAGTCCTGTCCTGGTTAGCTCAGGAGAAGTGGCGACTCGACGTCTTCAACACTCATGGCAAGATCTATGAGGCATCAGCATCACTCATGTTCGGGGTTCCCATTGAGCAGGTTACGAAAGGATCGGACCTCAGACAGCGGGGAAAGACGGCAGAATTAGCACTCGGATATGAGGGATCAGTCAACGCAATGGAGAAGATGGACAAAGAGAAGAAGCTGTCCAAAAAGGAAATGTATTCCATTGTAGCTCTTTGGCGTCGAGCCAATCCTAAAATTGTTGAGTTTTGGGCGGAGGTGAACGAGAAGGCCATCGAGTGCGTCCAGACCAGGAAAACCAAGAAAGTAAGTTGTCTCGTCTTTGAACATGACGGGACCAATTTGACAATAGCTCTCCCAGCTGGGAGAAAATTATACTACAGAAATCCCCGGGTGAGACCCAACAGGTTCGGGCAGACTGGCATTGTCTACGACGGCATGGTCCAGTCAGTAGGATGGACTGAGGTAGAGACTTACGGGGGCAAACTGGTGGAGAACATAGTCCAGGCAATCTCCCGGGATCTTCTCGCCGAAGCAATGTACAGGCTAAGCATTATGAAAGACTTCGAAATAGTAATGCACGTCCATGATGAAGCCATTGCAGAGGTAGACGAAGACCGAGCCGGGGATTGTCTGGAAACTATGTGTAGAGTTATGGGAGAGGATCTTCCTTGGCTGAACTGCTTGCCAATGGGATTACCTCTCAAAGCAGACGGATACGTTACTAAATTTTATAAGAAAGACTAATGACATACGACGGGGAACTTGATATTGCAATCGGACTGAGCGCAAGATCAAAAGTATGGAGCAACAAGAAACTGAAATGGTCTGAATTGGTCAGTCGACTCGGGGAGGAGAACAAGACCACTGAAACATTTAAGGAGTTTGTTTCTGCAAGCAAGGAGGATCAGCTAAAAATAAAAGACGTAGGCGGATACGTTGGAGGCTACCTGAGAGGGGGCAAAAGAAGCCCGGCCAATGTGGTCCACAGACAGTTGATGACACTCGACTTGGACTTTGCCCACAAAGACCTCTGGGATGACTTTACTCTCCAGTTTGACAATGCAGCTGTTCTGCATGGGACTCACAAACACTCAGATGCGTCTCCCCGGTACCGACTAATAATGCCACTGAGCAGAGAAGTCACGGCTGATGAGTATGTGGCCATAAGCCGAAAAATTGCCGGGATAATCGGCATAGACCTTTTCGACAATTCAACTTTCGAGACCAACCGACTCATGTTCTGGCCTTCTACGCCGAAGGACATGGACTACTACTTTAAGGTTCAGGACGGTCCATGGATTGATGCTGACGAGATCCTCAACTCCTATGCCGATTGGAAGGACTCATCACTTTGGCCCACAGCTTCGTCCCGTTTCGAAGCTGTCGACAGAGCCGTTAAGAAGCAGGAGGACCCAACCATAAAGAGGGGGCTCATAGGAGCGTTCTGTAGAACGTACTCCATACCCGAAGCAATAGAGACTTTTCTCTCTGACACCTATGTCCCATCAGCATTGGAGGGCCGATACACTTACACAAAAGGCAGCGCCTCGGCTGGTCTGATCGTGTATGAGGACAAGTTCGCCTATTCCCATCATGGAACTGACCCGTGTGGGGGTAAACTTTGCAATGCGTTTGACTTGGTCCGCATACACAAATTCGGCCACCTTGACGACAAGGTCAAGGATCCCTCGTCGAAGTTGCCAAGTGTGTCAGCAATGGAGGAGTTCGTACGCAATGACCCAGACACTAAGACAACCATTGCCAACGACCACATCAACAGTGCCAAGTACGAGTTTGCCGATCCAGAGCATGGTCGGACTCAGGAAGAAGTCGTCGAAAAGGAGGTTGACCCGGAGGCTGAGAGCGTCGAGTGGATGAAGGAGCTGGAGGTTGATACTCGGGGAGCGTACCTCTCGTCGGATGCCAACCTCAACCTCATATTTGCAAACGATCCCTGGTTCAAAAGACTGTTCAGACAAAACGACTTTGACGGGAAGAGGTACGTTTTCGGGAATCTCCCGTGGCGTCGGGTTATTAAGCCGGAGCCGGTCAAGAACGTAGACTACTCCGGGGTCCGGAACTATTTGGGTTGCGTATATGGAATAACGTCCTCGCTAAAGATCGACGATGCCATGGCTCTGGAATTTGAACGCAACCACTTCCACCCGATTCTGGACTACCTCAATGACCTCAAATGGGACGGGATCCAACGGGTAGACAAACTCCTGATTGACTACATGGGGGCTGACGACAATATCTACTCTCGCGAAGCCATCCGCAAGATGCTGGTTGGAGCAGTTGCCCGAGTTATGAACCCCGGGGTCAAATTCGACCTTGTGCTTATGCTCGTAGGACCTCAAGGATCCGGCAAAAGTACGTTCATCAAAAAATTGGGAAAATCCTGGTTTAGCGATACATTCCTGACAGTCCAAGGAAAGGAGGCTCTCGAGCAGATCCAGGGGGCATGGCTTATTGAAATAGCTGAGCTCTCCGGTCTCCGCAAAGCGGAGGTTGAGTCAGTGAAGCATTTCATATCTAAGTCCGAAGACTCATTCCGACCAGCGTATGCCAGAACTTCTGAGATATATCTCCGGCAATGCGTCTTTTTCGGCACCACCAACGACAGCGAATTCCTGAGAGATCCCACTGGCAACAGACGCTTCATGCCAGTGGACGTGGTCCCCAACAATGCCAAAAAAGACGTGTTCATGGAACTGGACGACGAGATAGACCAGATATGGGCTGAGGCAGTTGTCCTGTACAAATCCAAGGAGAAACTCTATTTGAGCCATGAAGCAGAAAAAATAGCCAAAAGTGAGCAAAGCTCGCACAGCGAGTCGGATGAACGGAAAGGCATTATCGAGGCGTACTTGGACCGCCAGCTCCCTGACAACTGGGACTCAATGGACCTCTACCAGAGAAGAGACTTCCTGGTCGATGAGTTAAACCCCAAAGGGACCACCCCCCGAGACTACGTGTGTGTTGCTGAAATATGGTGCGAATGTCTTGGGCGGAACAGGGAGGACATGGACCGGTATAAGACCCGAGAAATCAATGACTTGTTAAAGAACATGCCCGAATGGGAGCCATGCAAGTCTACTAAAAATTTCCCCATTTATGGAAAGCAAAAATACTACGTGCGAAAACTCGATTGAGAAACGACTCGTTACTGAGGTGGAGAGAGTTGGTGGCTGGTGTTTGAAACTCCCCGCAATTCACAATGCTGGCCTCCCTGACCGGCTCTGTCTGTTCCCCGGTGGCGAAGTCGTTTTCGTTGAGTTGAAAGCATTCGGCAAAAAGCCCAGAAAAATACAGACATTAATGCACCAGAAACTGAAAGCAATGGGCTTTCGAGTCGAGGTGATAGACACGACCATGGGTTGTAAAATGTTAGCATTGGGATATGACCGAAAATGATCTCCATCAATACCAGCTACAAGCTGTTGACCACATAATAAGCCACACGCACTGTGCTCTGTTCCTGGACATGGGATTGGGTAAAACAGTGTCTACTTTGACAGCCATCAACGAGCTCATGTTTAAAGAGGTCGAGGTCCGACGAGTATTAGTCATAGCTCCCAAAAGAGTAGCCGAATCAGTCTGGACACAGGAGGTCGAGAAATGGGACCATTTGAAGCACATTAAAGTGTCTCGCATCATCGGAACAGAACGTCAACGTCGTGAGGCTCTTGCCAAGAAGGCAGACGTATACACCATCGGAAGAGACAACGTGGCTTGGCTATGCGGGCTCTACGGGGGATCTTGCCTACCATTCGACATGGTGGTCATCGACGAGCTCAGCAGTTTCAAGAATCCCAAGTCAATCCGATTCAAAGCTCTTAAGCACGTTCAGGCTTCACTCTCCCGAGTAGTAGGTTTGACTGGTACCCCGGCACCCAACGGTCTTATGGACCTTTGGGCCCAAATGTACCTCCTGGACCGGGGAGAGCGCTTGGGCAAATACATATCCCACTATCGTGACAACTACTTTAAGCCAGGACGTAGAAACGGGCATATTGTATATTCGTACGACATATCCAAAGAGAATCAGGAGCGCATATATTCAAAGATAGGGGACATATGCATGAGCATGAAAGCTAAGGACTACCTTGATCTCCCCGAGCGCATCGACAACATAGTGGAGATCCAGATGCCCCCGGAAATCCAAAAAGCTTATGACTCCTTCGAGGAGGAACAAGTTCTCAGCATGATTGATCAGCTCGGGGACGCCGTAGAGATACCAGCTGTCAATGCAGCAGCTTTGTCCACGAAGCTCCTCCAGTTTGCCAATGGAGCAGTGTACGATGAACAGAGAGTGGCCCATGAGGTGCACACGTTGAAGATCGAAGCCACGAAGGAACTCATTGAGGACGCCGGGGGACAGTCAGTCCTCATAGGTTGGACCTTCCAGCATGACAGAGACCGGCTCATGAAGGCTCTCGCCAAGTATAAGCCCCGGGAACTCAAAACGGAGAAGGACATCGTTGACTGGAATGCTGGCAGAATCCAGGTTCTTTTGATGCACCCGGCTTCCGGGGGCCATGGGCTCAACCTTCAAGCCGGAGGACACCGCATCATCTGGTTTGGGCAGACCTATTCTCTCGAGCTGGAGCAACAGTTCAATGCTCGGCTTGACCGACAAGGACAGAAGGAGGTCGTGATAGTCAATAAACTGGTATGCTCGAAGACAGTGGACCAGGACGTCATAAGAGCCCAGAAAGCGAAGATCCGGGGGCAGGATGCTCTCATGGAAGCTGTAAAAGCGAGGGTCGAAAAATATCTGAAAAAATATCGTAAAACATCGTAGTATTTGTCGCAGAAGTATTATATTTGTGATACAAATAAAACGATAACACTATGAACTACGAAAACAAACACCGAATCGAAAGTCTGGCAAAAGCCGCTTGTCCCAACAACAAAAAAGTCTCGGTCATATTCCGAAGCAAAGAGAACAAGTTATCCGACCGGCCCAACGCTTTCATAGTAACTGTCGGGAAGAAGGGCTACACCTCAGTTAGACAGTCGAACTACTGGGCAGTAGACACAGTCAACTCCTGCAAAGACTACTCCGACCAGGAGCTCGCCCAGATATTGAACACGATAACCGAAGACCTCGGGTCCCTCCGATTCTTCGGCTCTCAGGATGTTAAACTCGTAAATTACAAAGGTGAAGAAGTAGAGGCTTAGCCTCTACTTGGAGTCAATAGCATGAGGTCCTCCAACATACTTGACATAATCACAGTCGAATTGGATTGAAATAATTTCAATTTTTCTGGTGAAAAATTTTTTTAATTGGACATTTTTTCTTACTTTTACACTACACTTAACAACTAAACACTATGGAAAAGTTTATCGAAAAGTACAAGAGCTACAGCTCGAAAGTTCTTCAAAAGTTGGCCAAGGTCAAGACCGGTGACGAGCTTGACGCCATCGAATCCATCCTCGCATCGAGAGGAGCATCTCAGGAACATCCGGCAGAGGAGGGCGCTGTCTACAACGCCACTGAGACCGAAGAGTACAAAGCCGAGAACGGCATCAAGGAGAACGACGAGGTCGCCGAGGAGAAGCCGAAGAAGGCTCGCAAGGCAAAGACTCCGAAGGAGCCCGGGGAACCCCGCCCGTTGAAGAAGGAGATCTCTGCAGAGGAGGCCCAAGTCAATCTCGAGAAGGCCAAAGCCAACATCGGCCGCTTCTGCAAGTTCATCTGCACGAAGACCAAGGAGCAGACCGACGGCATCATCATCGGAGTTCGTCTCGACCCCCGCAACAACTTCATCCAGTACCGCATCAAGACCAACGACGGTCACGTCTGGGGCAAGGGCATCGACTCGAAGGACCTGGAGCTCGGCGAGATGGCTCCGGTTCCCGAGGAGAAGCCGAAGCGCGGCCGGAAGAAGGCTGACGAAGCAGCTCCCGAAGCAGCTCCCGAAGCAGAACAGAACGAGCCGGAGAACGCACCGGCTGAGGAGTAAGTCAGAACTCCTCGCCAAGTGGAGCCGTCACTCCACTTGGCACCCCGGAGTGGTACAGGAGGGTTCGAGTCCCTCCCCGGGGTCTAACCTATATACTAAAAATCATGAGTAACATACTTAAACACGCTGACCAAATCATCAATGAGCGGTCGGAGGAGAAAGAGAGACAATACGGACCATTCATGGAATGCAACCAGAAGGCCGCAGAGATCGCCTCGGTCATTACCGGTAAGCCTCTGACCGCTCTTGACGTGTCTTGGGTCCAAGTGGCAGTGAAAATGGCACGTGAATCCAATGCACACAAGGAGGACAACCTCCTTGACATGGTAGCCACAATCGGGGCCATCAACAACGAACTCGAGGAACCCAAGCCGTTAAAAGCTCAGGGAGTAGTACCTACGTACTTCTCAACCATTTCGAAGGCTGTGGACTTCATCCGGATCAGTCCCATCGAGGTGCATGAGATCAAACATGTTCTCACAGAAGAGGGACGCAGAATAGCTGTATATTACTCTCACAAAGAAGATCCGGAACAGTACAATACATTCTCAAACATCAAGCCATGAATACACAAGACTTTAAGCCATTCATTAAGAGCTGGGAGGAGATTTATGCCCTCCAGGGGGAGCTCCAGCTCATGTACAGACCATATTTCAAGGAACGCATCGCGAACTTTGACATCAACACTTTGGAGGATCAGGAGCTTTTCAAAAAACTCTGTTGGCAGATTGTCGAGGAACTCGCTGAGGCAAAGGAGGCTATCGAGGAGGAACTCGATAGCGAGCACTTTGAGGAGGAGCTGATTGACGCATTCAACTTCATGTTGGAGCTTTACCAGCTTTATGGCATGACTCCCACTTTCGACTGGACGATGCCTAAATGGACACAGGTTCCGGAAGACGAAGATTTTGCGGGGGATCTGCTTACCTTAATCGGACACATCGGCATGACAGCAAACTGTCTCAAGAACAGAGAGTGGAGACAATCTCAGTACATGGTTGACTTGGTAGTTTTCGAGGACCGGCTCAAGTGGATATGGACTTACTTCGTCATAATGTTCGAGCATTTGGGTCTCTCAGAGACTCGAGTCAAAGAGCTCTGGTCGTTGAAGTATCAAGTAAATGTGTTTCGCATTAAATCCAAATATTGACATGGGTAGAATATTCAAAGACTGTTTCGAAATGATCCGGGAGATGGATCGGGAGCTCAAGGTTTCCGGCATCACGGTTCCGGTCAACCATTACCAAAACCAGGAGCTCAGTGGGGACGACCGGCTCACCAAGGAACTCATCGGAGTGAGCTTCGTCATCTCAAAGCCGTATCTCGGCAAACGCGAGATGCTCGACTTTATGTTCAAAGACGAGGCCGAGCTCATCGAGAAGTATTGCCGAGCAGAGCTCTCCGACCGGCTTGACCGAAACGGGGTCAATCCGGGTAAGAGCTGGGAGATCCGCCGGGACTTGTGGCAGAAGCTGGTGAGCAAGACTCGGCAGGAGGGTCGCTTCGACTACACCTATTCGGAGCGTCTGCACATTTTCCACAAAGGACCCGAAATTCACCAGTTGGAGAATGTCATCATGACTCTCCGGGACGACCCGCACTCCAGACGAGCAATGGTCATGATCTTCGAGCCGGAAGACACCCGGGCAACAGCCGGGGCTTTGACCCGAGTACCTTGCTCCGTCAGCTACCAGTTCCTCATCCGGAACAATCGGCTCCACGTGATATACTACATCCGGAGCAATGACTTCTTCAAGCACTTCGCAATCGACATCTGGTTGACAGAGGCTATGATGGACTACGTGTTCAACATCCTCGCAGCTACCTACCCCTCTCTCAAGAAGGGCTCTCTGCATTACTTCGCTGGGTCCCTCCATGCATACAACGAAGATCTCTCCAAATGGGTAATCTATTAAGCTATGACTATCGACGAAGCAAGAGCTAAAGCTCATCAGCAATATGACGATTGCATGTTCTGCCCGGGATGCTCGAAGCTCCTGACTGGGCTCCACATGGGGAGCATGTGCTACACTAACTGGATCGAGAAGAAGGCACAGCAGATCCTCAAAAATTCGAAGAAAGATGAGCGTAGAAGTTAGAGTGTTGATCGAGGTAGTCTTGACCTCTTTGGCTGGAGCAGCTATATTCTACATCACATTTCTGATCGCAGTTGACGAAGTCAGAAAGGACATAAAGCGCAAAAGACATGTCAGGAGGAAATGAGGAGCCCATCATCATTGGGCTGGCAATAGCAGTAATAATCGGAATAGGGATCGTTTGTCTCATGGACGCTCTCAAAAATAAACTCAAGTGATATGTGCGGAATAAGTATAGCAAGAAGGGCTAACGCCATTGACCAGATCAAGCATCGGGGCATTGAGTTCACCCAGATTGCCGAAGGAGGATGGTTCCTCGGTCATGTTCGTTTGCCCATTCAGACTGAACCAGGCGATGGCCTGGCTCAGCCTATAGAGTTAGCCGGAAACAACGGGTGGCTTCTTTACGTGGGGGAGATCTACAACTATCCTACGAGGTATTCCAGCGACGTCGAGTATCTTCGCGACTTGTTCGGAGCTCAGGTTCCGGGGATCAACTGCTTGGAGGACATCATCTATGAAGCTAACCACTGGGATGGCATGTGGGCAATATGCTGGTACCGGAAGGGTCAAATTATTGCTTTCACCGACCCTCTCGGAAAGAAGCAACTCTACTACAACCAATTCGGGGAAATCTGCTCGGAGATAACCCCGTTGGTGTCGGACTTCCGAGACTTCGACCGGTACTATCAGTCGGAAGTGTTCAAATGGGGGTACAACTGGGATGACAGAACTCCATGGAACAACGTCAAGCGTATTATGCCGAATACTGTCTATTCCTTCGATGACATGAAGGTGAAGCCCACCACTATCCGGGGGGACTACTACAGATGGGGGATAGGGGAACGGAGTCATTTCGCAAAATCCGAGTTCGCTGAAGTCCTCCGGGGCTTGGTCGAGAGGTCCGTAAAACGCCGGGCAATGTACTCTAAAGTCCCGGTCGGAGCTTTGGTTTCTGGAGGACTGGATTCATCCATAGTTGCCTCTATTCTTCATCAAATGGGTCTGGGGGTTAATCTCTATATGGTGGAGAATAATGAATCAAAATTTGGCATGCTATTGTCCGAATTTTTAGGGGTTTCTATCACCTCTCTTGGCCCTATCCCCGATGATGATTGCCTGGAGAGGTGTCTCCGCTACAACGAAACCCCCATCGACTTGGGCTCCATGATCCCCCAGTTCCGACTCATGGAGAAGGTCAAGGAGAAGGTCATCCTGACCGGGGATGGAGCTGACGAACTATTCGGAGGCTATCGCCGAGTTGATGACTATGACTCCCAGCTCTCAGACGTGTTCCAAGAGCTTCCGTTCTACCACATGCCTCGGCTTGACCGGGCTTCCATGAGGAGCACAGTTGAACTCCGGTCCCCATTCCTGGGACATGACGTTGTCAGGTTCGCCCTCCGTTTGCCCCGGGAGGACAGAACTCACAAGCGCATTCTCAAAGATGCTTTCAGCGACGTCCTGCCTCAGGAGATTCTCGACCGACCCAAAGAGCCTCTCAAGTGTCGGAGCATCCGACAGGACCCGATGGCGTACCGCAAGAAGTGTCACGAAACATTCTACAACTTATGGCAATAGCTATTGGATATTACCGGGTATGGTTTAAAGAAGATGACTCCAATACGGAGGCTCAGTGGTTCAAAATGACGCTCCGGAAGGGATCTGTTAGACCTTCCATACGTTCCATAAATCGGGAAGAGGCTTTGTGGTGGATCAAGTCCCGAAACATGAAGGACGTTACAGCGGGAAATCCCGCTGGCAAGATATTTGAATCGGATGGCCAACCGTTCAGGAAGGCATTTCAGGAGCTGCCTCTTCACACTCGGTATAATTTCATAGAAGGAGCATCGCTCTCATCAGGTACAACACACCGAGCTCGTCTCGAAGAATATTTTAAAAAATGAAAATCGTAAAAGTAAGAAATGTCAAGACCCCGACCAGAGGAACGGGTCTGTCCGTCGGGCTGGACTTCTACATCCCGGAAGACTTCGAAGCCAAACAGATCTGGCCGGGCGAAAGCATCAACATCCCGTCCGGTATCAAAGCTCGAATACCCCAGGGATGTGCCCTCATCATGTTCAACAAGAGTGGCGTTGCTACCAAGCACCAGCTCCAGGTTGGAGCCTGCGTGGTTGACGAAGACTACCAAGGAGAAATCCATCTGCACGTCATGAACGTCGGCAAGGAGATCGTCATCCTCAAGCCGGGCATGAAACTGGTTCAGGGTTTGGTGATGCCTATTGTCTATGTTGGGGTAGAAGTTCTCGAGTCGGAGGCCGAGCTTTTCCCGCAATCGACTGAGAGAGGACAGGGGGGCTTTGGGTCCACGGGGGAATAGGACCCCCGGCCCCAAAAGTTGGTCAAACCATTGTTTCTTTGTTTACAAATCAGGGGGACCCCCGGCCCCAAAAGTTGGTCAAACCATTGTTTCTTTGTTTACAAATCAGGGGGACCCCCGGCCCCAAAAGTTGGTCAAACCATTGTTTCTTTGTTTATTGGCAAAAATCTCGACAGCCCCCCCCCCTAAAATCCGGGGGACCCCTATTGTTTATTGTTTATCTTTCCAATGGAAAGAATCCCAAACCATTGATAATCAATCACTTAAATTAAAACAGCAGTAAACAATGAGAAACAATAATAAACAATCATTGTTTCTCGATAATCGATTGAATATCAATGATTTAGGCCCTTGTAAACAATGTAAACAATAATTTAGGAGGAAAACCTGAATAGGGAATATGAGGAAAATTATGACCAATTTAGGAAATGAAAAATCACAAAATAGAGTGCACAGAAACATTGTTTACATTGTTTCTCGGGAGGAGAATTGGGGACCTAATCAATTGAATATCAATCACTTAGGTGAGAAACAATAAGAAATTTTATTGTTTACTACTGGTCAAATATTGTTTATTATGAAAAAAACTGAGAAATTGGGGCTACCCCCAACTGGGAAACTTGGAGTGTTCCGGCGATGGCTGGGGATCTACTCAAAAGAGGAGCGGGAGGTCCTGGACTACGCCCGCAAATTGAAAAAGACCACCATGCAAATAGCACGGGGTCAGCTTACTCTGTTATCCCGTCCGGAATGGATGCGGCACGAGGACTGGGTTGAGGTCCGCAAACTACAAAACAAATTAGAAAGGAGGTGTAGAAAATGATTGCAATTTACCTGTTGGCCATCATCGGTCTGTTCGCTGTTATCGGGGGAATTCGCCAATGGTGGATCAACCCCCGACGAAAACTGGATCGATCCATCAAGCAGATGGAGAGAGCGGAGAGACGGATTCAAAAGTTCAAAAAGAAGTCGTAGGCGAGTAGAGTCAGTAGAATTGGTCCAGTAGAATTGGTGCCAAATTGGTCCAGTAGAATTGGTCCAGTAGAATTGGTGCCAAATTGGGACTTCTCCCAACCCACAAATACTGGACGGCCCTCGCGCATACGAAAATTAAAAATTTTTAAAAATGAAAGCAAAACACTTTAAGCAGCTCGGGAAAAACTGGGCTTTGTACTCGGAGATCAATACCAAGTACTGTAATTGGACCCCGTCCATTGCCACGGTCCACGAAGGCATGATTTGGCCGAATGGCATTTCGATCAAGTTCCTGTGGTTCGGCGTGACCCTCATTCGCGTAAGCGAATAAATTAAAGATCCCCGGGGCCAAACGCTCCGGGGATTGTTGTGCAGAAATAAATTTTTAATTTGTATAAGGTTTGATTATATTTGAGGCATGGCACGAAGTACATATAAAATGAGTCCTCTCGCCTATATGGAGGAGGGACAGAAAAGGCGAGACGCCGGAGAATTTGTAAAGCCCACCGATGCGGAGGAGCTTTATTTTGCATTCATCGAGTATTGCAAATTCATGCAGGATAACTATTTCTCCCAGGCTCACAAGAATAAGAATGGCGATGACTGTAGCGTCTACATTTCCCGCCCGATGACCATCGAATCATTTAGGCTGTTTGCTGGCATCAATCCTGTTGAGTACGAGGAGCTCACGGGAGACCCGGTAGCAGCTGCAATTGGTGGCACCATCGAGGACGCCATCAATTCCCAGCAGATTGAGGGAGCACTGGTTGGCAAGTACGCTGCCAGCCTCATCCAGGTGCTTCAAGGACGCAAGACCAATGTCAACCTGACGGGAGGCATCACTCTCGAACAGATAACCGGAATGGAGGTAAAATAAAATGGGACGCCGGCTTCAATTTGACACCAAAGGCAACGAGAAGCAGAAGGAAGTGGCTCGGTTATGGCTTGATGACTCGGTCACTGACATTCTGTATGCCGGCACGAAAGGTGCTGGCAAATCCTACCTCGGGTGTTCCTTGATAGCCGGCGATGCCCTCACCTATCCGGAGACATTTTATTTTATTGCGCGTAAGACGGCTGCCGACCTGGTCCGGTACACAATCCCCTCCATCTACGAGGTATTCGCTCATTGGGGCATCACGGAGAACTACTACCACTTTAATGGCCAATACAATTTCTTCGAGTTGTACAACAAAAGCCGCATCTACCTGATCGATGCCAAGTATAACCCCAGTGACCCCATGTATGAGAGGTTCGGTTCCATGCAGATGACTCGGGGATGGATCGAAGAGGGTGGCGAGTTTATCCGCGAGGCGAAGACCAACCTCCAGGCTTCCATCGGTCGATGGAAGAATGACGTCTACAAGCTGGCTCCCAAACTCCTCATCACCTGCAACCCGTCCAACAATTTCCTCTACACGGACTACTACAAGCCATGGAAGGAGAACAAGCTGCCTCCTTGGCGTCGGTTCGTCAAAGCTCTGCCCCAGGACAACAAGACTCTCCCAGACACGTATATTGAAGGGCTTCTCCGGAACCTGACCCAGTCGCAGATCGAGCGACTGGTCTTTGGCAACTGGGAGTATGACGATGACCCGAATTGGCTGGTCGACTATGATGCAGTGTGCGACATGTTCAGCAATGAGTTCGTACTCCCGACGGGCAATCGGTTCATCAGCACTGACCTTGCCGGGAAAGGACGAGACAGTTGGGTGGTTGGAACCTGGGACGGCATGGTCTGTCGGATCCCCATCGCCAAAGGCTTCTCGGAAGGCAAGGAGATGGAGGAGAAGATCGCTAAATTGGCCACTGGTCTGAAAGTCCCCCGGTCCAGCATCGTCTCTGACGCTGATGGACTTGGGTTCTACTTGGAGAGCTACCTGAAAGGCATCCGGGAGTTTCATGGAGGTCAATCCGCCATTGACTCAAAGACGTACAACAACATCAAGTCGGAGTGCGCATTCAAGCTGGCTGAGCTCATCAACAAGCGCCAGATCCACATCATCTGCTCTCCCGAAGTTCAGGAGAAGATCAAGCAGGAGATGACGGTCCTCAAGTCCAAGAACACGAACTCCGCTGAGCAGAAGCGAGAGCTCATCTCCAAGGACACCATGAAGCAGCTCCTCGGCAGGTCACCGGACTTCCTGGACATGCTCATCATGCGAATGATATTCGAGATCAAGCCGAAGGCGACTGGCATGAAGTCCGCCAAAATAATAATCCCCGCAAAACGATGATACTGGACATCATAACCCTCATCCGCGACATGGTCAAGATGGTCAATCCCCTGGCCGTCTTTGAGTGTGACCAGGCTCGAATGCTGAACGTCAAAGTAGACACGATGGAAAGATTCGTAACAGACTCGGACGGCAATCGGGTATCGTCTGACTTTGTCTATGTTGAGGAGCCCACCACTGGCTACTATGATATTCCTTACAGGGGGCACCAGAAGCAAAGGACCATCATGCAGATATACTTCTGCAAGTTCGAGCCGATGGCCAACGATGCCTACAAAGGCGACACGAAGTTCAGCCAGAACTCGCCCACCATCGGACGACTGGAGTTGAAGAGCCAAATCGAGGAGCAGATGGTTCGGCCATTCTTGTATCTCTTGAAGACTTCGGAATTAGGTCTCAGACATCCAGAAATATTCAGCACCATTAGAATTATGTATCCGTCTCCTCGGTTCGATGCCAGCGAGGTCAGCGTAGGACTGGAGCTAACTGTAACGCAAGAATGGTGTCTCGATGCGTATAAGCCCATTCCTCCTGCTCCACCCGAGCCTAAACCTGTCAGGCTGGTAGACATCATCCATGAAGGGTTTAACATGCGGGGGATTACGATAACCTTTGAGAATACTGAATCAAAACCCGTCGACAAGTCTGTAGTCAGCGAATCTATACTCACTAACACTGCTCCGACTGCCCTGGTCACGGCATTGTACCTGAATGGAGCCATATTATGCGGAAGACCCCTAATCCCAGCATATGCAATGGGAGAATGGAAGCTCAAAGAGTATACATTCCCGGACACAGAAGACTTAATTGTAGCTAAAATCAAGGTAAAACCTGAGGGAGAGTTCCCAGACGTCTGGACCTTCCGTGATATTTATACAATGGTATGATCCAGCGGATCGACATAAAAGGCGGTCAGATGACGTTCGGCCAACGCATAGAGCTTGGCCGGATCATCACTGACAAGGAACTGACCGACCTTGACAAGATGAAGGAAGGCATGCAATGTCTCGGCGTCAAATGGAGTCTCAGGAACACCTCCGAAATTGTCGAGTACTGGTATGAGGTTCTTCTGGGCATTAAGTACTGGATTGAACGAGAACAGGCTGAGCTCAAGTATGAGCCCAGTGCCGAGGAGAAGGCAGCCGGTATTGCTCAGTTTTCTCTGTTGGTTGGCGAGATGGCTACCATCACTGCACTGGCCAAGGACTACTCGAAGGACCCGGACGAGATCCTGGAGTGGAAATATGGAAAGGTATACAACCTCCTTTTCACCAACTTGCAGAGTCACCTCTTCCGGGAGCGACTGAACAAGGAACTGGAGCGTAAGGCTCAGCAGAAAGCCAATGCTCGCAAACCTCGAAACAAATGGCGGTAGGACTGGAACAGATATTGGCTGAGGGCCTCACCCAGATGAGGGACGAGATCATCCGGGCATCACAGGACGCCGGGCAGGAAGCCTCCGGCAGAACATATGCTCAGATAACAGTGCAGACGGGACGAGAAGGGGAAACAGTTTGGGGGACAATCGAAGCCCCGAACTACTTCTACACTCTCATCCGGGGACGAGGTCCTGGCAAGATCCCCGCCAATTTGGGACAGATCATCATGGAGTGGGCAAAGCTCAAAGGCATCACCTTCTCGGACCCAAAGGACCTGGTCCGATTCGGAAATGCCACTGCATGGAAGATAAAACGGGAAGGCTCGGAGCTTTATCGCAATCACATTTACGTTGATCTGGTCGACACTCCCGCTGATAACTTCGAGGAGTACTTGGCTCAGCACTTGGACAACACGATGAAGGTCCTCATAGAAGAGGCATTCACTCCTGACAACAATATGGACCACGGATATATAATATAACGCGATATGGCAATCACAAATCAACCGGCTGAGATTTCTTTATACTCAGCATATTCGCAAATACCAGTTGAGACCGAACTCTCAACATCCGGTCTTGAGGTCAAGACCCAAAACTTCGACGAGGACAATATGATCTCGATGAACATTATAGACAATGAGGGGGTCGAAGTAATTGATAACAGTGGAGGTACTAGTAACAACTATTTTGTGGGGTTTATTATCCGTAGAAGGGCGATACTCGGGGAATGGTATGCTTTTAGGGCTTCTTACGGGGTTGGAGTGGGTGCCACTTCACTCACCGTTGCTTTGTTCCAAGCAACCAATTTGGATGCTCCTACCACTGTGATTGCTAAAAAAAATATACCAACTGGTGCCAACATGACGTGGAAGGTTCAGGTACCGACCAATATTACTATAAAAGATCCCCGCGTTTTACTTGTCATTTTTGCAGGTATTGAAGGAGCAACAGCTGGAGTGAAGGTTACTCTCTCAGGTATGAGTTTGGCCTACGGCCAGAACTTCATCGCCTATAGTCCCAGTCCAGTTAAAGCAGCGAACTCACTAACTGGAAGCATCGACATCTACAGAGACTCGGGATTCGGGATGACGAAGGAATACGACCTCGGTTTCTTGGCTAAAGCTGGATTCCGGGATCTTAACAGGACATACCCGTATGTTAACTCGCGCATAGGTTTTGGCATTGACTATAACCTCATATCGGCATATGCTTACAGAGGTATCGGCGAACAAAACTTCAATGTTCGATATGCCTCCCGGGGAGTTTGTCCCCGAGGCTACAGCGTTAACTTCTCCGAAGGATCCGTAGGATTTGTGTTGACGGACCGGGTTCCTGACGGGGACGGACAACTATATGTTAAGAAGTATTTTGGATACCCTAACTTCCTAACCCTGTTTGCCAAAGGGTCGAGATCAGTAAACATGCAATCAGCCATGGAAGTGAATGTTATGTATACGGGGGATACACACTTAGAGAAAGCGGAGGTCTCCCCCAGGATTAACATCCCGCTTGTCCTCGAGTTCGATGAAGAATTGGCAGATGGTGCTGACTACGTTATTGTCAGAAATCGCAATTTGCCCTTGAACTCCGACAAATGGCATATACATTACGTCGATACAGAGGTACCTTGCAACCCATTCTACATTCGCTGGATAAACCAGAAAGGCGGATGGGACACTTACATGTTTGAGCAACACAAGAAGTATACGCAGGAGGTTGACCGGGGAGACCAATACGTATTAGCGAATTCCGGAGACCCCTATGCCTCACAGACGAGAGGCGAGTTAGCTCCGGAGTTTAAGAACATAGTTCAAGCCGGAGCAGAACAGCTTGATGAGAACGACTTCAACTTGCTCAAAGGAATTGCTCTCTCGCCTTTGGTCCAGGTTTACAACTATCAAGTTGGAGTATGGCAACGAGTCCTCGTAGATGATACTGATCTGACTTGGGACACCAAGACTCCCCGGAACACTGTTAGCTACGAGTTCCAGCTTATTGACGAACAAACTCAGTGGTAATATGAACTACGAACTACTCATGAAAGGCATTGACGGCGAGGTCTGGTCACTGGACCTCCCGCTGGATGCTCCTGCGATGAATTACCAGATCAACAATCTGGCGGAGCTGAAAGACAGGAATGCCTCATACTCCCAGCGGATCAGCCTTCCCAGGACGACCCACAATGAACAAGCATTCCAATTCAGTTCTGTAATTGGCTCAGATTCGTATATGCCATACATGAAGTTTCCTTGCCAACTATTCTATGAGGGAGCACTCATATCCCCGGCTGGAGCAGTATTGAACATCGTAGACGTATCAGATACATCGATCGGGGTCCAGATCCTCGGAGCGACCGTTGACTTGTTCGACACCCTCAACAACACTGACGCGAAGGATCCCGGAACTGGCATGTTCCTCCTCAAGTGGTACACGGACACAATGGGACAGGACGAGCGATACCTCTCCGGCCCCGAGGAATCTAAAGTCCTGTATTTTTGGCTATATGCAACTCTCCAGAAGAATCCGAACGTGCCCCCGATCTCGACGGAGGCAATCCAGGAAGTCCGAGAGTTGGACAAGTTCTACCCCCACCTCAACTGGTATGACTTGGTGACATGGATCTTCGGTCGAGCAGGCTACAGTCTCGAGACCGACGTGGACCCCGTCGACCGAGCCGAAATGTTTTTGCCTTGCACTTACCCCGTTTTGGCAGACAACCCCAAGGTCCCGAAAGCATCCGGGACCGGCTGGATCCAGGATCCCCCGATTGGCACTACGGTATGGGTGATATGGCAAGGATACCCCGGAGTAACTCTCAGTGACCCGGTCGCTGGACGCTTGAAGATGGACACCATATCTAAAACATTCAGCTGGATGACTTTGTGGGACACGACCATCACGTTCAGCTTCTCATGGTCCAATATTTCTGCCATCCAGAATGGTTCTTCTGTGGCAGTCCAAGTTACCCATTACAAGAACGACGGGACCAGTGCTATAGTGTTGACCAGATCCTGGTCGTCGGGGTCTTCTGGCAGCGCTTCGGTCGACATCCCGATGGAGGCAGGAGAGCACATCCTTGTGTCCGGATATCTCAGAACATCCGATATCTCTATCCATCCCCCTGTCAATCCCTCTGCCAATCAGTATGACATGAGGTTCCCGGTCAGCATTACTGCCCCCGTCCCCCCGGAAACTTCCCCGGGGGATAGGCCTTATCCCGGATTAACCTATGACCTCCTGGCTTCGACTGGGTTTAAGAGCTTGGGGGATATAGTCAAAGCATTTGTCCAGCTGTTTGGTCTGACTATTGACGTGAATCCCGCCACCGAAGTAGCAAGAGCATACTCGGTTCAGGAGTTCTACAACAGACGAAGCTCGTCCGGGAAGAATTGGTCTGACAAGCTGATAAAAGGTAAGGACACAAAACTTACCTTCCAGTTGTCCAGTTATGCCCAGTCCAACGAGATAAAGCTGGAGGACAACAAGGACAACAATGTTACTGACTCGTACAAGTTCAGCATCCCGGACGTCAATCTCCAGCCCACTAAACTCCTGTTCCAAATTGGGTTCTTGGCAGGACTCAACCAAACCCTCTATGATTCGGGCAGTACGCAAAGGTTACACACACTTGCTAACTATCCTATATGGACTATCAATAGAGGCCGGATGGAGAACGGGGAAATGACTGAGACGACTTGGGAGTACAATGCTCTCAGTAAGCCGATGGTCGTCCACATAAGTAAGTCTGACTATATGCGGCCCCAGGTGAGTGTAGGCTACACCCTCACCCCAATACGGCTATACACGGCGTATTTCAAAAATTTGAATTACTACGTTCCTAAGTACTACGACAAGCTCATCAACAATATCCTCAAAAGACCGAAGATCCTACAGACCCAGATTCTTTTGGACTCGCTCGACATCCAAAGTCTGGACCTGTTCAACCCGGTATGGCTGGAAGAGCATGGGTTCTGGTTCTACGTTTCGAAAATAAACAACTTCCAAGCTGGAAAGATAACCAAAGTAGACCTAATACGAATGTGATATGGCCGAAGAACAGAAAAATACAATTTACAACGTCCGTGTAACAGCTGAGGATGCTCTCAAGACGTTAGCCGAATTGAAACTCCGGTCCCAGGAGTTGAGAGATCAGCAGAAGGCTCTCGGCAAAGTAACTGAGGAGAATGCTCAAGAATACTATGCGCTTGACAACCAGATCAAGGCAATCAACAGCGAGGCGAACAAGTACCAGAAGCAAATCCAGAACAACATTAAGCTCCAGAACCAACAGGAGGCAAGTTTAGCAAAACTTAGAACCCAGCTGGCTTTGGACAATGCCGAGTTTGCAGAGCTGGGCAACTCAATGCAGGACGCGGCTCGTAAAGCCGAGCTCGGCAAGCGCATTGCAGAAACCACCGAGGAGCTCAAAGCTCAGGAGGAGGCACTCGGGGACTATCGCCGGTCAGTTGGTAACTACGAGAAGGCAACGGATAACCTGAAACAGGAGCTCAACGACTTGACCGACACTCTGATCCGGATGGCTCAAGCCGGGGATACGAGTTCAGCATCCTTCAAGGAGATGGTCAAGCGAGCTGGGGAGCTCAAGGCGGCAGAGGACACGGTCAATACAGCCATCGACCAGACTGGACGAGGAATCGACACACTGGTCGCTGTCACGGATGCAACTTCGGCAATCACTTCCGTCTACGGTTTATGGACCACAGCCACTCAGGTACTGGGGAGCGAGAACGAGGAGCTCAATGCTATCATGACGAAGATGATAACCATCATCACGGCTCTTTCCTCTTTGTCTTCTCTCCAAGCAGCTCTCTCCAAGACCGAAGCCACTTATCGAGCTGCATCTAACTTGGTTCAGCTGGTTGGCATCAACCAGACTCTCGCCGAGACGAAAGCGATAGCTGCTAAAAATGCCGTACAAGGATCTGGCAACATCCTCACCAAAGCAGCAGCAGCTGCCACATGGCTTTGGAACGCGGCTTTGGCTGCCAATCCCGTTGTATTGGTGGCAGCGGCAGTGGGCGGATTGGTGGCTGGAGTGGTTGCTCTTACGAACGCATTTAACAGTAATACGGAAGTTCAAGAGAGAGCAACCCGGGCAATGGAGGCATACAATCGAGCTGCCGAAGCCTCTACGTATGTACTGGATCAGATCGAGACCAAGCGGAACACTCTGTCCAAAGCCGAGGAGATCCGGGGCAAGAGAGAAATAGAAAATCTCAAAGCCAATCATGCCACGTCGGAACAGATCGCCGAAGCTCAGCTCAAAACAGCCAACAAGCTCCGCGAGATTGAGATGAGTGCAGCTCGTCAAAGACAGATGGCTGCAATGGATGAGTTCGACTCCTTGAAGAAGGTGATTGCAGCCAAGGAGGAGGAGCTCAACACGTGGTCAGGAAGCTTGAACAAATACAAGGAGGCCAAAAAGGAACTCGACGACTTGAAAGGTCGATACCAAGAACTGTTCCGGACAATCGAGAATGAAGGAGCTGCAGTTGCCAATTTGGCTCTTGAGACTGCAATAGCCAACCGGGAGGCTCAGCAGTCCATTGCCGATAAGGCTCTGGAGGTTGCTTTGAAGAATTCGGAAGCCATGCAGAAAATCCGGGAAGACGATCTCAGGTTTCAAACAACATTCCAGTCTACGAGCATCGCCATCCGGATGGAGTATGAAAGGAAACTCTACAAGGCAGCTCAGGATGGAGCCCGGGAGCGTCTCGCTCTCCAAAAAGCTCACGGCAAAATCACTAACAAGGAGTATCAGACGGCTCTGAATGCCATGGCTCGGTCCGACAAGCAGTTCTACGAGAACCAAGCCAAACAGCTTAATGACTACCTTGCTGGGGTGAGAGCCAACATATTGGCTGTAGCCTCCGGAGGCACAGTCGACATGCAGATTGCCCAGGTTACTCAGAAGTACCAGGACGCCATGAAGGAGCTGGCCAACATTCAGCCTCCCCAGTTCGTGAGAGGTATGAGCGAGGAGGAATACCAGAAAGAGTATGCCGCTTATGAGCAGTTCCTGGTCAACAGAGCCGAACTCGAGAAACAGATTCAGCAGAACCTCCAGGATGAAATCAAAAAGATCCGCGAGGACGCTACCAAACAGCAACTTGACCGGTTCAACCAAGTTCTCAACGAACAGTATGCCGAAGATCTCTCAAAGGCAGCGGACAACGAGAGAGAGAAGCTGGAGCTCGAGAATGAGATGATCCAGAAACAAATCGAAGCCAGGAAAGCTGCCGGGGAGAAAACCTATGAGCAGGAGGCCCAGCTCCGAGCCAACAATCTTCGTCTCCAACAAATGGACCTCGACAAGGAACTCGCTCAAGCTGAGTTAAATCACAAGTCCAAGTATGAGATCCGGAAAAGGTATCTGGAGGCCGAGTTGGCAGCAGCTCAAGGAAACGAGGACGCCATTGCTCAGATCCAACTCGAGATGGCCGAGAATGAGGAGTCTTTATGGGAGGAGCGAATCGAGAAGCTCCAGGAGTATGCCGAAATAGCATCTAGCTTCGCCACTGCTTTCAACGATTTGGCCAGTGCTCTCGGGGAGCGCCGGGCTCAGGAGGTAGAAGAACAATACAGCCGGGAGGAGCAGGCATTGGCAAACATGTACGCTAATGGTCAAATCACGGAGGCCCAGTACAACGAGAAGAAAATCAAGATGGAGAAACAGAAGGAGAAGGAGTTGGCCAAAATCAAACGGGAACAAGCTATCCAGGAGAGGGCAATGGGATCCTTCGAGATTGGCATCAATACTGCCATCTCCATCATGGCATCGGCTAAAATGGGATTCCCTTTGGCTATCCCGTTCATTGCAGCAGCTGCGGCTTTGGGAGCAGTTCAGATGGCAGCTCTTTGGGCAGCTCCTCTGCCGAAAGCCGCAAGAGGCAAATACATTGAGGGACCCAGTCATGCCGCTGGAGGAGTGCACATTGAGGCCGAAGGAGGAGAGACCATCATTAACAAGAAGTCGAGCCGTATGTTCCTTCCTCTCCTGTCTGCCATAAACGAACTCGGTGGCGGAGTACCGTTCACTAAAGTTGGATCCGACGGGGGGTATGCTATCCGATCATTCGCTGAGGCGTCGGAGCCCATGAATCGGCTTGACATGGAGAGGGCAATTCAAAAAGCATTTGGCCAGGTGAGAGTGATTGCTACAATCGAAGATATTCGGAGGGAAGATGCTAACTACGTGCAGATTCAGGACCGGGCTAATTTTTAAATAATCCAGCACAAATAGTATTTCAATATCTATTAGGAATAATTATATTTGTATCGAAATAATTTGGCACATGATATTCATCAACTTAAAAGGCGCAATTGACTCCGAAGAGAATCGGATCATGATGGAGCTTTGGGACGGGCCCTCAGAGATCTGTTCTGTGGAGACCTTCCGCCGGGTACTTGATGAACACCCCGACGAACAGGAGGTATGCATCAACATTGACTGTGACGGGGGCTCTGTTGAGGAGGGCTTCAAGATTTACGACTTTCTTCGCATGAGTGGGAGGACGATATATACAAATATTGTCGGGGGATGCCACTCGATGGCAGTATGTATCCTGTTGGCAGCTCCGGCAGAGAACCGGTCTGCAAACAGGAATTGCCGGGCACTCATCCATCGGGTATACATGCCGGTCGGGGATTGGCTCACTTCCGACGATGCTCGTAGCATTGCCGAGGAGCTTGCTCTGGAGGAGGAGGCTATTCTTGACGTGTATGTCGAGAGAACAGGTCAGGACCGGGAACGGCTCCGCAATGTCATGCATGAGGAGCGCATCCACGATGCCAAATCACTTCTTGACTTGGGATTCATTTCCAAAATCAATTCATACAACACAAACCAAATTTTTAATGCTATGGCAAAAAACGAAAAAAGCGCTTATGAAAGATTCATGAGCAAAGTCAAGGCATTCCGGAATGGCAAGAAAGGCTCTCCCGCCAACTTCGACTATCTGGATGCTGAGGGTCAGGTCGTTCTCCAGACCGTAGGTGAAGAGGACAATCTGGCCGAAGGTGTAGAGGCAACTCTCGCCAATGGCGAGACGTCGGGCACTGTCGTTCTGGAAGACGGCCGGGTGGTTACTGTCGAGGACAACATCGTCATCAGCATCGAGATGGAGGACACCGAGTCTCTTGAGGACCGCGTTGCAGCACTGGAGGCGATGCTCGACGAGGCAACGAACCTCATCGAGGAGCAGGAGAACGAACTCCGCAACCTCCGTGGTAGCAACTACCGCCCGAAGAACCGCAAGACGGTTCTGCCCGGAGGCAAGAAGCCCGAACCCTCGGCAGCTGACCTCAAGAACGAAGCTCGCGAAAAGCTCCAGAAGGTCAACGCTGCCAAAAAGATTCTCAAGTAGTCAAACTCAAAAACTTTAAGAACTATGGCAGCTAAAAAGGGCGGATTTCTTGACATGGACAAGTTCACTTTTTCTGGACGTGTCATTCAGGCAATCTCGGAGATGATTATGGAGGACACCATTCAGGGTCCTGACATCAACTCCATTCACACAGTCTTCCCCGACATCATCACTAACACTGAGGTGGGTTACATCGGCGAGGGCGGCATGGTCGGCGTGGTCAACACCGGGTGTAACCCGACTCCTCAGCCGTGGAACATCAACACCCGCAAGCTGAAATGGGAGCCCGGCATCTGGGAGATCCTCCTGTCCCAGTGTTACACTGACCTTCAGCAGTCGGCAACTATCTACTCTCTCCGCACCGGCGTCGACATTCCGGACTTCACGGATACGGACTACATGAACATCGTCATTGAGGTTCTGGAGCGCTCCATTATGGACTTCTGGTACCGCCTGTTCTGGTTCAACGACAAAGACGCCAAGAACGTTTCCAACAACGGTATCATTACGGATAGGCTCGACCTGAAATTCTTCACCATCATCAACGGTTTCTGGAAACAGATTACCACACAGGCTAAAGCCAATCCGTCCCAGCACGGAGCAACAATTACGGAAAATGCCGAGACATCTTACGCAGCTCAGAAGCTTACTCCGGCCAAGGCAAAGGAGTATATCCAGTCGGTCGTGTTCAGTGCCCCGCTTCTGCTCCGTCAGCAGTCTGACAAATTTATCCTCGTTACCCAGTCTGTCTACGATGCCTATCAGCAGTCTCTTATGGACGCTTGCTGCCTCGAGTCGGCTCGCTTAGCTCTGCTGAATGGCATGGAGGCTCTCAGCTTCAATGGCATCCCTGTCATCGCAATGCCCATCTGGGATAAGATCATCGCTACGTCGGAAGACACTGGCACGAAGCTCTACAACCCCCATCGAATTCTCTTCACCTCGAAGAGCGTGCTCGGCATAGGTGTTGATGCAATCGACAGCTTCGAGAAGATGCGGATCTGGTACGAGTACAAAGACCGCGTAGTCTACGTAGAACTCATGGGTCGGGCGGATGCCAAGCTCACTAACCCGGATCTGTTCTCGGTAGGTATCTAATCCTCAAAAATCTAAGAAAATGGCAGGACTTGATTGTTCTAAAATCAAAACAGGATTCATCAACCAGGTGTGTGGTAAGCTGGCAATCGCCGGCACCACCGCCAGGGTGATTCTCCTCAGCTACTCGGACGTCGACAAATCGAAGTCTGTTGTAACTGACAACGTTATCTCTTCGCTCATCCTTAAGACCGGTGCCACTGGTTACGAAGTCGACTCGCTGCCCAACGCAACAGTTGGCTCGGACACCATCAATGCTGGCACGTACCTCAAGACCCACCAGCACAACGTGGTCGTCCGAATCTTCAAGAAGTCGGAAGCAGCCAAGAAGTTCGTAAACGGCCTGACCAATGCCCGTGTCATCGCTATCGTCGAGAACAACGACACCGGCGACAGCGGAGACACCAAGTATGAGGTGTATGGCTGGAACTCGGGTCTGGAGCTCACCGAAATCACTGTCACTACCGAGATGACCGACGGCGTCGCATACCAGGTAACTCTGGCCAACGGCACCATCGCTCAGGAAGGTTCGCTCCCGATGAGCCTCTTCGACACGGACGAAGCCACCACTGACCTCATGGTAAACGGGCTTCTGACTAGCAAATCGACTAAACCGTAGCACTCATGACTGACATGCTCGAAAGACTGAGAGCTTACCAATCCAAGTATGGGTCCCTGAAAGGCGAAGCCTATCGGGCCCATACATTGGAATTGGAAAAGAACCCCGCTCTCCATCGAGAAGTAGACGAACTTTCTCGGTACTTTTTGAATAAGTCAGTTTCCCGATGCGGCTTCTGCCTGATCGAAGCCGACTTAGCATTAAGACGAATAACAGAACAACAAATGAAAAACGTAGCACACCCCGATTACGAACTCCGAGCAGGTACTCTGCTCCACGACCCGATCAACAAAGAGTTCAGCAAGATCCTCACCCCGAGGAACATCACGGAGGATCTCTGCCTGTACCACATCGCATTCAACAAGGATGCGCTCTCGTACTTCACCCGAGTTCCCGAAGACCTGAACGACCGACTGGAGAAATTCATGTCTCGTTATGGCAAGGAGATGCCGGACAAGGACGTGGAAATCAAGAAGCGTCAGGCTCAGGTTCTGAGCAAGCAGATCGATTCTGTCAAAGCCGAACTCGAAGAGCTGAACAAGAAACAGATCGAGCTGAACGCCAAGCTCGATGAGTACTCCAAAGCCATGGAGGCAATCCATGCCATTCTCGACTCGGCATCCGCCGAGGAGAAGCCCGAGGAGAAGCCCGAGGAGAAGACCGAGGAGAAGACCGAGGAGAAGACCGAGGAGAAGCCCGCCGACATCGACACCGAGGTGAAGGAGTTCATCGACGCCGGGATGGATCTGGAAGCCATCAAAGAAGCCTATGCAGACTCGCAAATGTCTGCCGGGGAGATCGAAGAGGCTTACAATCGTGTAGTCAATCCCGTTTCGGAAACTCCCAAGAAGGGAGCCAAAAAAGGAGGGTCCAAATAGGACTGGTAATAGGACGGGGTCGCTTCCCGTCCCTCCTACTATTAAAATTACGCCAGTATGAAAGTTGCACAGATCAAATCAGCCCCTCAGTTCGTATCCCGGGACTGGAGGCAATATGGCATCCAGACATACGGAGATACCAATGATTTTCCCCAGACGGTCAGCGAGATTGTTCAAGCCTCAAAGACCGGAAATGCCTGTGTGAGCATATACAATGACTTCGTATACGGTCATGGGTTTAAGGATCCCGGCATTTACAGATTACGGGTAAACAAAGAAGGGGAGAAGCTTGACAAGATCCTCCGCATGGTTTGCAAAGACTTTACGGTGTGGCATGGATTTGCAATTCATGTTAACTATAACATGAATTTCCGAGTCAGCTCGATCCACCACATCCCATTCGAATCCCTCCGACTGGAGAAGGCGGATGACAATGGGTTTATTGGCCGGACGGCATACCATCCGGATTGGGGTCACCGAGACAAGACGAGGTCCCGGTGGTCACCGTCTGACATTGAGTGGTTTCATCTCTTCAACCCGGATCCGGAGGTCATTCTCAACCAGGTGGAAGAGGCTGGCGGCTGGGACAACTACAATGGCCAGATCCTCTACTTCTCCGGGGACTCGGAAGGCAGCCCCTCTTACCCAATCCCCATATTCATCGCTGAGATGACGGACATGAGAACTGAGGAAGCACTTGCCAATGTAGCCGGTAGAAACGCATGCTCCAACTTCTTGTCAGCTGGGATCTTGGTAGACATCAAGGACGAGACTCAAGATGAGTCTCAAGTGAATGAGACCCAAGAAGAACTTAACAAATTTCAAGGAGATGAGAACACTTCACAATTGTGGTACATCCAGTGCAAGTCAAAAGATGAAGTGCCCCAGTTCATAAGGTTCTCCGGGGAGAACTATGACAAAGCATTCGAAGTAACGCAGAGAGTCATCCCGGAGAACATTGGTCAAGCCTTCAAGCAGCCTCCCATTCTTCGAGCTGTTGACGTGGGGGCTAACTTTGGGGCTGATCTCATGACCAATGCCTACAAGTACTACAACTCTGTTACAGTACGGGAGCGTCAGCAGCTGGAGGAGACTTTCGTATCGATCTTTGAGTACTGGTGGGCTCCTTTGGAAAATCCCGACTTCGCTATTCAGTCTCTCACTTACAATGCCGGCGAGTCTATAGCAGACAGAATTGGCAAGGACAACATGACTCAGGTACTGGAGATTATCCGGGACCAGATGCTCTCCACTGTTCAGAAGAGAAACATGCTCAAGCTCATTTATGGGCTTTATGACGAGGAGATTATAAAACTCATGCCCGATGATACTCAACTCTAACGACCTTCGGAATGTTCGGCCGATAGCCGAGAACATCAACGATCCGGCCAGACTGGAGCCATACATCCGGGAGGCTGAGACTCTCAGACTGGTGGATGCCATAGGAGCCAATCTCTACAGATGGCTCGACGAGACAGACTTTTCCGGCCCCGGTCCTTTCCAATATGGGGACGTAACCATTACAAAAGATCAGTACACTGCCGCCATGGAAGGCGGGTATTATGATGGTGGCTGTTCAGGGGATGGTCGAAGCGAAGGACTCAAGATCGCCATTGCATACATTGCGTATTCCCGATTCATCGTCAACAATCCAATCAATCCCACTGCCTTCGGGGTGAGGTACAAAGATGGCGAATTCAGCACTCGAGTAGAAGACAACATCATCATCCGTAGCTCAAACGAAGCACGGAACATCGGGGAAGCCTACCTCGAGAAGGCTATAAATCACCTTAAAGCTCTGCGGTTACTGACTCCGTGTACTGAATACAAGGAGTCCCCGTCTCGTAAAATGATTATAGGACGTAATAAATTATAAGTTTAACAGATATGGGGGAGGAAGTCATGAGAGCGGGAAAATGGATATGCGGGAGCATTGTAGGGTTTTGGGGGTTTTTAGCTCCGGTCCGGGTCCTTATCCTCTGTGTCTGTATTGCCATTATCGTCGACTTCATAACTGGAAATATTGCTGACTACAAGCGCCACAAACGAGCCCATCAAAAATATGTGTTCAAAAGCGAGAAAATGTGGGACACGGGTTGGAAGTTGGGGCTCAGCATTATCGGTATTGGCATGGCCTACATGCTTGACGTGCATGTCCTCCCGAACTTGGGGGGTCTCAACCTTGCCAACTTCTTCGCTGCTTTTGTGGTCGGAACAGAGTTCTGGAGCTTTCTTGAAAACTCAGCTATAATTTCCAATCACCCCATATTCAGAGCTCTGCGGTCATACATGGAGAGATCGGTCAGCAGGAAAACTCAAATAGACTTTGAATGCCATGAAGACAAGTAAGTATTTTAAGCCCGAAGAATTCGAGCGATGCAATCCGTCTTGCTCCATCGAAGACATGGACCAGGACTTCCTCGATCTCCTGGATGACCTCCGTGAAAAGGCAGGCATCCCCCTCGTCCTCAATTGTGCTTATCGTTCCAAAGAACACGATAAGGCCAAAGGACGGTCCGGTAACAGTGCTCACACCGAAGGTTTGGCAGTAGACATCCGGTGTGCCTCGGGCCCCAATCGGATGAGGATCCTCCAGGCAGCCATTGCATTGCGGATCCGGAGGATAGGCATCGACGGGAATTTTATCCACGTAGATGCTTCTAAAACCCTCCCGCAGGACACGATATGGACTTACTAAAGAGAGTACTCTGCACAATAGTTCTTGTAGGTATAGGCTTTATAATCGGGCGTAAAACAGTCGAGGAAAAGACCGTTATAAAGTACGTCGATTTACCCCCAATTCAGGGGGAGGTCAAAGTCCCGGATTTGGTTCCAAAATGGGAGGGTTTTAGGAATCCAATCAAATTGATATATATCTATAAGGGCCAGGAGGAAAAGGTTCACAAAACACTCCCCAAAATCACAAATGGAGAGGGTTTTGGGGAGGACCAAAAGGAGGTGGATACTCTGGAGAGCGTAAAAAGGACAATATCGGACTGGAATACGACCAGGAAATACGCTGGAACATTTTTCAAAGACCCCAAAATTGGCCAATTTGACTGGGAGGCTACCATCCAATACAACACTCTCCAGAATCTTGCATACAAGTATATCCCCGTCCGGGAACAAATCAAAGAAACGAGGTCCCAGAAATGGTCCCCCTTTCTGAGAGCTTCGGCTAACTCATTCGGGCAGGTTGGGGCTGGGGGAGGCATATATTACAGGAATTTCGGAGTAGATGTGTCCTATATGCGGGACTTCGAGCTGACCCGATCGGGGTATGAGGTTGGCTTTAGCTGGAAATTTTAGGAAACTACTCCGTCCCGGGCTTAGGGGAGCCCGGGTTTTTTGTGTCCCCCAAGCCGGGGATATTGGCCCCCGTGGCAGGGACCAGCAGTAAACAATGGTAGGGAATATGGGTTCTCAAAGAGGATGAGCCCCTAAAAAAGTTGATGGTTTTATTGTTTCTTTGTTTACAATTTTCCCATGGCCCCGGCCCCAAAAGTTGGTCAAACCATTGTTTCTTTGTTTACAATTTTCCCATGGCCCCGGCCCCAAAAGTTGGTCAAACCATTGTTTCATTGTTTACAAATCGGGGGACCCCTGGCCCCAAAAGTTGGTCAAACCATTGTTCCATTGTTTACAAATCAGGGGGACCCCCGGCCCCAAAAGTTGATGGTTTTATTGTTTCTTTGTTTATCTTTCCAGTGGAAAGAATCCCAAACCATTGATAATCAATCACTTAAATTAAAACAGCAGTAAA
>ENA-UONZ01001041-UONZ01001041.1-human-gut-metagenome-genome-assembly--contig:-C93old-NODE-1041-length-35715-cov-6.440998_pt1 | contig 35715 bp, 29 predicted proteins | sample MGYA00242468_ERZ724015 | MGnify/ENA metagenome assembly ERZ724015
ATATTTCCCATTTTACGGTAATACGGTAAGAGGAAAACCGCATTGAACTGCGAAATAACACAGGTAACAAATGGTACGTTTTTGCGTACTTATCCAGTATAACACCATATTCTGCACAGTCCATAGGCATTTTTTACCCAAAGCCTGCTATTCCTTACTGCAAATGAGCCTTCCGGCACAGGTGTCTGCCGGAAGGCTCAGGAGAAAGATTAAGATGCTACCAGATTCGGGAGGAAATATACAACCTGCGGGAATACCGTTACCAGAATTACCACTGCGATGATAATCAGGATGAACGGGATAACGCCGCGGTAGATTTCCTGTATTTTGACCGACGGCGGCACAATGCCCTTGATGTAGAACAGCGCGAAGCCGAACGGCGGCGTCATGAAGCAGGTCTGCAGCATAACAGCCGTAACTGCGACGATCCACAGACGGTCAAAGCCGAACATATCCATAATCGGCAGGAAGATCGGGAATACGATCATAACGATGCCCAGCCAGTCGAGGAACATGCCCAGAAAGAAGACGATCGCCATCATGATTGCGAACGCGCCCCACTTGCCGATGCCAACGCTCGAAATCCAGGTTGCAATCAGCTGGTCGCCGTCGAGCGACATGAAGATGCCGGTGAAGGCAGACGCGCCGAACAGGATGATGAATACCATCGCAGATGTCTTTGCGGTGTCGATCAGCGAATCGTACAGCATCTTCCAGCTGAACTGCTTGTAGAAGATCGCGAGAATAAGCGAGAACAGCGCGCCTACGCCTGCCGCCTCGGTCGGGGTTGCCCAGCCGGTAAAGATAGAACCGAGCACGCCGACGATCAGGATGACCGGCGGGATCAGGTTGATGAGCGAACCGGTGATGCGCTCACTCAGCGGCATGGCAGCCAGCTCTTCGGTGGTCATTGCCGGACCGTAATCCGGGTGAATGTGGCAGATGACGAACACATAGATCATGTAGAACAGCGACAGGACAAGACCCGGAACGATGGCGGCGAAGAAGATCTTGCCGACCGATACATTCGCATAGGAGCCCATCGAAACCAGCATGATGGACGGCGGGATCAGGATGCCGAGCGAACCGCCCGCACACACCATGCCGCACGCGAGAGACGGCTTATAGCCGCACTTCAGCAGCACCGGTACGGACAGCATGCCCATGGTAACAACGGATGCACCGACGATACCGGTCGTGGCAGCAAACACGGTGGAAACCACGATCACTGCCAGACCGAGACCGCCCTTCAGAGGACCAAGCAGGTAGCGGATAGAGAGGAACAGCCCATCCGCGACCTTGGAATGTGTCAAAAAGTTTGCCATCAGCACGAACATCGGAATAGCGACCATGGAATAGCTCTGCATCTGGTCGTACACCTTGGTCATGGCAATGGTGATGCCCGGGCCGCCCCAGGCGAGATAGCCGATAATAACACCGGCGCCGCCGAGGACGAACGCAAGCTCCTGACCGGTCGCAAGACCGATGATCATGATAAGGAACAGTACGCCAAGCAGGATCGCGCTGAGCTGTGTTGCGCTCACGCCGGACTGCGTGACAAGATTGGTCAGCATTTCCATCATGCAGCGTCGCCTCCCTTCGTATCATCCGTGCCGGAAACGGCTTCACCGATGCCGCGCACGCACTTGAGCATCTCGGAAATGCCCTGCAGTGCGAGCAGCGTCATGCCGACGAACAGCGCCAGCTTGACCGGCCATGCCGGCGGCGCCCATACCGAGTAGCCGCGCTCACCCGTGGTGTACGAGCGAAGGAAAAATCCGAAGCTCTCGGGCACGAGCACGAATACGAACGGAACAAAGAACACCAGATAGGTAATCAGGTGCAGAATGTTCTGCGCAAGCGGTTTAAGCCGTGCATACAGCACATCAACCGCAACAAAGGCCTTCTTCTGGAAGCCGTAGGCGCAGACCATGATAATGTAGCAGCCGAAGGTCATGCAGATGACGTCCATCGTCCAGATCTGCGGACTGTGGAACAAACGGCGCAGTACGACTTCGGTAACAATGACCGCGAGAATGCCAAGAACGGCGAAGGAAGCAATCCTGCCGATCCAGTCATTGACGAGGTCGATCACATCGCAGATGCGTTTGATCACTTTCATATATTACACCTCATCTTCTGAGGCTCCGTGCTCTCAAAAGAGAGCACGGAACACTCTGTCGGTCACTTTTCGGATTCATCGTAGTTGAAGCCCCAGCCGTAGTCACCGAGCATTGCGCGGTAGGTATCGGCATGTTCACGGTAATCCTGCATAGAGCTGTATACCATGTTGAAGTTTTCATTCTTCGCAGCTTCTTCTTCGTAAACCTGACGGCAGGTCTCACGGATGGTATTCCAGTCGTCCTGGTTCATCTTGGTGACGACGCAGCCGTCCTCCTCGAGCATCTTCTTGGTGGAATCGAAATCCATCCACAGGTAGCGGGACAGCTGCTCGGAGGTGCAGATCTCAGCCGCCATCTGGATGGCGTTCTGGTACTCCTCGGGGAGCTGATTCCATGCATCCTTGTTGATCATAACGCCGTTGACGCCGCCGGACTGATACCATGCAGGCGAGCACCAGTACTTGGCAACCTCCTGCAATTTCAGCGAATCATCCGAGCACGGCGTGGAGAACTCGCCGCCGTCGATCACGCCGCGCTGCAGGGACTCATAAAGCTCGCTTGCCGCAACGGTGGTGATGTTGATGCCGAGCTTTTCCGCTGCACGGCCGGCCATAACGCCGCCGAGGCGGATCTTCATGCTCTGCATGTCCTTGATAGAAGTGATCGGCTTGGTCGAACGGATACCGGACTCTGCGTGGTTGATCATAATCGGGAAATACGTCATGTTGTACTTGCCGTACATATCCTGATAGCACTTCAGGCCGCCGCCCTGGGTGATCCAGATGTAGTAGTCCATGCCGGTGAAGTTATCCATTGTAGTGGAGAGCAGCTCAAAAGCGGTATCCTTGCCGCTCCAGTAGCCGCCCCAGTCACCGCCGCACTGGATGGTGCCGTTCTGGACGTAATCAAACAGCTGATTTGCCGCACAAAGCGAGCCCTCCGGATAGTTGGTGATGGTAAAGCGTCCGTCGGTCAGCTGGCTGACCAGCTCGGAGAAGCGCTCGTCACAGGTAAAGTGAATGTTGCCGTCACCCCAGGTGGAACCCATCTTCCAGGTGATAACCGGCAGATCACTGCTGCCGCCTGCAACTGCATTGGCGTTTGCCGCATCCATCATGCCGCTGTCCGCGGCATTGCCGCAGCCGGACAAACCAAGGGTTGCCGCACCGACTGCACCGCAAAGCAGACCTGCCATCAATCTTTTGATTTTCATCTTTTTAGCCTCCTTGTTCGTTTCCTCTATCGAAAACGCCGTTTTGCGGGCGTTTGCGAACAAACTGATCTGCACAAGGAGGAGATTCTCGCTAATCGCTGTCGGCCAGTGCCTGTACGGCCTGCACGACCTCCTTCTGCGCATCGGAAAGGTGTTCGTAAATCGGCTGCACCGCCGCACGGAACTTTTCGGCCTGCTCCTCATCGAGCAGCGCCATGTATCAGCCGCTGCGGGATGCATGCAGCATTGCTCGAACCTCTGCGCTCTGCCAGTGGTCGCGCTGCCACGAAGCCGCCTCAGCGGCGCATCGCTCAATGATGGTCTGCTCCTCCTGTGAGAACGTTTCCCACGTTTCCGAGGACGCGACCAGCACATCCGCGTTGTAGGAATGTCGGTCGTACGTCCAGTACGGTGCAAGCTGATAGTAGCCACTGTCCACATAGGTAGGCAGCGTGCTCTCGGCGCCGTCAATCCGGTCAGTGCGGAGCGCGAGCGCGATCTCATCCGGCGGCAGCGTCACCGCCTCGGCGCCCCACATCGGAATAACCTGCTTCATCTGCGAGGAATCCTCGGTGCCGAGCCGCAGGTCCTTCATGTCATCGAGTGAGGTGATCGCCTTTCCTGTCGTGAAAAAGCACCGGTAACCGGCATAAAAATAGCTTAAACCGGTAAGGCCCTTGTCCTTGAGCGAGGCCATTACCTGCTGACCGACTGCGCCGTCCAGCACCCGGAACAGGTGCTTGTCCGAGGTGTACTCGTACGGCAGCTGCAGCGCCGCAAGCTGCGGTGCATACGCTGCGGCAGACGAGATTGGCGTGCGTACAAAATCAATGCCGCCGTACACGCACTGCTCAAGTGCGGATGCATCGGTACCAAGCTCGTTATCAAAGCTCGGCAGAATTTGTATCGCGCCGTCCGTTTCCTTGCGCACCATGTCGCAGAAGCGCTGACACGCCTGATTGGCGAGGTAGTTTTCGCTCTGCCCGCTGGCAAGGCGGTAATAGCGGATATGCGGCTCGTCCGTGCCGCCGGTACATGCACAGAGCATGAGCAGCAGCCACCCGGCGATCACACACCGAAAGCGTTTATTCATCTTTCCATCTCCTATTATATAGGGTGACCAGTTTCGGCAACATCGTAAATACTTGCGGTAGACAGGTAAAATCACAGCACACTGAAAATTTTCATATTCTATTTTATTACATTTGCATAAACATTTTGGAAAGAATAGTAAATTTCCATATAAATTCCGTAAATCCTGCCGCGCGACTTGTTCAGTTTGCGTTATGATTGCGGTACTCAGTAGGCGTTACGCCCAAATGCCGCTTAAACACCTTCGTGAAGTAGTTTGCATCCGTATAGCCGACCCGAACAGCGATTTCCCGTACCGGAATATCAGTCTGCTGCAGCAGCTCAACCGCACGGTCGATACGGTAGGCGGTCAAGTATTCAAGGAAGGTCTGGTTATACGAGGTGCGAAAAAAGCGTGAGAAGTAGAACGAACTCATGCCCATCGCCTCTGCCGCCTGATCAAGCGACACATCCTGCATGTAATGATGCTCCAGCCACACGGAAAACTGGGTGCAGAACGTATTTCCCGGCTTGTCCCCGCATACCGCTGGACGGCTTTCCGGCAGCAGATTCAGCTTGCGCAGGCAGGCGGTAATCTGTGCGCTGTCAAACGGCTTGACCAGATAATCCGTTCCGCCGGCCCGCATGGCGCCTACGGCGTAGTCGAAGCGGTCGAAGGCAGTCAGGAATACAATGTGTGTTTCCGGCATGGCTTTGTGGATGATGGCTGCCGCATCAAGGCCGTTCATCACCGGCATTTCAATATCCATCAGCACCAGCTGCGGCTGAATTTGACGGGCGCGTTCAACCGCCTCCCGTCCGTTCGCAACTCCCTCGATGAGTGCATCCGCGCCAAGCAAATCGCGCATCTGTCCGCTCAGATTCTGCAGACTCAGCGGTTCGTCCTCCGCGATCAGTACCTTTAACATATATGCTCTTCCCCTTTCATGGGCAGTATGATGCGGGCTGTCGTGCCCAATCCGGGACAGCTGACAATGCGGAAGCTGCCGCCGGACAGCGCAATGCGTCCCGCGATATTCTGCAGGCCGATGGACCGGTGTCCCTCGGCGGTGTTCTGTTTCATTTTGCTGCGCGAGAAGCCGCCGCCGTTGTCCGTAATCTGGATGCGGCAGCCATTCGGTGTGCTCTCAGTGACAATGCGGATGCGGCCGCCCGCACTGCGGCTGCGCATACCGTGTACGATAGAGTTTTCCACAATCGGCTGCAGTGTGAATTTCGGCAGTTCACAGGCCGCACAGCGGCTGTCGCAGTTCATCTCGAACGAAATACGTTCACCGAACCGCAGCTCCTGCAGGGAAATGTAGTCGCGCAGCAGCGCAAGCTCGCGGTCAAGTGTTACCACGCTGTCGTCATGGTCGAGCGTGTAGCGGAAGAAGTTCGCCAGCCGCACCACCATGTCGCCGGTGACGGTCGCCTGCTCGATTCCGGCCATATTGCCCACGCTCTGCAGCGTGTTGAACAGAAAATGTGGGTTGATCTGGCTCTGCAGCTGCGCAAAGCGGCTCTGCTCGATCAGCTGCCGCAGGCGTGCTGCCTCGCTCTCCTGCTGACGCAGGGATTTTTCCAGCTGTGCTTCGCTTTCCAGTGCGTGGATCGTCCGCGCAATCTGGTGCTTGAGGTGGTTGAACGAGTCGGCGAGCATACCGATCTCGTCCGAGCGTGCAAAGTTAAAGTCCTCAATGTCGTATTCGCCATCCGCGACGCGGCGTGCACCGTGGCTCATCTGCTGCACCGGCAGCAGCAGGCTGCGTGCGTAGTACAGCATCGCGCCTGCAAACAGCACGCTGCCGATCGCGGCTACGATGGTAAATACCATGTTCTGCGAGGTACCCCGCTGACCGAGGACCAGATAGCCCTCGCGTCCCTCCATCAGAAACGCCGCCGTCAGCTGATCGGTGTATTGTGTCAGATAGCTGCTCTGTGTACGCAGAGCTTCGTAGTTCACCGCGTCAAATGTGCCGTCATGCAGCTGCGCGATGAACGTCTCCTGACGGACACGATAGCTTTTCATCGTGCGGTCGATGACCTGCTTAAGCACCTCACTCTGCGTGCTGCCGTCGGTCTCTGCGCTGCGCAGCCGCTCCCACGCAGAGGCGGTGTCCTGCACGGCGTCCGCATATTTGTCGATCGTATCGGACTCGGGCGCCGCAAACGTCAGCTCGCCCAGAAGCGCATTTTCCTGCTCCATGGCGTTCATGTAGTCCGTGCAGCGTGCATATTCAGACAGGATATCATCGCTTTTCTCGCGGTAATCGTAAAAATCGTTCATTAACAGTCCCACCACCAGCAGAATGGGAATGACGAATGCACAGCTCAGCACGATCGCCTTGTGCAAAATGGACAGACGCACCCACCATTGACGTACTCCGTGCACAGGCCCACCTCCTTTGTCAGATTTTATCATAAGCCAATTGATAAGCAATGTAAACCTTTTCCGGGCAGAAAAGGTAAAAAAACGCCGCACCGGCGGTGTGCAAAGAAAAACGCAGGAAGGCATCCCCAACGGACGCTTCCTGCGTTTCCTATTCAGTCTGATCCAGCGGCTTCATGATCGAATAACGCGATGAAAATGAAAGCGTTACGGCGACAGCTTCTCCCGGAGCATCGTGAGCAGCTGCTGCATATCGAACGGCTTGGAAAGATGGCCGTTCATGCCTGCCTTCTCTGCGTTCTGCCTGTCCTCGTCAAAGGCGTTCGCCGTCATGGCGACAATGGGCAGACCCGCCTTTTCGGCATCCGGCAGAGCGCGGATGGCACGCGCGGCCGCATAGCCGTCCATGATCGGCATCTGAATGTCCATCAGCACCAGGTCATAGTACCCGGGCGCGCTCTCGCGCACCTTGTCTACCGCAACCTTTCCGTTTTCCGCCGTGTCCACCTCGAACCCGCCTTCCTCGAGCATCGTCACCGCGATTTCGCGGTTGAGGGCGTTATCCTCGACGACCAGCAGCCGTTTTCCGGCGAAATCCGCCTTTTTCTCCGTCTGTTCCGCAGCCTCTGCCGGAAGAAACGGCTCAGCCAGTATGCGGCGCAGCTCGGACATGAACAGCGGCTTGGCGCAGAACGCAGTCACGCCTGCAGCCTTTGCCTCAACCTCGATATCCGCCCAGTCGTAGGCGGTCAGGATGATGATCGGGGTATTGCTGCCAATCAGCTTGCGGATGCGGCGCACGACCTCAAGGCCGTTCAGATCGGGTATCATCCAGTCGATGATAAAGACATCGAAGCCGTCGCCCTGCTCGATCGCATCCTGCGTGCGGACAACAGCCTCATGTCCCGAGGTTGTCCAGTCCGACCGCATGCCGATCATGCGCAGCATTTTGCTGACGTTCAGACAGGTGTCGGTGTCGTCATCCGCCACAAGCGCGCGCAGACCCTCAAGCTGCGGGATGCACTGCGACGCGGCCTGCTCTCCGCTGATGGGAAAGCGCAGGGAAACCGTAAATTCCGAGCCCTTCCCCGGCTCGCTCTCGACCGAAATACTGCCGCCCATCATATCGACCAGATTTTTCGTAATCGCCATGCCGAGACCGGTTCCCTGAATTTTGCTCACGGTCGAGGTCTCCTCGCGCGCAAACTGCTCGAAGATATGCTCCTGAAACGCCGAGCTCATGCCGATGCCGGTATCACGGATATGAAATTCATAATCCACACTGCCATGCGGTGCGGTCTGCTTCTGAACGATGCGCAGGGTGATCATGCCGCCTACCGGGGTGAACTTGATGGCATTGGACAGGATGTTGAGCATGATCTGGTTGAGACGCATGGGGTCGGCAACAACATCCTCATCCTCCACATCGACCATGTCGATGAAAAGCGAAATGCGCTTGGCGGTGATGCTCGACTGGATGATATCGCGCAGATCGTGTACAAGCTCGGGCAGGTGCACCGGGCGCAGTTCGAGAGAAACCTTGCCGCTCTCGATACGGCTCATATCGAGCACATCGTTAATGAGCGAGAGCAGATGCTGGCTCGCCGTCGCGGTCTTTTTCAGGTAGTCGAGCACCTGCTCACGGTTGTCGATATGGGTGGCCGCAAGCGAGGTGAAGCCGATGATCGCGTTCATCGGCGTGCGGATGTCGTGCGACATATTGAACAGAAATTCGCGCTTGGCGCGGTTTGCCGCCGTTTCCTGACGGATAGCGCGTTCAAGCTCGGCGTTTTTCTGCTCAAGCGAGGTCTGATATTCCTTTTCGAGCGTTTTCTGCTGCTGGAGGAAGCTCTTTTCCGTTCCTCGCCGCACGAACAGGAGCAGCGTTAGAACGATCGCACAGGCGAAGAACGACACGATCAAATTGATCGGCGTGTCCCTGTAGAGCAGTCTGCCCGGAACATATATATAGTAGTAGAAGTTGCGCCCGTGGCTGTACATGCCGTAATATCGGGTCAGGCCCCTGCGTCCGGCATAGACCAGCCGATCGGCATGGCCGCTCGAGCGGATGCGGCGGAGCAGATCATTTTCCGTGATATCCGTACCGATGAGGGACGGCTCGTCCGACGCAGTTACGCGGTTGCCATCCGACAGGAGCACGGTTCCCGTGATCTCGGCGTCGTAGCCGTCGAGCAGATTCTGCATGGAGAGCACGGATTTCTTTGCGAACGCCGCCCCGGTGTGTCGCCAGCCAAGCACCGCGCCGCGCCCGTCCGCGCAGCTGCGCACAGCAGCGTCGGCAAACGAGCCGTCGGTCAGCTGCACGCGCCGAACATAGGTGCTCTGCGGATGACCGATCACGGCGAGCACGCGCTCGGCTTCCAGATCGGTTTGCAGGCGGGTATAGCCGATGCTGTCCGCACTGTACTCGCAGACCAGCCTGCCGTTCGCGTCCAGCACGGAAATACCGGTCAGCCCCAGCCGCTCCACATACTGCCGCAGCTCGTCCTCGCCGCAGTCGAGCGTCACGCCGTCCAGCTCCTGAACGGCGGTCGTTCCGCGCACAAGTGCCTTGGCCACGGCGGTTTCGTTATACTGCACATAGGAGGAGGACTGCTCTTTGACAAAGTCGATCAGCTCGGTCATGCGCCGCTCGCAGTCCTGCATATCCGCGTGCCGGGACAGCAGGAATACCGCGCTGAGGAACAAAAGCCCCGCCGCGAGGCACAGGCACCAGAACGTCCTTTGGGAGACAATGCGCCGGGAATTATCGTTCAAGCTGCTCCACCTCCAGACTGCGCGCGGGGACCTCGGGATATTTTCCGACCAGCTGTTTCATGCTGCCGTCCTCGCGCATCCGCGCGAAAACCTCGGTCAGCTGCGCCGCCAGACCGCGTGTGTCGTTCTTGGAAAATGCCACGCCGATGCCGGTCGTCAGCAGCGGTTCATCCAGAATACGGAAGTTCGCGCCGTAGTCCTTCATATACTGCCGGATGGCCTCCTCGTGTGCTGCTACCGCGTCCACATAGCCGCAGTCCAGCATGGCATACTGCACACTGCTTTCAGCAAGGCTGATGATATTTCGGAAGGCCGGGACGTTTTCGTCTCCGCTCAAAAAGATCGCCTCCGGCTTGCCGGTGGACTGCACCGCGATAGTCTTTCCGGTGAGGTCGCTCATTCGCTCGATGCTGCTCTGCTCGCTGACGGCGATGACCTGACGGCTTACCAGATACGGTCCCGCCCACTGATAGTCGTTCTCGCGGCCGTCCATGGAAAAGCAGTCCCAGATGCAGTCGATTTCTCCGTTATCGACCAGTTTGGTTTTCTGTTCCCAGTCGATCGTGGTGAATTCCGCGCGGTATCCCATGCGGCGGAATGCCTCCTCCGCAATATCCACGTCCAGACCGGTAATGTCGCCGTTATTGTCCATATAGACATAAGGCGGATAGGTGTCGCTGCCGACGGTAATCGTCGGGAGTGTGCTGTCGGACGCCGCATCCGAGACGCAGCCGGACAGCAGACCCGCCGTCAGCATGGTCAAAAGCGCCAGAGCGCATCTTACCCGTTTGTGTCTGTTCATACCGATGATGGTGTCCTCTCCCTCTTGCTCGTTGTCTGTGCCGCAAATCGGCACAATTCATTCTTCATTATACACGCTGCCGCACTCCTGCACAACAGAAATTTCCGCCGTCGGCGCTGACGGAAATTTTCCTTTATTCTGCATTGCATTGGTAGTATAATAAAAAATGGTGAAGCCGGTCAAATTCCGGTAAACAAAGGGAGGGAGAGCGACCCGGCTGCGGTCGAACGACTATGAACCGACAGAAAATTCTGATTGTTGACGACTCGGAACTCAACCGAGAAATGCTCAAGGCAATCCTCGGCGAGGAATATGACTACGCGGAGGCAGAGGACGGTGCGCAGGCCATCCTCATGCTCCAGCAGGATATGAATATCGACCTGCTGCTGCTGGATATCAATATGCCGAAAATCGACGGCTTCGGCGTGCTCGAGCGCCTGAATCAGTTCCGCTGGATCGAGGAGCTGCCAGTCATCATGATCTCCGCCACCGAGGACCGTGCGGTTATCGAGCGCTGTTACAGCCTCGGCATTACCGACTATATCCGCCGTCCGTTCGACTCCTTCATCGTGCAGCGCCGCGTCAAAAACACGCTCACGCTCTACGCCAACCAGAAGCGGCTGATGGGCATGGTCTCCGACCAGATCTATCAGAACGAGAAGGACAGCCATGTCATGATCGGCATCCTCAGTCATATCGTCGAGTTCCGCAACAGCGAGAGCGCACAGCATGTGCTTCAGGTGCAGACCGTGACCGAAATGCTGCTGCGCAAGCTGACCGAAAAGACCGATGTATACGGTCTGACCGAGGAAAAGATCCGCCTCATCACCACCGCGTCCGCCCTGCACGACATCGGCAAGATCAGCATCCCCGAGAACATTCTGAACAAGGCGGGCGCACTGACGCCCGAGGAATTCAACATCATCCGCACCCATCCCGCCATCGGCGCATCCATGCTCGAGGGGTTGACGCAGTACCGCGACGAGCCGCTGGTCAAGGTCGCCATCGAGATCTGCCGCTGGCACCACGAGCGCTGGGACGGCGGCGGCTATCCGGACGGCCTGCTCGGTGAACAGATCCCGATCTCGGCGCAGGTAGTCGCACTGGCGGACGTATTTGACGCGCTGACCAGTGACCGCTGCTACAAAAAGGCATACACCCACGACACCGCCATCACCATGATCCTCAACGGAGAGTGCGGCGCGTTCAACCCGATGCTGCTCGACTGCCTGCAGGAGATCAGCATGCGTCTCCGGAGCGCACTGCCGACGCTTGCCGCCGATCAGGTGCTCCGCCGTGACGCCAAGCGCCTGTCTGCCGAGCTGCTGCAAAAGAGCGCTGTACCGCACAGCGACCGCGCCCAGCGTGAGCTGAATTATGTCAAGGAAAAGCTGGATTTCTTTGTCTCCTGCTGCGGCGATGTGCAGTTTGAGTATGACGTTCCTGCCGGTACCATCATAATAGCCGACCGAAGCCGTCCGCGTCAGCAGCAGTGCACGATACTGGACGTGCATGAAACGGACAGTCTCCGACTGCTGCGGCCGGCCGATATTGCGCGGCTCAGAGCCGCTCTCAAGGCCACAACGCCCGAGAACAACGAGCTTTCGCTCAGCCTGCTTCTGCCGGTCGGGCGCAAGCAGCACTGGCACAACATCCGGATGCACACGCTCTGGTCGCCGTTCTCCCCCGGTCACTATGTCGGCGTGATCGGCTGTCTGACTGATGCACAGAAGGTGCAGGGCGGCTATGCGCCCTTCCGCTGCACAGGCAAAAGCGCGACGGACGAGCCGTCGATCACCAACGATATCCAGCGTCTGAGCGCGGTCTTTGATGTCGTCCGTCTGGTTGATCCGACAAAATACGCCGTGCTCGATCTCGATGCGGACGGCATTCTGCACCACACAGGCGAGCGCTGCGCCGCGTTCTGGGATAACGATGCGGGCTGCGCAAACTGCATCTCCGCACGGGCGTTTGCTGAGCATACTACGCTCAACAAGCTCGAATTTACACGAAATGAGATGTATTTCGTCATCTCCAAGTATATTACGATCAACGGCACGCCCTGCGTGCTCGAGCTGGTCTCGCGGCTCAACGAGGGCCGCTGGATTGACGCAAACGGCTCGCGTTTTCTGCTTGACCGCACGCGCGGCGAGGATATGCAGCTGTTCCTCGACCCGCTGACCAACGTCTATTCGCGCCGCTATTTTGAAACCTACCGCACCCACCTTGAGGGCATGGAGGGCGTGGCGCTGATGGATGTAAACAACTTCAAGCTCATCAACGATCGCTGCGGCCACGCCGCAGGCGATGCGGCGCTGCGCGACATTGCAAACGCGGTGCGCTCCTGCATCCGCAAGACCGATATTCTGATCCGCTACGGCGGCGACGAGTTCCTGCTGCTGTTTCCGCGCATGACCGAGGAGGCTTTTCTCGACAAGAAAAAGCAGATCCAGCAGGCCGTGCGCGGAATCCGCATGTCGGAGTTTGCGGATGTCCAGCTTTCGGTCAGCATCGGCGGCATCTGCGGTGTACATCCGATCACAGAGGCTATCCGCAAGGCGGATTATCTGATGTATCTGGACAAGGCAGAGCAAAAGTCCTGAAAAGCGAAATCCCCTGCTGGGGAGACAGAAAATCTGTCCCCGGCAGGGGATTTTTTGCGTTCTTTCCAAGCGGCAGCCGCGGCAGCGCGACGGAGTCTGCGCAAGGAGCCGCGGCAGCGCGACCGGAGCCTGCGCAAGGAGCCGCGTCTTTAATTTTGTGCTGCCTCCGCTTTCTCGACCGAAACGACCGTGCCGTCAAACGAATCGACCTCGGATACCGTGCCCGTATAAGTCACAGTGACCGAATCGCCCTCTGCGGCATCGTCCAGACCCTTCGGCGTATCGGAGGGATCGTAGGTAAATTCATAGGCGGCACCCTCGGCATCCGTTACAACGAACATGCCGTTCTTCTTCTCATCGAGCGAGCCGGTGAGCGTGTTTTCCTGCTGCTGTTCGCTGCTCGAGGACGAGGCCGCCGCAGACGATGCTGTACCGGTATCCGTATTTTCGGCGGGCTTGCTGCCGCAGGCCGAAAGCGATGCAGCCAGCAGAGCCGTGCACGCAAATACTATCAGTGTTTTTTTCATGTAAAAAGCCTTCTTTCTAAGAGAGCAGTATCTGCTCTCTTTCTCTCTATTAGACGAAGCACGTCTAAAAAGGTTCCGGCTTCTGAAAAATTTTTTCGCGGATTTTTTGGGCGGTCCGCCGCACCCGGTCACATCTGTTCGACGGCTTCCTCGGTCAGCAGCCGCAGCAGGTCTCCCGGCGGCAGAGGACGAGAGAAATAATAGCCCTGAATCATGTCCACGTTCCAGCTCCGCAGCAGCTCCATCTCCTCCTGCGTCTCCACACCCTCCGCAATGATGCGGTAGCCGAGACGGCAGAAGGCGGATACGATGCTCTGGTAGAAGAGCGCGGCATTTTTGTCCGTGCAGATGTGGAACAGCAGCGAACGGTCGAGCTTGATGACCGAGAACGGCAGCTGCATGACCGTATTCAGGTTGGCGTAGCCAGAGCCGAAATCATCCAGGCACAGGCCGATGCCGGCCGCCTGAAAGCTCTCCGCCACCCGGGTCAGGCTCGCGGAATACTCGGTCGCAACCGTCTCGGTGATCTCAAACTGGAAGCAGGAGTACGGCAGACCGTATTCGTCCAGAATGCGGATCAAGTGGCTTCCGCCATCGCTGTGAATAAGATCGAGCGGCGAAAGATTGATCTTGACGTTCGCAATGCTCGCGCGGAGCGTCGGGTTTTCGCGCAGAAAACGGCAGACACGCCGCAGCTGAAGCTCGGTGATCTGGCTGATAAGGCGGTTCTTCTCCGCAAGGCGGATAAAAATATCCGGTGAAATCCAGCCGAGTGTGGGATGCCGCAGGCGGCTGAGCGCCTCAAGGGTGACAAAGCGCTGCTGATGCAGCGAATAGACCGGCTGATAATAGACCTCGAACAGATCCTCGTCGATCGCGCGGTGCAGGAACTGCTCGACCTGCTTGTTGTAGTAAAAGCTGTCCCGGTTCTTGCGGTCGTTCTGGATGACCTCAGTCCCGCCGCTGCGTGCTGCGAGAGATTCGAGATATTCCGCATAATCCAGCACAAGACCGCCCGTTCCCAGCTTTTCCGCGCCCACCACGCCGCACAGGATGACCGGCGAGGGAGCGGCCTGCGCGTCGTCCGGCTGCGTGTGGAACACCTGCCGCAGGCTCGTCAGGCAGGTTTCGTACTCGCGCAGCGAGAACGTCAGCAGCAGAAACCGCTTACCTGTCACGCGGAACACGTTCCTGCCCGCGATCTCCTGCATGTGCTCGGCCGCGCGGCGCAGAAATTCGTCGCCGCTCTGCACGCCCGAGACTTTGTTCATGTGGTCAAGCTGGTAGGCGTAGACCGTGATGATGTGAAAGGCCTTATGCGCGTCGGTCAGCTCGTTCATGCGGCGCAGCAGATACTGCTTGTCATTCAGTCCGGTCAGGCTGTCCATGCACGCGCAGGGATTGTTGATGGTCAGATACATTGCGAGAATGCTGAGCGAAAGGCCGAAGCCGGTCGTCAGCACCGCGGGATTGGCGGCCTGCGCGGCGATGCCGAAGGCGGCGAGCAAAAAGACCGTAAGCAGCGCCGTCAGATTGCGGCGGCTGACCGCATCCCGGTGCACCGCGACAAAAATCGCTGCCGCCGCGATGTGCAGCAGGGCGCTGATATACAGCAGCAGATACCACGGACCGTGGCAGTAACCGGTGCTGTCGAAATAGAACAGCTTTTCGGTGAAGGGGTTGGTCAGAATGATAAAGACCAGAGCGATAGTCGGAATGCCCATGCGCAGCACGGTTCCGGTGGAGATCACGCGGCTCGAGCACAGTGTACAGACATAGTACAGCAGCATGAGCGGCAGAATCGCCTGAAACAGATAGAACACGGTGTTCGAGAGCATGCGGCCGACGCCGAAGCTGTACGGAGCGTACAGAATGAAGCATGTACTGACCAGCTCAGCGAGAACGTCCAGACTGACGACAGTCAGCAGGCGGCGGAACATGAGGCTGTTCCGGTCATCCATCTGCCGCTGATGAGAATACTGCCACAGAACAACCAGCAGCACCGCCATCCCGGCGATCAGATAATGTAGATTGGTTGTCATTCCGTGTCCCCTCCCAGTTTGGTTTCATTTCTCTTCAAATAGGCGTCCGCCTCCGCCTTCCATGCGCTGATGCTGCGCGATTTTCCGTCCTCGTCGCACAGGCGGCTGAAGCCGTAGGTCATCGTGATGCGGGCGCGTGGCGCACAGGTGCGGTTGTACCGCGCGACAATCGCGCTGAACTGCCGGTGCAGCTGCCCCGAATTTGCCCTTGGCTCGGGACGGATGAGGGCGAACTCGTTTCCGCCGGTGCGGAAGCACGATACGCTTTCGCCTCCGTCCTCGCACGCGCGGCAGAAGTCTGCAACGCACCGTGCGGCGGCGATGACCGCCTCATCCCCTGCCTGAAGGCCGAGGCGGTCGTTGCGCTCGTTCAGGCCCTCCAGCCGGATATAGGTCAGCACCGCATCGCGGCATCCGACCTCGCCGGTGCGGATGCGCTCCATGTATTCCTCAAACGCGCGGCGATTCGGCAGACCGGTCATACGATCCTCGCGCTGCATCTGATGGCTGATGCGGTGCTCCATGTGAAAACGCATATCCTCGGTCGCCTGTCCGAGCAGCTCACGGAAGAGCAGGATGATGAACAGCAGCACGCCAAACTGGAATATTGCATCGTACCAGTAGATGTGCAGCAGGCCGTACAGGACGAGCGCTGCCACGCCGAACACGCCCAGTGCAGCGAACGCCGCAATACGCAGCCGGAGCTGCTGCGAGGGCTGCTCGCGGTACGACCGAAGCAGCACGGTCAGCATCGCTGCGACGCCTGCCGCCAAAAGCAGGTGCGTCAGCGGCAGCATATCAATAAACCGGATGCTGAAAAGCCGGTACGCCGCGCCCTGTACGAGCGCGTTGGCGCAGAACAGCGCAATGCATATATCGGGAACGAGCCGCCGTCTGCCGCTTATCGTGTTGCGGACAAAATGCACCATCGGGATAGACATCAGCATAAAGGCGTAAAAGGAAACGACGCTTCCGGCGGCAGTATCCCGTCCGTAAATCTGATACAGAGCGGAATCGGTCAGGCACCACAGGCTGCACAGCAGCAGAAAGACCGCCACATCGAGGAAGCGGCGCTCGCGGATGCCGCCGCTGCTCATGTAGCAGAAGATCAGCAGCGCCAGCACGGCAAGAATGACCATGGCGAGCATCATGACCAGGGAAAACAGTGAGGTCTGGATATGGTGACCGGTGATGCTCCGCACCGAGCCGAGCAGAGGCGCGTCAAACCTGTCTGTCCGGTCGGAAAGCTGCGTAAAGGTCAGGCTGAGCGTCTGTCCGCCGATATTGTCCGGAAGCTCCGCATCCGCCCACAGGCGGCCCTTCATCTGCGTGTTTTTCGGAAAAGCGTTATCCTCGTAGCGGTAGAGCAGCGTTTCGCCCGCACGGATCTCGATGCCGTATTCCACGCCGCGCGCGCTCAGCAGCTTTCCGGCATCGCGAGCGGTCAGCGTGTCGTTATACAGGGTAAGCGTCTGCCCCGGCTCAGCCGGAAGCGTGACGGGGAGCGCAATCTCGCGCCGCACGCCGTCCGTCAGCTGATACCAGCCGGTATTAAGGGTGGAAAGCACCCTGTCCGGATCGTGCTGATGCAGTCCGGCAACGAGGAACGCCAGCATTGCCACGGTCAGCAGCAGGGCGACCGTCTCTGCGGTGCACCGCAGGGTTTTGTGTTTCATGACTGTTCCTCCGTCCGGTCGTCTTCGTGATGGTGCTGCTTTTCCGCGTACATACGGCTGTCCGCCGTGATGCGCACCTGCGAAGCGTCACCGTCCTCCGGATAGCAGGCGCAGCCGCAGCTGACGCCGACCGAAAGCACTTTTTCTTCGATAACGATAGGCGCAGAGAGCATGGTCTGGATGCGCTCGGTCATGCGGCTGCGCTGCTCCTCGTCCATATCGGCGCTGACGATGAGCGCGAACTCATCGCCGCCGATGCGGAAGGCGTAGTCCCGGCTGCGGATGCAGCGCAGCAGCCGCGCGCTGATCTCCTTGAGCAGCCGGTCTCCCATGGCGTGCCCGTATGTATCGTTTACCGGCTTAAAGCGGTCGAGATCGAGGTAATACAGCACGAACGGCAGCTTTTTCGCCTCACAGATGTTCAGGACCCTGCTGAAATAGCGTTCGTTGAACAGGCCGGTCAGGCTGTCCGTGTTTGCCATGTTTTCCAGCTCGACCTTCTGCCCGATATCCTGCACAACCTGCATGACCACGGCGACCGTGCCGTCCGCATGCCACTCGACCGAGAGGACGGTCAGCACCATATAGGCGTTTTCCGTCCGGCTGCAATACTCGACCTTGAGATTGTCGTCCGGTTTCCGGAGCACGCTGCGCAGATAGTCCGGCGTAAGCAGCCGCGAGAGCTTGGCGTTTTCCGTTTCGGTCAGCGCGACATAGCGTTTAGAAATGATTTCGACCATTTCCGAATACTGTCCGGAGGTCGGATAGAGCGACTCACTGCTCCGCAGCTCATGATAGCGGTAGCGTCCGGTATCCAGATTGACGACCATATAGCGATCGACGATGCGGCTCATGCTTTGCAGGAAACGGTCGCTCTTCATCTTTTCGCGCTCGAGGTTCAGCCGCTCCTCCTCCTCGCGCCGCAGGCGCAGCTGGTCCTCCATGCCCAGCGCCAGCACCACGATGATGACGGCGAAGATGCAGAGCGCGCCGAGCGCGATGATCGTAGACTGCTGCACGCTGAGCATCGCGCCGTCCACCTCATCCGTCTGGATGACGCCGACGAGCGACCAGTCCGAAAACGCGGTCGGAATCGCAACCAGATAGTTTCTCACCCCATCGCAGGTGAACTGCGCGCTTCCGCTCTTGCCGAGCTGGATGCAGTCCCTGATATCATCCATGCTGCCATATTTCCAGTCAACATGGTCGGACAGGTCGTACAGGTTGGTCATTCCCTCGCACAGCTCGGTCTGCGGCTCAAGCTCCAGCACGATATCGCCGTTCGAGCGCACCACATAGCAGTCGCTCTGTCCGCCGTACATACTGCCGTCAACCAGATCATCGACCACGTCCGTGTCATAGCTGACCGCGATACCGGTGTAGGTCACGCCGTCCAGCGTCAGACTGCGGCTCATCGGCATCGCAAACGCGATCTTCGGCACACCGTAGGTTGCCGTATAGGTGGAGACGATTGGCTCGCCCTTGCTGTACATCTCCTGAAAAACGCCGTCGATGCTGTCGGCGCTGCCCTTTCGCCCATCTACCGTTAGATACTGCGTGCTCTCGTTGAACAGATAGAAGTCGCTGTAATGCCACAACAGCTTGTTGTTCTGCGCATCCGACCAGATGCTGTCAATATCCGCATCCTCCTGCATATTCTTCATCAGGCTGTCCCACTGGCTCAGCACGACCCAGTTTCGCTGCACGAACAGCGTGAAGGTCTTGGAGATTTGCGCATAGCTTTCGAGCAGATGATTCGAGCTTTCCTCATAGATCTGCATTCCGATGTAGTTGCTGTAAACGCCAATGCCTGCCGCGAACACTATGGCGAGAAGTGCGGTCAGCAGAGCAATGCTTGATCGCTTTTTCATGTTCTGCCCCTCCTTCGGTAAAATTTATTCATTCCATTTCCTATACCACAATTATACTATTTCCCGACCCAAAAAGAAAGCGAAGATTGCGGTGCAGCGGCATTTATTTCCATGTTTTATCACATTTTTATCCTTTACCGCGCTGCGGCCTCTGCATATCCGAAAACCCGGAGGACCGTCAGCCGTTTTCGGCCGGTACTCCGGGTTTTGTATATCCGCATGGTGCGGTCAGTGTATAATGTCCTTCAGGACATCGACCAGCTCCTCGATCACGATCGGCTTGGACAAAAAGCCGTTCATGCCGCAGTCAAACGCCCGCTTTCGCTCCTCCTCGAACACGTTAGCCGTCATGGCAACAATCGGAACGGCGGCGCGCACCGGGTCCTTCAGCGCACGGATGCGCCGAGTGGCGGTGCAGCCGTCCATGACCGGCATCTGCACATCCATCAGCACCAGATCATAGCGGCCCGGGTCCGAGGTGCGGATCTTTTCCACCGCGACCGCGCCGTTCTCGGCGGTATCGACCAGAAAACCGTACTCGTGCAGGATTGCAACCGCGATCTCACGGTTCAGCTCGTTATCCTCGACCAGCAGGATATGCCGTCCGCGGAAGTCGGCGTTTTTCCCGGGCAGGATGTCCTGCGCCTCCGTCTGCGTATGTCCGATGGCTGTCAGCAGGGTGTCGCGCAGGTCGGACAGGAACATCGGCTTGGAGCAGAACGCCGTCACGCCTGCCGCCTTCGCCTCCACTTCGATATCCGACCAGTCATAGGCAGTCAGGATGATAATAGGGGTATCGTCGTTCAGGCTGCGAATCTGGCGCGTGACCTCGATGCCGTTCATGTCCGGCAGCCGCCAGTCGATGATATAGGCGCGGCAGGGGTCGCCCAGCTCGATGGACTGCCGTGCACGCAGCACAGCCTCCCGGCCGGAAAGCGTCCACTCCGCACGCATTCCCACACGGGTCAGCAGCTTTGCCACGCTGTCGCATGTGTTGAAATCGTCGTCCACCACCAGCGCCTTGAGGCCGGCAAGCTCCGCAATCTTTTCCTCGCGGCGGGTTCCGGTCTGCACGCGCAGCGGCAGGCAGATGATAAACTCGGTGCCCCGGTTTTTCTCGGTCTGCACCTTGATCGTGCCGCCCATCATCTCGACAATGTTCCGAGTGATGGCCATGCCGAGGCCGGTTCCCTGTATCCGGCTGACCGTGGAGGTACGCTCGCGTTCAAACGGCTCGAAGATCTTCTGCGCGAACTCCGGACTCATGCCGATGCCGTTGTCGCGGACGCGGAACTCGTACTGTGCACAGTCGCGCACGGTTCCGGCAAGCTGCCGGACACGCACGGAAACCGTGCCGCCCGCCGGCGTGAACTTGATGGCGTTCGACAGCAGGTTGAGCAGGATCTGCCCCATCCGTGTCCGGTCGCAGTAGACGTCCTCGTCGGTAACGTCAAGCGCATCCATATAAAGCTCGAGCTGCTTGGCGTGTATCTGTCCGCTGACGATGGTCTTGATATCGTGCAGCATCTCGGCGAGGTTGACCTCGGTTTCCTCCAGCTGGAGCTTGCCGCTCTCGATGCGGCTCATATCCAGAATATCGTTGATGAGCGCGAGCAGGTGTCGGCTCGAGGAGAGGGTTTTGGTCAGATAGTCCTTCACCCGTTCCTGATTGTCGATATTGCTGACCGCAAGGGTGGTAAAGCCGATGATCGCATTCATCGGTGTGCGGATATCGTGCGACATATTGGACAGGAAGGTGCTCTTGGCGCGGCTGGCGGCTTCGGCGGCCGCAACCGCCTCGGAAAGCGCCTGATTGATCTTCCGGTCAGCCGTGCGGTCGGACATCACGAGGATGTACTTGGTCCGGCCTGCGACCTCGCTGCCCATGGCGACGATGTGGAACCAGCGGCGCTCACCGGTCTGCTGATGGGCATAATCGGCGTTCCATTCGCTCTGCTCGCCGCACTGAATCCCCGCGAAGAAGTTCTTATCGTGGTCGGGAGAATCCTTCGGGTGCAGCGCCCGCAGTGCACGGATGTCCTGCTGCACCTGCTCGAGCGGCACGCCCAGCAGCCGCTCGATGTTCGGGCTGACATAGTCCACGCGGGAGGTTTCGGCGTCCATCATGAGGAAAACGTCATCCACATTGCGTGAGAGCCGGGTGAACAGCTCATCCCGGTACAGAATCTCGGTATCTCTCCGACGCAGCGCGTCACGGCTTCTGTGCACGATGAGCGCGATAAGCAGCACCATAAGCAGGCACGCGATAACGACCACGATCTCGACCGTCCGGCGCCACAGCGTATCCATGCCGGCGTTAACAACGCTGACCGGGACGAGGCCGAGCATGATCCAGTCCTGGATACCCATGTTCTCGTAGACCAGATAATACCGGGTTCCCCGCAGTGTCAGCATCATACTGCCGTTCCTGCCCTGCGCGAAATCGTCGCTCAGCGCGTCGAATTTTTTCTCGGACAGATCGGAGTTGCCGCGCAGCTCCGCGAGGAGGTTATAGACCGGGTCGTCGCTGTCGGCATTGCTGTCGAGCACAACACGCCCGTCCGAGTAGATGACATAGCTGTGGGCTGCGCCGTCGAAGGCGGAGCTGTCGATCGCGCTCAGCACCGTATCATTATAGTAGGCGACCGCGATCGCATCGTAGGCGAAGCCGCGGTAGGTGCCTTTTGCCTCCGGGCAGACGAACACGAGCATCTGCGGCTTTCCGGGCAGCGCCGCGTTCACAACGACGTCCTCTCCGTCGGAAAGATGCGTGCCCAGCCCGGTCTGCGAGCCAAGGCTGCTCTTTTCGCCGTCCTGCGTCATGCAGCTGCCGTCCGAGGCGAGGAAGTAGAGAGCGGCGCAATCGATCTCCTTCTGCATCTTGTCCATGCCGGAGCGGATCTGCTCCTCGCTCGAGGCGATTTCCAGCAAACCGCCCCACAGATGCAGGATCATCCGGTTGCGGCTGAACAGCTGGTTCAGCATATCGTCGGATTGATGCACAAGCTCGGACAGATGCGAGGTGCTCTCCTGATAGACCGTCTGCGAAACGAACAGGACGTACCGGGCGCAGCTGCCGCCGATCAGCGCGAACAGAACGAGCAGGGCGGCAGCGGTGCTGCGCCAGCGCTGCGGGAGGCTGTATTTTGTTTTTCCTCCGCGTTTTTTGTCAGTCATCCCTGTTTACCTCAGTTTGATATAGTTTTCCGGCTCCGCCAGCGCGGCGTTCCCCCCGGAAACATATGCGCTCCAGGTGTCCCGAACTCTCGTGTCACCGCCCTCGAAGGCGCGGCTCTCGTCCGCGAGCAGCGGCGCCATGCCGCCCGCTGTTGCCAGACAGGTCACGGTTACGCTATCGTCCTCGCGGAGCGGTTTGCCGTCCCGCTTGATCCCGGTCAGCGTAAAGCCGCCGTTTTCCTCCTTGACCTCGATGGCGATGCCGCTGACCACCGGCAGAGAGCCGCGGTTGAACGGCGTAAAGCCGCCCTCGCAGCCCTCGACAAAGGCGCGGACGGTGTCGGTCAGCTCCGCACCGTTCATCGTGCGCTGATACGCGCGCAGATCGTTCGGCATGATCATAGAGGCAGCCATATTCTCGGTGTAGTCTGCCGCCAGCACGCTGCCGGTAAAGCTGTTCGCCGCAGCAATGAGCACATCGGTGTCATACACGCCGCGCAGTGTGTTCGCCATTACGGAGAAGGAGGCATTGCCGCTGTCCGCATGGAAAACGTTCGAATAGCCCTTGTCCAAGGTCAGCACAGCCGCATCCGGGGCAGGCTCATCCGCAAGCAGCTGCGCGTTGAACGCCTGATACGCCTGCTCTGCCGTGTATTCTCCTGCAATCATGCGCGAGACCACATCCTTGGAGACCGAGAAGAAATCGTTGGAGGCAATGCGGATGTACATATGGTTCTGCTCGACCACCGGGCGCACGTCCTCAAGATAATCAGTCAGACGGAGGCTGACGTTCTGGCTGTAGCTCAGAATGTCCTGTCCGTCATAGATGATGCGGTTCTGTGCTTCCTCGGAGAGCATAACACGGAGCACCTGCATCGCCTTGTCGCGGCGGTTGCTGTCCTGCTCGAGATTGCGGTTCAGCGCAACCTGAAAATACGGGGTAGTCATCAGCCACTGCTGCCCGTCCTGACCGAAAAACGGCAGGAAGGTCGTATCAATGCCCTCATCCTGCAGGATCTTAACGTTAGCCGAGGTGCCGAAGCACATGGCAAGCTCGCCGCTGCGCATCCGGTCCATGATGTCGTCGTAGGTCAGCGTCAGGTCAGCGGCGTTCAGGCCGGTATCGCGGATGAAGTTCTCGAGGTTCTTGAATGCGGTCGGCCAGACGGTGTCGTCCAGACCGACTTTCTCGGTATTGGCCGGGTCGCTGTACGCGGTGCGCCATTTGCGGCCTTCCGCCGAGGAAAGCTCGGAAACCGAAAGTCCCTGAAGGGTTTCCATGCAGGTGTAATCGTAGGTATAGTCCGCATCAAAGCCGCGGATGCCGTGCTTTGCAAACGCCCGACAGGCGGAAACAAAGCTGTCGTAATCGGTGGGCAGCGGAATGCCGTATTTCGCGAACAGACCGCGGTTGACCACAAAGCCGTGCGCGTCCGCGCAGACCGGCAGCCAGTTGATGCTGCCGTCCTCGTTTTTGAAGCTGTTGAGGTAGGTGTTGTAGACCGCGCCCGCCTCGTTGGTCGTGGCGAGGTTCATCAGACTGTCCTTCAGCGGCGCAGCATCATGCAGCGAGAAGCGGCAGCAGGTAATGATGTCCGGCAGGCCGCCGTTCTCGTTCAGAAATTTGTAAAAATCCAGATCGTTATTGCCGACAATGAACTCAATATTCACATCCGGCAGCTGCGACTGGATGTAGGGTGCGTAATTTTCATACAGCGTGGTGTTCCACAGATAGACCTGAATGGTCTCCGCATCCTCCTGCGCTTCGCTCTTTTGTGTGCCGCAGCCGGTCAGCAGACATACCGCTGCTGCCAGCACCGCGAGCAGGACGGACAGGCCGCGCTTCCGCTTTTTCGTTTTCATCAATCGATTCTCCTTACCCGTAACAGCCGCCTCTCCCCGACAGACTGCCCTTCTTTCCCTCTTGCCTCGCCGCAAAGCGGCAATATATAGAATAAGCATAGCACTTCGCAAACGGTATTTCAAGGAATTTCGCCTGTTTTCTGTCAAAACAGATTGAGACGGGATACAGACTGTTCGCCGTATTCGGAGCGCTTTTGCGCGAATGTGCCTGTAAAACAGATTGAGACGGGATACCGGCGTGAGACGCTGTGCAGCTGCAAGGCTGCAAAAGGAACACACCGCGCCGCACCTCCGATGGGCAAAAAAGACCCGCCGATTTCTCGACGGGTCGATTGTTCAAATTCGATGTTCTGCGGCGTCAATGCTCACAGAACCCATTTTTCTTGACGCTTGAGCTATACAAATCCTTCGTTTTGAGAAAATCGTTACTTTCTCAGAAAATACACCAGACACGGCCGTCCGCCGGTGCGGTAATCCATCTCACTGCCGATGACCTGCTGCTCTGCCAGATAATTCATATACCGCCGCACGGTCACGACCGACAGACCGACATGCGATGCGATCTCATCGCTGGTATGCCGTGTCTCCGGCGCGGCGCGCAGATATGCCTCAATGCGCGAAAGCGTCTGGCTCTGCAGACCCTTCGGCGGCGTGACAGGCGGTGTCGGCGCAGCCGCCTGAAACAGCGTATGGTCAAGCACATCCTGACTGAAGCTGTCGCGCTGCACGCTTTCTCGCCGGCGGCAGAACACATCAAGCGCCTGCCGGAACCGCTCATACGCGAACGGCTTGACCAGATAATCCACCGCGCCCAATCGCACGGCATCGTTAACCGTTTTTGCGTCATTCGCAGATGTGACCATGATGACATCCGCGTCCACGCCTTCCGCACGAAGCTGCAGCAGCAGCTCGGTGCCGCTCATCTGCGGCATGTAAACGTCTAAAATAATCAGGTCGATCGGGTTGCGCCGCAGCCAGAACAGTGCCGGATGTGCCGCCGAAAACGTCTGCACGACGGCAAACCGGCTGTCCTGCTCGATATACCGGCGGTTGAGCCGTGTGATCATCGGGTCATCCTCAATAATAACCGTTGTGTACATCGGATTTCCTCCCTACTGCTGTCTGTTTGCGGATTCCGCAACCGTAATGATGAACGAGCTGCCAATTCCCGGCTCGGACTCGACGCGAATCGTGCCGTGGAACGCGTCCACGGTCTCCTTGACGAGTGACAGACCGGTGCCTCTGCCCTCTCCTTTGGTGGAAAAGCCGCGCTCGAAAATGCGGTCCAGCTTATCAGCAGCAATGCCTGCACCGCTGTCGTCCACACTGATGAGCATGCCGTGCTCGCCCTCGCGGATGCTGACCGTCACTTCCTTCTGTGCAGTCTCCGGTGCGTTCCGCAGTGCGTCGAACGCATTCTCAATCAGGTTTCCAAGAATGGTGATCAGACTGCTCGCCGGAAGATACCGTCCTTCTCCATGCAGCTCACTCGCCGGGTCGAGCACAAACCGGATACCCAGCTCCGCCGCACGATATACCTTGCCGATCAGCAGCGCTGCAACCGACGGCTCCCGAATACGCTCGGAAATATAGCCGATCGAGTGCGCACGCGTCTGCGTCAAATGCAGCACATACTCCTCCGCCTGCTTGTCCTCGCCCAGCTGCAGCAGACCGAGGATCACATGCAGCTTGTTGGTAAACTCATGCGTATACGCCCGCAGCGCACCGACTATGTGCTGCACGCCGGTCAAATCCTGCGCCAGCCGCGTGACCTCGGTCCGGTTGCGGAAAATAGCGATAACACCCTCCACCTTGCCGTCCCGCCAGAGCGGCATACGGTCGGAAATGACCGAAACATGCTTGATGGACTCCAGACCGATGTTGTATTCACTTTTGCCGGTCTGCAGCACGCGCGCCATCGTCGAGCGCGGATAGACCGTCTTTAACGGCTGACCGATTGCATCCTTCACCTTGATTTTGAGGATATCCGCTGCCGCACGGTTCATATAGGTGATCATGCTGTGTTCGTCGATCGCCATCAGACCCTCATCCAATGCATCCAGAATATCCATGCGCTGCAGAAACAGCTGACGGAACGCGTCCGGCTCATAGCCCAGCAGTTCCCGCTTGACCCGCTCGGAAAACCGCACGCTGAGCAGACTGCCGATGCCAAGCGCGAACAGCGTGATGAGCAGATACGACAGCAGCACACGCAGCACCGTCCGATGGTAGGAGCGCAGATACAGCCCTGCCATGACGATACCGGTCGCCTGCCCGTTTTCATCGCGCATGACAGCATAGGCACAGCGATCCGCGCCGTCCGGCATCTCATCGTTCGAGAGCACCGGCTTTTCCTCGCTGCACAGGCGGCTGACCGTATCAGCTTTCAGTTCGGGCAGCAAAGATGCGTCGCCTGCACCGGACACGAGATCGCAAAACACTGTCGGCTTGCCCTTAATATCATATACGCCGAGCATATCTATTTCAGATACACGCTGTACGGTCCGCGCCAAATACTGCTGTGCGTTATCTGCCCGAATATCCTCGGTCAGCAGCGGCGCGTCTGCCGCCATCTGCGCCGCATTGGACAGCAGCTGGTCACGCGTCCGCACCTCCTGATACAGGCCGATGCCCAAACCGACCGACGTGGACAGCAGCACCACCACCGCAATGCACAGGATCAGCATCCGGCGCACCTGCCGGTGCAGCGAGCCGGAGGAACGTGCATTTATCAAATTCATCCACTCCTTTTAAGAAGATACTTCATATCATAACACACTGGTCAACATTCATCAAATCCCCTCTGCAGATTTATGCAAATCTGTCAAATTGCGCGGGTTAATTTTTTTTAGTTTCATAAGCTTGCGTAAACTCCGACAGGTTTTTACAATAAGCGCGTAAAGCAACTTCTATAGACAAACGAGGTGATGCCCTTTGGGTGAAATCAAAGCGGAATTGAATGCCGAACTGCAAACCCATATTGCGTTCGAGATTCCGCTGTTTGGCGGAATACCGGTTCCGGAATCCGCTGTGGTAAGTTGGGCGATCATAGTTGTGCTGACCCTGCTTGCCATCTGGCTGACGCACGGACTGCGCAAGCGTCCCGGGCGAAAGCAGATTGCCGCAGAGATGCTGGTGGGCTTCATCAACAATTTCTGCCGCGACACACTGGGCGACAAATACTGGCGCACCTTCGCTCCGTACCTCGGCACGGTAGGCCTGTATCTTGCGCTGGCGAACATGGCCGGTCTGTTCGGCGTAACGCCGCCGACCAAAGACCTGAACGTCACCGCCGGTCTGGCGATCATGAGCGCCCTGCTGATCTACGGCTCGCAGTTCCGGTTCCACGGTCTGCGCGGCGGACTGAAAAAGTTCAGCGAACCGGTTTCGGTCGTCACGCCGCTCAACATTATGGAGATCGGCATTCGGCCCTTGTCGCTCTGCATGCGACTGTTCGGCAACATTTTCGCCGGATTCGTTATCATGGAGCTGGTCAAAATGGCCGTTCCGGTCGTTGTCCCCATTCCACTGAGCCTGTATTTCGATGTATTCGACGGCATGATACAGGCGATCGTATTTGTATTCCTGACAACACTTTTCTTGTCGGAATCGCTTGAATAAGCACTGTTTTATCTGAGAAAGGACCACAAAAAATGAGTATTGCTATTGGTGCAGCTATTGCAGTTATGACCGGCATCGGTGCCGGTCTCGGTATCGGCTATGCAACCGCGAAATCCTCGGAAGCCATTGCGCGTCAGCCGGAGGCCTCCGGCCAGATCAGCAAAAACCTGATCCTCGGCTGTGCACTGGCCGAGGCAACCGCCATCTACGGTTTTCTGATCGGTATCCTGCTTATTTTCATGAATTGATCGGGGTGAGATCGAATGATCCTCAATCTAAATTCGCAGATTATCTGGGTGTTTGTTGATCTGCTCATCCTGTTCGTGCTGATGAAGAAATTCCTGTTCGGCCCCATTACCCAAATGCTCGATGACCGTGCGCAGCAGGTGTCGGACACGCTCGATCAGGCGGACAAGCGTCTCGCCGAGGCCGAGCAGCAGCAGACCGCGCACGCCGCGCAGCTTGCTTCCGCAAAGCAGGAAGCCGCACAGATCATCGAGGATGCCCGCGCACGCGGTCAGCAGGAGTACGATCGTCTTGTCGCAGAGGCGCAGACCGCTGTGCAGCGGCTGGACGAGCAGGCTGCCCGCCGTCGGGATTCCGAGCGGACGCAGATGCTCCGTGAGGCGAAAAAGGAGATTACCGCTCTCGTTCTGCTGACCACCGCCAAGGTATCCCGGCAGAAGCTGAACAGCGACACCGACCGCGCCATGATCGACGATTTTCTGCGTGAAGAAACGGAGGCCGTACGATGAGCTCGACCGCCGTACAGTATGCCGGTGCACTGCGCCATACCGGCTGCACGCTGAGCGATCTGCAGCACACCGCCGATTATCTGACCGATTGTGCGCCGTTATGGGATGCACTGTGCTCTCCTGCCGTTTCCGCGCGGGAGAAAAAGGCTGTGCTGTCCCGCCTGCCCGATTTTGATGCGATGGGCGAGCTGAAGCACTTCTATCTGCTGCTGGCGGACAAAAACCGCTTTTCGCTCCTGCCGGAGATCGTCCGGCAGTTTCGTCTGCTTGAGCTGCGCGACAGCGGCGAGGGCTTGTGCGTATTTCGCTGTGCCCGCGAACCGGATGATGAATCGCTGCGTTCGCTTGCCAAACTGCTGTGCGCACGACACAGTTATTGTGCAGTTACGTTTGAAATCGTGCAGGACGACACGCTGCTCGGCGGCTTTACTGCCGAAATCGACGGCGTAACCTACGATAAAAGCGTGCGCGGACAGCTTCGCGCACTGGCGCATGACCTGTAAAGGGGTGAAAACCATTGAACCATTCAGATGAGATTTTATCTATTCTCCGCGAGGAGATTGAACAATATGACAACCGCACGCGCTGCGACGAAACCGGCACGGTCATCGAGGTCGGCGACGGTATCGCCACCGTTTACGGTCTAAACCGCGCTGTATACGGCGAACTGGTGCAGTTTGACACCGGTGTGCACGGCATCGTGCTCGACCTTAAACGTGACAGCGTCGGCGTGGTACTGCTCGGCAGCGAGGACGGCCTGCATGAAGGCTCGGCGGTCAGCCGCACCGGACGTGCGGCTGACGTTCCGGTCGGCGATGCGATGATCGGCCGCACGGTCAACGCCCTCGGTGAACCGATTGACGGCCTTGGACCGATTGAAACGACCGAGCGCCGTCCGATCGAGCGAGAGGCTTCGGGTGTGGTATCGCGTGAGCCGGTAAACCAGCCGATGCAGACCGGCATCCTTGCCATTGACTCGATGGTGCCGATCGGACGCGGTCAGCGCGAGCTGATCATCGGCGACCGCCAAACCGGCAAAACGTCCATTGCCATCGACACCATCCTGAACCAGAAGGGGCAGGATATGATCTGCATTTACGTTGCCATCGGCCAGAAGGCATCCACAGTGGCGCGCCTGCGCGGCACGCTCGAGAAATACGGCGCACTCGATTACAGCATCATTGTTTCTGCCACTGCAGCAGACGGTGCGCCGCAGCAGTATATCGCGCCGTATGCCGGCGCCGCTATCGGCGAGTATTTCATGAGTCAGGGCCGCGATGTGCTCATCGTGTATGATGATCTGTCCAAGCACGCAGTCGCTTACCGCACGCTGTCGCTGCTGCTGCGCCGCTCGCCCGGCCGTGAGGCGTATCCGGGCGACGTATTCTACCTGCATTCCCGTCTGCTCGAGCGTGCCTGCCGCCTGACGCCGGAGTACGGCGGCGGCTCGATGACCGCTCTTCCCATTATCGAAACGCTGGCAGGCGATGTTTCCGCCTACATTCCGACCAACGTCATTTCCATCACAGACGGTCAAATTTATCTGGAAAACGACCTGTTCTTTGCCGGTCAGCGTCCGGCGATCAACGTTGGCCTGTCGGTATCGCGTGTCGGCGGTGCGGCACAGACCAAGGCCATCAAGAAAACCGCCGGTACGCTGCGTATTGATCTTGCCCGCTTCCGCGAGCTGGAGGTATTCACCCAGTTCAGCTCGGATCTGGACAAGGACACTCAGCAGGCCCTCGAGCACGGCAAACGCCTGATGGAAATCCTCAAGCAGCCACTGTGCCACCCGATGCCGGTGTGGCGGCAGGCGGTTATCCTGTATGTGGCTACCAACGGTCTGCTGAGCGATGTTCCGCTCGACCGGGTACGCGATTTTGTGCAGAAATTTGCCGACAGTCTGCCTGATTCCCTGCTGACAGAGATTCAGTCCACCGGCACCCTGACCGGCACGGCTGCCGAGCAGATCCGGGAAGCCCTGAAAACCTATAAAGATCAGGTGAGCGCAGCATGGCAGGCATAAAGGAGATCCGCACCCGCATTGACAGTGTGCAGCAAACACTCAAGATCACAAACGCGATGTACCTGATCTCGTCCTCCAAGCTGCGCAAGGCAAGGCAGCAGCTGAACAATGTGCAGCCGTATTTTCTCAAGATCAGCTCCACGATTGCCGATATTCTGCACCACTCTCCCGAAATCGAGCATATTTATTTCGATAAGCGGCCCGAGGTCAAGCACCGCAAGTCCGGCTACATCGTTATCACGGGCGACAAGGGACTGGCCGGTGCGTACAATCACAATGTGCTGCGTCTGGCCGAGAAGCATCTTGCGCAGGAGGACGATCCAACGCTGTTCCTCATCGGTCAGATGGGCCGCGCGTACTTCGCCGAACGCGACATTCGCGTAGACGGCGAGTTCATGTTCACCGTGCAGGACCCGACGATTGCCCGTGCGCGGGACATTGCGGATATTTTCATCCGTCTGTTCCGCGAAGGTCAGCTCGACGACGTGTACGTTGTTTACACCGAAATGGTAACGCCTATGCGGCTTGAGCCGCGCGTGCAGAAGCTGCTGCCGCTCGACATTGATGCGTTCCCATGGGAGCCGCGTCCGAGTGAACACGGTCCCTATCATCAGATGGTGCAGTATGTACCCTCGGCAGACCGCGTACTCGAGCATCTGGTACCCGGCTACGTCAAGGGTGAGCTGTTCGGTGCGCTGGTCGAGTCCTTCTGTGCCGAGCAGAATGCCCGCATGACAGCAATGGACTCCGCGACCGACAACGCACGCGATATGCTCAAATCGCTGTCACTGCACTACAACCGCGCACGGCAGTCCGCCATCACGCAGGAGATCACCGAGATCGTCGGCGGCACACAGGGCAGCGCCGCGGAAACACCGCAGCCCCGCCGTCCGATTCCGACGCGGACCGTCCGCTTTCTCGCAGACGGCAGACGCGCATAGAAAGTGAGGAAATTACTATGAAACGCAAAGGTACCGTGGTACAGGTAACAGGTCCGGTTGTGGACGTTGCTTTTGACGGCGGCAGCCTGCCTGAGATAAATGAAGCACTCTCCGTTGCACCGGACGGACAGCCGCGCATGATGGAGGTCGCACAGCACATCGGCGGCGACACCGTGCGCTGCATCATGCTCTCCCCGAGTGAGGGCATCGGCCGCGGCGACGAGGTGCTGTCCACCGGTCACACGATTGAAGCGCCGGTCGGTGAAGCGACCCTTGGACGCATGTTCAACGTGCTCGGTCAGCCGATCGACGAAAAGGGCGATGTAAACGCACCGGAAAAGTGGTCTATCCACCGTGCGCCGCCGGATTTTGCACAGCAGAACCCGACGACCGAGATTCTCGAGACCGGCATCAAGGTCATCGACCTGCTCGCGCCGTATGCCAAGGGCGGCAAGATTGGTCTGTTCGGCGGTGCCGGTGTCGGCAAAACCGTGCTCATTCAGGAGCTGATTCACAACATCGCCACCGAGCACGGCGGCTACTCCATCTTCACCGGTGTCGGCGAACGCACCCGCGAGGGCAACGATCTGTGGCGCGAGATGGCGGAATCCGGCGTACTGAGCAAGACCGCGCTCGTGTTCGGCCAGATGAACGAACCGCCCGGAGCGCGTATGCGCGTTGCACTGACCGGTCTGACCATGGCGGAATACTTCCGCGATGTGAAAAAGCAGAACGTGCTGCTGTTTATCGACAATATTTTCCGCTATGTACAGGCAGGCTCGGAGATTTCCGCACTGATGGGCCGCATGCCCTCGGCGGTCGGCTACCAGCCGACGCTGGCTGATGAGGTCGGTGCTCTGCAGGAGCGTATCGCCTCCACCAAGGACGGCGCAATCACGTCCGTGCAGGCGGTCTACGTTCCGGCGGATGACCTGACCGACCCGGCTCCGGCGACCACGTTTACCCACCTGGACGCCAAGACCGTCCTCTCCCGTAAGATTGTCGAGCAGGGCATCTATCCTGCCGTTGACCCACTGGATTCCACCTCGCGTATTCTCGAGCCGGATATTGTCGGTGAGCGGCATTACAAGGTCGCACGCGGCGCACAGGAGCTGCTGCAGCGTTACCGCGAACTGCAGGACATCATCGCCATCCTCGGTATGGAGGAGCTTGGTGCAGACGACCGCCGCATTGTCGATCGTGCCCGCCGCATGCAGCAGTATTTCTCGCAGCCGTTCTCGGTTGCCGAGCAGTTTACCGGTCTGGAAGGGCGCTATGTAACGCTTGAGGACACCATCAGCGGCTTTGAAGCGCTGCTCGGCGGTGAACTCGACCAGTATCCGGAGGCTGCCTTCTCCATGGTCGGCACGGTAGACGAGGTCCACAAAAAGGCCAAGGATATGGGGGCACTCTGATGGAGAACACCTTCTATCTGGAGATTATCACGCCGGACCGGCAGTTTTACACCGGACCGGCAACCAATTTGACTATGCCTGCACTCGACGGTGAATACGGCGTGCAGCCGGGACATGAGCCGGTCGTTACCGCACTCCGTCCGGGTACGGTGCGGTTCCGGACAGACGGCACACCGCACGAGGTCGTTGTCAGCGACGGCTTCGCAGAAATTATGCCGGACTACTGCATTCTTCTGGTATCCAGCGCCGAACGTCCTGACGAAATCGACCGTGCGCGTGCCGAACGCGCCAAAGAGCGCGCGGAAGAACGGCTGCGCCAGAAGCAGAGTATTCGTGAATATCATCTCTCCAAAGCGGCTCTGGCCCGTGCTATGGCACGCCTGAAGGCTACCCGCTGACTCCCCTTTTTATCGCCTGCTCCGATGTTGTCAGATGGAACATCGGAGCAGGCGTTTTCGCTGACGTTTACGCTGACCAGCACCTCAAAACGCAACCGACTCGAGCAGTTCGTCGCTGCGTTTGCCGACACCTGCTCCCGCATGACGGGCGAGCAGGTGCACACCCATCTTGACGAGATCGAGCAGGTGCACGGTCTGTATCTCTACCGCGCAATTTACAATCTCGGTATGATGAACCTGAGCATTTCCGCTTCGTGGTTCGCGTCTGCCACATTGATCATTCTCGCGCTTCCGCTCGGACTGATCTTCGCCCGCATTATGACGGATAAGATGTTCCGTTACTGCACCTGATTTTCTGCAGACAAGCCAAAACCGCTGCTGTGAGTTTTCCTCATAGCAGCGGTTTTGTTATGCTTTTTACAGCGGCAGCGAGTCCTTGCCTGCCTGATGGATCATCTCCTCACGACAGCGCAGCACAATGCCGTCCACCTGCTCGAGATGGTCCAGGATGTTATGTTCAAACTCCTTAAGCGGCAGCAGAACGCCCAGCTCATCGTGTTATTCCTGCAGCTTGCAGCCGGTGTCCTAACCGTAGAATACCATCGCTGTCGGGCACCTCTGCTGGATTTCATTTTTATTTGAACCGAACGTAATGTTACAGGCATAAGCGATAAATTCTTCTCCGACCACTCCGAAACAAGCTCCGGGTGTACTTTTGCTAAACTGTCGTTCATAGCCAAGCCTCAACCTCCTTGTGCTTAGAGTATATGAAGTTTTAGCTTTATCTTGCAGTTTGCGAATATCCGTATAAATAGAAAGCCCTTTGAGAAAAGGATTTTTCCTCTCTCAAAGGGCAAGTTGACAAACTTGAAGTTCCTCACTTCTTCATCTTAGGAGCAATAAGCAGCACTACTATCACAAGAAAATATACACCATACAGTGACCAAGTAATTGTATTGTTCCAAGGGAGACCACGTCAAGTAAAGTTTGCAAAAGGGCTCCTGAAAAATGAAGTTAAGCTGCGGTGGTCAGAGTTGCCGCAAGGGATTCCTGACTGAGGTAGGCTCTGGAGACAGACCAGTCCTCAGCGTATTCCATGAGATACGTTGTCACCAGGCGAACATAAGAACTTTCATTCGGAAAGACTCCAATCACGCTGGTACGTCTGCGGATTTCACGATTCAATCTCTCAATCATGTTGGAAGATGAAATCCTTCGCGCGTCCAGCATGGGGAATGTATAGAAGGCCAGAGAATCTTCCAACCCATCTTCAAGACACTGAACCGCTTTCGGAAAGCGTTTGGCATAGGAGTCGATCACATCATATGCCCGCTTTCTCGCCAGCTCCGCCGTGGGCGCCAGCCAGATTTCCTTTAGTACCGCGGCAAAGGCTTTCTTCTCTTTCTGCGGCACATAGGCCAGAATATTCCGCATGAAATGCACCTTGCAGCGCTGCCACGAGGCTCCGGGAAAGGACTCATGAATTGCCGAAGCCAGCCCGGCGTGTGCGTCTGAAATAATAAGTCTGGGCGTGGACAGACCACGGTCCTTCAAATTCTGAAACAGCACCACATAGGAACTTCTGAATTCTTCAGCCATAGGTTCAACAGCGATGATATCTCAATGTCTATTTTCGTTCACACCGCATACAATAAATATCGCCATGCTGACAATTCTCCCATCTACTCGAACTTTTTCGTACAGTGCATCCACCCAGAGAACCGGGTATACTGTATCATTACGGAACTCCTCGACCTGCTCATTCAGCCCTTTTGTCATCTCACTGACCTGGCTTCTGGATAGATTTTCAATGCCGAGGCTATGTGCCAGCTTCTCCATTTTTCGAGTGGAAACGCCTTGCACAAAGGCTTCCTGAACCACCTGTACGAGCATCGCTTCACTGCGCTTGCGCTCCGTGACGAAGAACGAAATGTAGCCACTCCTGCCGTCCGTGCGCTGGCTTTTCTCTGCTCCCAGCTGCTGATCGACCTCGGCCTCCATGAGGTGTATACACAGCCATTCCAGCATACTCAGCATCGGATCTGACTGCGTCACACATTGCAGTAGCAATTCTGTCAAATTTGTGGTATTCTTTTTGTGAGCCATTAGGGTCTCTCCTTTACATCATGATTTTTTCGACAACTATCATTTTACAGGAGCCCTGATGGCTTGTCTATTGCCTATTTGCTTTTGCAAACTTGATTATACGCTATCGAACTGTAACGCTGCAAAGTTGTGCTTATGGCGTATATAAAACAGAAAATTGTTCTGTAAATAGAGTAAAACCGCAAGATGGCATTCTTTGAGAAGTCATCCTGCGGTTTTTGTTATACAATGTATTTCGTGATCGTATCGATTAATTCCTCTATGTTAATCGGCTTGGAAATATGGTCATTCATGCCTGAATCCAGGGATTCCTGA
>ENA-UONZ01001043-UONZ01001043.1-human-gut-metagenome-genome-assembly--contig:-C93old-NODE-1043-length-35618-cov-8.389253_pt1 | contig 35618 bp, 40 predicted proteins | sample MGYA00242468_ERZ724015 | MGnify/ENA metagenome assembly ERZ724015
TGGGAGATATCGCCAGTATGGCAAAAGCAAAAGAGGAATAGTGTGATTAGGCAAAGCAGGAAGTGTTTCATAAAAAGTTCTTTCTGACATAATACTCTAATAACGGGGAGGTTCCCCTCCCCATAAAATTTTTTCTTAAAACTTACACAAAAAACTTGACAAACCCATCTACAGATTTATTTTGCTAAAATCAATATACAAATCTTCATAAATCCCTGCTTTGATCGTATCAGCAAAGGTATATTGTCCGGAATCACTGGTATCGAAATTATAGACAATTACAAAGTTTTTTGCCGGATCTACAATCCAGTATTCATGTACCCCGGCAGTCCGATATTTGAACAGCTTGATAAAATAGTCCATTCGCCTGCTGCCCGGTGAAACAATTTCAATGATCCAGTCCGGAACACCATCGCAGCCTTTATCTGTGAGCTTACTGGTGTCGCAGATAACACTGGTATCATGATTCTGCTTCGGAAGTGCTTTCACTTTCCGATGTTGTTTCGGCTGTCTCGGAATCTGCCGTTGTTTCCGCTTCATCGGTTAAGGTATAAAGAATATACAGATTCTCTGCCTTCTTTGGAATATCTCTTGCTTCCACGGTTCCGCCCTGGATACTCTGGATCAATTCTTTTGATACATCAAATGTAACGGCTTTTACTTCTTCACCGCCGCTGTTTTCTGCAACGCCTTCGTAATGGATTACATCGTACTTGTCCGGATTGTTTTTCACAAACTGAATGATGTTGTAGTAGTTCTGCTCTACGGTCTGGTCTTTGGTACGTTTTGCCTGGATCTTGACTTTCAGCGTGCACACCTGTTTTCCGTTTTCGGTTGTCTCATCCTGACTTAAAACTTTGCCGTAAGTAACTGGTGCATCTGCAGAGTTACGCTTCAGGGAGCTTACAACACCACCCTGGTCAATCCAGCCCATGTCGGTACCGATGATGCTGACCGCACAGATGATAAATGCAGCAACTGCAAAGAAAATAACACCTTTCCGGTTAAAATCAAACCGCATCCGGATCTTATTCTTTTTCTTTTTTTCTTTATACATTTTCTGTTCATAAGGTTTCTTTTTCATAGCATTACCTTTTGTCGAAATCGACGATCCTTTCTTAATTAATGTCCCTTGACAAAATATGATGCCAGGGTCAAAAGCCTGAAACCACGATGTGCTTGCACAGGAGTGGTTTTATGGCTTAATGACCCGCCCCGATATGAGCATAAAAGTGGAGCGTAAGCTTCACGATATGCGAATATTGGGTAGAATTGTGGAAGTACGAAGTACGGAACAATTCGTATGGCATCTTTTGACCCCAACATCCAAAATATTTTACTATAATTTCTGATGAAAAGCAATGTATTCCTTACACCATTTCATGGTTTTGGCAAAAAAGAAGCAGAACAGTGGACAAATAGGTTTTCTTGCCGTATAATTGTTTAGAATGGGTCAAGGGAGAAACAGGTGCAAAACAGATGTCTGTATACGCACCTGTGTTTCTGGGATTTGCAAAAGTGCCACCTATGGCTCACAGAATGATGTCAGTCGCATCATTCACTATATTTCAAAGACAGGAGAAAACAAAATGAATGTGCCAAATACGTTAACGGTTCTTCGCGTCATTATGATTCCGTTTTTTGTACTGTTTATGCTCGGCGATATCACAAGTGTGGATAAGTATATTGCACTCGGTATTTTTATTGCAGCGAGCCTGACCGATACTCTGGACGGTTATCTTGCAAGAAGGAACAATCAGGTCACAAATTTCGGAAAATTTATGGATCCTCTCGCAGATAAACTGCTGGTATGTGCTGCAATGATCTGCCTTATGGATCTGGATCGCCTTCCAAGCTGGATCGTGATCATTATCATCAGCCGCGAATTTATCATCAGCGGATTCCGTCTGATCGCAGCAGATAATGGCATTGTAATTGCCGCAAGCTGGTGGGGCAAAGCAAAAACAATCTCTCAAATGATCATGATCATTCTTCTGGTTGCAGACTTTGGCGGTGTTTTTGATATGATCGGTCAGGTGATGATCTATCTTGCACTGGTCCTTACCGTAGTATCACTTGTGGATTATATCGCCAAAAACAAACAGGTTCTGAAAATGCAGAATTAAAAATACGTTAGGAGGTTTACAACATGGTTGTAGAACTGGTATGTGTTGGAACAGAACTGCTGCTTGGAAACATTGTCAATACAAACGCTGCTTTTCTGGCCAGACAGTGTGCCATGCTTGGATTATCCATGTATCATCAGTCTGTGGTCGGAGATAATGAAGAGCGATTAAAAGAAACGATCCGGACGGCACTTGACCGTTCTGATATCGTGATCCTCTGCGGCGGACTTGGTCCGACACAGGACGATCTGACCAAAGAGACGGCTGCTGCTGTGATGGGGTTTCCACTGGTAGAAGATGCACACAGCAAAGAACGCATCGAAGAATATTTTAAAAACAGTCCGTTTAAAATTATCACAGACAACAACTGGAAACAGGCTCTGGTTCCGGAAGGATGCATCGTCATCGACAACCACAACGGAACCGCACCCGGCATTATCATGGAAAAAGATGGAAAGTCCATGATCCTGCTCCCAGGTCCGCCAAATGAGCTGATCCCAATGTTTCATCAGGATATTTTTCCTTATCTGAACAGACTGCAGCCGGAAACTATTTATTCCGTCATGGTGAAATTGTGCGGTGTGGGAGAGAGCTTGGTAGAGACAGAGATTCTCGATCTGATCGAGGCACAGGAAAATCCAACGATTGCCACTTACGCCAAAACAGGCGAAGTCCATCTGCGTGTGACTGCCAGAGCCTCGGATGAAAAAGAAGCCAGAAAGCTGGTAAAACCGATGCTCAAAGAATTGAAAAAACGCTTCGGCAGTCATATTTATGCGACGAATGAGGCAACGACACTGGAAGAGAGCATTGTGGCACTTTTAAAAGAGAAAAATCTGACACTTACGACAGCCGAATCCTGTACAGGTGGTATGCTCTCAGCAAGACTGACCAATGTTCCCGGTGTTTCAGAAGTGTTCAAGCAGGGATTTGTTGCCTATTCCAACCGTGCAAAGCGGAAATTGCTCGATGTAAAAAAGAACACGCTGAAAACATATGGGGCGGTCAGTGAAAAGACAGCCAAAGAAATGGCCAAAAATGGGGCATTTATCACTGGTTCCGATATCTGCGTTTCCATCACCGGACTTGCGGGTCCGGACGGAGGGACAGAAACGACGCCGGTCGGGCTTGTCTATATCGCATGTGCATATCAGAATGAACTTCGCATCAGGGAATTTCATTTCAAAGGAAACCGTCAGAAGATCCGTGAGCTTTCTACGGTCAATGCCCTGACCTTACTTCGCAGCTGTATCCTGGAAAAAGAAACCGCTGGAAAATAAAACAAAAGCTTCCATTTCGGAGAAATCCGTCTGGAAGCTTTTTTATGCTTCTGTTATTTGATCAGACGCATCATCATGCGGATTTTTTCAATCCTGGCTATTTCTTCTTTTGATTTTCCCTGTTTCATAACTTCTATGATCAGATTGGTTTCTTCCGGTGTAAAGGTCATACCGTTTTGCCTAGAACGTGCGGCGACAGCCATAAGAAACGGCATCAGTTCATTCTGACTTTTCGATGCCCCCTGGCCGCTCATAGAAAAGAGCATCTGTAGCTTTGCCGGATCAATGCCGGAAAGCCTGCTGTCATTCATCCATGAGGTTTTGTTCTGGTTCAGTGATCCATTCTGTAGATTTTCTGAACCCGGATTCTGATTGCTCATCGTTATTTTCCCCTCCCGAAAAATCCTGCATCGTTTCCAGTAACTTCATCATCTCCATCATGCTCTGAAACTGTTCCATCATTTCCCTCTGTCCTCTCCGGCAAAAAGGTGCAATGCTCTGAAACAGATCGGTTACGGAATAAGAAGGAAGTGCCATTGCCGTAAGATCAGCGGCAGGATGCGTATGGTAATAATTCCGGATATTCTGGATTTCCATCCATTTAACCAGAAAAGCAGCCCCTGCCTGTTTTTGGGACGGCAAATAGGGCAGCAATGCTTTCAGAATCAAAAGAGAATTTCCATTTGCAATCTTATCAATCGGTGTGAGCGGGTAAGATTCTTCCTGCTGTTCTTCCATCATCCTGTCACCTGCCAAAATTTCTCTCTCTGTAAGATATGCCAGAATCCTCCGAATATGAATCCTGTATAGCATCTTTGCCAGATCGTGCATCCTCTTATATGCAGGCACGTGTGGATTTTGACCTTTTTCCTCCAGTATCATAAAATAGAATGTATCCAAAAAAGAAAGGCCAGGAGATGAGACAGAAAATTGTAAGAGAAGGAAATGCGTTCTATGAGATAGATGACGAATGTATGAGAAAAAAAGAAGAGCAAAAGAAGAAAAAAGAATTCCAGCCAAAAGACAGCACATCCTCCAAAAAAGAACATTAAAAAGCCCCCGCCAACAGGCGGGGGAATATCTTTAGCAGAGGGAGCATCCGCATCCGTTGCCACAGCCGATTCCATTTCCACAGCCGCACAGGAGAAGCAGTACGATCAGGATACAGCAGTTGTCGCCGCCAAGACCGTTGCCACAGCCGATTCCATTTCCATTGCCACAGCAGCAAAGCAGAAGGATGATCCAGAGAATGGAATTGCATCCATTATTGTTGTTTGTGTTTCCACATCCATTGTTTTCGCATCCGCATCCACAGTTTGTAGCTGCTACATCACTCATGTTTTCATTCCTCCGGAATTGATCTACACTTCATAATATGTTGTAAAACAAAAGTGGTTACAGAAGCACCTGAAAAATCTGATAGAGATTTAACGTACCATAGCCCCATTCACGGTTTGGATAAAGAAGATTGCTGCTTCTTGTAGCACCGCGGATCAAAAGGCTTTTGATCTCACGATTTGTAAAATAACGGGGCGGATCACTTTGCAGTCCCCAGTTGACAAAAAGTGCCGTCGCCCCGGCTGTCAGTGCCGCCGAGATACTGGTTCCACTCTCTCTGCCAAATCCCGGCTTTGCAAATTTCGAAGCAGACGAGCGTGCCCCGTATACCTCCACGCCAGGTGATGCGATATCCGGTTTGATGTTTCCGGTTCTTGTATAACCGCGGCTGGACTGGATGAACAATCCTCCGGTCGCATGGTTATAAGCAGCACAGGTGATGACTCCTTCTGCATTTGACGGGCAGACAATCGTTGTATCCGGATTGGAATTCAAAAAGCGGGTATTTTCCATGGCAAATCCCGAAATCGGAAGCCAGATATGGAAAATACCAGAAGAAATCTGCCTTGGATAGATCTGAAATCCCCAGATGCCGGGTGTTGGATTCTGCACTCTCAGAAAGACAAGCTGACCTCCGGATGCGATCTCCACCGGCTCATAGGAGACCTCGATCACCGTCTGTTCCAGCAGAAAGGAAATGCTGGTGACAGAGCCGGCTCTTGGTGGGATCGGCGGGATCGTCTCTCCAAGCGGTGAGATCATGCCGACTGCAAACAGATCCGGCGGCGAAGCCCAAAGTTCCATGGTAAATCCTCCCTCATTTTCCGGGACAAGTACCTCGACATTCTGATAATCGGAAGTATTTTCCATTTTTCCGTAAAAATGATGTCCCCTCCCGGCCTCATTCCCGGCGGCAGAAACGACATAGACAGTATTCATGCGGCTTATGGTATCAAGAGCCTCTGCAAGCGGCATATACCCGGAGTGGTCTCCCTGATTGGTTCCAAGCCCAAAACAGATCACAAGTGGTTTCTGAGCTTGCCTTGCACACTGAAGCAGATAGCGAAGTGCCAGCATGATGTCCGTTTCCTGATAGGCGACGGCTGACTCACGGATCAGGAAAAAATCCCGCAGATTCTCTTTGGCAGGTTTCAGTTTTACTGCCACAATTTCAGATTTGGGTGCCGCACCGGAAAAATCCTGCAAAGGAAGGGCTGTTCCGGCTGCTACACTGGCAAGAAAGCTCCCATGACCATTTTCATCCACACTTGGCACAGTTTCCAGCGGATCCTCCAGATTTAACGCAGCATTCAGATTTTCGTTTGTATACTCCGATCCGTAGAAAAATCCATCCGGAGCTGTTCCACTTTGGATTGTCTGATCCCACAGGCGATAAATCCTGCTTCTTCCGTCAGATGTACGAAATGCCGGATGCGTAAAATCAATTCCAGTATCCAGAAAACCAATCAGAACCCCTTCCCCCTGATAGCCAAGAAGCGGCTGTGTCTGCACTTTTAGGATTCCGGAACTTTCCAGTGCAGAAGTATCCATCAGGGTATAAAGTTTGGGAATATTGGAATATCCGATCACATTCAGAATATTATCCGGAAGAAACTGCCGGTTAATGTGAATGATACCGTATCCTGGAACAGCCGCCTGTGCCCCGAATCGGAAAAATGCCTCTTCAAAATCAGTATCGGAACCGGTAATGGGGACAATCAGATCAAAATAATCCTCCGACAGAATCTTTTCTGTAGTGGAAACAGGCATAAAGATTCCTCTTTCCATCGTCATTTCCATTATCTTATGAGTGAAAAGCAACATATAGTATAGTAATGAAAAAACGGTGGACACTTATGGATCAGGTCAGACGAAAAACCAATGCCACATCTGCATATCAAAGACATCTCACAGGAAAAGGCGTTACGGTAGCCTTTTTAGATACCGGTATCAGCATGCATCCGGATCTACAGGGCAGGATCCTTGCTTTCCGTGATTTTCAGAACGGGAAAAAATATCCGTACGACGACAGTGGGCACGGCACACATGTGGCAGGGATCTGCTGCGGGAGCGGACAGCTTTCCAGAGGCCAGTATGCCGGAATGGCACCGGGAGCCGGGATTGTAAGTGCAAAGGTACTTGACCACCATGGGAACGGCATGCGGGAACAGGTGTTATCCAGCGTGTCCTGGATTTTGAAAAACAAAAACCGCTATCATATAAAAATTTTAAATGTTTCCGTCGGTGCGGTGAATAGCCTGGAGGAAAAGAATGCCGTACTGGCAGAATGTATGGAATATGCCTGGGATGCCGGACTTGTGGTGGTGGTTGCTGCCGGTAATATGGGGCCACACGCCGGCAGTGTAACAGTTCCAGGAACCAACAAGAAAGTGATCACAGTCGGAGCCTTTGATGACTGCATTTTTCCGGGCGGCTGCTATTCCGGGAGAGGACCGACACAGGAATGTATCTGCAAACCGGAGATCACGGCTCCCGGATCAAACATCCGATCCTGCAGCAGCACCTGGTATCTGGACGGCAGAAAATACTGTATCAAAAGCGGTACCTCCATGGCAGCACCCGTTGTCTCCGGTGCGATCGCCCTGCTTCTGGAAAAAGAACCACATCTTACAAACGTGGAAGTGAAAATGCGTCTTAAAAATTGTGCCCGAAATCTGAATCTGCCAAAATATCAGCAGGGATGGGGCATGATTGATGTAAATTTACTCTTGACATAAATGGTATAATTGTATACAATTATGCAAAAAGGGCAAAACGCCGAATCTACAAGTCAAGGAAGGTAATATAAATGGAAAACAGAAAAGTAAAATTTGATTCCCACACAAACCTGTTACAGCTTGAGGAGCATATGTACCCGCTGGTTGATGTCAAGACACCGAATGTGTTCCACAATCTGTTCCCATACGAAGAAGTTCCGAAGATCGCATTCAATGACCGTATCGTTCCGCATCATATGCCGGACGAGATCTGGATCACAGATACTACCTTCCGCGACGGACAGCAGTCACGTGCACCGTACACAACCGAACAGATCGTACGTCTCTATGATTATATGCACCGGCTTGGAGGTCCGAAAGGAAAGATCCGTCAGTGCGAATTTTTCCTGTACAGCAAAAAAGACCGGGATGCTGTTTACAAATGTCTGGAGCAGGGTTATGAATTTCCGGAGATCACAAGCTGGATTCGTGCCAGCAAAAAGGATTTCGAACTGGTCCGTGATATGGGACTGAAAGAAACCGGTATTCTGGTAAGCTGCTCTGACTATCATATTTTTTATAAGATGAAAATGACACGAAAAGAAGCCATGGAGCATTACCTGAGTGTTGTCCGTGAATGTCTGGAGATCGGTGTCAGCCCGAGATGCCATCTGGAGGATATCACAAGAGCAGATATCTACGGTTATGTCATTCCGTTCTGTCTGGAGCTGATGAAACTGTCCAAAGAATATCAGATCCCGATCAAAGTCCGCTGCTGCGATACCATGGGTTATGGTGTCAATTATGCCGGTGCTGTGATCCCGCGTTCCGTACAGGGTATCATTTACGGTCTGATGATCCATGCCGGTGTTCCTTCTGAAATGATCGAATGGCATGGTCACAACGATTTCTACAAGGCTGTCAGCAATTCCACAACGGCATGGCTCTACGGTGCGAGCGGAGTCAACTGTTCTCTGTTCGGTATCGGAGAACGTACCGGAAATACTCCGCTGGAGGCAATGGTGTTTGAATATGCACAGCTTCGCGGTACCCTCGACGGCATGGACACCACCGTCATCACAGAGATGGCAGATTATTATGAAAAAGAGATCGGTTATCATATTCCATCCCGTACACCGTTTGTCGGAAGCAACTTTAATGTAACAAGAGCCGGCATCCATGCGGACGGACTTCTGAAAAACGAAGAGATTTACAACATTTTTAATACTCAGAAATTCCTGAACCGCCCGGCTATGGTGGCTGTATCCAATACATCCGGGCTTGCCGGAATCGCACACTGGATCAACAGTTATTACCGCCTGCCGGATGAGAAAAAACTGACAAAGGATATGCCTCTTGTGTCTATGGTAAAAGAATGGGTGGACAAACAGTACGAAGAGGGCCGTGTCACCGTGATCACCGATAACGAACTGGTAAAAGTGATCGATGAAAGTTGCAAAAAGCTTTCCATTGCGTTAGTATAAGAGGTAGAGTATTTTGAGCAGTTATGAATTGGTTTATCAAAAACTTCGTGAAAACATTTTAAACGGTCATTATAAACATGGCGATGAACTGCGGGAAACTGCAGTCGGAAAAGAGATCGGTGTTTCCAGAACACCGGTCAGAGAGGCACTTCGTCAGCTGGAACTGGAAGGTCTGGTAACGATCATCCCCAATCGCGGTGCTTTCGTCAACGGAATCTCCGAACAGGATGTACAGGATATTTACCTGATCCGTGCAAGGCTGGAGGGGCTTTGTGCCAGGATGGCGGCAGAGCGGATCGATGAATCCACACTGGAAGAAATGGAAGAGACCATGATGCTGACTGCATTTCATGAAGAGCAGGGACATTACGATCAGCTCTTTAAACTGGACAGCCGTTTTCACAGTCTGCTCTACGAAGCATGCAAAAGTAAGATTCTGGAACATGAACTGAAGATCTTCCATCAGTATGTACAGCAGGTGCGCAAAAACGCCCTGAAAAAAGAAGCAAGGGCAGAACAGTCCACAAAAGAACATATGGCTGTTATGGAAGCCATCAAAGCCCACAATGCCGATGAAGCAGACCGCCTGGCAACCAGACATATATTAAATTCAATCAAAAACCATCATTATACCAAAATCGAAAAACTTCTGGAAGAACAGCCCTGAGGCGACGTTTCTTCCGATGAGGAATAAAATCAGCTTTCTGATAAGTCAAAGGAGGACATCATGGACAAAATCAAAATGACAACACCACTGGTTGAAATGGACGGAGACGAGATGACCCGTATCCTCTGGAAAATGATCAAGGATGAGCTTCTGCTCCCGTATATCGACTTGAAAACCGAATACTATGATTTGGGACTGGAGCACAGAAATGAGACGAACGACCAGGTTACCATTGACAGTGCACTGGCAAACAAAAAATACGGCGTGGCTGTAAAATGTGCAACGATCACTCCAAACGCAGCCCGCATGACGGAATACAATCTGAAAGAAATGTGGAAGAGTCCGAACGGTACGATCCGTGCGATCATGGACGGAACGGTTTTCCGTACACCGATCGTTGTAAAGGGCATCGAACCATGCGTACGCAACTGGAAAAAGCCAATCACACTGGCAAGACATGCTTATGGTGACGTTTACAAAGCTTCTGAGATCAAAGTACCTTGTGCCGGAAAAGCAGAACTGGTCTTTACCGCAGAGGATGGTACCGAGACAAGAGAACTGATCCATGAATTTGACGGTCCTGGTGTTCTGCAGGGCATGCACAATACAGAGAAATCCATCCGCAGTTTTGCAAAGAGCTGCTTCAACTATGCACTGGATACCAAACAGGACCTCTGGTTTGCTACCAAAGATACGATTTCCAAAAAATACGATCACACCTTCAAGGATATTTTCCAGGAAACCTACGAAAAAGAGTATAAAGAACGTTTTGCAGAGGCAGGTATTACTTATTTCTATACTCTGATCGATGACGCAGTTGCCCGTGTCATGAAAGCAGAAGGCGGATTTATCTGGGCATGCAAAAACTATGACGGTGATGTTATGAGTGACATGGTTTCTTCTGCCTTTGGTTCACTGGCGATGATGACTTCCGTACTGGTATCACCGGACGGCAATTTCGAGTACGAAGCAGCTCACGGAACGGTTCAGCGTCACTATTATAAATACCTGAAAGGCGAAGAAACATCCACGAACTCCGTGGCAACGATCTTTGCATGGACCGGGGCACTCCGCAAACGTGGTGAACTGGATAAGATTCCGCAGCTTGGCGTATTTGCAGACAAACTGGAAAAAGCAACCCTTACCACGATTGAAAGCGGAAAGATGACAAAAGACCTGGCACTGATCACCAGCATTGAAAATCCTACCGTTCTGAACAGCGAAGGATTTATCAAGGCAGTACGTGAAGAGCTGGATAAGAATCTGTAAAAGAACGTGTAAAAAGTACATAACGCATTTTTATATTTTTATAAAAAAGCACCGGGGAAGAAAGTACCTTTCATTCTCCGATGCTTTTTGTTTTATTCTGCCAATTCTTCCCAGCGTTCGTAGAGCTGTTCCAGTTCTTCATTGATCGCTGTTTTTTCTTTATTTAATTCCACGCATTTTGCCACGTTTGTAAACACTTCTTCCTGCATCATCAGCTCATCGATCTCTTTATCACGGACTTCCAGCACATGGATGCGGTCCTCCGTTTTCTTCAGTTCATTCTGACGTTTGCGGATGCGTGCCTGCTCTTCTTTCTGCTGCTGCCAGGTCAGTTTTCCGGCAGTTTCCGCAGAAGAGGATGGAAGAGAAGCAGTTTCTTCTTCTGTGGCAGACGGCACATAGATTTTGGTGAGCTCATCTTTCTTTTCCAGATAATAATCATAATTTCCGATATAATTGACCAGCGTATTTCCGGTCAGCTCCAGGATCCTGGTTGCCGTCTGGTTGATAAAGTATCGGTCATGCGATACATAGAAAACTGTTCCGGTATAGCGGTTCAGTGCCTGCTCCAGGATCTCTTTTGATAAAATATCAAGGTGGTTGGTCGGCTCGTCCAGTATCAGGAAGTTGGCTTCCGACAACATCAGTTTGGCAAGAGAAACGCGGCCCCGCTCGCCACCGCTCAGATCAGAGATCCGTTTGAAAACATCATCTCCGGTAAATAAAAAGGCTGCCAGCACATTGCGGATTTCCGTGTTAGTCAGTGTCGGATAATCATCGGAAATCTCTTCAAACAGCGTCTTTTCCATATGAAGGACATGATGTTCCTGATCATAATAACCGATACACACCTTGCTTCCAAGCATAAAACTTCCGGCATCTGCAGCCAAAAGCTCATTGATGATCTTTAAGATCGTAGTCTTTCCGGTTCCATTATTGCCGATTAGTGCCACACGTTCGCCTCGTTTGATCTCAAAATCCAGATCCGTAAAGAGCGTGTGGTCTCCAAATGATTTCGCAAGACCTTCGACACGCAGCACATCATTTCCACTTGGAAATCTCGGTTCCAGAGAAAGCTTTAATTCCTGCACTTCCGTATCCGGGCGATCCAGGACTTCCATTTTCTCCAGCATTTTCTCACGACTTTCCGCACGTTTGATTGATTTTTCACGGTTAAAGGACTTCAGTTTGTCTATGACTTCCTGCTGATGTTTGATCTCACGCTGCTGGTTCATCCATGCTTTTAACTGGGAATCACGCAGCTGGGCTTTTTTCTCAGAATAAGCAGAATAATTGCCAAGAAACGTAGTCGCCTTCGCATGGTCGATTTCAATAACCTTGCTTACGACACGGTTTAAGAAATAACGGTCATGGGCTACGATGATCACGGCACCGCTGTAATTGATCAGAAAATTTTCCAGCCATGCGATTGACTGCATATCGAGGTGGTTGGTCGGCTCGTCAAGCAGGATCAGATCCGGCTTTGCGAGCAGAAGCTTGCCAAGGGCAACCCTTGTTTTCTGTCCGCCGGAGAGGGTATCGACCTGCTTGGAAAATTCATCTTCCGTAAATCCAAGCCCTTTTAACACACCGACAATCTCACTTTTGCAGGCATAGCCGTTTTTCTGTTCAAATTCCGTGTTCAGACGATTATAAAGCTCCAGCGTCTGTTCCAGCTCCCCGCCGCTCTGGGATTTCATTTGAAGTTCCAGCGTGCGGATATGACGCTCCAGCTCAAAAATATCCTGCTTTACCTCCAGAAGCTCTTCGTAGATCGTGTTTCCGGAAGATACCGCTTCGTGCTGGGCAAGATAACCGATCGTGCGGTCTTTTGCTAGGATCACTTCTCCGGAATCTGCCGGGATCTGCTTCATGATGATCTTGAGCAGTGTAGATTTTCCGGCACCGTTGATGCCGACAATGGCTGCTTTTTCTTTTTCTTCTATATGAAATGAGGCATCTTTCAAGATCACATTTGTGCCAAATGCCTTATTGATATTCTGACAGGCTAAAATCATAAATTCCTCCAAGTGTATATATTTTACAAAAATAATTTGTGTCTGCGAAGACCCTGACTCGTATTATCATAGCATATTTCTGCTTTTTGCACCAGCAAATTTCAAAAAATGCTCTGGACGAACCGCATATTTTGCGGTATGATTAAAGACAGCGTATATTTGCGTGACAGACAGATGCGGAATTTAGGAGGAATAAAAAGCATGAGAAAAGTAGTAAAATTTGGTGGAAGTTCTCTTGCAAGTGCAGAACAGTTTAAAAAAGTAGGAGATATCATCCGTGCTGATAAAGGAAGAAAATATGTTGTTCCGTCTGCTCCGGGCAAACGGTTTGATGGAGATATCAAGGTAACGGATATGCTTTATGCATGCTACGCAAAAGCAGAGAAAAAAGAAGACATCACAGCTTCGATTGCTGCGATCCGTGAAAGATACATGGAGATCATAAACGGTCTCGGACTTTCCCTGTCTCTGGATGATCAGTTTGAAGTGATCTCCGAAAACTTTAAAAAACTGGCAGGTTCCAATTATGCTGCTTCCAGAGGAGAATACTTAAACGGTATCATCATGGCAAATTACCTGGGATATGAATTTATCGATGCAGCTGAAGTGATCGTTTTCCATGAAGACGGCACATTTGATGCAGAAACAACCAATGAAAAGCTTTCTGCACGCCTGGCAGAATGTGACAATGCAGTCATTCCTGGATTTTATGGTGCAACCGCAGAAGGAAAGGTAACAACCTTCTCCAGAGGCGGATCCGATATCACAGGTTCTCTGATCGCAAAAGCAGTCCATGCTGATCTGTATGAGAACTGGACCGATGTATCCGGTTTCCTGATCACAGATCCACGTATCATCAAAAATCCGAAAGTGATCGATACTATCACTTATGTAGAGCTTCGCGAGCTGGCATACATGGGTGCTACCGTGCTTCATGAAGAAGCCATCTTCCCGGTAAGACAGGAAGGTATCCCGATCAACATCCGCAATACCAACCGTCCTCAGGATCCTGGTACGCTGATCGTTGAAAGTACCTGCAGAAAACCGCGTTATACGATCACCGGTATTGCCGGAAAGAAAGGATTTGCAGCCATCAACATCGAAAAAGATATGATGAACTCCGAAATCGGATTCTGCCGCAAAGTCCTGACCGTATTCGAAGACAATGGTATCTCCATCGAGCATATGCCTTCCGGAATCGATACCATGACAGTATTCGTACATCAGTCCGAATTCGAAGAGACCGAGCAGAAGGTACTGGCCGGTATCCACCGTGCTGTCAATCCGGATTCTGTCAATCTGGAATCTGACCTGGCACTGATCGCAGTCGTAGGTCGTGGCATGAAATCTCAGCGTGGAACAGCGGGACGTATTTTTTCCGCACTGGCACATGCAAGTATCAATGTCAAGATGATCGATCAGGGTTCCAGTGAGATGAACATCATCATCGGTGTGAGCAATCAGGATTTCGAGCGTGCGATCAAATCAATCTATGATATTTTTGTAACCGTACAGCTCTAAAAATCAAAAAGGGTACACAAAACCTGCGGCGGACATGGCAGGGATCTTGTGTGCCCGTCTTTTACGTTACTATACAACAGCATTTGACAGGGAGGTATGCAAGTGGAAGAGAAAGAAATTTCAAGAGCGGTCATCAAAAGACTGCCACGGTATTACCGTTATCTCGGTGAGCTGCTGGAATCCGGTACGGAGCGGATCTCATCCGGCGAGCTGAGCGAACGCATGCAGGTAACAGCATCCCAGATCCGGCAGGATCTCAATAATTTCGGTGGATTCGGCCAGCAGGGATATGGTTATAATGTAAAACATTTACATACGGAGATCGGGAAGATCCTGGGTCTGGATCAGGATTACAATATGATCATCATCGGTGCCGGAAATCTCGGACAGGCTCTTGCAAATTATGTAAAATTTGAAAAAAACGGTTTTCTGGTCAAAGGGCTGTTCGATGTAAATCCAAAGCTGAAAGGCGTTGCAGTCAGAGGAATTGTGATCCGTATGACAGACGAGCTTCCTGCTTTTTTGCAGGAGCATGACATTCAGATCGCAGCCCTGACACTTCCGAAACAGTATGCAAAGGAAATGGCAGACTTTCTGGTGGATCACGGCATCCGTGCAATCTGGAATTTTGCCCATACGGATCTTCATCTGCCGGAAGATGTGATCATCGAAAACGTACATCTTTCGGAAAGCCTGATGCAGCTGTCTTACAATATCAGCCGCTACAGCAGAGAACATAAATAAAAAGAACGCAGAGAAAAAAAAAAGAAAACTGTATATTCCATTTGGACGGGCAGACAGGAGGTATATCGCATATGAGGATCTTGTTATCAAAAGAAGACATGAAAACATGTGACCAGAATACCATAGAAGGGTTCGGCGTTCCATCCTGTGTACTGATGGAGCGTGCGGCACTTGCGTGTGTCGATGAACTGTACCGAAGCGGTGCTGCACTTGACCGCGTTCTGGTCATCTGTGGTTCGGGCAATAACGGCGGAGACGGATTTGCCATCGCCAGACTTTTGTTTCTGGATCAGGTACCGGTTTCCATCTGGTTTGTCGGAAAAGAGCAGTCCTGCACGGATCAGACACGCCATCAGAAAGAAATCTGTGAGAAATATGGGATAACTTTTTGTAGTAACCCGGAAATAAATGAATATACTGTTATAGTAGATGCACTGTTTGGAATCGGTCTTTCGCGTGACATCGAAGGCAGCTACCGGGACGCAATCGGGCGGATCAATAAAAGTCCTGCTTTTGTACTGTCTGTCGATATTCCTTCCGGCATTGACGGAAACACGGGTGTGATACGGGGGATTGCCGTAAAGGCTGACCTGACAGTGACATTTGCTTTTGAGCAACCGGGGCATTATATCGGAAAAGGGCGTGCCTGTACCAAAGAGGTACGTGTACGTCAGATCGGTATTACAAAAGAAAGCCTTCCGAAATGCCGGAAATCTTACGTCTGCTATGACAGTATGGATTTAAAGCGGCTGCCAGAGCGACTTGCCACAGAAAACAAAGGTTCCTGCGGCAAAGTTCTTCTGATCGCCGGGAGCCGGGACATGTGCGGTGCTGCAATCTTAAGTGCACGTGCAGCGTATCGAAGCGGAGCCGGTTATGTTCGCATCTACACAGACGAACACAATCAGTCCGCCCTTTTTCAGTCTATCCCGGAAGCAGTGGTAAGCTGCATCCATTCCAACTGGAAGAGAGAACTTGAAAACCTGCTTGCGTGGGCTGATGTGGTTGCAGTAGGTCCCGGCATCGGCATGGAAGCACAAAAGCTTGACATCCTGAATTATGTACTGGAACATGCGGATATTCCGGTCATTCTTGATGCCGATGCTTTGAATCTTGTGGCACGCCATAACCTTTCCCTGGATGGATATTCCATGCCGGTAGCTGTGACACCACATCTTGGGGAGATGGCAAGACTGTGCAGATCAACCATTTCCGATATTTCAGAGGATCTGATCGCAAGTGCCGAAATCTTTGCGAAAGAACAACATGTGATCTGTGTCTTAAAGGATGCCGGAACCGTTGTCAGCAACGGCAGTGAATCCTACATCAACACTTCCGGGAACAGCGGCATGGCAACTGCCGGTTCCGGCGATGTGCTGACCGGCGTATTTGCCGGACTTACCGCACAGGGTATGACGTTATTTGAAGCTGCAAAACTTGCTGTTTTTCTGCATGGATGTGCCGGCGATGCGGCCGCACAAAAATACGGAAAGCGAAGTATGACAGCAAATGATCTGGTGGAGGGACTGATCCGGGTTCTGGCAGATGCAGACGATAAAAATAAATGTAAGTAACGAAAGCAACGGTTACAAAAAACAATACAGGAAGGACTTGAAACATGATGAGCAGTAAATACAGCCGTGTCTGTGCCGAGATCGACATGGATGCCATTGCAGAAAATTTTCGGATCATGCACGAAGCGATCCACCCGGAAACCAAAATGGTTGCTGTAATAAAAACAGATGGTTACGGTCACGGTGCAGTGCCGATCGCACAGATGATACAGCCGGAAGATTATATCTGGGGATTTGCCGTCGCAACGATGACAGAAGCGATGATCCTGCGGAAAAACCAGATCACAAAACCGGTGTTGATTCTGGGCTATACATTCGAAGAAGACTACGAAGATCTGATCCGTTACGAGATCCGACCGATTGTGTTCAAACTGGATATGGCAAAGGAACTGTCTGAAGCAGCCGTTCATTTAAAGAAAACACTTTCTATACATATTGGACTGGATACGGGAATGAGCCGCATCGGTTTTTCTGATACCGAAGAGAGCATAGAAACAATCCGTAAAATCGCATCCTTACCGGGAATTGAAATAGAAGGCATGTTTACGCACTTTGCGAAAGCAGATGAACTGGATAAAACGGCTACAAACAGACAATTTGAACGTTATATGCATTTTGCACACAGACTGGAAGAGGCAGGCATTACGATTCCATTAAAACACGTATCAAACAGTGCCGCTCTGATGGAGCTTGCAGATATGAACTTAAATCTGGTGCGTGCCGGCATCAGCATTTACGGCATCTATCCATCCGCTGAAGTTTCCAGAGATTCTATGAAACTGACGCCTGCAATGTCCATTCACAGCCGCATCGTGTATATCAAAGAGATTGAAACGGGCACCGAGATCAGTTACGGCGGAACCTTTACCGCTCCGCATCCGATGCGGATCGCTACGATCCCGGTCGGCTATGGGGATGGTTATCCGCGGATGCTTTCCAATAAGGGATATGTTCTGATACACGGGAAACGTGCAAAAATCCTCGGAAGGATCTGCATGGATCAGTTTATGGTCGATGTGACGGACATTCCGCAGGCAAAAGAACTGGATGAAGTAATTTTAGTCGGCAGACAGGGAGACGAAGAGATCACCGTAGACGAACTTGGTGATCTTTGCGGTCGCTTTTCTTATGAATTTATCTGTGATATCGGAAAACGTGTACCGCGTATCTACACCAGAAATCACGAAGTCTATCTGGTACGTGACTGTTCCGGTACCAACTGATCCTGCCTTAAGGCGAACTGCATACACCAGAAAAATGTGGAAATACTAAGCTTAAAACCAGAAGCGGAGTGTGAAGTGTGTGTTGATTCGACGAGGGGATATTTTTTATGCGGACTTAAGACCGGTCATCGGCTCGGAACAGGGCGGTGTACGTCCGGTTCTGATCATTCAGAATGATACGGGAAACCGGCACAGTCCAACGGTGATCTGTGCAGCGATCACCTCCAAAATGAACAAAGCAAAGCTGCCGACACATGTGGAGATTGAATCTTCAAGATATAACATGGTACGTGATTCTGTGATCCTTCTGGAACAGCTGCGTACCATCGACAAAAAACGACTGAAAGATAAAGTATGCCATCTGGATACGGAAATCCTGGACCGCGTAAATCAGGCTCTCGCAGTCAGTCTGGATCTACATAGCTGATTGATCCCGGGAACTTGACTATTTTTCAGTGTGGTGTTATCATAATGGATATGCCTGCCTCCTGTGCAGGGAAATCAGGCCGTTAAGCGGCAGAATGAAGAAACAGATACTTGGAAGAGAAAGGAAGATTTCGAAATGTCAGGACATTCAAAATTTGCAAACATAAAGCACAAAAAAGAGAAAAACGATGCTGCGAAGGGAAAGATCTTTACCATTATCGGTCGTGAGATCGCAGTTGCCGTAAAAGAAGGCGGACCAGATCCGGCAAACAACAGCAAACTTGCCGCTGTTGTCGCAAAAGCAAAAGCAAACAACATGCCGAACGATACGATTGACCGTGGTATCAAAAAAGCAGCCGGAGATGCAAACTCTGTCAATTACGAGTATGTTTCCTATGAAGGATATGGTCCTTGCGGAATCGCGATTATCGTGGACGCACTGACAGACAACAAAAACCGTACTGCAGCCAATGTAAGAAGTGCATTTACAAAAGGAAACGGAAGCATCGGAACACAGGGCTGTGTTTCTTACATGTTCGACCGCAAAGGTCAGATCGTGATCGATAAAGAAGAATGTGATATGGATGCAGACGACCTGATGATGCTGGCTCTGGATGCAGGTGCAGAGGATTTTTCCGAAGAAGAAGACAGCTTTGAGATCCTGACATCACCAGATGATCTGGAGGCCGTAAGAGAAACTCTCGAAGCCAAAAAGATCCCGATGGCTCAGGCAGAAGAGACCATGATCCCTCAGAATTATGTTGCTCTTGATGATGAGACTGCTCTGAAGAACCTTCAGCGTACCCTGGATCTGCTCGAAGAAGACGACGATGTTCAGGCGGTATATACCAATCTGGACGAATAAAACGACAAGGCGGATAAAAAGTCCGTTTGATGAGGATTGTGATATATGAGCAGTAATTATACCATAGCTTTTGCGGGGATGCCGGCATTGCTGGATGAACAAGAACATGTCATGGAAAATTTCACGTTCGAACGCTATCCGGATTCATTTAAACGCTACTGCAACAAACACAAAGCGACATTAAAAGCAGTCGAGGATGGCTATCTTCAGGTTATTGATAAAGAACAGTTTCTGACCAATATGGCAGAAGAGCTTGCAAATTCTGCTGAAAAGCGAATTGCCGAAGAGGAAAAGAAAAATGCAAAAGAGAAACTGGCTACAAACCTGAATATGTGCCTGGTAATCTATACGCTTCCGGCTGTTCTTGAGATGAACAAAGCACCTGCGAATCTTTTTTCCGAAAAGATTCTGGAAGCCTGGAAAGCACATTTTCCGAAAACCAATCTCAAAGCTTCTACTTTTAAGCAGATCAATTCTGGATTTAAACGGAAATTCTGTTACATCACTACAGCAGTGTGCAGAACATTTGGCAAACCGGATGATTGTTATGAGCTGAACCTTTTCCGAAATTACCGCGACCATTATTTGATGGAGCAGGAAAACGGAGAAGCGATCGTTTATGAATATTATGATCTGGCTCCTACCATTGTAAAACATATTGATCAGAGAAAAGATGCAAAAGAAATTTACCGGAACATATGGGATACTTATCTTTCCCCTTGCCTTGGTATGATTGAACGCGGAGAAAATGAGGCGTGCAAAGATCTTTATATTTCCATGGTCCGTGATATGCAGAAAAAATATTTCTTTGAAGAACAGTAATTCTACATCCTAAAAAAACAGGCGGAACTTTTTTAAGAGTTCCGCTTTTGCTGATTCAAAAGAAAAGGAGGTGACCTATGTACAACGTATTAACAGCCATAAAAAACAATATGCTTCTGCAGGAACTGAAAAGGCTTCACATCTGGGGTGCGTCTACCGGTTTTGAAATCTGTGAGGTCACTTCTGATTTTGCGACACTGACAGAGCACCTGCGTAAAAACAGGTATCAACTGGTTTTGCTGGAAGCAACACCGGATTACCCGGTTTTAAACCTTCTGCAGACCATCCGGCAGGAAAAGCTCTGTCAGGCAATCGCGATGGTCGGGCAGACGGCGAAATTTAAGATCGTGCGAAAAAGTTTTCTGCTCGGTGTCGATGACTATCTGATCACGCCGTTTGAGATCAGTCAGTTTATCTCGCTGTTTGGCAAGATCGAACATGCGGAGCATGGAAAGATTGAGGCAGAAAACAGCCAGAAAGAATCCCTGCTTGACTGCTTCCGGACGATTGATTTTTCCATAAAAAAAGAACTCGACAATCTTTTGTACCATGCTCTTTCCGAATATTCAGATCCCCTAGAATCTTTTTCTTACCTGAAACGGATTTTGGATGACGTCACTTTGGAACTTTTCAGGCGACATCCGTGGCTTACGGCAACGACGATCCATACGCAGATTCTATCGCAAAGAAAATCGACCGCTTTGGTGTGAAATTCGGTGAAGCATACTCCAAGTATCTTGGTGTACAGATGGATCTGCGTTATGTTTCTCAGTCTTCCAATGTGCCATTCGGAAGCGTGGTAGGGGCAACGCCAAACGGACGAAAAGCATGGACGGCATTATCGGACGGTGCTTCCGCTTCTCAGGGAGCCGATACCAACGGTCCGGCATCCGTTCTGCTTTCCAATTACCACACAAAAAACAGCGACCTGAAAAACCGTGCTTCCAGACTGTTAAATATCAAGATGAGTCCGGCAAGTGTACAGGGCGAAGCGGGAACACAGCGACTGGTCGCATTTATCCGGGCATGGAGAGATCTCAAACTGTGGCACCTGCAGTTTAATATCATCAATCAGCAGACGCTGCTCGATGCACAGAAAAATCCGGAACATTACCGCAGCCTTCTAGTCCGCGTAGCCGGTTACAGTGCATATTTTGTACAGCTCTCACCAAAACTTCAGGATGATATCATCCTCAGAACACAGAATGAATCCTTTGGGGCTTAAATTTATTTTGTTCATTTCAGAAAAAGGAGGCGAAGTATTTTGAATCACACAGGAATTGTTTTTAACATTCAGCATTTTTCTATTCACGATGGCCCTGGTATTCGAACCGTTGTATTCTTAAAAGGATGCCCTCTGCGATGCAGATGGTGTGCAAACCCAGAATCTCAGAATCCTCACCCGGAGATCGGGTGGACAAAGGGAAGCTGTATCGGATGTGAAAGCTGTGTTCAGAGTCTTCCAAAACTCGCCTGCCACCTGGATGCGACAGAGGGGATTATCTGGAATGACAAAATTGTGGTTGATGCAGATCTGGCAGCGAGTGTTCGCAGGATCTGCCCCTCCGAAGCACTGCATGTGATCGGCGAGAAGAAAAGCGTGGCCGAAATTTTAGAACAGGTTGAAAAAGACCAGACTTTTTATAAGACAAGCGGCGGCGGTCTGACCATTTCCGGCGGAGAACCTCTGATGCAGCCGGAATTTACGCTTTCCCTTTTAAAAGAAGCCCGCAAAAAGAACATTGACACCTGTATCGAAACGACAGGATTTGCAAAATACGAACATTTTGCCGACGTTGCCGGACAACTTGATCACCTGATCATGGATGTAAAATCACTTTCTTCCGAAAAACATAAGGCACATACCGGTGTCGGTAACGAGTTGATCCTTGAAAATCTGCGTCACATCCGTGCCGATTTTCCGGATCTTCCGATCCTGATCCGCACTCCGGTCATTCCGGGATTTAACGACTCAAAGGAAGATCTGCTGCCGATTGCAGATCTGGTTCGAAAACTTGGCTGTAAATATGAGCTGTTAAAATATCACCGACTCGGCGAACCGAAATATGCATCCCTGCACCGTTCTTATCCAATGGAAGAAGTGGAACTTTCCGAGGAACGTTTCGAAGAACTGAAACAGGCCTGTTCTTAAAAATCCGTATAAATTTTCTCTTTTCCGGTTATGCTGTCAGCAGAATGCCAAAGCTTGCATATCAGGTTCTGCATCATACAAAATGACAGACCTGGATCAGAAAGGGGATACACTATGGCGGAAAAAGAAAACAGCAACAGCGAAAACACAGAAACTAAAAAAAATGAGCAGATCAGAGAATACGGTCAGACCAAACTGGAACACAACATTCACCTGCTTTCTGTGATCGGAGAGATCGAAGGACACGAATGCCTTTCCTCCAATACAAAAACTACAAAGTACGAGCACGTCCTTCCTCAGCTTGCTGCCATTGAAGACAGCAGTGATATCCAGGGACTGCTCGTTCTTTTGAATACTGTAGGCGGCGATGTGGAAGCCGGTCTTGCCATCGCAGAAATGATCGCATCAATCGACAAGCCGACTGTTTCTCTGGTACTTGGCGGCAGCCATTCGATCGGTGTGCCGATCGCTGTCTCTACCGATTATTCCTTTATTGTCCCGACCGGAACGATGGTCATCCATCCGGTCCGTATGAATGGAACAATCATTGGAGCCCCACAGACCTATGATTATTTCAAACAGATGCAGAATCGCATTTTAGGCTTTATTTCCGGTCACTGCAAGGCAAAGAGAGAACGTCTCGAAGAACTGATGCTCGATACCGGCATGCTGACAAAAGATCTCGGAACCATTCTGGTCGGAGAACAGGCTGTAAAAGAAGGAATCATCAATCAGATCGGCGGAATCCATGAAGCGATCACAAAACTGCATGAGATGATCCAGCAGAGCCACCAGGAAGCATAAGAAGTTTCCAAAAGAGCAGTTGCTGAAATTCAGGTCAAAGTAGATGCACTTTAATTGCTCTCTTTGCTGTATTGTTCAAAGATCTCGCGGACGTGACCATAAACGCGTCCGCCTTTTGAACTCTGAAATGCCTTAACCAGCTGATTGTTCAGCTCTGTTTTATTCTGGCTTCCGGAGATTGCACGGTAGACTACCGAATAGCTGCTCGGTGCAAGTTTATCCGATTTAACTGCCATCCGCACCTTTTTCCGCCATGCTTCCGGAAGATCCGGAGATGCGGAAGCCTTTGTTTTCCTTCCGGATGTGGCCGGTCTGGTCGGTGCTGCGGATGTCGATGCGACCGATGAGGTCTGTGCTGAAGCGGCATCTGGCTTTTGCTTCCGGACGACCATCTGCGGTGGGATATTTGCCGGAAGCGAGAGTGGAGCCGGAGGCACAATGGATTTCTGGCGGATGATATCGATATTTTTATCACTCCAGAAGTCGATCACGCTGTCATATCCGGTATCGTTCGTGATAATATAAACATGTTCCGGTTTGTCCTTTCCGATCAGGAAACCAAGATAAGTCGAGAGCTGGAAATCCAGATAATTTTTTCCGGTCTTTAAAATCTTAATGTATTCAAAATGAGCAGGAGACTGAGAAAGCTCAATGTGACGCTCAAAAGAAATATTCTTCGTATGCTGACTGTAGAAGACGATCACCGTGTCCTCGGCGGTCAGTTCTTTTACACCCATAAAACCGGTGTCTGTAACATTTTCATAATCAATCAGATATAAATTCATATTATCGCTGCCTTTCCAAACAAAAATTTCGTTATCTTTATTGTAAAAAAGAATGCAGAAACTGTCAAGTGACAGGGTGTGGCTGTTGACGAATATCCGATTGTGTTATATGATAAAAAAATGCGAAAAAATAATTTCTGCAAGTAACCATCAATCAAATATACAGACTATGCACAGAAATAAGGATAAATGATTCAATGAGAAAATTAGCTTTAAGAGATGAAATTTTATTAAGTATAGAAAAACCTGCCCGTTATATTGGAAATGAAGTAAATGCCGTTATGAAGAGCAGGGATGTGGACATCCGCTTTGCCATGTGCTTCCCGGATGTCTATGAGATCGGTATGTCACATCTCGGTATTCAGATTCTGTATGATATGTTCAACAAACGGGAGGATACCTGGTGTGAGCGTGTCTATTCCCCATGGACCGATCTGGATGCCGTGATGCGCAAAGAACACATTCCGCTGTTTGCCCTGGAGTCCCAGGATCCGATCAAGGATTTTGACTTTCTTGGAATCACGATCCAGTATGAGATGTGTTATACCAACATTTTACAGATTTTGGATCTTTCCGGTATCCCGATGATGGCAGTTGACCGTACCTGGGACGATCCGATCGTGATCGGCGGAGGTCCATGTGCTTACAATCCAGAGCCTCTGGCAGATTTCTTTGATATTTTCTATATCGGAGAAGGCGAAGTCGTTTACGATGAACTGCTGGAACTTTTCAAAAAAGCAAAAAAGGAAGGCTGGAGCCGTGAAGAGTTTCTCCATCAGGCATCCCATATTGCCGGTATTTATGTTCCGTCTCTTTATAAAGTATCTTATCACGAGGACGGTACCATTGCAGCCTTTGAACCGGTTTATGATGATGTACCGAAAACCGTCGAAAAACAGATCGTTATGGATGTGACAAATGCTTCTTATCCGAAAACACCGGTTGTTCCGTTTATCAAATGTACACAGGACCGTGTCGTACTGGAGATTCAGCGTGGCTGCATCCGCGGCTGCCGTTTCTGCCAGGCAGGTATGATCTACCGTCCGACCAGAGAACGTGACCTTGAAATGCTCAAAGAATATGCCTATGCCATGTTAAAGAGTACCGGACATGAAGAAATTTCCTTAAGCTCTTTGAGTTCCAGTGACTATTCAGATCTTGCCGGGATTGTAAATTTCCTGATCGATGAGTTCGAGAAAACAGGTGTAAACATTTCCCTTCCGTCCTTGCGAATCGATGCGTTCTCACTGGACGTTATGAGCAAAGTTCAGGACATCAAAAAAAGCAGCCTGACGTTTGCACCGGAAGCCGGTTCTCAGAGACTGCGTAACGTCATCAACAAAGGACTGACAGAAGAAGTGATTCTGGATGGTGCAGGAAAGGCATTTGACGGCGGCTGGAATAAAGTAAAACTTTATTTTATGCTTGGACTGCCAACGGAAACCGAGGACGATATGAAAGATATCGCACATCTGGCAGATAAGATTGCAAGACGCTATTACGAAATCCCAAAAGACCAGAGAAACGGCAAGTGCCAGATCACGGTCAGCACTTCTTTCTTTGTTCCAAAACCATTTACCCCGTTCCAGTGGGTTCCGATGAACAACCGGGACGAATTTCTCGGAAAAGCCAAGATTGTAAATCAGGAAGTCAAAGACCAGCTAAATCGCAAGAGCATCAAGTACAACTGGCATGAAGCAGATGTCACCGTACTCGAAGGTATTCTGGCAAGAGGTGACCGCCGCCTGGCTCCTGCCATCCTGCGAGCATACGAAAAGGGAGCACTCTACGATGCCTGGGGTGAAAATTTCAAATACAGCCGCTGGAGTGAAGCATTTGATGAATTTCATCTTGATCCGGCTTTTTATACCGAGCGTAAGCGTTCCTACGAAGAAATCCTTCCATGGGATTTCATCAGGATCGGCGTTACCAAGAAATTTTTATGGAAAGAATGGGAACGTGCCCAGAAAGAAGAAGTAACGAAAAACTGTCGTGCCGGCTGTTCCGGATGCGGAGCAAGTGTATTTGGAGGAGGTGTATGTTATGAAGGTAAGAATTAAATTCCGCAAACAGGGTGTCATGAAATTCATCGGTCATCTGGATGTGATGCGTTATTTTCAGAAAGCAATCCGCAGGGCAGACATTGACATCGCCTACACAGAAGGATTCAGCCCGCATATGATCTTATCCTTTGCAGCACCGCTCGGTGTCGGACTGACCAGCAACGGCGAGTATGCCGACATCATGCTGAAGACACCGATCTCATCTGCCGAGGCAGTCAGACGCCTGAACGATGTGATGGTCGAAGGCATGGAGATCGTAAGTTTCCGTGAAATTCCGGATGAAAAGGCAAGCAATGCCATGTCTTTAGTTGCAGAGGCGGACTATACTGTAATATTTCGTGAAGGGATGGAGCCGCCTGCCGGATGGGAAGAAAAGCTTCTGGCATTTTATGAGAAACCTTCCATTCTTGTGACAAAAAAAACAAAGAAAAGCGAACGTGAAATGGATCTGAAGCCGCTGATTTATGCACTTTCTGTCTCTGACGGAAAAATTTTCATGACACTCTCCACCGGAAGTACCGACAACATCAAACCGGAGCTTGTCATGGAAGCATTCTGCCGGGAAATCGGTTATGATCTGCCTGCTTTTGCACTTCTTATCAACCGGGAAGAGGTCTACGCAAAAGGGCATATTTCACTGGAAGATCTGGGAAAAGACATTGGCTGATACACTGATCATCACAAAGAGAGATGCGCAGACCATTTGGATGGCGGCGTTATCCGGCACGCATGCCACAGATCTGCGTATTGCTTCTGCATCCGATGAAAGCACATCGCTTGTCGGAAACATTTATATCGGAAAAGTACGCAAAGTCCAGAAAAACATTGATGCAGCATTTATTGAAATTGCAGACCGACAGCAGTGCTATTTTAATATCACCGCAAACCCGGATGCCATCTATACAAAAAAAGGCAATTCAAAAAAAATCGCAGAAGGAGATGAACTGCTCGTTCAAGTAATCCGTGATGGCTTAAAGACGAAACTTCCCGCCCTCTCCGGAAACCTCGAACTTCCGGGACAGTATCTTGTGCTGACCGGTAATGACAGTCGCATCGGTATCTCCGGCAAACTTTCACAGAGCACAAAAGAACGCCTGAAAGAATGGATGGAACCATTTGCACGCGAAAAATATGGCTTTATCGTGCGTACAAACGCCGGCGAAGCTTCCAGAGAAGAGATTGAAGCGGAAGCGAAAAAACTGGAAGAACAGTATCTGCATCTTTTAAAAACGGCACCTTACCGGACCTGTTTTTCTGCTTTAAAAACGTCAGAACCGGTCTGGATCGAGATGCTCCGCAATACTTACACTGCAGATCTGACCTCAATCATCACAGACGATCCTCAGATTTATAACTCTCTGGAACATTATCTGAAAGAAAACGATCTGCAGAATCTTTCCAAACTCCGTCTGTATCAGGATGATCTGCTTCCGCTCTACAAGCTCTGCCGCCTGGAACGAGAGATCGATCTGGCGACCTCCAGACAGGTCTGGCTGAAAAGCGGTGGTTATCTGGTGATCGATCCGACGGAAGCACTGACCGTCATTGATGTCAATACCGGTAAATATTCCGGTAAAAAACTGCGGCGTGAAACATTAAAAACAATCAATCTGGAAGCGGCGAAAGAAGCAGCAAGACAGATCCGCCTTCGGAACCTTTCCGGTATCATTCTGATCGATTTCATCAATATGGAAAACAAAGAAGATCAGAAGGAACTGCTTGCATTTCTGGAAAGCCGGCTGTTTGCCGATCCTGTCAAAACAAGACTGATCGATATGACAAAGCTGGAGCTTGTGGAGATCACCCGGAAAAAAGTCTATAAAACTTTAAAAGAGCAGATTGCAGCACTGGAAAGCGAAAAGGAGTCTCTTTCACAGAAAGATTAAAAATAATGAAATATTTTGCAAAAAACAGTTGACGTAAATTCTAAGGCATGCTATCATATAGCAGATGCCGCATAAAGAGGTTTAAATGTCATGCCGCAAGGCAGACTACCATATTTAGCGAGTAATGATAATAGGAGGTGCCATATGTACGCAATTATTGCAACAGGTGGTAAACAGTACAAAGTAGCTGAGGGCGATATCATTAACGTAGAAAAGCTTGGTGCAGAAGCTGGTGAAACAGTAACTTTCGAAAATGTTCTTGCAGTTAGCAATGACGGACTGAAAGTTGGTGCAGATGTAGCTGGTGCAACAGTAACTGCTAGCGTTGTTAAGAATGCAAAAGCAAGAAAAGTTATTGTTTACAAGTACAAGAGAAAGACCGGATATCATAAAAAGAACGGTCACAGACAGCAGTACACTCAGGTTAAGATTGAAAAAATTAACGGTTAATCCATATGATTACAGTTACAATCCATAGATCAAATGACAGTTATGCTGGTTTTAAAGTAGTCGGACATGCCGGTTATGCTGAGGAAGGTTATGATATTATCTGTGCGGCGGTATCCGTACTTGTTGTAAATGCTGTAAATTCGATTGAGACTTTTACAGACGATAAGTTTGCTGCCCGTGAAGATCACGGTATCGTAGAACTGATTCTGGAAGGCAGTGTATCCGATAAAACCACACTTCTGCTTGATTCTATGATTCTTGGTTTGAGAGATATTCAGACACAATACGGTAATGAATTTATACGATTGAAAATCGAGGAGGTGTAGACCATGTTGAAGATGAACCTTCAGGTATTCGCTCATAAAAAAGGTGTTGGTTCTACAAAGAACGGACGTGACTCCGAGTCTAAAAGACTGGGTGCAAAAAGAGCTGACGGACAGTTTGTAAAGGCTGGTAACATTCTTTACAGACAGCGTGGAACAAAGATTCACCCGGGCGTTAATGTTGGACGCGGCGGCGACGATACCCTGTTTGCTTTAGTAGACGGTGTTGTACGTTTTGAGAGAAAAGGCCGTGACAAAAAGCAGGTTTCAATTGTTCCTGTAGAGGCAAAATAATAAGTGGAACATGTGGCTTCAAATCGTGTACGGTTTGAAGCCATTTTTGATATAAAGGAGTATATATGTTTGCAGACAGAGCAAAAATATTTATCCGTTCCGGTAAAGGCGGAGACGGACACGTAAGTTTCCGAAGAGAACTTTTCGTGCCGAACGGCGGTCCGGACGGTGGTGACGGCGGCAAAGGCGGAGATATCATTTTCGAAGTCGATGAAGGACTTAATACCCTGAACGACTACCGGCACAAGGCAAAATACTGTGCTCAGCCGGGAGAAGAAGGCGGTAAAAAACGTTGTCACGGAAAAAATGGTACGGATCTCATTCTGAAAGTTCCGGAAGGAACCCTGATCAAAGATGCAGAATCCGGAAAAGTGATCGCTGACATGTCCGGTGACAACAAACGTCAGATTGTATTAAAAGGTGGACGTGGCGGAAAAGGAAACATGAACTATGCAACGGCTACCATGCAGGTTCCGAAATATGCCCAGCCCGGACAGAGTGCCAAAGAACTCTGGGTACAGCTCGAATTAAAAGTGATCGCAGATGTCGGTCTGGTCGGTTTCCCGAATGTCGGAAAATCAACCTTCCTGTCCCGTGTGACAAATGCAAGACCTAAGATCGCAAATTACCATTTCACAACCTTGAATCCGAATCTTGGCGTTGTAGATCTGGATGGCGGAAAAGGCTTTGTGATCGCGGATATCCCGGGACTGATCGAAGGAGCTTCGGAAGGTGTCGGACTTGGACATGAATTTTTACGCCACATCGAACGTACAAAGGTCATCATCCATGTCGTGGATGCAGCTTCTACAGAAGGCCGTGATCCGGTGGATGATATTTACAAGATCAATGAAGAACTCAAAGCCTATAATCCGAGAATGGCAACTCTGCCGCAGGTGATCGCTGCCAATAAAACCGATGTGATCTATTCTGAGGACGAGGATCCGGTTGAACGCATCCGTGCAGAATTTGAGCCTCAGGGCATGAAAGTATTTTCCATTTCCGCAGTAAGCGGCAAAGGATTAAAGGAACTTTTATACTATGTGCGTGAACTGCTGGATGCACTGCCAAAAGAAGCGGTCGTATTTGAGCAGGAATACGATCCGAACGAGTATAATCCAAATGACAATCTTCCTTATACCGTTGAGAAGTCAGAAGAAGAGGAAAACACTTACGTGGTAGAAGGTCCAAAGATTGAACGTATGCTTGGTTATACGAATCTGGATTCCGAAAAAGGCTTCCAGTTCTTCCAGAACTTCCTCAAAACAACCGGCATTCTCGACGAACTGGAAGCTGCCGGAATTCAGGAGGGCGATACCGTCCGTATGTACGGCCTGAAATTTGATTACTATAAATAAAGATTTGATATGATAAGCGAGGAATATAATTATGACAAGTAAGCAGCGTGCTTATTTAAAAAGTCTGGCTATGACCATGGATCCGATCTTCCAGATCGGCAAGGGAAGCCTGACACCAGAAAACACCAGTGCGATTGCTGAAGCACTGGCAGTACGTGAACTGATCAAGATCAATGTACTGCAAAACTGCATGGACGATCCGAAGGAACTTGCGAGAACCCTGGCAGAACGCACCCATTCACAGGTTGTACAGGTTATCGGTAAAAAAATCGTTCTTTATAAAGAAGGAAAAGACGACAAGAAAAAAATCGAACTTCCACGTTGAGGGGAGGCATTTTCTTGAAGAAAGAAAAAGCAAGAAAAATTGGGATCATGGGAGGAACCTTTGATCCCATCCACATCGGGCATCTGATCCTCGGCGAAAATGCCTGGCATCAGTTTGGACTGGAGAAAGTACTTTTTATGCCTTCTGCCAATCCGCCTCACAAGCCAAACCGTATCGGCCGTGCGGATATTCAGGAACGTGTTGATATGGTTCGCGGTGCCATTGCAGACAATCCGCATTTTGAACTTTCTCTGGAAGAAGCCTTCCGGGAAGATTACTGTTATACAAGCGAAACTTTGCAGGAAATGACTGTAAAGCATCCGGATACGGAATACTATTTTATTATGGGAGCCGATTCTCTGTTTGCATTTGAAACCTGGCATGAGCCGCAGAAAATCTGTCAGAACTGTGTGATCGTTGCGGCGGTACGAGATCATGTATCGGCAGAACATTTTAAAGAACAGATAGAATATCTCACTCAAAAATATCAGGTGGATATCCGGATCCTTGCCACACCAAATATCGACGTTTCTTCGCACGAGATCCGGGAATGGATCCGAAAAGCGAATACTTCCCTGAAATATTATGTACCGGATAAAGTCATTTCGTATATTAAAGAAAAAAATCTGTATAGTGAGTGTAAAGAATGACAAATAGATATGATCTGATAAAAATACAGGAAAAACTGCAGAAGAAATTAACACCGGATCGCTATCAGCATACGCTTGGAGTCATGTATACCTGTGCAGCCCTGGCTATGTGCCACGGCTGTAATCTGGAGCGTGCGATGGTTGCCGGACTTTTGCACGACTGTGCAAAATGTATACCAAACGATAAAAAGATAAGCATCTGCGAAAAAAATAACATTGCTATCACAGAAGCAGAACGGAAAAATCCTTCGCTGCTTCATGCAAAAGCCGGTGTATTTCTTGCAAAATCCAAATATGACATTGAAGATGAGGATATTCTGGATGCGATTCGATATCATACAACCGGAAATGTCGATATGACACTTCTCCAGAAAATTACTTATCTTGCCGATTATATAGAACCATGGCGAAACAAGGCAACCAATCTGCCTGCGATACGTGAAGCTGCATTTCAGGATCTTGACAAGGCATTGTATATGGTACTTCATGATACACTTCAGTATCTTGAAACAATCCATGCCGAAGTCGATTCGACAACACAGCAGGCATATGAATTTTACAGACAACTGCAGGAAGAAAAACAGGATTGAGTGAGTTAAAGCTCAGAAAGGAGTACCCACATATGGAATCAAGAGAACTTGCAAAACAGATTTGTGAAGCTCTGGCTGATAAAAAAGGAGAAGATATTAAGATCCTTAATATCTCAGAAGTTACTGTACTTGCTGATTACTTCATCATCGCAAGCGGCTCAAACAGAAATCAGGTCCAGGCTATGGCAGATAATGTAGAAGAAACACTTGGAAAGCTTGGTCATGAGCCAAAACAGATCGAGGGCTATCAGAGCGGCAACTGGATCCTGATGGATTATCAGGATGTCATTGTCCATATCTTTGATAATGAAAACCGTCTGTTCTACGATTTGGAACGTATCTGGCGTGACGGCAAAAGCCTGACGGTGGAAGAACTGTAAAAATTATATGTACAGAAGTAACTAGCATTTTTCTATAATTTGTAAAAACAATTATTCTGTAGCAAACCAACCAACAAAACGAAGCGTATTACTGGCAAAACCGGTGATACGCTTTTTTAATGGAGGCAAAATGAAAAAAAGCTAAAATCTACCTAAAAAACAAAAAAGAATTAAATGAATACCTAAAAAATCTCGTAAAAATAAAGAAAAACCCTACTTTAGAAGATGTGAAATTTTCATTCAAGTGGGGAACAATCCCTTGTGACCAATAACTACCATTTGGAAATATCAGGGAAAAAGAAGATGTGGAGGAAATATAATTATAAATAACGAAATACCTAAAACAATTCCGGTCGCAGACTATGCCGGATATATTATGAAAAATTTTAAGCCAGATGTCATAAAATTCAAAAAGCCTGAATCGGAATGGACAGAAGAAGAACATACAGAATATACAAAGTGGGTTCTTAAACTGTCTATGGCACATAGATTCAAGCAACAAATACAGGAGAATAAGCCCTTAACAAATAGGGACAAAAGGATTATAGAGCGTTTTAGAAGTGGCGCAGATTTCTTTGGCGAAAAAATATGTGGCAAAGAAACATCAAGACTATTCGAACAACCATATACTTTTGATCTATTTAATGAGTGGCAGGAAAAGCACTTTAAAGAACACCCGGAAGACAAAGATAAAACAATCGAAGAGTTATTTGACATACGGCTTTCTGAACAGAAGCTATATCATTACAAAGAAGTAAACGGCAAATATTATGGTGCAGAAATTCCAAAAGAAATACATTACACAGAATATTTCCGATATCTATATTTCAATGTAAAGTATGAATTTAGTGAGAAAACGTATTACAGATCTATCCCATATACAGACAAGGATAAGCAAGAAAGTATATGGGATAGGGAACGTCGCTTCGTTGCACAAGAGATTAGTGAATGGAGAGTGGACGAACTAGAAGATTGGCAGCGAGATCTTATCGAAAAAATAAGAGTCGGTGTTGAGCTAAAAGACGATGATATTGTTAAAGCAATGGGTTATTAAAATCTAAATGATGGTTCTTATAAAACATCTTTAGGCGAATTATGACTTCTCGTTCTTTACGAAGTTTAGCAAGAGATTCTTCATCAGATGAAACATGAGCCTCTTTAATCGAGGAATCCAACGATTTATGATAACAACAACAAGCAGAATATACAACCAGGTGATTATTTAATAGCCATTGTTCATCTATTAAATTTGAGTCTAAATAGTCAACACATTTTGATGTGGCTTTTTTGCATTCTGGTTGTTCGTAACAGCTTTGATTTAGCTCAAAAAGATAATTTGTCAAAGCATTACGTATGATAGAGTGAAAATCTTTGTTATCCATATTCTCAAAGCTCCTTTCTAAATACTCACCTATGGCGGTAGGCTGTATATATAGTATAGGGGCTGAATGAGAATAAGACAACAATAATAGTGCTTTCACACTTCACAGTAACAAAATCTAAATAAAATTCCGATTTTATTTAGACTACTAATCGTCTGAAACAAGCAAATATTGCTTAAAACAGAGGATAACGATTTTTACGAAAAACAGAAAAATCATGTTTGCGAAAGGATAATAAAGGTATAGAGTAGTAAGAGATTAAAACAATATGCTTTTTATTCTCAATATTATAAATAACTGTAAACAAAACAGGGCGAGAATACCAAAGAAAGTATTTTCGCCCTGTTTTGTTTACAGTTATTTATTTCGAGTCGAATGCACGTAAAGCCTCGCATGCGATTCTCTCAGAGCATTTATATTAATCTAAGATTACGTTTAAGAAAAGAAACGAAATACTCCAATTACTTTTCCAAGAATATGAACGTCTTTCTCCTCGACAACAATCGGATCCATGGTATCGTTTTCCGGCTGAAGACGAATATGACCATTCTCATGATAAAATGTTTTTACCGTCGCAGAATCATCAATCAAAGCTGCAACCATCTCGCCGTTTTCTGCGGTATCCTGCTGTTTGACAAGAATATGATCCCCTGAGAGCACACCGGCATTGATCATACTTTCTCCTTTTACCTCCAGTAAAAATGTCTGTGCATTCGGGAGGTATTCGGAAGGGATCGGGAAATAAGATTCAATATTCTCCACTGCCAGAAGCGGAGAACCGGCTGCGATCTTACCGACAATCGGGACATTCACCATTTCTTTTCTTAATAGCTGGAAACTGTCATCCAGAATCTCAATCGCTCTCGGCTTGGTCGGATCACGTCTGATATATCCCTTTCTTTCCAGAGACTCCAGGTGGGAATGTACAGACGAAGTAGATTTTAAATGAACTGCCTCGCAGATCTCACGCACTGCAGGCGGAAATCCTCGCTTTAAAATTTCTGATTTTATGTATTCTAATATTTCTTTCTGTTTTGCTGTAATAGTACCATCTGCCATATCTATCCTCCAATCTGTCTGAATATGCGACAGGACTTCAATTCCACTGTTTTTGTAAACGGTTAAGTACCTTCGCCAAATCATCACTGTTTTCTTTTCTTTTATCATAACACAGGACTTTAAAAAAAGCAAACAAATATTCTCGAAAATATGTTCGTTTTTATATTGACAAACGTACGTTCCCGTAATATAATGATGTTAATCAAGAACAAACGTTCCTTGTTTTCAAAAACGATTGCTCTATGTTCAGACAGAAGATCACACGACAGACAAACCACGAAAAGGAGAGAGACTATGACAGAAAAAAGTATGATTATGAATCGAAAAAGGAACCGGAAACAGTGTATGGTAAAAAGATATTCCTGCCTGTTTACAGCAATCTTAATAACCTTTCTGATCCTTGCTGTATCTTTAAGTATCTGTTTTACGGTAAATGCAGATCAGGAAAAGCCTAAAAGACATGCTTACAAGTATTACACAGACATCGTGATTCAGAAGGGGGAAAGCCTGTGGGATATCGCCAATGAGCATATGACAGAGGAATATGATTCTCCGAAAACCTATATCAAAGAAGTAAAAAGCATCAATTCCCTTACCGATGTCGATAAGATCTATGCCGGGCAGCGTATTGTCATTCCATATTATTCTACTGAATTAAAATAGCAGCTTTTTACTCATGCAAAACCATATTTTTTGTGTTATACTGTAACGAGAATTTTTGATCTTAATAATATGAACAAAATAAGATGAAAGGAAAATTTAACTATGAGACAGGAAAAATTCAAGATGGAACGTCCAAATCTGGTACAGATTGGAGATCATGTTGAAATAACTGAAATTCAAACGAATATGAATTTTAGTTACATTATAGAACCGGCTGTAGCGATGTCTGGATGTTTTAAAAATGCAAACCGCATCAAAGCACGTGAAGGTGTGATCGTCAACATTGAGCATACACCAAGAGGATTTATGGTAACCGCAGAATTTGAAGAATAAATAAAAGTGGAAGGCAATTCCTGAACAGTATAAATAGTATTACAAGA
>ENA-UONZ01001051-UONZ01001051.1-human-gut-metagenome-genome-assembly--contig:-C93old-NODE-1051-length-35353-cov-20.427701_pt1 | contig 35353 bp, 27 predicted proteins | sample MGYA00242468_ERZ724015 | MGnify/ENA metagenome assembly ERZ724015
TTTTCGGCTGTGAACTCCCGACATCTGGCGGTTAGTTACGCCCGACGCGAATAGCTCTCACGCAGCCCTGATGTAAACGGCTGGCCGTGCACCGTCTTGATCTGTTTGTTCCCATGATCCACCGCAATCAGCATCTGATCAACTCCTTTATGTTATTGCACTTCTCCTATACGCATACAATGCGCTTTTTTCAACATTAACGCCACACAATTTATCTATTGTGTGGCGTTAAACTATTTATTAACTATAAGAATGTTGATCGAATAGCAACTTGATTTCTCTTGATAGACATTCTTCGGGAAAAATGACTTTTTGATATCTCTTCTCCTGTTCAGACATGATTGCTTCTGCAAAAGTCTCTTTAGAAGAATATTTTTTGCCTTCCTTTCTAATCAAATGAGACAGTCTGGGAGAAAAGGACATTTTGTAACGTTCCTTCAAAACAAAGGCTCTTGTGATGTTTAACAATAAGTATGGATTTTTTTCAAGCACTACATCTATAACCCCAGAACGCATACCTTCAAGATATTTTTCGTTATGCCATTCTTCACTTGTCCAATCATATACAATGCTATCCAAGTTAAGAAATACAGTATCAGGCAGCAATCTTATGTAATCATTGGGGGAACACGAAATAATGTTTTCACGAAAGGCCCATGTTTTCTCGATGCGCCAAACATCAACCAAAAGGTCCTGACAGAGGATTTTATGCCCGCCAAATCTATTTGTCCGGAGAGAATAGTTTTCAATAACACTTGTCCATTGAGTTTCGTTTTTTACATCAACGATTATATCAATATCTCTCAAGTTCTGAATTTTGTTGTGGTCAAGGAATTCTCGTAGGACTCCCCCTATAAGAATTATATTTCCAGCAAGCTCAATTTTTTTAAAGATCTCCGCTGCGGGCGGGTGGTCCATTAAATAACTTCGAATTGAATTTTTCATATAAAATAAATTGTTATTGTTTATATAAACAAAAGATATTTAATAGTTTTAGATAGTTAAGGAAGTTTTACTCCCATAAGATCCTGAAACAAATTGACTGCGTAGGAGTCTGTCATTCCCGCAATATAGTCTGTAACGAGATGCAGTCGTTCGTACGGTGTTAACTCATCTAACTTACTTTCTGTATCACTTGAAATACTATTCGAGGAAGCCCTCGTTTTTTCATGAGACTGCAAAGCAATATATCTAAAGTTCGGGGAAATAAGACTATATAATTTGCCTGCATATGTCTTTGGGCTAACTAACTCTTTACCTGTGCTTTTAATAAGGACCGGCACAAAAGTATCCAGTAGAGTTTTTAATACTTTGTCTCCTATAAGTTCGAGAGACAGCACTTCACGGCAAGAAAAACAATTTCTTTGCGTAATTCCTTTTAGCTCTTTTATCAGAGCACTTTCACAATCTAAAAGTTCTATGGGCTTTGGGGATTCCTTGGGTTCTTTTCCCGTTCCTGTTGCTCTACACATAATGGTGTCATACTTTTCTCCAAACTCTTCAACCACACGAGTGAACAGAAAGGACTGAATTGCATTGCGAAAAATTCTCACTTTTGCTGTTTTCTTTTCTGTGGAATCCATATCTTCGGGAGGTTTCTTGGAGTCGATCTTCTCAAATAGACTTACCATACGGTGGTCGTTTTCAAGCTTTTTTCGCAATTCATTATATTCCAGTTCCCAGTCTATATATCCCTTTTTTACTCCGTCTTCGATGTCATCACATAAGTAGATAATGTCATCTGCTGCTTCTAATAAATACGTAGCAGGATGGCGGACATTGGGGGGTAATCCCAACTCATTCCTAACTTTATTAGCCAGCTCTTCTTCTGATTTAAAATATCCAAATTTCTTCTGCTTACCAGGACTCTGATGTGAAGGCCAAGGATATTTCATAATTGTACCTAGTGTAGCAAATGTAAAATTTGCGCCGTAGGTGTCATAAAGCATTTGCAGTCTTGAAACGATCCTCAAATTTTGAACATTCCCGTCAAAATACAGAAAATCATTTTTTTCTTGCTTGTTTAAAATAATATGATCAGTTTCTAAAAATGTATTAGAGCGAAACCACGATGAGAACCAGTTTTGAATTACCGTCTCGCCATAGTGTCCAAACGGCGGATTTCCAAGGTCATGAATTAGTCCAGCGACTCGTAGAAGAGAGGATAATTCATCTGTTTTCTCCGGCTTAAAGCTTTCTCTTCTCTCTAACATACGGCCAACTGACTTTCCCAAGGAACTAGCTAATGCAGAAACCTCAATAGAGTGTGTTAGCCGCGTTCTGGCAACATCATTTTCTTGGAGAGGGAAAACTTGTGCTTTATCCTGAAGTCGCCTTACTGATGAAGAGCCAACAATTCGATCATAATCAGCATCAAATGCATTTCGAACAATGATAGGATCCTGAGGCGAAGATTCTTCTTTGAGAGATGCTGGTTTACCATACGACCGTTCTCGTTCTTTTGAAAGCAGTTTCTCCCAGTCTAGTTCTGGCATGTAAATCACCCTTTCACCAATGTCGTTGCTCTTCAGTGCACTTATTGATATAATTGGAGTATATATTATTATATCAAGGAGGGAAAAAATTACAAGCTTTTGTTTGCATATTTGATAACAACCAATATCTTCCCATTTCTAGAGCAATCATTTGTTGTCAATTTTAATTTTCTGAAAGCAGCGGTCTACATTGATGGTCAAACTTAAACTAACCTTTTCCTCGCACTAGCTGTGACAACTTCAGATAGCCCTCGTGGGTTCTGATATCGGTTTATGTAGATATCCCAGTTCACCAGTATGCTTATATTACTGCCTTAAATTTACACTATGCTAGGTTAACCAGGTTACAGGATCTATAATAGAAGAAAGCCAACAGAAACTACTGCTTCGGAGAACACATATATGTTGAAGAGTATGGATATTGAACTGTTCAAACAGGCACTGAAGTGTGTCATGGAGGCCCGAAAACCAGAAGCCCTAAATGAGGTCAGCCTGCGAGCGGTCATGGATGAAAAGTATCCGGGAGCATCAGAGCCTCTGCTGTACAAAAGGAAGAAAGATTGGTGCCGCTTTATTAAAGCGGAGATCGGCAATTGTTCGGTTCGCTCTGTAGAAAACACATTTGACCTCGGAATGATCAACCAGTTCCGTCGTCATCTGTATTTGGAGCATCTGATCCACGGCCAGTGGACCGTGCGGAGCCTGCAGGTTATGGACCGCCTTGGGCAGTATCTATGCGCCGATGACCGCTTCCCCCTGAAGGAAGAGACACTTATCTTCCTTTTTGACCTGGGCGTCGATTTGTGGCTGATTGAGCCAAACGACAAACTGGATTTGTATTTCCTCCGCAGTCTTTCTCCCCTGGTTGATGGGGCGAAGCGCATTCAGTCGGCTCTCCAGTGCACACTGTCCATTGAAGTAGGGAGAATGGAGATCACTGACGAATTCCTGAAAGCTTCGCATGATTGGATGGAACAGCGGGTGATTCGGTTGGGCGGGCTCGCTGTCCTGCGGCATCTCTTTAAAACTTCACTCAGCAAGGTCTATGACCCTGTGACAGGTCGATATGAGATCTACCGATACAAGCCAGACATGATTCAGAAATACCAGGGGCAGGGTTTCCCGTATCGCTATCTCATTCAACTTGCTGTCAAGCATCTATGCCCGGGCTCAGTCATAAAGCCGCAGTTTCAGGAGGAGGAGTACCAGAACCTTCTGCGTTTTTCCGCAGACTTTTTAGAGGTCCTGGATGTTTGCAATCCATCTTTTCTCTCAGATTTCTATCAACCCACAGAGAACTTTCCAAATTACATCACTGATAACGCCATCTATGAGGCTTGTCGTATCCCGGCGCAATATTCCCCCGACTTTTGTGAACTGCTTCTGGAGCGGCTTTATCTGCCCCTGTTGCGATCCAAGCGAGTACGCCGTCCGGCGCTTGCGAAGTCGCTGCTTGCAATTCTGAAATGCTGTGCAAAAATGGCCCCCTGTACATTCTTGACGGCCGAGGAACTTCGTGCACAGACATCCCTTGGCGCCGACCAGATTTCGGAGGCACTTCGTCTGCTCTCCATTCCATCCAATGAGGTCAATCAGGACTTCTGCTCTCTGCTGACTCCCACGAATCAGGCACAATATCCATTTATTCGCTGTCCAGGCGGCAGATTCTTTTTCCTATGCAGAGAGCTTTCCTGCTATGCCTTCTGCGAACGGGCAGTCTCTGTCCTTGGCGGGAAGATTTCCGCGCTGAATCGAGAGCTGGGGGTGAAGTTGGAAGAACTTGTACGCAGTTTGTTGAGAGAAAAAGGCTTCTCTCCAATGGACGGGACCTTCAAGGCCGGAAAGTGTGTCATCGGGCAGTGTGATGTGTTTCTGGAACGAAAAAATGAGATTCTGCTCATTGAAGTCAAGAAGCGCTCTCTGCCGGACTCTTTTTCACAGGCAGATATTTTCAGTACGTACCGCTCTTTGTCTGAAGGAATGGTATATGGGCAGATCCAACTTTTGAAAATCCGGGAGCGCCTCGAACAGGACGGAAAACTTGATGTATATAAAAATGCTGCCGACCAGCTTCCCCATATGACCTTGCATCGGCTTGGCCGCCAAATACTTACGGTGAGTCTCTGCCTGCCGGAGTATGCATTTCTCTCCAACGCTACAGTAGCCCGTGGTCTCATGCGTTCGTTGCTTCACGGGCGTTTGGAGAGCCGGGTCCCCGGCAGGGATGGCGATTTAGAGAAAATCAATCAGCTTGCGGATTCTTTCCGGTCTTTGATGCAGGATCACTCTGACGAGCCATTCCACCAGTATATTCACTACTGCTGTTTCCGAAGCCTTCAGCAATTCTGGTTAGCACTGCATACAAGCGAGTCGCTTGATGAGTTCTTTCATCTGCTCACGAAAGACTGCTCCATTGCTACATCAGCAATGGATTACTATGCGCTATTCAAGTTGGGGCGATGAACCGTGATTCAACGGAGAGGGCAAAAAATAATCCCCGGACCGAAGTCCGGGGATTATTGCATTTCAAACAGCGATGCGGTTGGATAACCAGCTCGATTCCCTTCCAGAAAAAGCGCATTGCTTTCCAGCGCATCGCCAGGGCGCGCAGGTCGTTCTCTGGCTGCCTGTCCACCTCTGCACAATCAATATCATGGTTATGGATCGCAGTGTTTCAGGAGCAGCCATGAGAGCGTGTCCCTCAAGTGTGGACACTGTAATGGCTATCTCGTAATTTTCCCGACCTGCTCAGGATAATTCCGCCGCAGATCCCCGGTCCTCTGGTCGTGTATTCTCTGAAAAAGAAGCTGTAGGGTTCAAAGTCGTCATATAAGACGATCTTTTCGGTCCTGGGCCACTGAAATCCCTGTGCCAGCAGTTTTCCGAGTTTATGCCGGAGGACGGGGTGTCGAAGTACTTCCTGCAGCCGTTCCCCGCTGTGAAACTCCACCCGCCGGTTTTTTACCTCCGGGATGGAGAGTTGCTTCCAGGCGGTACAGTTTTCTTCTCCCTCCGCCCGGATAAAGCCTTGGAATGGTGCATACGGAAGGCGGAGACGCTCTTTCCAGCCGGCCACACGTCCGCCTCCTTGGTCTTGCAGCCATGTGATATCCATCTCCAAAATCTGCTGGCCGCCGGATTCCTCTAGGAGCCGCAGGATTGCGAAAGAGTCCAGGGAGTACACTGTCAGCCATCGCTCAGCCTCCAGGTGTGCCAAGGTCTCTCGCAGGATCGAGAACGTGTGCGGTGATTTCCTGGTTCGGGAAATGGTTCGCAGATCCAGCAGTTCTTGACTGCAGAATACTTTTACCAGAATGCGATCATTCATAAGTTCATTTTCCTCCTTATGTGGTGGCAGCCGCCGGATCCAAATCTCTTTTCCGGATGCCAAAGGTCCGTCTCTCATAGGTGTCCTCGTCGGATGTGACAGCGGCGCCGCCCAGAGAGTCCAGATATTGCTTTCCGCTCTTGGATTTGGAGATATACATATAGAGCGCCGCGGTGACATACTCCTTATCCGTGCAAGTGTCCACATAACTCCGTGCCAATACGGGGAGGACTCCCATATCGGCAGCTTTTTTACGGACGAGCTTCACCATGAGTTTCCGAAAAGCCTGTGCTTCCTCTTGATTCACTCCACTGATATACGCGTTCTCCAGAAACAGAACCAGGCACTCCTGATCGGCCTGCTTCGACTCTTGTTCATTTTCATGCGCCAGATCTACGAAAGAAAAGTTCGAATATTGTGGGTCATGGAAGGAGCCCTTTGTCAAGCGGATGCAGGCTCTGGCCACGACAGCCCCATCTTGATAGCCCAAGATCATCTTTTTGTTGGAATCAAACCCAGCTAAAACACATTCTCGGTAAGAACCATACAGATAGGAGATGCAAGTGCTATACGGCAGTTCACCAATCTGAAGCGTATTGTAAAAGTCATCAACCTCCTCTATGCTCCTTCCATTCCGCTCCATAGACAGATTCTGTTTCCAAAGTTCCTCCTGCCCTTTTCCAATGGGGTATTGGAGTTCATGCTGCAAATCCTCCTTGAAGTATTTGAGTGTGTAAAACTGCCCTACCAGCTCCGCCTGAACGATGCGCCGCAGCGCTTCCCTGTCCTTTCCGGCAGTGAAATAGTCATACAGAGGCCGAACCATCGCACTTCCGCCGCGCAGCAGAAAATCTACGATATGCTCCTGATTCTCCGTCACAAATCCATCGGAATAGTTCATCTGTTCTTTCAGATACAGCCAGTCCTGGTCTGCCGCGAGAATTTCAGATCGCAACTGCGGCCAATTTGAATATTCTGCGAGCCTCCCCGCGTTGTGGACTGCAAATACAGCATCAGATTCTGTTTGGAAATCTGGCACAAACCTCTGCACCTCGTCGTAATGCTCCAGGAGCTGAACAGCTGTCCTCCGTTTGAGTCCCCGGATATGTGCAAATTCATCCCGATACCACCGGTCGAAGGTCTCCTGAAGCAGGCAGCGGGTCAGCTGCTCCATTCGTTCCTCATTCTCACTCAGAGCGGTGTCCAAGAGCGCATGTTTCAAGAGCTGCCGGATTGTCAGGAGTCTTTGGTCCACTGCCAGGGGCGTCAATTTGACATACAACTGCACGTATTGCTGCGGTGCGTGCCACAGTTGCAGCATTTCCGCAAACGTATATTGCTGTCCCTCTTCCAACAGGTCAAAGTGTGTGCTTGTTTGGAAAATTGCTCTGCAGTTCTCCAGATCCTGACTGGTCAGAGAATTGAGATTGCAGTGCTCACGAAACCCCTCAACAAACAGGAGTGCGTGCCTTCCCAGGGAGGAAAACAGCTCATGATTTTGGTTCACCAGGTCCAGGAAGTGTCTTTTGTGGTTTTGGTAGGCATAGACCAGCACGTCTGTATGGCACGATGTAAGCGCCGAGTTTTCAAAGTCGAACTGAAGCTTACCGCCATAGAGTGCGTTGAGGTAACTCACTCTACCGCCCAGGATCTTCTCACGGCGTTCTTTTCTGATCCTCTCCGGCTGTGCCGCAAACCAGTCCAAGTCATACGGGGCGGCATTGTTCTCCAGCCAGTACCCCATAAAGCTGCCAATATCCTCGCTATCATACTCCAGGATATACAACAGTCTCCGGAACTTCTCCACATCTTTTCTGCGCAGCCAGTGCATCCTCTGAAGCTGGTCGGCACGCAGGTCCACCTCTGCATGGCCCTCGTAGAGCAGGCCAAGGATTTCTTGAAGGGGCTCGTTTGCTGCCAGCTGATCCAGAGATTTCCGTTCATGGTCGTGCCATTTGAACAGGTATTCGCCCACAAACGGCAGGCGCAGCATCGTGAACTGGCTCTCTGTCAGTTCAGCCAGATTCTGCAGCTCCGCCGGCAGGTAACAGAGGTTTCGCACCCACGCCTCCTTGTCCTCTTCAAACGCCGCTGCTGGCAGAAAGTATTTCAGATAGAGAAAGCGCAGCGGCACCCCAATGTTTTCCTTGATCGCTTCCAATACATCTTCCTGGGGATAATCCGTCAGGTGCTCCTGTGTTTTCCCGGCAGCTTTGATCATCTGATCTATGTATGCCGGTGCCACCTCCTCCGCGCAGAGTTTCTGATAGAGCGCGGCAAATGCGGTATTCTCTATCAGCTCCTGCTGTGTCTGGAGGAACTGATCTCCGACCAGCTCTTCCTTCAATCCATGTGTCTCAATCCGTTCACATGCCTGATTCAGCTGGCTTTCCGAAAACGTTCCCGTAAACTGCAGATGGAGATTGTCATTGTCCATTCTGCACAGCAGTTTGAGCCGCGACAACAAGTTGGTCATGCAGCTGCACCTCCTATCATTCTTTCAATCAAACTCAAAATCTCATTTTTGGGCCTGGTCTCGTACTCCAGCAGCCCGGCGCAAATCTTGAAGAAGGACTGGAGCTCCAACGGCGAGCAGCTCCGCAGGGATCCGGTTTTCCATTGCATCAGCAGGTCATACACCAGCATCCATGCCTCTGTCCTCTCCTCGGAGCGGTAGCAGGATGAGGTATATTTCAAGAGAGATTCCAGGGTCCCGTCGTAAGACTTTCGGAGCCCCTCCACCTGCTTTTGGTGATTCTCTTCCTGTCTGATCCGTTCTGCTCTCGCACTTTCTGCTGCAGCCTCCTGCCGCTCCCGGTCCAGTTCGTCCGCTGCGTAGAGCTGCTCTTTCAAGTTCTTGAGTTCATATCGATCTATTGGCGGTTCCTTTTCGGAAAGAAGCTGCCGCAGCACGGAAGCCAGTTCCTTTTTATCATACAGGGCCTGTATTTCCGGACTCCTGATAGCAGCCCACGCCAGCTCCGTATATTTGTCCGGCGCAGTCAGGAAGCACGAGGTCTCAATCCAGTCAAAGAGCTGCCGCTTTTCTTCCGGAGTCAGGAAATCACGGCCGATCCGCAGGCGCATTTTATATTGATAGCAATTTGATTTTTCAAAGAAGTCTCTGTGAAACTTCAACTGCTCCCCAAAACACTCATCCAGCTCCGGGAACGAATAGTGCTTCAGCAGTCTGCGGACAAATCGAAAGCAGGTACGGGTCTGTACGGTCATTCCATAGTATCTGAGATGATTTAACAGGTATTTCCGTTCCTCCCGCTCTCTGCCTTGCTCAAAGCAGGTCCAGAGATTCAGGATTTTCTGCTCCACGAGCAGCCGGAATGCTGCGGAATCTCCGGGAAACCGTTTCACAAAGGCATCGCAGTAGCTTCTCCCTGTCAGTTTCCGATACCGCCGCATCCACCGTTTAACCGGCCGCCAGCGTTTGCCCGGAGTTTCCTCCCGTATCCGCAGCATCTGCTTTGTGAACAGGATTGTGTAATGTTCGTCTGGAAGTTCCCTTGCAAGGAGATCATACCGGGCGTCAAACACATCAAATTGCAGCGGCAGATCATTCCAATGTTTCCAGAGCCAGAGGAGGGTTTTCGGCGCTGTCGGCCTGATCCTTTCACGGAGTACCTGTTTGATTCCCGCATACCCCTGGTATTGGATGCCGAAGCGGTCATACCGCTGCATCAGCCAAGTGAGATACTTATAATACGGCTCCGGAAGGTCCTGTTCCCTATTCAGCAGCATTTCACAGCACGATACCGCGATCTTTTCCGCTTTGATTCCCCCAAGAGGCAGCCTGTCCGGCAGCAATGTATTATCGAGGAGGAGTGCGTTGGCCATAACGATCTCTTCCGCGCTGTAACCAGCTTCCGTTAAAATGGCAAACTCCCTGCTTCCCGGTTTCATCTGGGTATAAGGAAGTTTGATCAGCGTCCGTAGAACCTGATCCGCTTTCTTTCTCTGGTCTTTGATCTCCTTTGCGTAAAGGAAGATGAACCACTCCAAGACGCCGGCGTTTCCGATTAAGGAAATCGTCCGGCCTGGGCCAAAAAGGCGGATCAGCTGATCGCGCATCAGCCGGTACCCCTCTGCTGTGTCATCCAGAAGCGAGAGGACAAACAGTGCTTCCTCTGTCCTGTTGTATTCTGCCCGCATCAGCGCATCCACCATATTCTGGCGGGTTGCCTCTGATGTCTCCAGGAGGCAGAGTGCTCCTTGAAGATATGGGTCTCCCACAGCCTTCTGCCTGACTTTCTGGATAAAAGCTATCCGCTGCTTGCCGATAAACATCTCGGAAGATTGGAGTGGCACAGTATAGCCCAAAGCGAGTGCCAGTGCCCGTAGATTTCTCAGGTTAGAGCCAATCTTCTCACCAAACCGCTCCAGAACCTCTCCCGGATAGCGGAGTTGATACTGATCGAAATAGTCGCTCGTGTTGATCTCCTGCCAAATAAGCAGGCGGCGATAGTTCTGAAACCATGCGGTCATGTGCGTATCTTTGCAGCAGCCTACAACCAGGCCAACAAAAGCATCGTAGAGCTCTAAATTGATTTTTTCTTCATAGCACGCATAGTTTGGTATGATCCTGTTGTTCACGTCGTTTCCCTCCTTGTTTGATCGCCTGTGCCATATTTCTGCCGCGCTTGCTGCTTATGATCTGTTCCAATGGCCGTCCGTGGAGTAGTCCCACTCGATGGTCCCATCCTCATACTCCCAAACGTTGTGGGCCGTCAGGGTCCAGCCATCTTTGCGGCGCCGGAAGATCGCTGTTGACTCTCTCCAATTGACCCGCAAGCAGCGATACGTCTCTCCATTATGGTTGAGGTAAATCTGCCCTGCACGCGGGGTGATTCGTTTCAGTTTCATATTGTTCTCCTTCAAATCCACAAATTATTTTTTTGATCTCTGAACACCCAGATTGCCGGCCATATTCTCCAGCAGTCATGGAGCTCGCTCCCTCAAACGGTGAGGAGAGGGCCGCACAGCGGCCCTCTCCCTTTTTATTCTGACTGCCCTGGTCGTCAAGATACCTTGGCCAAACGGAAAAAATCGTCAGCCGCCAGAATCTGAACTCCCATCTCACGTGCCTTGGATAACTTTCTGCCGGGCTTCTCACCACAGACAAGGAAGTCGGTCTTCCGCGTCACGGAGCTGCCGACCACCGCTCCCAGGGACACAATCAGACTATTCATTTCATCCCGCGTATAGGGCTCCACTTTTCCTGTCACAACGATGGTCTTGCCAGCAAACGGTCCCTTCGGAGATGCTTCCTCTGTACAGGGCTGATTCTGCTTCTGGAGCTCTACCATTGTCTGCAAATCATCCCACAGGCAGAAATTCTCCTCACAAGCAAACCAAGCATGGATGTTGCTGTGCAGCATATCCCCAAAGTTCGGGATCTGGCGGAAATCATATCCACCTGATACCGCATCCCGCATCTCATCCAGACTTCCGTGGAATACCTGGCAGAGGGCGGTACTGGCTGTACTGCCCACCATGGGGATGTCCATGGCAACAACAAATTGTTGAAACGTGGTGATCCGGCTCTTTTGGATGGTCTCCCACAGATGCCGCCAGATCTTGTCTCCAAAGCCCTCCATCTGCACGATCTCCGCTCTGTGCTGATCCAGGCGATAGATGTCCGGGAAACTGTGGAGCCAGCCCCGGCTGATCAGTTTTTCCAGCCGGGCCTCAGACAGGCCCTCGATGTCCATCGCTTTCTTGCTGACGAAATGGGCAAATTGCTTCAGGCGCCGTGTCGCACAGCTTTCGTTGTCGCAAAACAGAGTCCGCACCATGTGTTCCACGCCATCTTCGTCCTTGGAGCTGGACTCGTGGACACGGGTTTTTGCTCCACAGCACGGACACTGCCGCGGAACCACCGCATCCAGAGAAAACACACCAACATCCAGATTGGCTTCAACATGAGGGATGATCATATTGCGCTTACTGACCAAAATCCGATTCCCCGGCATCAGCTGTAAGTTCTCTATGAAAGAGAGATTGTGCAGGCTGGCCCGGCATACCTGGCAGCCTTCAATCGTCACAGGCCGAAAGACGGCTACTGGGGCGATTTCACCAGTGCGACCGGGTGTCCACTCAATAGACTGCAGCACGGTCTCATACATCTCATCTTTGAATTTGAAAGCGAGGCTGTCTTTATAGTGGTGGCGAGTCCGGCCGCAGCTCTTGGCAAAGGGCACATCGTTGTATGTGACGACAATCCCGTCGATTGGGATATCGTAGTCCCGGGCATATGTTCTGAGCCGGTCAATTCCATCTTCGATCTCTTCTAAACGCAAGGTCCTGTTGCTGACCATGAATTTGCACGGGCAAAACCCCAGTGATCCGAGTTCGTATAAACGGTCTGACTTTCTGGGAAGATCTGCATACCCCTCCAGAACCTGAAAAGGCATGAACATAAGTCTCCGCTTAAAGCATTCCTTGGAGTCCAGCAGCTGTATAGACCCCGCTGCCAGATTGCGGCCGTTTTTATAGGTCTCTCCGTTTCCATCCGTGGCCGAGGTTTTCAGTTCTTCAAAGTCTCTGGGCCGGATGAATGCCTCACCGGCGACGACCAGGCGTTCCTGATAGCTGATCTGTGCTGGAATCCCGCGGATCGATCTTGCATTATGGGTCACGACCTGGCCCACATCCCCGTCTCTGCGGGTGGCCGCTTCCACCAGCTCCCCGTTCTCATAGGTGAGCTTGATGGTCAGTCCATCCAGCTTGAGCATGAACATGACCTGGTGATCCCCGATGAATTGCTGTAGTTCCGCACTGCTCTTCACTTTTTCCATGGAGAGCAGAGGGATTTCATGCGATGTCTTTTCCAGCTTCTCTGCCACCGGAAACCCCACATTGACTGTTGGGGAGCCGGCCAACCGGATGCCGGTGTTCTGTTCAAGTGCAGCCAGCTCATCAAACAGCCGGTCGTAGACGGCATCGCTGACACTGGGCGCGCCCGCGCTGTAATACTCATAGCAGTATCGGCTGAGACGGTCGGTCAATTCCCGCTGTTTCATCATCAAACTCTGGTCCATTCAATATTCCTCCCTGTATCCTTTCTGCGCAATTTTCCTATTAGTTGTCAAGGGGAGTCATCTTCTTCCGAAATAGTGTCAGCCCGTCTGCCCGAAGGGTCTCGCGTTCAGTGGTGACTTTAATGAAGCCTCTCTTCCTGGCGATCACCTGGACCTCATCATTCATCTCCAGGCAATAGACGGTCTCTCCGTTCATGTTTCGCAGCTCCTGTATGGTCAGGGGAAGCTCAAGATGCGTTTGCTCTTCTGGGGGAACGAGGCCAGCTACCAGCATATTGATCGCTGTTTGATACCCCGCCTCAAAAGCTTGTTCCATTTCGGCACTGTTGCGCTCACTGATGGCGTCTAGGTACGCGTTGAAGGAATCAGTCAGGTCCTTCGGGAATCCGAAAATCATCTGTCGGAGAGAGTTCTCTATATCAGAGACCCGATGGTTGAGTTCGATGAGTTCTTTGGTCTGCTTCTTGTGATTGAGCGGTTCATAGTCCCCCCTATAGAGGTCGCGCAGGAATTGGGGATTGAGCTCCACTTCTTGTGCCAAGGGCTGCCGGGAATCCGTAATGCTCTTCGAAAGCTTTTCAATCGCCCGAACCAGGTTCGGCAGCTGTGTAGAAAAAAAGGCACGTCCATACCCGCTTTCATAGAAATGATTCATAGTTCCTCCTCATTCAAGGTGGGCGCCCACCTGTGTGGTTACGTTCCTCTCCGTATCAGCAAAGAGGATGCGGATTCCCCGCATCCTCTTTACAGACATATTGAAGCCATAGACACATGGTCCTGCTCCACTTCTATTCTTCATCTATCACCGCACGGCCCGCGGCGTTGGTGAACATCTCATTCTGATCCGCAGCCGGCGGCCTTCATTGCTTCTTCGCCCTCTTTGGATCGTCTTGGAACTCCATCGCATCGACATCTGCCTTTGGAAATGCCAGGGCAAGCAGTTCTTCACGGGTAAACCCGATTGCGGCGAGCCGCTCCAGCACAGGACGGTCAGGTTCCTCCTCTTCCTCGATCAAATCATCGATCAGGAGTGTCAAAAGCACGAAAAGACGTTCCGCGGAAATCATCGGGGGATGCCCTTCCTGGTCCGGGCAGGGCCCCGGCAGATTCTTCTGCGCATAGGTCCCAAAATTGAGCTCATGGATGATTTTCAGGATCAGCTGGTCATCGTCTCAGGGAGCGGACATCACGGCCCGTTGCGGCCCCTGTCCCACATAGACGGCCGCCTGTTGGTCATGCAGCTGAAATAAGATGTCTGGCCTCATCGCACAGACGACGGCCAAATTTCCGATCTGTTTCATATCGTTCCTCCAATCTGTGGATCCGTATCCCTGTCAAGCCGCTGTCTGAAGTTCCCAGAGGGGATTCTGCTCCTCCAGCTGCTCCAGAGAAAGCATGGCGTTGCGCAGATTCCACGGGGCCTCTGTGAGTCCATACATTCTTCGGCTCCCCTTGCAGTTTCGCATCTCGTACTGCAGCTGGCAGAAAATATGCTGCCGCAGCATCCCTGCCGCCGGATCGTAATTGGCAACCGCACAGATCAGCCGCAGGGCAAGCCATTGGTAGACATCATCGTAGTCCATGTGGGCTGACTGCATGAGCGCATAGTTCGCGTGGATCACAGCATCAATGCACCAGAGATACTCTTCAACAACAGCATTTCGCTGCTCGGTAGACTTATAAATCTGCATATTCTTTCTCCTTTTCAGATGATTCGGCCGCATATCAGAAGCGCGGCTCGGTATGCTGCATCATGCAGCCTCCATCAGGTCCTTTTGCAGCACTTCCAACAGAGGCACACCGGCCAGCTTTCCTGTCCGAACCGTGATCCGATTCTCCTCCAGATCCTGGAACTCCTCCAGACGCAGCTGCTTGCTGGTCTCGGACAGTTCCAAATCCTCTGGTGTCAATCTCTTGGCCACGGATTTCTGCCACGTCCGCAAGAACTGCCTCGCCTGGTTGATGTCATCATACTGTTCATCCCCCAGGGAACGCAGCTGCCGAATCGTGCCATTTGGCTCGATTTCCAGCGTGTAATAAGGCTTGTCCAGATCCGCAGTTCTCCGCAGAAAGAGAATATAGCTCTCTCGCCGCTCCATCCTATCCCAGTAACGGTCCGCACTGCCAACACAGTGAGAGAGGATTTGCCCCTCTATCAGGATCTCTTCGATCCGCTCTGGGACTCGAATGGTGTAGCGCTGATCCGAGAATGTATACTTCTCTTTGATTTGCTGGAAAATTTCCTCGATATGCGGATACTGATCAAGGATTTGTCCTGCGCGGATGAAGAGGCTCTTGTCGTTGTTGAAGAATTTCACCAATTCATCATGGCGCTTCTTCACATTCCGAACACGGTACACAGCTGGGCTCTCCAGGTTCAATTTTAGCCGGGCAGCCATGGAGAGATAGTCCTTCCATGTGGTCAGAATCTCCTTGCAATCCTTCCGCAGCTCTCGCATTTGCCGGTGCAGATAGTTGTATACTTGAACCGGGCTCATCCTGTCTTGGATGAAGCCGATGTCCTCCGGAGAGACTTGTTCCTCGCAAAACCAAGCGATGACAGGATCCGCGATTTCTCTCTTGCTGCTCTTTTCATATCGAAGCCATTTTAAAAAGGTCCCGCCGCCTCGGCTGTTGCGCAGCCGCGTCATCTCCTGCCTGTCGATGCCCAAAGTCCTTGCAAGGCCAGTGCCTGGCAGCAGAGTGATCTCTTCCCAAAAGGACGGCTTGTCGATACAGTCCTGAACCAGACCTCCTAAGCCAGCTTTTGCGAGCTGCTCCAGGATGGGTATCTGGGCCAAACGCCTGAGATACAGGATCGGGTCGATCTGATCAAGGCATCGAATCGCCTCTGGCAAGCCGGTATGACACAATTCCCGTTTAGCAAGAGAGGGCAGTGTTTTTCCATAGACCCTTCCGGCATCATATTCCGCGCGATACCCGTACCAGTAGAAGTAAGGGACCCATTCTTCCGGAATCCATCGCATCTCCGTATGTTTGTAGTCTGCCCAAAGGTAGATGCGCGGCTCCCGGGTTTTGGGGTTATAGATCGCACGCGCTGCTTCATGGAGCCAGACTTTTGCCTCTCTGTAATGTCCCTTGATGTAAGTTCTTGTCCCGAAGAATCTTCTGAAAACGAGTCCGCCTGGATACCGCTGGAGCAAGTACATTGCAGACTTTGGGGTTACAACGGTTCCGGCTTTCCCCTCTGCTTTGAAGATGATCGGATGGCGGCAGCGGGGACAGACCCCTTTTGCGTTATGCCTTGGATTCCGGATGGCGACCTCCTGCTCACAGTAGGTACAGTATCCCATCTTCGCCCCCTTCCGGCTGTAGCGGTAGAAGATGTAATTCTCAGGGATCCCAACCTTTTGACACCAGCGATCCCAATCTTGGGGTGTGGCGGGAATATGGGCCAGGTCCGCGTCCCATGGGTCCGTCTCCCGTTTGTGCCTTCGCTTGAGCTGGTCTCTGCGTATCTGCAATTGGAAATCCAGAAAGCCTTCATATCCGCCGCGGTCACCGCCAAAGTATTGCTTGACCTTTTGGTAGTCACTCTTTCCGATCCACCGCTCCTGCGACCTATAGTAATAGCACGGCCACGGCAGAAGGTCCAATTTTGCCGTCAGCCAGCGATTTCCGACACGGTCAAATGTCAAAAACTCTTCTGCCTTGCAGTCGGCAAATACCTCAAAGGCTGCATCTTTACAGCCCATACGCATATGCTCGGGCAGGAAAATTGCCAGCTTCATATAGGCACCCTGAATCTTGCACCGCAGATAACAGCTTCTCTGATACCCTTTCTCGCCGAAGTGGCACATTCCACGGTACTCCAATGAATCCCGCATCGCCAATTCCATCATTCGTTTCGTTGCTCGAATCGGAGGCAGTTTGAGCAGTTCCTTTTTCTTCATCACAGTCCACTCCTTTTTTTCCACCCCATACCATACCAGGTCTTCGGTTGGATCGTTTCCCCATCCACGCGAGTCAAAGCAATCTCCTCCACCAGGTGGCTGCCGGGATTCTCTTTTATGAGACCCAGGATGTCCCCCTGGCTGCCGTTTGCCATCGGGTCACTGCCCCGAATGACTGCATACCCGTCATGGGCTATCCCACGGTCTTTTTTCACCACGTTGCTCCATGGGAGGAACGGGTGATCGTGCATGAATGCGATTCCGTGCATGATCAGGTGGTAAAGATCGAGCTTTCGCAAAATTGTCAGCTCTGTACAGGAGATTTTGGAGTCAATACCATCTTCATCCAAATCTCCGCCGGCCTCCACCAAATAGTATTCCGAGTTCTGCACATCGGGATAGTAAATGAGGCAGTCCAGCGGATTTTCTGCACAGTGGAATCCATTCTGCCTGCAATTTGCTTTCTCTGTCACATTGAGGCCCATCGTGAACTGATAGTCCAAACAGCGCAAACCCTTGTTAAAGCCCTTATAAGCAAGCATCAGCTGTCCCTCCCTTAACTGGCCATCTCAGCATCCTGCAGGAAAGCTCCCAGGGAGATCTGGTCGTTTTCCTCACTTTTCTTCTGCTGATGCGGGGCAGCTGCAGGCTTTCCCACTTTTTTCTGTTTTTCTTTTTCCTGGCTGCCGCTCTTCGTGGCCCTGCGGCCTGTATAAGGCCTGGGTTCAAATGTCTCGTCAGGCTCCTGATCTTCTTTGACATCAGGGGTTCGGTAGTATTCTTCCGCCCAGCCGTACACCACGTCATCCGGAACATCGCCTCCGTATATTCCATTGACACCGAAGCGACGTTCCATCCCATTGGCCTCCATCTCTTTTTCGAGGTACTCCCGTGCCCGTCTGTTGATGAACCAAATGCAATGCATGAAGCTTTTGCGTGGGTGCATGGTCAGTCTGGCAAATTCCATGTCATCCAGGCACACTGTCTGAAGATACTCCGCTACGTATTCCTTCATATTGCGGCGAGTCAGCCGCTCCGTTTCCTCCGTAATTCGCTTTGCGGAGGCCTGAATGAGCTCATCCTCACTCAATCCAGCGATCCTCCGGAGCTCGGCTTCCTCAGCGGCCTTTTTGGCTGCCTGCTTGGCCTCCCACGCTTTCTTACGCTCGGCTTCCTCCTTTTCATGCGCTTCTCTGGCTGTATCATCGCTGTCGGGCGATTCCATGCTCTGCGCATTTGTCTCTTCTTCAGGTCCATCCTGTGCTGCTGCCATGGTATTTCCATTATGAGTCGGCGAATCAGCACGCTGAATCGGCTCAGACGCAGAGATGGCCTCTCTCGCTGTCATATTCTGCTGCACTGTCTGCTCCGATAAGGTCTCATCCAATGTCTCTTCTCTGGCTGACTGTTCCAGATCAATTTCCGAAAATGCTCCCATGGAAGTTCCCCTTTCATATAGGATTCGGGCCACCACAACGGATGTCGCCCGTACATTTCAGCAGGACATTCTGGCTGATAGCGATCACCCGGCCCTGCCTGTAGGCCAATTCCGGCCAACTGCCTTCATCTCACAACGCAAAAGGCACGAAGCAGCAGAAAATCCTGCCGCTCCGTGCCTTTCAAGGTTTGTTCAGATGATGTAAAGCATGGTGCTGTATTCATCAAAGCAATAGCATATCACATGGGGATATTGCTCCGACAGCCCCTTGACTTTCATCTGGATCTCTTTTGCATGACTCTGGGGATCTGGAGCGTCCCAGCCGCGCCAGACCATTACTGTAAAACACCGATACTGCGGGCAATATTTGACTTCCGCATCCAGCTCCATACACTGGCTCATCAGAGCCATCAGCTCACGCTGGGCTGCACTGGTCTCTGCCCTCGGCTGTCTGCCTCTATTTTTCATTTATCTTTCACTCTGTTCTTGACCAGAGCCGGTGAAAACCGCACTGGGGAGAATACACCTGCTCGGTCACAGTAAAAATATTGTCGCTGCTCCTCATTGTACAGCTCGATCACATCAGAGGGGGCAACGCTGCGTCCCTCATACCCATTGGGAAAAGGATCACTGTACACCTCTGCAATTTGCTGTAGTGTCTTTTCTGACTCTTGAGACGTTGGCACTGTCAGGGCATCATCGCAGACCATTCGGTAGGCCGTTGCGGGGGGCTGTTGATACTTCGCCTCCAGGAGTGCTTTTATTCCCCGAAAAGCGAATGGGATTATCTGACCTGCGGACAAATCCAGCTGATAAATCCGGAAACGCTGCGTCTTTCGCTGCGGGATCAGCAGAGCTTCCAGTGCATCTTCACCCTGCTGCTGGTAGGCGGCAAACTCCTGTTCGCCCAAGCCGAGGGTTCCCTGTAAGGAAGCAGTGTGTTTGGCTTCAGCTTCCCAAACTCGGACACATTCTCGCAAATGAGTAATTTCACAGCGGCCTGTCAGGAATGCCTGCTTGAAATTCATTGCCTGATCCCCCTTTCCTTTTTGTGCTCTACGCCGCAGTGCAATCTGCCAGTCATCGATCCCCTTATAGTTCGGGTTCCAAGTGAGTGACTGGCATCGCATCCCGCACTGTCTCGCAAGGAGATAGATTTTCTGTGCTCCTTTGGCGACATTCGCATTACTGAACTTGTCCGTATCCAGAGCCTCAACAATCAGCTCCGTCCCTCTTTCATGGAGATATTGAAACGCATCTTTTAAGCCTCCAAGATTGTTTGCTCCCTGTATGGAGAGCACGGTTCTGTTCGTCAGGCAATGCGTAATCCCGGCCTTCAGTGCTCCTTCTGTCACATATACCGTATGGGCGCGACTGTCCCCGACAAGATTTACAGGGCTTCCTGAGCTCGCTCCCAGATATTTGCCAGATGTTGAGAACCAGATGTACTTCGTCCCCTCATCCTCAAGATCGTCCGGATTGTCTCTAATAGGGTTGTCGAGCCGGATCTGTGCGCCGCAGAATAGCCCATCTACGGAATGGACTGGGATCAGGATCCCCGCTGTCCAAGAAGTGAAGTTTGCTGTCCACTTCCCGTACTTGTCCATATAGAATCCCGGGACGCCGGCGACTGTACAGCCCATTGCCAGCAGCTTGCTCGGGAGGGCGTGCCGCAGTTTATAAGATGGTGTGCTTTTCAGACCCAGAATGCGGATCTCGTCGTCGCTGAGTCCTCTGACCTTGTTCAGGTGTTCGCGGTGTGCTGCTGTCAGAGACAGCAGGTTCATCATCTCTCCCATGGTATGATCGATCTCCTCTGGAGACGCTCGCGTGGACAATTCTACAACATGGCTGCTTTTTTTTGCCTCAACTGCTGGAATTGTGGGTGTCGTCCCCAGAAGGTCCTCCCCACCGCACAGGATAGCTGCCAGTTCCAGCTTTGCCTCGGAAACGGTGACTCCTCTGAGCTCTGCATATAATTCGAACATGTACCCGCTCTTTCCACAGCGGTTACATCTCCATACATTTCTTGTCAGGTTCAGATTGAGCTTGCCCTTTTTCTTCTGGCAAAACGGGCAATCCACATAAACACTGTCTGCTACGGCTCTCCGAACTGTCAGGCGAAGGATATTGGCAATATCCAAAATATTAAATGGGTAGTCGTCCAGACAATCCACCCCCTACAAGGTCTTTTTCCGTCAGCGAAGCCGGCGTCATGCAATTTTCTGTTGGTTCAGGCTTTCATACACCAGGCGTGCCGCCTCTTTGAGCTGTTCGCTGCTGTTTGGGCAGGTCGTAAAGAACCATCGGAGTGTCGTTGGACGTCTGTCTGCGATCTCCGCCAGCGTCTTGCCATGGAAGCTCCCAACATCGGCGACCATTTGGAGGGCCTGCTCCAGCGTTAGGCCTCCCTCCTTTAAGGATTGCGTATGTTCCTGGGAGGCCTGGGGATTCCCTGTTTCCACTGCTTTTGGATCTGCAGGCCCGCCGTCTTTTGCTTCTGTCTGATTTCTCCGGAGCGTCTCTTTATCTCCGCTATTCTGCTCGGAGGGCGTCTCCGTAAAAGCGGGCTCTTTTTGTCCCACCTCCTGTGAGGGAGCAGATGACGCCTCTCCGCTCAGCCCAGATTGCCAAGCGTCGGTCCGCTTATCGCCCTCCTCTGGGGATGGGATCGCCTGGGCAGTCTTGCATTCCTCGCTTTTGTGCAGCACCTGTTTGTTCGATATATCTCTGCCTTTGGATTCCACTGTATCTGTCTTTGCCTGTTCCGCATCATCTGCACTGCCACTGGAAGAGGTCTCCGGTTCTCTGGTAAGGGCAGGACGGGAATACGCCTCCTGGCCAAAGGCACCGGCCACATCACACAGCTGAATACCAAACCCTGCATCCGTCAAGGCATTGTCAACGGCCTCATATTGCGCAGCCTGCAAGAACAAGCCTCCAGGTGCATTTTCCTTGTTCCGGCTCCCAATATGATTTGACACCGGGGTGCGGTAAGAATGGTCCAGGTAGATTTCTGCCTGAATCGTTGCTGACTGTGCAGTGATTTCCTGGGCCGTCACACGAATGCGGCCATGGGGATAGACACAGCGGAACCAGAGTTTTTTGAATTTCAGGACCATCTGTGTGCGTTCAGGCTCTTTCAGCTTCTGATCCTCTAGTATTTCCAGCAGCGGAGGCACCGGGTCAAAACGCGAGGCGTGGTTCAGTGCAGCAACACTCGGGTTCCTGTGAATCAGCAGGGTTCTTTCGTCTGACATGATAAAAACTCCTCTCTAAATAAAAATACGAGATCCCGCCAAAATTTTGCACGGTACCTCGATTCAAACAGCTTTTTCCCATTCTCCAGGCGCATCGGCATGGCGTTTCTTGGATAGGGCCCTGTAATATTGTTTCACACGATCTCCCAGAAGTGTGTTCCTTCGGTCGATCTTTTGACGCAAGATTGCAGCGTACAGCATATCTCTCTGTCCGATTAGGTAGACCTTCTTCTTAGCTCGCGTGATGGCAGTATAGATCAAATTTCGATTGAGCAAAATCGAATTTGCACGCAATACCGGGATGATCGCTCCATCGCATTCTGATCCCATTGCCTTATGGACTGTGATGGCATAGGCAAGGGTCAAGTTCCCCAGTTGGTCCAGGGAATAGCTTGCATAGCGCCCATCAAAATCAACTGTCACAGATGTTTCATCAATGGCACGGATCGTACCGATGTCCCCATTGAAAACACCGATACCGGCAGCTGCCCCGTCTGCATCGAATAATTCGATGTCGTGCAGATTCTTGGTCTGCATTACTCTGTCACCGACACGGAACGCCTCCTTGTTGTTCCCCTTCACTTCCTTTTTTGTCGGGTCGCAGGGGTTGAGATGCTCACGTATCACCGCGTTCAGGCTATTGGCAGAGGCCTCGCCTTCGTTGCGAAACGGGGCCAAAATCATGACACGGTCAATGCCGAATTCCGTAATCAGCTGATAGTAAGTGTCACAGACTGCTGCTGCGGCGTCATGCTGATTTCTCGTTTTGACAAAGACAAAATCATCTCCATACAGCAGGTTCGTCTTTGCCTCATTGATGTACTTCGAGTTGTAGACAATCCGGCTGGTCTCTGCCTGGCGGAAAATCTGATCCAGCACGGTCACGGGGATTTCTCCGCAATCAATGAGCTCACGGAATACATTCCCCGCGCCAACGCTTGGAAGCTGATCTGCGTCGCCAACCAGAATCACTTTGGTTCCTGGGGCAATTCTGGAGAAAAGCTGTTTTGCAAGCCACATATCTACCATAGAGGTCTCATCTACGATGATGAGACCTACATTTAGGGTGGCTCTTTCTTCCTCTTCCAGAGTGCAGTCCTCTACTCCAAGCCGTAAAGCGCTGTGCAGGGTCCTCGCTCCGTCGTATCCGGTACTCTCTGCCATCCGCCGGCTTGCTCTGCCAGTTGGAGCTGCCAGTAAAATACCCGACGCGGGATACATCATCTGATAGACTTCCAGGATCGCTCGTAAAACAGTTGTCTTGCCGGTACCTGGGCCTCCGGTTATGATAGAGAGGTTATGCTGAAAAGCCGCAAATACGGCTGCTTCCTGCTTTTCAGACAGGGCGATCCCAATCCGTTTTTTGACGGTTGACAATGCTGCCGCAACATTTTTATGATCCGGGTGTTCTGTCAGAATCTGTGCGACACAACGGGCAGTCTTATTCTCCAATTCAAACGACTTTTTGAGATAGATACATGACCGGGTAGCGATGATGTCCCCCTGAATCAGCAGTTCCTGAAACTGCTGATCAATGCTGTTCCTTCCGACTCTCAGTTCAGGAAACGGAATATTTCTGTTCAGCAAGTCAAAGGCTTCTTCAAGAAGCGGATCTCGTTCAACGTAGAGGTGTCCGCCTTTTAATTTGTTATCCTCCAGGACAAAAAGAATCGCAGCCTTGATTCGAGAGGGAGCTGTCAACTTTCCGCCGTTTTTCTGCACGATGCTATCCACCCTCAGAAACCCAAAGCCCGGGACATGACAGAGCTCATACGGGTTATTCCGCAAAATCTCAATGCTTTTTGTCCCGAAATACTGATAGATGGATTGTGCGGCCTTTGGTGTGATCTGAAATGGAGCAAGAAAGGTCATCAAGTTCCGGAGCGCTCGGCTCTCTGCATAAGACCGTTTCATTTCCTCCAGCCGTTCCTTTGTGATTCCCCGGATCACAAGCAGCTCGTCCGGATGATTTTCAAAAATGTCCAGTGTATTCAGGCCGAAGCGGTCTACAATTGCTTCGGCTGTTCTCGGGCCGATTCCCTTGATGAGTCCGGAGGACAGATAGTTTAGAATTCCTTCCCGGGTCAAGGGCACGATCTCGTCCCACTGTGTAATCTGCAGTCTTGGACCATACTTGCTGATCTGCCAATCTCCCTCCCAGAGGATTTCCACGGATGGTACTCTCGGCAGATCATATCCCGTGACGGTAAAGCGGATTTCGTGGTCGCGGTAGTTTTGGTTGGATCGACATGGTTCCGGCACACTTTTGTCATCTGTTCGTATCGAAAGTATGCAAAACTTGTTGACCGGGCTATAGAAAATCGTGCGGTCGTAATAGCCATGATAGCGCACGAACTCAGCAGGTTTCTCCGGAAAATCTCCAGCTGGCTCTATTTTCATTGTAGCTCCTTTCCTGCCTGGCTTTTCGTCAGGCCGCTTCCGCATTGTTTTGGCTGACGCGGAACATTCGGTATTCTGTGTCTGTTACGCAGGATTGAAATGCTTCTGGATACAGCATTTTCAAACGCAGCAAATCTTTTTTCTTTACCTCTGTCCTTCGAAGGGGGCGATTGCTGATTTTATAGCTGTTGCCTCCAACGTCGCAATAGGCGGTAAATTCCTGTCCCATGTCAGCAGTGATCAGGGCGCGCAGCCGCTTCATTCCCTTCTCCAATTCACGGGAAGTCTTGTCAACCTCTGACTTCCTGTCCTGTAGATCGAGATATTGCACAAAGTAGTTCTTGCTGTTTCCGGACAGTCGGAGCCCATCGGCATTCCGACTGACTGACCCCGGAAACCGTTTCAGACTGGCCTCGATCAATTCGCCATTTTCCGTGTAGTCCGGTGGAACCTTAGACAGGACATTCTCCTCCCAGAAACTCTGCTCCAGATAAATCATCTCCGATTCATAGATGCTGTCGCGCATGATGTGCCGGATGATGACTTCGTCCTCATTGTTTCCATAGAGACAGCAGAAAAACACTTCATCGATATCCATGACTGCCATATAATGGCGCCCCTGTGCCTCATAATAATCGGGTACAATCTCCTCGCCTTCCTTCCACCAATGCTTTGCTGCATGGCAGTTCGTCGTTTTGATTTCTAGGATGGCGATTTTTCCATTTGGCAGTCTGATAAAATAGTCAACATCCGCAAGCATGAACTGATAAGTGGGGTGCTGAAACATTTTTTTGATCTGGAAAACCGGGAGCCCCGTTTTTCTGGTGAAGATTTCTGCGACCAGATCTTCCAGCAGACTCCCAATTCTGAGTGCCACCCAATTCTCGTCCGCATTATCAGCAGAGACGACGCCCAGCTTGTCAAAATAGATATCGCGTGCTGTACGAAACGGCGAAATTCTCATGATCGCCGCAGCGTCACTTCCACCGATTCCCTTCCTTCGGTAACGCAGCCACTCTTCACGTGACAGGCTGCTTGTATCGACCAAAACAAGAGGGGGAACACGACTCTGTTTGTCCATTCAGCAAATCTTCCTCCGAATGCCTTCGCCGGAGTTAAACTCCCGCTTAATCTGTTCACCGTTCCAACGCGGTCTTGGTTTGATCCAGGTTTTCGCATAGCGGGGATTCCGATTGTGGCCCCTGGTCCATCTGTGGTGCTTGTGTTTCATAAGTCATTCCGCCTTTCTGAATATCCTCAAAGCCTTTCGGCATTTGGGCAAAAAAAGAGCGAGAAAGACCCTGCCCTCCCTTTCATGGAGTTGGCGCCGTACAGTCCTCCTGAACGGCCAAGGTCTTTCTCGCTTGATTGGGGTGATGCCCCGAAAACAAAAAAAGCCGATCATATCACGGCCCAAAGGGCGCAATAATACAATCGGCAATCTACAAACTTAACAACGTGTGCAATGCAGGATCTCTCCCGCGGGGCAGATCACATCATGATCTGCCATCCATTCGGACGCGCACAATAATCAATCACATCCGCAATATACCACAATATATGCCGTCAGTCAAGTATATGGCACAAAATATTGTGGTTTCAAAATTGGCCCAATATGCACCTTCCAACATTTTTGCTTCTACAGTGCAAAAATGGCGTCTTTGTGCGACTCTTTATAAGGTGTATGGGACCCCATTCGGGGCTGCCGCTGTACCTTGAAAAGTGAAGAATCTGCTCCGGAGGTCATACAGGAGCTGAAGATAGTGTGCATTGCTCGCGCGCCTTCAGCGGAAGTATCGCATAGCGGCAGCCTGTCAATACGCGGTCGAAAAAGCGGGCGCAGGAAGTGATCCGGAGGCAGATGACAAAATTGTTTCATTCGCTTGGCAATTTTTTGATTCCGGGATATAATGTACCTACCTGCTAAAATCATTTGGAAGGAGGTCATTATCACTGCCTGAATTGTTGCCGAGCTGCAAAAGGAGTATCAAATATGAGTTCTGATCATTGCAGCACTTCTGCTTCACGGACGTATACCGTGGAACAAGTGGCGGAGATCCTGGGTGTGAGCATTCGCAAGGCCTACTATCTATGCGAAGCTACGACAGACTTCAAAGTCATTCGGCTCGGGCGGCGTTGCCTGCGCGTCCATAAAGATTCCTTTGACAAATGGCTGGACGGAGGCGGCAGCTCTACCTGAGCACATCAGAAAGGAACCGTACTCATGGCAACCTGTAAACGTAGAAACAATACCTATTGTGTCATCTATCAGTACCGCACTTCTGCCGGGAAAGTCAAGCAGAAATGGGAGACCTATATGACAGAACTCGAAGCTGTTCAGCGTAAGGCTCTCATCGACTACTTCCAGGCAAACAAACAGTACGACGAAATTCGAAGATTGGCAACGGAATACACGCAGACGCGTGCCATTGAAAAGTGCGCCAGCAAGATCGCCAGAGACAATCCGGAAATCACCGCCACGCCTCAGGTAAATTCAGAAGAGAATTTGACCCGGACTTATCGGGAGTTCATGGAAAAATTTCTCCCCATCTATGCGCGCAAGCAGAATTTCTCACCAAAAACTTACGATAGTTACGTATCCATGCTGAATACGCACATTCTCCCATACTTTGGCGATTGGGTAATGAGCGCAATCACGCCCCAGGCCATCGATGACTTCATCGACCACCTCCGCAGGACCCCTTGCCGGGGCTACAAAAGCCATGGCAGAATTGCGAGCGAAATCCCGACACTCAGCTCACCGACTATCAAGAAATGCTACAACATACTGAAAGTCGGTTTTCCTACTGCAAAGCGTTGGGGATACATCCGTGAGATTCCCGCCACTACAGCGCCATCTGAAAAATACAGGAAGCGAAAAGCCTGGTCATCAGCAACCATTATGGAAGCACTGAATTCCATGCGGGATGATCCGCTGCTCCACCTCGCTGTCCATCTTGGCTTTGTTTGTTCCCTGCGTTCCGGAGAGGTTGCTGGTATTGATGCCAATTCCGTCAATCCTCAAGATCATAGTCTTTGGATTACACAGATCCTGGAGCGGGTATCTGATGACTCCCTGGCGCAGCTGCCAAAGGAGCGCATCGTTTATGTTTTTCCGAAGCAGACGTCCGTTTCAAAGTCCAGCCTGGTTCTGAAAGCTCCAAAGACCGAAGGGAGCTACCGCAAGCAATACCTGACTGGTCCACTGCTCGATGAAATCATGCAGCGGCTCCTTGTGATCGAACAGAACAAAGCAATCCTTGGAACGGCGTACCACGATTATGGTCTGTTGATTTGCCAACCTGACGGTCGGCCCATTGATCCCAACAATCTCTGCAAAGCTTTCCGAAAATGGCAGTCATCTATGAATATCAAAAATCAAATTGATTTTCAGGGCCTGCGCAAGTCCGGGCAGATGCACAAAGTTCGCATCTCCCAGAACAATTACCAGCTCGTTGCTGAAAGCAGCGGACAATCACCAGAAGTTCTCATGAGCAACTACAACGAGGCTTTGGATTCGGAAAAACGTGAATTGTCACAGATGGTAGAGGATGATCTCTATCCAGCGGAGCGCAATCGAGGGGCTTCTGATGGTTGCAGCCTTGATTCAGACAAGCTGCTGGAAAAAATAAAGTCCGATCCTGCTCTTTCTCGAAGGCTTTTGCAGCTGTTATTGTTTGGTGCAGATCAAGCTGTCTGAAGCAAAGATTTTTTCGTTTAGCAGCAAGTTTAGCAGACTCGTTAGCAAATTCATGGTTCGTCGAATTGCACAGCAACAAAATAAAAGAAAAAACCGCCTAAATCCGAAGATTTAAGCGGTTTTCCTGGAGCTGCTGGGCGGATTCGAACCGCCGACCTCATCCTTACCAAGGATGCGCTCTACCTACTGAGCTACAGCAGCATAAAATGGCGACCCGGAACGGGCTCGAACCGTCGACCTCTAGCGTGACAGGCTAGCGTTCTAACCAACTGAACTACCGGGCCATTTTGTAGGCTCGTCCTATTATAAGCAAATACATCCTGCCTTCTAAAGATTCCAATGGCAGGAGCAGAAGAATTCGAACCCTCGGCATGCGGTTTTGGGATGGCTACAAAGAGCAACGTTCCTCTACTGCCCCAAACACTTACCAATCCATAGCAGTTCGCTCTTCACAATTCTGACGTTTTCTTGATGCTGTCATCCTTTGGGACAACGCATCCGCCGCACAGAACAATAAGGATTATACTTTACGCCGCAGCTTTTGTCAATCCTTTTTTTGATTTTTGAGACATTTTTTTAATGTCTCCATTATCCAGCAGACAGACAGCTGCCTTGAGGCACCTTTGCAGCAGGTGTGTTTTGTCGCTTCACAATTCTACTGATTTTGGAGTCCCAAGGGAAGCTGTGTTTTCGCCGTTTCCCTTTTTCTTTTGCCAACAAAAATTTTACACTAACCAGACCAAATCTCTGAAATTTCCAGCGCCAAGGATGACCGTAGCGCACAGACATGGAAAAAGCCGCCCCTCAAAAACCAAGGCGCATAAAACAATGGAAAGCCCTTTCCTCGGGGAACTTCAAACCTATGAGAAAGAGCCATACTGGCGCCCTCGATGGATGCCTCCTTCCGGAGATGGCCGATAGCCTGCTGATCTGCATGGAAAGTATGGTGAACCAAGGCCAGCGTCTACAAAGAGGCCACCTGGGTCAAGAAGCTGAAAAACACGCTGAATATCCAGTTCCACCAGTCCATTGCAGAGCACTTCTCCTGGGCTGGTCTGGAAAATTCTGAAATACCGGGAGAGCTACAGCCATATGAATCACGCTTTGGACAAGAGGGATGCCACCAGCGCGGATATCCTGCTAGATATTATTGTGAAGCTCTGGAGTTGCTGCAGTCCATTTTCTTTTCACCCGCACCTCGGCCGCAAGAGAAAACACCGCCAGGAACGGTGTTTTTTCTGTCACTCTTCAAATTGAAAAAACGCTCTGCCATCATGTCAGAGAACGGCAGGTCCCCCGCTGGACCAGGCTGGGCATCAAAATCTGGTGCACATAACCCTGGGTCCCCTTTTCGATCTTGTCCAGCAGCATATCCACCGCCTGGACGGCCATTTCCTTTTTCGGCTGCTCAATGGTGGTAAGGTCGATGCGCGGCAGCGCAGTGGAGGGGATGTTGTCAAATCCGATGAGGGACAGATCCCCCGGGATGCGGATATGGAGCTCGTCAGCCGCCTTCAGGATGCCCAGTGCGTTGGAGTCCGTAGAGGCAAAGATCGCTGTATAGTCGATGGGCTTTGCAAACAGCTCCTTGACCATCTGATATCCATTCTCGATGGAGGACCGGGCAAAGTCGCTGTGATGGAGCCTGGGTTCCAGCCCGAATTGCCGGCAGGCCCGCAGATAGCCCTCCGCCCGGAGCTGATGGGTAGTGGAGTTCCGGCAGCCGAAGTACAGGATCTCCCGGTGTCCCAGTCCGTAGAGATACTCCACCCCCAGATAGGCGCCTCGGCTGTTGTCCACAGATACGTAGCTCTGGGGCTGATCCCGCAGATTCTCGCTGAGAAACACCGCAGGGATCTGCTCCAGCAGCGGGGCGATCTTCTCATAGGTGGCCGGGGACTGGGGGACGATCAAAATCCCGTCCACCCGGCGGCCCAGCAGCAGTTTGACCACCATCTCCTCCTGTTTCAAATCCGGCTCCGAGTTGCACAGCATAATGTTGTAGCCCCTGGCCCGGGCGCTCATCTCCACATAATAGGCCAGCTGGGACATGAACTCATTTTCAATGGCCGGCACCACCAGTCCCAGCAGATACGTCTTTTTCATCACCATGGAGCGGGCCACGTAGTTCCCCGTGTACCCCATCTCGTCGCACAGGCGGACAATCCGCTCCCGCGTGCTCTTTCCAATCTGGTTACTCCCCGACAGAGCCCGGGATACCGTTGCATAAGAGACACCGGCGGCCTTGGCCACATCCTTCAGTGTCACGTTCTTCATGATCTCTGTCCTTTCCATCGGTCCATGCCTGAGCCGGTTCCATTGCGTAAACGTTTTCATTTTGACGCCGTTAAAATCAAACAAATCGTCAATTTCACTTTTCTTATTGAACAGCATATAGAATTATATCAAACTTGTCAATATCTCCGAAAAAATTATCATTATAGTAATTTCTCCAAATCTGCCGAAGATTCTTTGGCGGGCGCCGACTTGACAAATGACAGACGGATATCCTAAAATAAAATCAAGAAAACCGCAAACGTTTACATTCTTCAGCTGTCCGTTTACAGAAGCTCTCCTGCCCACTGTGAATGGCGGCCTGAAACATAGGGGAGGTCTTTTGATGTCTGTATCCAATCACGGCGGTGCCCAGCTGGCAGAGGCCGTCCGGCATGCCTATACCGCAGGGCAGGACGACTATCATCTGGAGCCCATGGTGCTGACTGAGCGCGGCGTTCCCGTCGGCCGCATCCGGGATCACGACGCGGTGGTGTTCTGCTGCCGCCGGGGTGAGCGGGAGATCGAGCTGACGGAACTGTTCACGGCGGACGACTTCCGGGCCGTGGAGCGCCGGAAGCTGAAGGATCTGTACTTCGCTATCCTGACACTGTATCACGACAAGTTCAAGCATCTGCCCATCGCCTTTGCGCCGGAACACGTGGTAAAACCTTTGGCCCAGGTCCTCTCCGAGGCCGGAAAAACCCAGTTCCACTGCGCGGAGTCCGAGAAGTTCGCCCATGTGACCTTTTTCTTCAACGGCGGGGAAAACACCTCCTTCCCCGGTGAAGAGGATGTGTGCGTCCCCTCTCCCAAAGGCATCGACTTTGACCAGAAGCCGGAGCTCTCCCTGCCGGAGGTGGCCCGGACTGTGGCGGGCGCCCTGGGGAAATACGACTTCATCGTCACCAACTTCGCCAACGGTGATGTCATCGGCCACACCCAGAACACCGCCGCCAAGCTGGATGCCTGCGGTTACGTCAGCCGGGCCCTGGAGCAGGTGGTGGATGCTGCCCTGGCCCAGGACTACGTGGTGGCCATCACTGCGGACCACGGCAATATCGAAAAGCTGTACACCGTTGCCGGGAAGCCGGACGGCTCCCACACCACCAATCTGGTGCCCTTTATTCTGATAGACTCCCGTCAGGAGGACCCCATCTCCCTGCGGGACGGTGCCCTCTGCGACGTGGCTCCCACAATATTAGACGTCATGGGCCTTCCTCAGCCCCTGGAGATGACCGGCCGCTCCCTGGCGGAGGGACACGCCTGGAGCCGGGGGCGGAGGATGCTCCTCATCATCTGCGACGGCTGGGGCCTGGGCGCCGGCGATGAGGGCGACGCCATCCACCTGGCCCACACCCCCTACTGGGACGCCCTTTTGGAAAATCGCTCCTGGTGCCGCCTGCAGGCCTCCCGTGAATTTGTGGGCCTGGGGGCCGGCAAGGCCGGCAACTCCGAGGCCGGACACTCCAATCTGGGGGCCGGCCGGTGCGTCATGCAGGACGACGTGCGGCTGGACGCGGCGGTGCAGGACGGCTCCTTCGCCCGCAATCCGGTCTTTCTGGAGGCCATCGAGCATGCCAGACGGAACCATGCCTCCCTGCATCTGCTGGCCTACCTCACCCATAAGTCCTCCCACGGGTGCATCGACTATCCCCTGGCCATCTGTGAGATGGCCAAGAAGCAGGGCCTGGAGGAGGTCTACTTCCACATCATCTTCGACGGCCGCTCCACCGAACCCGGCTCCGCCCCCGCGCTGCTGGCGGAGCTGGACAGCCGCCTGGACCAGATCGGGCTGGGGCGGATCGTGGACGGCGTTGGCCGGGGCGTGGTCCTGGACCGGGACAAGAATTACGACAAGGTAAAGCGGGCATACGATGCCCTGACAGACGGCCTGGGCGCCTGGTATTCATGAGCGCCGACGCTCGGCCCGCGCGGGATGCGCTCCTCATTCCGCGCGGGCCCTGTATTTGTGATACAGCCGCCAAGGGCGTGCTGCGAGATTGTCTGCACATTGGAAAAGAGGTGCGCTATGAAAACCGTGTTGGGCTATCTGCGCCCCCATGCCGGGCGGGTCGCCGCCGGTGCCACCATCAAATTCACCGCAGCGGTCCTGGAGCTGATCCTCCCCCTCCTGCTGGCAGAAGTCATCGATGAGCTGGTGCCCGCCGGCGACACTGCCGCCATCTGGCGGACCGGCGGCTGGATGTCGCTGCTGGCTCTTGGGGCGGTGGGCTGCAATATTACCGCCAACCGGATGGCCGCCTGGGTCTCCATGGAGATGACCCGGGTACTGCGCCAGGATCTCTACCGCCGGATCCAGGGACTCTCCTGCACCCAGGCAGACCAATTCTCACCCTCCTCCCTGGTGTCCCGCCTCACCAATGACACCTACAATGTCCACCAGATGTTTGACAAGGTCCAGCGGGGCGGCATCCGGGCCCCCATGCTGGTGTTGGGCGGATTGATACTGACCTTTCTGCTGGAGCCCTCTCTGGCGCTGGTGCAGCTGGCGGTGAGCCTTCTCACCTTTCTCACCATTACGCTGGTGACCCGGCGGGGGATCCCCCACTACACCAGAGCTCAGGCGGCTGTGGACACGGTGGTACGCATCCTCCGGGAGAACGCCGCCGGGGTGCGGGTGGTAAAGGCCCTCGCCTGTCAGGTCAGGGAGCGGGATCGCTTTGACACAGCCAACCAGGCCCAGCGGCAGGCAGAGGCGCAGGCCGGGCAGGTCATGGCGCTGGCAAACCCCATAACCGATCTGCTGCTGAACGCCGGGCTCATCCTGGTAGTCCTGGTGGGGGCCCTGCGGGTCAACGCGGGACTGATGCCCCCCGGGCAGATCGTCGCCTTTATGACCTACTTCACTCTGATCCAAAGCGCCACACTGGGGCTTGCCAAGGTGTTCGTGAAGGTCAGCAAGGGCGCCGCATCCGCCCGCCGGATCCAGGAGGTCCTGCTGGCCCCGGAGCAGCAGCGGCAAACAGCGCCCCTGCCTGCTGGCGGCGGTTTTCTGGGCATGGACCGCGTCACATTCTCCTATCAGGGTGCCAAGCCGGATGTGGAGGAGGCGTCCTTCCTCCTGCGCCAAGGCGGGATGCTGGGAATCCTGGGGCCCACCGGCAGCGGCAAGAGCACACTGACCGCCCTGCTGCTGCGGCTGTATGACGCAGACCGGGGCGTGGTCTGGGTGGGCGGCATGGATGTAAAGGCCCAGGATCGCCGGGCACTTCAGAGCCGCTTCGGCGTGGTCTTTCAAAGCGACGACCTGATCCGCGGCACCGTCTATGAAAACATCTCCTTCCTGCGAAATCTCCCACGGCCAGCGGTGGAAGCCGCCGCCCGGACGGCCCAGGCGTGGCCCTTTATCTCCCAGCTGCCTCAAGGTCTGGACACCCCGCTGGACCTGGGCGGCGCCAACCTCTCCGGCGGCCAGCGCCAGCGGCTGCTGATCGCCCGGGCCCTGGCGGACCGGCCGGAGATCCTGATACTGGACAATGCCGACAGCGCCCTGGACTACTCCACAGCCGCCGCGCTGCGGCAGGCGCTGCGGCGGGATTTCCCCGGCACTACCCTGGTGATAATCTCCGAGCGGGTGTCCGCCGTGCGTGAAGCGGACTGCATTCTGGTCCTGGAAAACGGCCGCATCGATGCCCAGGGCTGCCACGACGCGCTGATGGCCTCCTGCCGGCGCTATCAGCGCATGGCCAAGCTCCAGATGGGAGGTGATGTCGGATGAAACGACATCTGTTTCGCCGGATGGGCCGGTTCCTGCGGCCCCAGGCGTCGTCCCTAGCAGGGGCTGCGGCGCTGGCCGCTCTGTCCGGTCTGCTGGCGCTGCTGGTGCCTCTCGTGGCGGGCTGGGCGGTGGAGGCCATCGGGACTGGGCTGGGGGCTGCGGACCTGACCGCGGTGCTGCGGTACTGTGCCGCAGGTCTCGGAGCCGCTGTCCTGTCCGCTGTTTGCAGCTACGGCGCCTCCGCCGCCCTGGTGCGGGTGGGGCAGACCGTATCCTACACATTGCGGAAGGCAGCTTTTCAGCAAATCACTCAGCTACCGGTCCGGTATTTTGACACCCACCCGGCGGGGGATCTGATCAGCCGGGTCTGCTATGATGTGGACACGGTCAACGCCGCCCTGTCCACTGATCTGCTCCAGATCGGCACCAGCCTGCTGACGGTCATTGGCTCCTTTGTGATGCTGCTGATGCTCTCCCCCCTGCTCTCCGGCGTGTTTTTCCTGACCGTGCCGCTCTCCGTCCTGCTGACGCGGCTCCAGATGAAGCATATCCATCCCCTGTTCCGCCGCCGCTCCCAGGAGCTGGGGGCCTTGAATAGCTTTGCGGAGGAGCGGGTCAGCTGCCAGCGGGCCATTCGGGTCTACGGCGTCGAGGCGGCAGATCTTCGGCAGTTCGCCGAGAAAAACGACGCCGCCTCCGAGACGTACTACAAGGCCGACTGCGCCAGCACGGCCCTGGGGCCCTCCGTCAACTTCATCAACAACCTCTCCCTGGCGGCGGTCAGTGTCTTTGGTGCCCTGCTGTACTTAGGCGGCGGACTGTCCCTGGGGGCGCTGTCCTCCTTTGTGCTGTACTCCCGCAAATTCTCCGGTCCTATCCGGGAGACGGCGGAACTCCTCAGCGACCTGCAGGCCTCCGTGGCCGCGGCGGAGCGGGTTCTGGATCTGCTGGACCAGCCGGCAGAGGATGGCGACTTGCCGGGCGCCCGGGAGCCATGCAAGCTCTCCGGCGCCATCTCCTTCCGCCATGTGGACTTCGGCTATGACCCCGCCCACCCGGTGCTGCGGGACTTCAGCGCGGACATCCCCGCCGGCAGCATGGTGGCCGTGGTGGGGTCCACCGGGGCCGGCAAGACCACCCTGGTCTCCCTCCTGCTGCGATTCTATACACCCCAGAGCGGCACGATCACCATTGACGGGCTGCCCATCCAGCAGTACACCCGGGACGGCCTCCGGCGCCGCTTGGCCATCGTCTTGCAGGACGGCTGGCTGTGCGGCGGCACCATCGCGGAAAACATCGCCTACGGCGTGCCGGGCGCCACCCGCGCCCAGATCGAGGCCGCCGCCAAGGCAGCCTGTATCCATTCCTTTCTCTCCTCCCTGCCGGATGGATATGATACCGCACTCACTGACAGCGGCGCCGGCCTCTCCAAGGGCCAGCGGCAGCTGCTGGCCCTTGCCCGCTGCTTCCTCTCCAATGCGGACATCGTGATCCTGGACGAGGCCACCTCGGACGTGGACCCGGAGACCGAGGAGCAGATCAGCGCCGCCCTGGAGCGGCTGCGGAGGGGGCGCACCTGTTTCCTCATCGCCCACCGTCTGGCCACAGTGCGCACGGCGGACCGCATCCTGGTACTGCAGGACGGCCGGATCGCCGAGCAGGGCACTCACCAGCAGCTGCTGGATGCCGGCGGCATCTATCGGGTCCTATACGATGCCCAGTTCTCCTGACAGCCCCCGGATTTCATGAC
>ENA-UONZ01001053-UONZ01001053.1-human-gut-metagenome-genome-assembly--contig:-C93old-NODE-1053-length-35276-cov-13.930382_pt1 | contig 35276 bp, 38 predicted proteins | sample MGYA00242468_ERZ724015 | MGnify/ENA metagenome assembly ERZ724015
ACATGACAGTGTTTTTCGAGATACTGTGGCAAGTAAAATTGTGAATATCTAAATTAAAATAATTGTATGGGTTAATTCCAGTTTTACAGAGACTCAAATTTCAGTTTGTCGGATTTACTCTAAAATTAGCAAAGACCGCTTACGTCGTGTAGGCGGTCTCTTTTTGTGTTTAGAAATATTTGATTTTGACCTTTCTTTTCTTGGCTGAAAGCACCTTGCAGAGAACATCGTCAACTCCGTCGGTGTATCTGCCTTGTGCTATCAGGCTGTTCTTCAAACGGATAAGTGATTGTATCACTCTGCTGTATTCGTCATCATTAAGATAGATATGGAACTTTTCTTCTCTCACAGTCGCTTCCTCCATTCATTGAATTTTGCTCTGATTACCGAAACATCTGCTTCGACATCAGAATAAATAAAGATATGTACGCTTTTGAAAACTGCTTTTACTCTATCGGCATACTCCGCTTCCGTTTCGGTTGTCTTAAAAGGGAGTTTTACAAGTTTTATATTTCGCTGCTTGCATAGATGGCTTTTGAGAACCTCCATATGTTCTGAGCCGTTCGTAAATTCTATCGCCAGCTTTTCTGACGGAATGTAGGTTTCAAGTGGTATCCCTAATAGTTTATCTGAACCGAGCTGTACCTTTAATCCTTTTTGATTGGCGTAATAGGCGACAGCCAAGCCGGGGAACACGGAGCGATATTCTTTTTCGCACACAGTGCATTTTTCTCCGATAATTGTTCTTTCGTTGATTTTTGCTTTCCAAGAGTGTCCGAGTGAACATTTCCACCACACACTTTTCATCGACCTTCTTGATACTTGTGCCGGTAGCAGAGAGTTTTTTTCGTAATCCCATTCAGCAAGCAGTTTCCTGTCCGTTGTGGCTAAATCATTGTATCCTACAAGAACCGCCCTGTCCGCACAAACCGGGCATACTGTTCCTTTTACACGAGCATTGATAACGGACTTCCACTCATTGCCACAGGTCTTACACTTCCACCAAACATTGCGTCTTGATTTTGCGTTTACCTCATCAGGCATTAGGGGATAATTTCTTTCTGCCCACTCGGCGGCAAGGTCAGGGTGCGTAGTCGCCAAGTCATTAAATCCTTTGAGCAATGTATATCCACTACAATACGGACATCTGCTCCCACCGGAACGGGTTGAAATAAGAGTGTGCCACTCGTTTCCGCAATCTTTGCATTTCCACCAAGCCTTACTGTTTGCAAAGGCTGTCACCATTGTAGGCAGCAACGGAAGATTTCTGTCAGACCATTCAGCAGCAATATCGGGATACTGTGAAGCAAGGTCATTGAACCCTGCAAGGACTTTATTATGTGAGCAGTATGGACAGCCTGTGCCGTTTACCGTTCTGCTTTTAACGCTTGCTTCCCATTCGTGTCCGTGTTTGCATTTCCAAATAATCTTCTTATGAGAAGCGACAGATATCTCGGTTGGCTTTAATTTGTTCTTTTCAGACCACTCCTGAGCTAACAGGGGCTTCAATGTGGCTAAATCATTGATACCCTCTATTACTCTCGCTCCTGAGCATATCGGGCATTTCTCGCCCTTTGAGCGAGCTTTGACGCTCGTTTCCCACTCGTGTCCGCAAGCACCTTTCCACCATACTCTTTTATTTGAACCGAAGGTTATCTTATCAGGCGTCAGCGGTAAATTCCTCTCTGACCATTCAGGAATTAGCTCCGGGTGAACGCTTGCTAAACTGTTGCTCATAGTATAACCACCCCTTCCTCTGTGATTATCCTCATTATATTGAGAAAAACAGGATTGGTGTAGTTTGCGATGTAGTCCGAAAACTATGAGAAATGAAAGAAGCTCCTGAGAAGCAGTAACTTCTCAGGAGCTGTGTGAAACTTAAAATTATGCGATTTTTTAGTCTCTGCACCGTTTTTAGCACCGATTGGTGTAAATTTGGTGTAAAGAGGTAAATTTATTCGGTTTAGAAAGTCCCGAAACCCGCATAAACACTGGGTTTTTTCGACTTTTACTTGTCAATAGGCTTCATTGTGGGAAACAGGATCACATCCCGGATGGAGTCGGTGCCGCAGAGCATCATGGCGCAGCGGTCGATGCCGAAGCCCAGACCTCCGGTGGGGGGCATGCCGTATTCCAGAGCCAGGACGAAATCCTCGTCCATCATGTCGGCCTCCTCGTCGCCGTTGGCGCGCTTTTCCGCCTGGGCCTTGAAGCGCTGGTACTGGTCGATGGGGTCGTTGAGCTCGGAGAAGGCGTTGCCCATCTCGCAGCCGCAGATGAACATCTCATATCGCTCTGTAAGGGCGGGCTGCTCCGGGCTGCGCTTGGCCAGGGGGCTTACCTCCACCGGGTACATGGTGATGAAGGTGGGCTGGATGAGGGTCTCCTCCACCTTCTGGTCGAAGGTCTCATAGAGGGCATTGCCCCAGGTGTGGGCCACGCCGTCCATGTCAACGCCCACGCTCTTAGCCAGCTCCACGCCCTTGTCGGCGTCCCCGATGCAAGCCATAAAGTCCGCGCCGGTGACGTTCTTCACGGCATCGGCCATGGTGACTCGCCTCCAGGAAGGGGTCAGGTCAATATCGTGGCCCAGCCAGGTGACATGGTAGCTGCCCAGAATCTCATTGGCCGCACCGGAGAGAATCCCCTCCAGAATGTCCATCATGCCGTCCAGATTGGTAAAGGCCTGGTACAGCTCACAGGTGGTGAACTCGGGGTTGTGCTTGGTGTCCATGCCCTCGTTGCGAAAGATGCGGCCCACCTCGTACACCCGCTCCATGCCGCCGACAATGAGCCGCTTCAGGTGCAGCTCTGTGGCGATGCGCATATACATGTCGATATCCTGGGCGTTGTGGTGGGTGATGAAGGGCCGGGCGTTGGCGCCGCCGGCAATGGGGCTGAGGACGGGGGTCTCCACCTCCATGAAGCCCAGGCCGTCCAGATAACGGCGCAGATAGGCCACAAACTTGCTGCGAATTTCAAAATTGCGCTTAGACTCGGGGTTCATAATCAGGTCCACATAGCGCTGGCGATAGCGCAGCTCCTTGTCCGTGAGGCCGTGGAACTTTTCGGGCAGGGGCTGCAGGGACTTACTGAGCAGGGTGATATGCTTGGCGCGGACGCTCATCTCGCCCTTTTCCGTGCGGAACACGGTGCCCTCCACGCCCACGATGTCACCGATGTCGTACTTTTTGAAGCGGTTATACTCGTCAGCGTCCATCTCGTCCCGGCGGGCGTAGAGCTGGATGCGGCCGGACCTATCCTGCAGGTCGCAGAAAGAGACCTTGCCCATGCCGCGCTTGCTCATCAGGCGGCCGCCTACGGAGACGGTCTGCCCCTCCAGGGCATCGAAATTGTCCTTGATGTCCTGGGCGTGGTGGGTCACATCGTACTTGGTAATGGCAAACGGATCCATCCCCGCATCCTGCAGGGCTTTCAGTTTGTCACGGCGGACCTTGAGAATCTGCTTGAGATCCTGCTCCTGTACGTTGGTGCGGTTTTCTTGCTCTGCCATGGCGGGCATCCTCCTTTTGTAAAATTTATTTTTTATCTCTCGATGGAATCGATGCGGTAATGAATGACGCCTCTGGGCGCCTCTACGGTGATCTCTTCACCGGCTCTGCGGCCCATGAGGGCCTTGCCAAAGGGGGAATCCTCGGACACGGCGCGGTTCATCACGTCCGCCTCCTGGGAACCCACGATCTTATAGGGGGGCAGGGCCTTGCCGCTGTCCAGATTGGTCACGGTGACCTTGCAGCCGATGGAAATCTTGTCGGAGTCCATTTCGGACTCATCGACGATCTTGGCGTGGAGCAAAATCTCCTCCAGCTCAGCAATGCGGGAATAGAGCTTGCCCTGCTCGTTTTTGGCCTCGTCATATTCGCTGTTCTCCGACAGGTCGCCAAAGCCGCGGGCTTCCTTGATGAGCTCGGCGATCTCGTCGGCCCGGGTGGTCTTGCTGTAGTCCAGCTCTGCCTTCAGCTCGTCATATCGCTCCTGGCTCATTTTGAATTCTTTAACCATGGGTACGCTTCCTTTCAATGATCCGGTGTGGCTCCGCTGTGCAATACTACACCGATTTTATAATAAGTCATACTGCATTATAGATAGTTTCCTCCCCGGTGTCAAGCACCGAAATGAATTCTCTCCACCGATATGTCCGACGGCCGCAGCCGTCCCTGCCGGTACAGGGCCGCCAGCAGCTGCTCCCCTTCCCGGCCGCCGGGGATCTGCCCCGCCAGGGCCGGGGGTAGTATGTAGTCGATCCGCTGGCGCAGGCAGTTTTCCCCCAGCAGCAGGGCTGACGTGGATCCTTCCCGCCGCAGCGTTACCTCCAGCTCCGGTGCCGCGCCGCCGCAGGCCAGACCGTAGCGCTGCAGCAGCCACTCCTCCAGGGCCCCCTGGCCATAGCCCGTGTCCAGATGCAGGCAGCGGACCCGCTGGCTGAGGAGCTGTGCAGCCCAGTACACGGAAAGGCTCGTCCCCTCCGCTGTGAGCAGCACGGAGGCCGTCTTCGGAAGCATCCGCTTCTGCCGGAAGGCTTTCTCCAGCAGCGGCGGCAGCAGGGCCCGGCGCAGGGGCGCGGCGTCCACGGCGGCAAGATCCAGCCGGAGGGGTTCCGGCAGCTCCTGGGGCCATACCCCCTCTCGCACCCCCGCCTGGCGCAGGATCCCCTCCTCCCGGCGCAGAAAAAGCCGCAGCAGCCCGGTCAGCGGCCCCCGGATCTCCACACGGCACAGAACCATTCCCCCCAGCACCTCCACACGGTGCCGGACCCGGGGCAGACCGTGGGGCTGATACGCGATCCATCCAAGCATACACAAACCTCCCATTCCAGTGTATGGAATGGGAGGTGAAATATGTGAGCCTGTCGAAAAACCCTTCGGGTTTTTCCGACAAAAGGCTTGCAGTCTGCTGCGCGCATAATTTGTGTGCCGTTGGCGCACAAATTCCACACTGGCAGTCTGAGCGGTATTTTCTCTCACGCACAGATCGCGAGAGAAAATAATCTCAACTTTTCGCGTCTGCGGACGCGAACTCTGCGAAGCTTTTTTGATACACTTAAATGTTCTTACCAGTCGTAGGCCACATAGCCCGGGAGATAATCCAGGGAGTTGATGGTCTCGCCGTTTTTATACATGGTGTAGTGGATGTGGGGGCCGGTGGAGTTGCCGGTGCTGCCGCACCAGCCGATGACCTCCCCCTGGGACACCGTCTGCCCCTCGGACACATTCCAGTCGCTCATGTGGCCGTAGAGGGTGGTGATGCCGTCGCTGTGAGCTATCATGACGCTGATGCCGTAGCCGCCGTTCCAGCCGGCCTGGATCACCGTGCCGGAATTGGCCGCCAGCACCGCCGTGCCCCAGGAGGCGGCGATGTCAGAGCCGTTGTGGAACTCCCTGCCGTGGTATGGGCAATTCCGCCAGCCGTAAGGGCTGCTGACAAGGCGGGTGGCATTGGTGGGCCAGATATAGCCTTTTGCGCTGCTGTTGCTGCCACTATTGCTGTTGCCGTTATTAGGCTTTTGCTGCTGTTGCTGCTGTTGTTGCTGCTTGCGGATCAGCTCCTGGATGCGCGCCTCGTCCTCTGCCGCCTGATCCAGCATCTCCTGGTGACCCGACTCCGACTGCTCATACTCGCTGATAAGCGCCGAGGCGGCGGTGATCTGCGACTGCAGCTCTTGCCGGGTGCTGACCAGCTCCGTCTTCTGCTGCTCCAGCGCCGCCTTGTCCTCCGTCAGCTGCCGGCGGGTGTCCTGCAGCTGCTGGATCACCTGACGGTCATGGTCCATGATCTCGTTGACGAAATCCATCCGGGCCAGCAGATCGGCAAAGCTCGTGGACTTGAAGATAACTGACCAGTACGACACCGTTCCCCGCTCTTCCTCCTCCCGCACCTGGCTGCAGAAGAGGGCATACTGCTCCTCCTCCTGGGCGGTGAGCTCGGTGATGCGGGCCTGGGTTTCGCCGGACTGCTGCTCGATGAGGCTGATCTCCTTGCGCAGCTGCTCGTTGCGCTGATCCAGCAGGGCCTTCTGCTCAATGACCTTGTCCTTATCGGCACGGATGGCCTCAATTTTTGACTCCAGCTCCGCCTGCTCCTGCCGGGCCTCGTCCAGCTGGTCTGCAAGAGTGCTGGCATAGGATCGTATGGGCCGGACCACAGGCCAGAGCGACAGCATCACACAGGCCGCACACAAAAATGAGAAAACTTTCTTGCGAAACGTCATGCTTTTCCTCCTCTCACACATGTAGGAACTTCCTGATGGCCGTCAGGCTGCCGCCGATACCCACCAGCACACCGGCCAGCAGGAATGCCGCCGCCACCGGCCACCAGATCTTTTCAAAGCCGATCACCCGCAGCAGCTGCAGCGTGTCGGACCCGGCGATGCCGGTGGCAATGGCGTTATACAAAAGCCACTGCAGGCCGAAGCCGATGACAGCGCCGAACAGGCCGATCAGCAATCCCTCAAACACAAAGGGCCAGCGAATGAATCCGTTGGTGGCACCCACCATCTTCATAATGGCGATCTCGTCCCGCCGGTCGAAGGTGGTGAGCTTGATGGTGTTGGAAATGATGAACACGGACACCACCAGCAAAATGGCGATGAGGGCGATGCTGATGACGCCGGCCACATTGCGGGCGGTGATGAACCCGGCGGAAATGGCCTCGTCTGCCCGGACCTTGACGATATGATCCACCTGGCGCAGCGCCTCCACCGTTTCGGACAACTTGCCGTCGTCCTGCAGGTGGATCACAAAGCGGTGGCGGAAAATACTCGCGTCCAGATTGGCATAGAGATCATTCTCATCGTACTGGGCCACATAGCTGTCCCGGGCCTCCTCCCGGGAGACAAAGGCGGCATCGGCCACATTGGGCACGGCCTCCACCTTGCTCTGCAGCGCCCGGGCCTCCTCCTCGGACAGCGCCTCGTCGATAAACGCCAGCACAGCGTTCTCCTTCTGCAGGTTTTTCAGGTTATAGTCCGCGTTATAGGCCACCAGTGAAAAGGTGCCCATGATCAGCAGGCACGCCACGGTAATGCCGATGGCCGCAAAGGACATGAACCCATGAGAAAACATATTCCGGCTGCCTTCCCGGAAGAAATATCCAAAATTACCTTTCATCTGGCCACCTCATACCGTCCCATGCCGTCGCCGGCCACCATACCGTCGTTGATGGTGATGACCCGCTTGTCAAAGTGGTTCACCAGGCCCTTTTCGTGGGTGACCACCACCACAGTGGTGCCCAGGGCGTTGATCCGCTCCAGCAGGGTCATGATCTCCAGGGAGCGGGCGGGATCCAGATTCCCGGTAGGCTCGTCGGCCACAATGGTGCTGGGATTATTTACCAGGGCCCGGGCAATAGCTACCCGCTGCTGCTCGCCGCCGGAGAGCTGATCGGGGAAGCTCTGCTCCTTGTCCTTCAGCCCCACCAGCTCCAGCACATAGGGGATGCGGTTTTTGATCTCCTTAGGCCCGGCTCCCACTGCGCGCATGGCAAGGCTCAGATTGTCCCACACGGTCTTGTTGGTGATCAGCCGGAAATCCTGAAAGATCACACCGATGGTGCGGCGCATGTAGGGGATCTGCCGGTCTGAAATGCGGCCCATGGAGAAGCCGTTGACCATGACCCGCCCGGAGGTGGGCACGATCTCCCCGGTAAGAAGCTTGATAATGGTGGATTTTCCGGAACCGGAGGGCCCCACCAAAAAGGCGAAGTCCCCATCTTCTATTGTAAACGAAATGCCCTTGAGGGCTTCCGTCCCGTTGTCATATGTTTTTTTAACGTCGATCAGGCGGATCATAGTCTCCTCGCATTCTGAACAAAAGGTTTCTTCAGTAGAAAAGTAACAAAATGGTTACACGTTTCATTATAAAGCGTCCTCCCCTGTTTTGCAACAGGAAAAATATGAAATAAGTGTGAACTGTAGGGAACGGGGTCGATACGGCGCCCGCGCAAAGGATTTTAAAACCTTGGTTTTGGCGGCGTTCTTTGGATACTTTCTGTCACTGTTGGCAGAAAGTATTCCGCCGGTGGCGAGACAAGAGGTGCGGTGCGAAGGGGGTACGGATTGCCACGGGCGCGGCGCGCCCTCGCAATGACAGGTTTTTTGTAAGGGGTTCGAGGGGTGTTACGGATTGCCACACCAGTGAAGTCGGTCTCTGGTTCGCAACGACACATTACATATGAAGTGTGGTGTGCGCCGGAGCGCAAAAACAGGGAGACACCGGCGGGGGTGTCTCCCTGAAAAATGCACGAGTCTTTACGCGTCGATGCCCCGGCTGGTGAGATACTTCTTCACCATCAAGGCTACCTTGAAGGTAATGGCGTCGTCAAACTCCCGCAGATCCAAGCCCGTGAGCTTTTTGATCTTCTCCAGACGGTACACCAGCGTGTTGCGGTGCACAAAGAGCTTGCGGGCCGTCTCGGACACATTGAGGTTGTTCTCAAAGAATTTATAGATGGTGAACAGGGTCTCCTGATCCAGCGCATCGATGGGGTTCTTCTTGAACACCTCCTGCAGGAACATCTCGCACAGGGTGGTGGGCAGCTGATAGATCAGGCGGCCGATGCCCAGGTTTTCATAGTTGACAATGTAGCGCTCGGTGTCAAACACCTTGCCCACTTCAATGGCGATCTGCGCCTCCTTGTAGGACTTGGCCAGGTCCCGCAGGTGGGTGGCAATGGTGCCCACGCCCACGAACACAGAGCTCTCCCCGTCCACCTTCAGCGCCTCTCCGATCATCTGGGCCGCCTTGTCCAGGTCGTGGCCGTCGGCGTTTTCGGGCAGCTGGTGAATCAGCGCCACGTCCGCCTCGCCCATGCTGAGGACGAAATCGTTCTGCCGGTCGGGGAACAGGCCCTGGATCACATCCACCGGTACGCTCTCCAGCCGCTCGTCAATGGGCCGGATCACAAAAACGCCCCGGTTGACCTCCACCGGCACATGCAGCTCCTTGGCCCGCATATAGATATCGCTGATGAGGATATTGTCGGAAATGATATTCTTGATGAAGGAACCCTTGTCGTGTTTCTCCTCATAGTACGCCTTGGCAGAGTTCAGCGCCACACAGGCCATGGCGCAGACCGTGCGCCCCACGCTGTCGTCGCCGCTGGCAAACACCGCATAGTCAAAGTGGCTGCCCCAGCCGGGCAGCGCCTTGAAGGTCTTACCCTCGATGGCCACGCAGTTGCCGTCCGCCAGCTCAATGGTCTCCACATACTTGGTCCATTTCTTACCGATCCCGGTCAGCTCGCTGCAGGCGATCACGCTGCCCTCAGAGTCCATCACGCCGATGACGCGATCAGTGGTCTCCTTAAACTGCAGCACTACATTTTGAAAAATCCGTCCCGACATGCTAATCCTCCCAGACTTTCTATTCAGGATATCTTTGTGCAATCTGTTTAGTCTTTTCCTGTATTATACCGTCAGAATCACGATTTTGCAAGGGTTTTTTTATGTTTTTCACAAAAAGTCTTGTCATTTTTTTTGCAATCTGTTGCTGTTATCCCCACTGCCGCCTGCAAAATGGAAATTTCTTCCTCAGCAAGATGGCGAAACTGTCCGGGCAGCAGTCCTTCCTCCAGCCGCAGCGGCCCCATAGACAGCCGTTTGAGATACACAACCGGAGTGCCGCAGGAGGCCAGCATACGCTTGGCCTGGTGGAACTTCCCCTCCCGGAGCGTCAGTAGGACCTCATTCTCCCCCACGATCTGCAGCTGAGCCGGCAGGCAGCGCAGCCCGTCCTCCAAAGTGATGCCCCGGGCGAACCGAGCCGCATCGGCAGCTGTGGGCGTGCCCCGGGTGCGGGCGTAGTACACCTTATCCACATGGCTCTTCGGCGCCAGCAGCCGGTGGGTCAACTCCCCGTCGTTGGTCAGCAGAAGCAGGCCCTCCGTGTCCTTGTCCAGCCGTCCCACCGGGGAAAGGCCCTGCTTCTTCAGCTCCGGCGGCAGCAGATCCAGCACGGTCTGCTGTCGACTGTCCTCCACCGCGGACAGGACTCCCGCCGGCTTGTGCAGCAGCACATAGGTATAGCGCCGGTACGTCACCGGTACGTCATCCACCCGGATCTCAGCCCCGTGGGGCTCAACCTTCTGCTCCGGCGCGGCGGCCGGCAGTCCGTCCACCAGCACCCGGCCCTGCCGCACCAGGTCCTTGACCTCCCGCCGGGACCAGCGGCCCGTGCCGGCCAATACTTTGTCCAATCGTTCCATTTCACTCTCTCCCGTGTATATTTGTCCCCGGCCGGGCATAGGCTTTTCCGAGGTGATCGTATGCGCGTTATCCATCTGCCCCGCCGGAAGCTGCTGCCGGCCTTGCTGATCCTTTTGGCAGTGCTGGGCGTCGTTCTGTTTTTCACCCTGCGGGCCGGGGGCCGCCCCGCCGATATCAGCGCCGACGGCATAGCCGGATGCGTCAGCTACCTGGAAAAACTGGGCTGGCAGGTGGAGCCGGAGCCCGTCGAGACGCTGCACCTGCGGCTGCCGGAGGATCTCTCCTCCTTCGGCGATTACGCCGCCCTGCAGCGCAGCCAAGCTCTGCCCTTTGCCGACTACGGCGGGCAGGCCGTGTGCCGCTATACCTTCCGCCTGACCAACTATCCCGGCGGGCGCACGGATGCTCAGGCAAACCTGCTCCTGTGCGGCAGCACCGTCATCGCCGGGGACGTAATGCTCCTGGGAGAGGACGGCGGACAATTCTCCCTGTCATATCCGAAGTAAAAGACCGGCCCCATTCCTTAAAAAAGACGGCGCAAAGCGCCGCCTTTCAGTTTAAGCGATGGTCCCTGGGGGAAAATTACTCCTGAGCGTCCTTGCTCTCGCCCATGGGTGCGCCGCATTCGGGGCAGAACTTACCTTCGGAGGCAGCGCCGCACACAGGGCACACATGCTCCGCAGGCTCTTCCTCCTCCGGGCATTCCTCCTTCTGGGGCTTGGAGGCCTCCAGCTCAGCGATCTTGAGCTTGGATGCATTGACAGCTTCCACAACATCCTTCACAGACTCGGGGATGTTCTCGCCGTACTCAGCCACAAACCACTCGCCGATGGCCTTGTAGTTCTTATCCAGCTCCCGCTGCTCCATCATGATGGCCATATTGGTCTTGGCGTATTCCGCCGCGGTCTTTGCCTTTTCGCTGGCAGCACCCGCCAGATCCTTCGCTTTATCCACGGCCACACCGGCGTAGGCCTGCGCCTTCTTACCCAGTTCGTCAAAAAATGCCATAGTAAAAAACTCCTTTCATATTTTACGGTTTTGCTTATTATACACAATTTCAAATCGCATTGCAAGCCGCATTCAAAGCTTTTTCACCCCTGTACGCCCGGGGTTTCCCGCCGGGTCTCAGTGCTCAATCCAGTCCGCCGCCCGGCTCACCGCCCGCTTCCACAGGCGGTACTCTTCGTCGCACTCACTCTGCACCCTCCGGGGCAGGAACACCCGGTCGCTGCGGCGCAGGGCCTTCAGCTCCTCCCGATCCTTCCACAGGCCGCAGGCAAGGCCCGCCAAGGCCGCCGCGCCGAAGGCCGTGGTCTCCACCATGGCGGGCCGGTCCACGGGGATGCGCAGGCTGTCGGCCTGCATCTGCATGAGGATATCGCTGACGCTGGCGCCGCCGTCCACCCGCAGACAGGCGATGTCGCACCCGGCGTCCTGCCGCATGGCCAGCATCAGATCCGTCACCTGATAGGCAATACACTCCAGCACCGCCCGGGCGATGTGTGCCCGGCCGGTTCCCCGGGTCAGGCCCAGGATGGCCCCCCGGGCGTACATATCCCAATAGGGTGCTCCTAGCCCTGTAAAGGCCGGCACCACTACAACGCCTCCGGAGGAGGGCACCGTGGCCGCCAGGTCATTGATCTGGGGAGCGGAGTCAATGATCTTCAGCTCGTCCCGAAGCCACTGGATGGTGCTGCCGCCGTTGAAGACGCTGCCCTCCAGGGCATAGTTCGTCTCCCCTCTTACCTGCCAGGCCACCGACGTCACCAGGCCCGCCCGGCTGCGCACAGGTGTATCACCCACGTTCATCAAAGTGAAGCAGCCGGTGCCGTAGGTATTCTTGGCCTCACCGGGGGCGAAGCAGCCCTGGCCGAACAGGGCCGCCTGCTGGTCGCCTGCCGCGCCGCACACCGGCACCCCCGCCGCCTTTTCAAAGCCGGGGATCCCGGGCTTTACCGTGCCGTAGGTCTCGCTGTTGGAAACGGGCCGGGGCAGGATGGACATGGGGATCTGCAAAATGTCGCACAGCTCCTCATCCCACTGCAGCTTATGTATATCGAAGAGCATGGTCCGGGAGGCGTTGGAGTAGTCCGTGACGTGCTCTCCCGTCAGCTTCCAGATGAGATACGTCTCCACCGTGCCGAAGAGGATATCTCCCCGCTCCGCACGCTCCCGGACACCGGGCACGTTGTCCAGTATCCAGCGGATCTTGGTGGCGGAAAAGTAAGCATCCAGCAGCAGGCCCGTGGTGGACTGGATTCGCTCCGTCAGGCCCTGCTTTTTCAGTTCCTCGCACAGCTCCGCCGTCCGGCGGCACTGCCAGACGATGGCGTTATACACCGGCTGACCGGTGACCTTGTCCCAGAGGATGGTGGTCTCCCGCTGGTTGGTGACGCCGATGCCCGCCACCTGCCCCGGCTGGGCCCCACGCAGGGCATCTGCCGCCGCCCGGCTCTCCGAGCGCCAGATGTCCACCGGATCATGCTCCACCCATCCGGCCTGGGGATAGATCTGGGGGAAGTCGTGCTGGCCCACCGAGACGATCTGTCCCCGGCGGTCAAATAGTATGGCCCGGGAGCTGGTGGTTCCCTGGTCCAGCGCCAAAATGTACTGTTCCATTGGCCTCTCCTCTTTTCTTTTTTGCCCCGGCGTGGTATACTGCCGGTAACAGGATATAATAGTACCCGCCGGCAGGGGCTGTCCCTTTTGCCCCTGCGGGCCGATGACACAAGTATACCATGGAAGGAGCACAGATTCTATGACAAATTGTGAACATTTCCGTTTCCTCTCCTCCGACGGAAAAACATCCCTCCACGCCTGTATCTGGATCCCCGATGAAAAGATCAAATTCCGGGGCGTTCTGCAGATCGCCCACGGCGTGGCGGAGCACATCGGGCGCTATGACGACTTCGCCCGATATCTCAACGAGCAGGGCATCGTGGTGGCGGGCCACGACCATCTGGGCCACGGCCAGTCCCTCCCCGAGGGCGGCACGCCGGTGTATTTCGGAGAAAAGGACGGATGGAAGCACGCAGTGGATGACATCCACGGCCTGCACCTGATTCTCTCCAAGCGCTTCAAGCGCCTGCCCCATCTCATCATGGGCCACAGCATGGGCTCCTTCCTCACCCGCTCCTATCTTATCCGCTACCCGGGGGAGAAAAAGGCCGCCATCCTCATGGGCACCGGCTGGCAGCCGGGCTATATGCTCACGGGCGGCAATCTGGTGGCCAAACGCTTCTACTATAAGAACGGCGGTGCCTCCACCAGCAATTTCGTCACCGAGCTGGCCTTCGGCGGCTATAACCGGGCCTTCGCTCCCAACCGCACGGCCTTTGACTGGCTCTCGGCAGATGCGGAGAATGTGGACCGCTACATGGCCGATCCCATGTGCGGGGCGGACGCCACGGTAGGCCTGTTCCGGGACATGCTGGGGGGCATCCGCTTCAACCAGAAAAACGTGAATCTGGTGAAGATGGATCCCGCCATGCCGGTGCTGTTCATCTCCGGACAGGACGATCCGGTGGGCGGTATGGGCAAGGGCGTGCAGCGGTCTTATGAGGCATTCAAGGCCGCCGGGTTGCAGGATGTGTCCATCCAGCTATACCCCGGCCTGCGGCACGAAATTCTCAACGAGAAGTCCATGCAGCAGACGGTATATGGCGACATCCACCACTGGCTGTCGCGCTATATCTGACCCACACCCTCTCGAGGGTTTCCGCTTCAGGGGACATCAGACCCGGTGCAGCTCCTGCCACAGGTTTTTCAGCCCCAGCAGGTCGATGTTGCCGCTGCGCCGCAGCAGGCGCACGGTGAAGAAGCTGTCCGCCGTCAGCAGCAGCAGAGCCGCCAGGGATATCCCGGGCGGTATGGCATCTATGACCGGAACCAGCCGGGGCTGCACATACCGCACCGCCAGAGCCGACAGCAGCCCCCAGGCCACGGCGAAGGGGAAGCAAATACGGCGGTTGAGATCCAGATAGGTGTCGCTGTAGTCCCAGAACAGGACACCCAGGCATTTTTCATATAAAAAATGCACGGCGTACTCCACGGCGGTGCACAGGATCCCCCCGTAGAGGGCCAGCTGCCAGAAGCTCTCCGTGTCCCCGGCCAGATAGAGCACCGCCGCCATGGCCAGGCCATACACCGGGCACAGGGGCAGCAGCAGGAAGCATTTGCGCACCCGGTGCCGGGCATGGGTCACAAGGGCGTAGAGCTTTTCCAGCCCATACCCCGCCAGGCTGTAAAAAAAGAAGATCCAAAACCAGAACATTTTCTCTCACCTCACCTGTCAGTCTCTCACCGGCGAGGGGTGGTTATGCCCTTTTCGAAAAAATACTGGGAGGAATACCTATGACCCCTTGGGAAAATCTGCAAAACGAATGCCTGCAATGCCGGGCCTGCGCCCTGGCGGACACGCGGAAAAACGTGGTGTTCGGTATGGGAAACACGGAGGCGGAGGTGCTGTTCATCGGCGAAGGCCCCGGTGCCAATGAGGATGAGCAGGGTCTGCCCTTCGTGGGTGCCGCCGGCAAGCTGCTGGACGACATGCTGGAGATGATCGGCCTGGCCCGGGAATCGGTGTATATCACCAACATCGTCAAGTGCCGCCCACCCCGGAACCGGGACCCGCTGAACACGGAGAAGGATGCCTGCATCGGCTATCTGCGCCGGCAGGTGGCCCTCATGCGACCGAAGATCATCGTGTGTCTGGGCCGCATCGCCGCCATGGAGCTTATCAAGTCCGACTTCAAGATCACCCAGGAGCACGGGCAGTTCATGGAGAAAAGCGGCGTGCTGATGACGGCGCTGTACCACCCCGCCGCCCTGCTGCGGGACGGCACCAAAAAGCCCGAGACCTTTGTAGATCTCAAGGCGCTGCAGGCGAAGATCCGGGAGGTCTGTCAGCATACCCCCATGGAATGCCTGTAAAAAGTCTCGCAGGGTTTGACGCCTGCAGGCGGCAAAAATTTTAAATCATTTTCCCTCGCAACCTGTGCGAGAGAGAAAATACCTCTCAGTCTGCTGCGCGCATAATTTGTCCGTCTGCGACGGATAAATTATGCGCGCAGCAGACTGCAATCCTTTTGCCGGAAAAACCGAAGGTTTTTCGACAGTCTAAAAAACACATCCGCCTGTCGACGGATGTGTTTTTTATATTTAGATGCGCTTCCACTTGGCGCCGCCGGGGACATCGGTGACCTCCACGCCCATGCCCTTCAGCTCGTCGCGGATGCGGTCGGCCTCGGTAAAATTCTTGGCCTTTTTGGCGTCCTGACGCTGGCGGATCAGGGCCTCCACCTGCTCATCCTCTTCACCGCTCTCACTGACCACGGCAAAGGCCGCCGGCTGGGCGGCCATCTGGGCCTGCTTCTTGCGCTGGTCGGCCGCCTTCTCCAGCAGCTTCAGGCCCAGCACGCTGTCAAAGCCCTCCAGCACGGCGCACTTGGTGGCACCGTTGGTCTTGGCCTTGAGCACGTCGTACAGCACCGTCACAGCCATGGAGGTGTTCAGGTCGTTATCCATAGCCTTGGTGAATTTCGCCTTCAGCTCCGCCGCTGCAGCCTCGTCCACGGGGCCATCCTGGGGATCCAGGGCCGCGATCTTGGCAATGAGCTTATTGAAGGCTACGGTGGCGTTGTCCAGATTCTCCCAGGAGAACACCAGGCTCTTGCGGTAGTGGCTCTGCAGGCAGAAGAAGCGGTAGGCCAGAGGATCGTATCCCTTTTGCTCCAGCAGGGAGACGGTGAGGAACTCGCCCTTGGACTTGCTCATCTTGCCGCCCTCGGTGTTCAGATGGGCCACATGGCACCAGTGGGGGCACCAGGGATGGCCCAGATAGCTCTCGGACTGGGCGATCTCGTTGGTGTGATGGGGGAAGGCGTTGTCCACGCCGCCGCAGTGGAGGTCCAGGTACTCGCCGTTGTACTTCATGGAGATGCCGGAGCACTCAATGTGCCAGCCGGGATAGCCCACGCCCCAGGGGGAGTCCCATTTCAGGGCCTGATCCTCGAACTTGGACTTGGTGAACCACAGCACAAAGTCGTTTTTGTTGCGCTTGTTGGTGTCCTCCTCCACGCCCTCCCGGACGCCCACGGCCAGGTCCTCCTCGTTGTGGTCGTTGAAGATATAGTACCGCTCCAGCTTGGAGGTGTCGAAGTAGACATTGCCGCCGGCGAGATAGGCATAGCCGGTGTCCAGAAGCTTGGTGATGATCCTGATATAGTCGTCAATGAGGCCGGTGGCGGGCTGCACCACATCCGGGCGCTTGATGTTCAGCTTGCGGCAGTCCTCAAAGAACGCATCGGTATAGTACTGGGCAATCTCCATGACAGTCTTATGCTCCCGGCGTGCGCCCTTGAGCATCTTGTCCTCGCCCTCGTCAGCGTCGGAGGTCAGGTGGCCCACGTCGGTGATGTTCATGACGCGGTTCACATCGTACCCGGCGTATCGCAGGTACTTCTCCAGCACATCCTCCATGATGTAGCTGCGGAGGTTGCCGATATGGGCAAAGTGGTAGACGGTGGGGCCGCAGGTGTACATCTCCACATGGCCGGGGGTGTGGGTCTTGAACTCCTCTTTCTTGTGGGTGGCGGAATTATACAGATACATGGTCAGGTCTCCTTTATGGTTGCAGTTTTATTATATAGACGATTTTGCGGGGGTGACACCCCCGCAGTCACAGCTGTGCCGTGCCAGCTCCCCTTACGCAGGGGAGCCTTTTTATTGGGGACGGGGGATGCGGATTGCCACGACCAGTGACTTCGGTCACTGGTCTCGCAATGACACATTACAAGTAGTGCAGTGGGGCGGGACGATGTGGGCATCGTCCCCTACGGGATTGTAACAGAAAATGCGGCACAAGCCCGGGCGGGCGGACAGAGGCGTCCGCCCCTACGAGTTGGCTCCAACTAAAAACGCCTCTCATGCCCGGGGGCATGAGAGGCGAAAAAAATCGCGGTTCCACTCTCGTTTGTCACTCAATGGGGCCTTTTACGCAAGGCCGGGCGGAGGGCATCTGCATCCCCCGCGCTCCCGGACGCACTTTCCGCGCCGCTTCACAGGGCGGCTTGCAGCCGGTGGCCGCCCCTCTCTCAGAAAAGCTGTGGCGCGTACTCTTTCCGATCGTCGCGCTATTCGATTGTATTTTATAGTAGCAGACTTTCCCCTCCCTGTCAAGGCATCTTCACCGAAAAACCGGATATCAGCGGAGACCTGACCGCCCCGAAACGCCCTCACCTTTTTTAGATGCCGCAGAAAAAATTTCAGATTTTCCGCCCGCAGAAAAAGTATAATCCCGCAGTCGATTTTCTCCGCTGCACCCAAGGCCAGAAATTAACGGATATCGCGTCATTTTTTATAGCATTTTAATATTTTTGGCATTTTATTGACGACAACTTTACCGATTTTGGTGCTATAGTTTGAGCATGATTTTTGACGATCCGGACGTCGAAAAGAGTAAAAAAGAGAAATCGCTTTTACAAAGGAGTGTGTTTTTGTGGCTACATTTATTATTGGCTTGGTCATCTTGATCGGCGGTGCCGCACTATACGGTCGCTTCTGCGAAAAGGTGTTCGGTCCTGATGATCGCAAGACCCCCGCCTATACCAAAGAAGACGGCGTGGACTTTGTCCCCATGAAGGGCTGGAAGAACAGCCTGATTAACCTGCTGAACATTGCCGGTACCGGCCCCATCATCGGGCCCATTCAGGGCATTCTGTTCGGGCCCATCGCATTTTTGACCATTCCCATCGGCAACATCATCGGCGGCGCCATGCACGACTACTTCTCCGGCATGATCTGCCTGCGCGACGGCGGCACCCAAATGCCCGAGATGATCCGCCGCTATTCCCCCAAGGGCATTTATAAGTTCTATAACATCTTCGTGTGCATCATGCTGCTGCTGGTGGGTGCCGTATTTATCTACACCCCCGGCGACATTGCCGCCACGCAGCTGTTCGGCTTTGACGGCAAGGCCACCTCTGTTTCCACGTGGGTCATCTATGGCGCCATCTTCCTGTACTACCTGATCGCCACCGTGTTCCCCATCGACGCCATCATCGGCAAGATCTACCCCATCTTCGGCGGTATCCTGCTGTTCTCCGCCATTGGCGTGTTCATCGGCATCTTTGTCAAGGGCTTCCCCCTGCTGAACATCTGGGATGATTGGTCCTCCCCCATCCTGACCATCGCCAGCTCCGGCAAGCCCTTTACCTATGCTGATTACTTCGCAAACGGCCACTTCCTGCCCATCTTCTTCGTAACGGTGGCCTGCGGCATCCTCTCCGGCTTCCATTCCACCCAAACGGCCATCATCTCCCGCACTATGAAGAGCGAGAAGGAGGGCCGCAACACCTTCTATAACATGATGGTGCTGGAAGGCTTCATCGCCATGGTCTGGGCTGCCGGCGCTATGGGCGTTTACAACCTGGCTCTCCAGAGCCCCGAGGCCACGCTGGCCACCGGCACTGTGGGCGTGGTCTGCAAGCACCTGCTGGGCAACATCGGCGGTATCATCGCCCTGATCGGCGTTATCGTTCTGCCCATCACCTCCGGCGATACGGCTCTGCGTGCTCTGCGTCTGAGCCTGTCCGAGACCATGCACATCGACCAGTCCACCAACGGCAAGCGCATTAGGCTGGCTCTGCCCATCTTTGCTCTGGTCATTGCCATCCTGGTCTTTGCCAAGGTCAATAACAACGGCTTCATGATCCTGTGGCGCTACTTCGCCTGGGCCAACCAGACCCTGGCTCTGTTCGCCCTGATGTGCATTGCCGTGTGGATGTTTGAAAACGGCAAGGCAAAGTGGGCCTGGATGCCCATGATTCCCGGCGGCTGGTACGCTTTCATCTGTGTCACCTACATTGCCAACGCCAAGATCGGCTTCAACATCCCCTGGACCATTGCCTACATCATCGGTGTTGTCTGCGCCGTGGCGTATGTCATTGCCTGCTGCATGTACGGCAAGAAGCGGGCGGCTAAGAAGCTGTCTTTGGATAACTAACCAGTTTCTCTCCTCAAATATTTTCCTAACAGGAACAGTCCCCCGGCTTTCACCGGGGGACTGCTCTATTTTCTCAAAAAAATCCGTGTCTATCGTCAGGGGCCTTGCACAGGCCATGTAAACCTCGGTGCCCTCCGCAAATATGCGGAGGGCACCGGTTTTTCTGTATTTATTTCTGCCCTTCATCCCTGCCGCAGCTGCCTGCACAGCAGCCGACTCACAGCATCGGCAAACCATCCGATGGATGGGATGCGCTCCATAGCCTGACCGTAAATTTTCCGGGCGTCGGGCAGCTCCCGGTCGCTGCCGGTGAAGATGCACACAGGCCGGATGCCCCGGCGGCGCAGAATCCCCGTCTCCTGGGCGGTATCATCCACGCCCCGCTTGCCGCTGTAGCTGTATCCCCCCAGGGGCAGCGCTCCCATGGGGATCCGCTGGTCGTCGTTGGGGCTGGCGTCCGACAGAACCAGCAGCAGGCGGTTTTGACTCGCCGTCTTGCGCATCAGCCAGGCCATGGCCCTCAGAGCCAGGCCATCCCGATTCCATCCGGCAGCCACATAGTCAAAGACCCGGTCATTCTCCTCCGGCTTGTCATAGTCCCGCAAAATCCGCAGAACCGTACACCCGCTGACGGAGCAAAACGCCGTGACCCGCACCGGGATGCGGCAGCGGCTGAGGCTCTCCACGATGATATAGGCCTGGGTGGCCAGCTTTTCCTGCTGGCGGTTCTGGGAGGCAGAGCCGTCCAGCAGAATGTCCACCGACAGCTCCCCGGGCTGGCTGTCGCTGCGGCGGGTGAAGATCCGCTGCTCGCCCAATGCCGCCGCCCGCCAGGCCACATCCCCCCGCAGCCGCCCCACGCGGCCCAGGGAGGTATCCTCGTCCTGCTGCAGCAGCAGAGTGTTCTGCAGTTTTTGGGTGAGCTGGGCGATTGTCAGACGGTTTTGCAGAAGGTTTTTCTGATAGTACGCCCGGTTTTTCTCCCTCTGCCGCCGAAAGCTTTCCGCATCCCAGGTGGCGTCTGCACTGACGGGATGCTCCGGCGGCGTTCCTCTGGTAAAGTGCAGCCGGCAGTTCCGGTGTACCCCCGTGCACAGCTCCCGCTCCGCCTCTGCCAGCTGCGAGGGGGTGAGCATGGACGTGCCGAAGCAGTCCTCCACATAGCGGCGCAGGATGGGCTCCGGAGTCTTCCCCTGAAGGAAGCTGAGAAGGCGCATGGTCTTCCCTGCTCCCCCTTCGCCGCCCTCCGTGGGGTCGCCCCGGCCCAGAGCCCGGAGTGCGTTGGGCCGAATGAGACGGATGCCGCCGCCCTTGCCTCTTATATTACGCCCGGCGAAGGCCGCCCACTGGCGGTCGGTAACGCTGCGGCGGGCCCGGCGAAAGAATGTAAACAGCAGCTCCTCCGTTCGATCTATGATTTTCTGCTCGTTCCACCCCGGGTCAAATTCCAGGGCCGCCAGCACCTGCCGCAGCCATGGGTCCTGGGGCTCCTCTCCGGTGAGGACGCGGCGGGCCCAGGCGGCCCGGAGGCTCTCAGCATTTTCCCGAGGGTCCTGGGGATGGGGCCGGGCCAAAGGCCTTTGGGCATATTCCCGTCGCAGACCCGCCAGGGCAGGCCGCGCCTTCCCGGCCCGGGCAAACACCGCATGCTCCATGCCCAGCCAGAATACGTCCGTATATAGCCCGCCCTTTTGCTGCAGCTGAAAGCTGTGCAGCATAGGCTGAAAGCGCGAAAAATCATACAGGCCATAGGCCAGGCCCATGATCGTGTTTATGTAGAGCTCGGCGTCTCCCTGGTCGTCGAACGCCGCCTCCTCCGGGTGGATGTCATAGCGCCCGGCGCCATTCCAGATTTGGTTATAGGCCCGACGGCTCTGCAGTTCTTCCCGGTCCATGGTCAGTCTCCAAACAGCTGGGAACGATCCGCATTTTCCGGGATCCTGGCCCAGACCGTGTCCGCCGCCAGCTGCTGCTCAAAGGGCTTAAATGCCTTGTTGATGACGCCCAGACGCAGGGCCTGCCCGGCACAGATGCCCTTTTCCATCAGGTGCAGCGCCGAGAGCAGGCCCCGCAGATCCAGGGCCTTGGTGGAGATCTCTCCGCTGTCGCATTTCTGCCGCAGATCCCGGAACAGGGCGGCGAACTGCTCCGCCCACTGTCCTTTCAGGGTGGGGAAGCTGCGGCGCAGAAGCTTTTTCAGGTTTTCGTCGGATATGATGGGCATATCCAGCACCACGAAACGGGACACCAGTGCCTCGTTCAGCTCCCGGGTCCCGGCGTAGCCGTAGTTCATGGTGCCGATAAAGCGGGTGGCCTCGTCCAGATGGATGCGGTCATAGCCCGGCACATCGATGATCCGCCGGTGATCCAATGTGGCGTGGAGCACCGCCAGAGCCTCATTTTTGGCCATGTTCACCTCGTCCAGTACGCCAAAGCCGCCCAGGCGGGCGCATTTGCTCACCGGCCCCTCCCGGAACACCACCTGTCCCTCCTGCAGCGTGTCGGCCCCGATGAGGGCCGCCGCGTCCACATTCACATACATGGACACGTCCCAGACCGGGCGGCCAAACACCGCCGCCAGATTTTCCGCCAGGACGTTTTTGCCCGTGGCCTTGGGGCCGGCCAGCAGCAGATGCTCCCCACACAGCAGGGCCGCTGCCGCGCTCTCCCATATCTCCCGGCCATAGTACAGATAGCGCGGCTGCGGAACCCGCTCCGCCGCGGACTGTGGAACCGGATGGCCCTCCCGGAAGTGCCGGATCTCCTCCAGCAGCGCCGCATCCACGCCTTCCTCCCGCAGCTCTTTCCAGATGTCCATGAGATTATACCCCCTGTTCGCCGAGTTTCCCTGCGGACATGGCCGCAGGTCATCCAAATGATGCTGTATTATACACCCGCAGTGTGCAAAGAAACCGCCAAGAATCGAGGTTTTACGCGCTTACTTCGCCCCTTTCTTCCGGCAAAAGCAAGCTGCCGTCGGAGACAGACTCCGGCGGCAGCTTGCTTTTATTTTTTCCGATCTCAGCGAATAAAATGCGTCCAGGCGTGCTCCTCCTTGGCAGGCAGGCCAAACTGCTCCTTCCCCAGGGCAATACTCTTCATCAGGAAAGTCATGTTCCTGGCCAGGGTACGCATGGTCTGCAGCCCCTCCTCGTCCTGCTCCGCCTGCCCCGGCTGGTTGCCGTGGATGCTGTTCCAGTACTGGCTGGAGGCGATAGGCATATTGTTGATGGTAAAGTATTTGTTCAACTCGTCAAAGGTAGCCGAGCAGCCGCCCCGCCGGGCGCACACCACGCTGGCTCCCACCTTCATGGTCTTGTCCACAAAGGGTGTGCTGTAAAACAGCCGGTCCAGCACGGCTATCAGCGTGGCATTGGCCGAGGCAAAGTAAACCGGGCTGGCTACTACCAGACCGTCGGCCTGGGCCAGCTTCGGTGCCAATTGATTCACCACGTCATCAAAAACGCACCGGCCGGTCTCCTTGCAGCGGCCGCAGGCGTTGCAGCCCCGGACCGCCTCGCTGCCCACCCGGACGATCTCCGCGTCCACGCCCTCCTCGTCAAAGACTCTGTGCATTTCCTCCAGTGCCCGGGACGTATTTCCCTTCGCTCTGGGACTGCCGTTGATCATCAGTACTTTCATCATGAATCCCCCTTCACTGCATCTTACATGCTGCCAACAGGATAATCCCTTCCGCCGCAAAATGCAAGCCCTTTCCCCCAGTTATATGAATATGGAAGAAGAGGCCACATAGCGGCCTCTTCTTTGCTTCACCGTCCGGTGTACTTATTTCATATCGGGATACGTCTTGCGCACATAGGTGTCGATGCGGCGGACAGCCTCCTTCAGGTTCTCGTCGGAGTTGGCGAATACCAGCCGCAGGTAGCCCTCGCCGCAGGCTCCGAAGGCGGAGCCGGGCACGGTAACCACCCCTGCGCCGGTCAGCAGCTCCTCGGCGAACGCCTGAGAGCTCTTGCCGAAGGCCTTGATGTTGGCGAAGGCGTAGAAGCTGTCTGCGGACTTCCGGCAGGAGAAGCCGGGTATGGCGTTGATGCCGTCGATGAGGATGTCCCGGCGACGGGTGTAGTCGGCCGCCATCTGCTCCACACACTCGGTGCTCTTCAGCGCCTCGGCCGCGGCCACCTGGGAGAAGGAGGACACGCAGGAGGCAATGGCCTCGTTCATCTGGGCCATCTTCTTCACACATGCGGCGCTGGGGGCCACAACGTAGCCCACTCGCCAGCCGGTCATGGCATATGCTTGGGCTTGTCCTGCTTCAGGTTATCCAGCACGGCGATGATCTGGCCGGGGGTGGTGTCCTTGCTGGACAGGCCGTAGCGGCCGCCCACGATCTCCATGTCGACGCCCTTCTCCTTGTACACGGAGCAGATGTCCTGATACAGAGGCTCGCCCATAGCGCCGGGCTCCTTGGTGCGGTCCAGCACCGCCAGCTTCTTGCAGGAGGCGGGGATGGAGGAGAGGAACTTGTCCGCCGCGAAGGGGCGGTACAGGTGCACGTTCAGCAGGCCCACCTTCTCGCCCTGGGCGGTGAGGTAGTCGATGGCTTCCTTGGCGGTTTCCGCGCCGCTGCCCATGAGGACGACCACGCGCTCGGCGTCGGCTGCGCCGTAATAATTAAAGAGCTTATACTCCCGGCCCGTCAGCTTGCTGATGGCGGCCATGTACTTTTCCACGGCCTCGGGGATGGAGTCCACCTTCTCGTTGCAGGTCTCGCGGCACTGGAAGAAGATGTCGGGGTTGACGGTGGTGCCGCGGGTAGCGGGATGCTCGGGGTTCAGGGAGTTGCGGCGGAAGGCCCGCAGGGCGTCCATATCCACCATGGGCCGCAGGTCCTCATAGTCCAGGGCCTCGATCTTCTGGATCTCGTGGCTGGTGCGGAAGCCGTCGAAGAAGTGCAGGAAAGGCATCCGGCAGTGGATGGCGGCCAGATGGGCCACCGCGCCCAGATCCATGACCTCCTGGGGGGAGGAGGATGCCAGCATGGCAAAGCCGGTGCTGCGCACGCCCATAACGTCGCTGTGGTCGCCGAAGATGGACAGCGCGTGGGCGGACAGGGTACGGGCGGACACATGGAACACGCCCGGCAGCATCTCGCCGGCGATCTTGTACATGTTGGGGATCATCAGCAGCAGGCCCTGGGAGGCGGTGTAGGTGGTAGTCAGTGCGCCGGACTGCAGGGCGCCGTGTACCGTGCCGGCCGCGCCGCCCTCAGACTGCATCTCCACCACCTGCACCGGCTGGCCGAACAGATTCTTTTTGCCGTTGGCTGCCCATTCATCCACATGCTCTGCCATGGGGCTGGACGGTGTGATGGGGAAGATTCCCTCCACCTCCGTAAATGCGTACGACACATACGCCGCCGCTTCGTTTCCGTCCATGATGACCATATTCTTTGTTGCCATGATCAAATCTCCTTCTCAAGTATTTTCTTACTTACTTCTTACTTACATATCGTGTATCCTCAACCAGTGCTACAGCACCGCGTGCTCCGTGTCCTACTTCTTCGTGGACAAGGGTCATGAGCCCCAGTGGGTCACCAAGGCCTGCTACGCTGTGTTCTGCCTGGCCGCTGTGTATGGCTCCGTCATCGCTGCCAACCGCGCTTGGGACCTGGGCGATACCGGTCTGGGCCTGATCGTGTGGATCAACTACCTGTTCCTGCTGCTCAGCTGCCCCGTGGCCATCAAGCTGCTGCGCGACTACGAGCGTCAGCAGAAGCTGGGTCTCGATCCCGTCTTCGACCCCGATCAGTTCAAGGGTGTCAAGGGCTTCGAGCATGTGGACATGAGCCTCTGGCGCGAGATCCGCGATAAGTTCAAGTCCGGTCAGCTGAAGAACTGAGCCTTCCCTATTACAGAGTTAACCCTTTCTTTTCCATTTTCTCTTACCAGCAAGAAGCCGTGGGCCTATGCCTGCGGCTTTTTGCCATATTTATCCGCTTTTACACATTGTTTAGGAATTGACAAGGATATTATCTATCTGCTATGATAAATACAATTTAGAAAATGGATCATACAGAAAGGAAGTTTGTTCTCGTGGCAAGCTCCAAATATGCCGTTTTTCTGAAGGTCGTCGAACTGGGCAGCATGTCCAAGGCCGCCATGCACTGCAATTACTCCCAGTCAGCTGTCAGCCAGATCATCAGCTCCCTGGAAGATGAGCTGCAGATGGCGTTGCTGCACCGCAGCCAGTCCGGTGTAACGCTCACCTCCTGCGGCGAGCAGATGCTCCCCTATATCACCCGCTTGTGAGATGCGACGGAGGCCGTTTCCGAGCAGGCTGCCAAGCTGAAGGGCCTGGAGGTGGGCCATATCCGCATCGGCACCTTTTCCAGCATCTCCTGCCATGTGCTTGCGCCGGTGCTGAAGGAGTTCAAGGCTCTCTATCCCAATATCAGCATCGGGATCCTCGAGGGGGAAGATGCCGGCGTCACCGCCATGCTGACCCGGGACGAGGTGGATATCGGCTTTTTGGACGCACCTGTCCCCGCCGGTTTTGACTCCTTTCTGGTGCGCCGGGATCCCTTCCTGGCTGTGGTGTCGGAAAGCAGCCCTCTTGCCGCCATGGATGCCATTCCCCTGTCCGTCTACGCCTCCGAACCCACCATTCTCTATGACGAGGGCAGCCAAAAGGAGGCCATGGGCATATTCCGCAAAAATAAGATCACGCCCCGGGTGGAATACACCAGTCAGGACGACAACCTGATCCTCTCCCTGATTGAAAACGGCCTGTGCATCGGCTGCATGGGGCAGCTGATCCTCTCCCGCAACTCCTACCGTGTGGTCAGCCGCCCTACAGAGCCTCAGTACTACCGGGAGATCATGTTTGTGGTGCGCAGCATTGAGCATGCCTCCCCTGCCGCCGCCCATTTCACCACGTTTTTCAAGGACTGGCTCTTCCGCAATCCGCAGCCCCAGGCCTGACCGGAATATTCAGACAGAGACAGGCATCCTCCTCCGCAGCAAGGAGGGCAGATGCCTGTCTCTGTTCGCATTCCGGCGGCCGGGGTGGGTGCAGCCCCGGCATAGCCCCGGCCCCCGGCGCATAGGGTAGCAAAAAAAGAAAGGTGGAATCCCAATGCTGCATAAGCCCGTCCGCGTGTTCCTCATCCGAAAGAAGGTCGCTCTGGCCATCGGCGCCCTCCTGGCAGCGGCTGCCATTTTCTGCGCCGTGAACGTTCCCGCCGCCATTACCGCTGTCGCCGCCGCCCGCCAGCTCCCCATCTACAGTGTGGACCGCTCCTCTGAAGATGGGAAAAAATACTGCGCCATATCCTTCGACGCCGCGTGGGGTGATGGAAAAGTGCGGCAGTAGTCCCGCCGCCTGACACATAGCGTCATTCCTGTCATTCTCAGGAGCGAAGCGATGTGGAGATCCGCAGCTGAGCGGCATTGTATCTATGAATCAGCTACTATTCCGGAATTAGCGCACCGCAGCCAGCCTGTGAGCCGGGATGACCGCGATGTCTTCCCCCTGCAATATGGCGAAAAGGAAACGGCGCGGCTATTGCCGCGCCGTTTCCTTTTTGCCAGGGGTGAGGGGGGTAGCAATCACAAAGGGGATAAGGATTTGGAAAACACAGATATCATCAGCCCAGGGTCATGCCGCCGTCTACCAGCCAGTTGGAACCGTTGACATAGGATGCCTCATCGGAGGCCAGGAACGCCACCACATTGGCCATTTCCTCGGGCTTGCCGGGACGCTTCATGGGCCCCAGGGTCACGTTGTCAGAGCTGTTCTCGATCCCCACATCCTTGTAGCTGGCAAGGATGCTCTTCATCATGCCGGTGTCCACCCAGCCGGGGGAAATGCTGTTGATGCGGACACCGTTGCCGCCGTTTTTGTTGGCCGCGTTTTTGGTCATGAAGATCACAGCGGCCTTGCTGGCGCCGTAGGAGATCTCATAGGGATAGCCGAACATACCGGACACAGAGCCGAAGTTCACAATGGCTCCGCTCTTCTGAGCCTGCATCACCGGCAGAACATTCTGCATCATCAGGAACGTGCCGAACACGTTCACCTCAAAAACCTTTTTGGTCGCCTCGAAGGAATAGTCCTCCGTGCGGGCGCTGGGGCCGGAAATACCGGCCAGATTGACCAGTACATCGATGCGGCCATAGTGGTCGACGATCTTCTTCACGGTCTCCTTGACGCTCTCCTCGTTGGATACATCCGCCGCCATGCAGCAGCCGTGCTCCGCATCCAGCTGCAGTTTCTCAGCAGTCTTGCGGGCAAGATCCTCGCGGATATCCAGAATGACAGCCTTTGCCCCCAGGTCGGTAAATTTTTTGACAATGGCCGTGCCCATGTCACCGCCGGCGCCGGTCACTACAACCACTTTGTTGGTGAAATCCATAGTTGTCTCCTTTCTGTATTCGGGCGGAAATTGCCGATGCGTTTTTCTGATTTCATTATACAGGTTCCTGCCATAAAAATAAGATAATTCGATGGAAAAGCAAGATTATCAGCAAATGACCGCGCCCCGCCCTGCTGCGCGGCGCAAAAAACTGCGGTATACTGTGAAAAAAGGAGGAGTGACGATGGAGCTTTACTACTATACGGATTTTGCCTGTCCCTTTTGCTATGTGGCGTATCGCCGGGCGGCGGCCTTCGCGGAGAAGGCCTCCGCGGCCATGACTCCGGTCTTCATTGAGATCCACCCGGAGGTCCCGCCTCAGGGCTGTGACCGCAGGCTGCTGCTCTCGGACGAGCAGAACCGCGAGATGACGGAATTTCTCTCCCGTCTGGGCGCGCCCTACGGCATACGGCCCTCCCTGGGGGACCGGCTGGTGAACTCGGAAAAGGCCGCCGATGAGACCAGCGGAAGCCCGCAGATTTAATAATAGAGCAAGACCCCGATTCTGCCGTCATGGCAGGATCGGGGCTTTTCACGGAAGTGACCGGCGGTATTCTGCGCACACAACGGGAAACGCCGGGGATAAATATCCCCGGCGTTTCCCAAGAAAGAAGCACTTGGAAAAGAGAATATCAAATTAACGCTCAGGTGCGTCTTACAGCGCCATGCGATAGATCTCTGCGGCGATCTCCGGCGTCAGCTTCACGAAGTTTCCGTGGTTGGGAGCGCCGTGGAACATATTCTCCACCATGACGGGGATGTCCTCCTCCTTGCCGCCCAGCTCGCTGATGGTGGCGGGCATGTTCAGATCGTTCATGAACTGACGCACGCAGCGGATGCCCTCCATCGCGGTGGCCTCGGGATGCTCGAAATCGTTCTGGCAGCCGAAGACGCGGGTGGCAAACTTCACGAACAGTTCGGGGCCGTTGACCTTCATAGCGTACTCCATCCAGTAGGGGAACAGCAGGGCCAGACCGGCGCCGTGGGAAGCACCGTATAGGATGCCAATCTCGTTGTCCATGTGGTGGGTGCTCCAGTCCTGGGCGCGGCCCACGCCGGTGCTGTTGTTCTGGGCGACCATGGCGGCCCACATGATGTTGGCCCGGGCCTCATAGTCGTTGGGATTTTTCATGACGCGGCTGCCTTCCTTGATGATGGTCAGCATCACAGCCTCCAGCATGCAGTCGGTGAGCTCGCAGTCCTTGGTGTGGGAGAAATAACGCTCCAGGCAGTGGGCGAAGATGTCTGCCAGGCCGCTGGCGGTCTGATAGGGGGGCAGAGTCATCATCAGCTCAGGGTCATAATGGCAAACAGGGGGTGCAGAATATCATCGTCGGCGCAGCGCTTATACAGATGTCCATGCTCGGTGACCAGCGTCACCACGGAGTCAGTGGAGCCCTCGGAGCCGGAGGCAGCGATGGTCACCACGCAGCCCACGGGCAGCGCCTCGGTGACGGGGCCCTTCTTGCCGCAGTAGAAATCCCAGAAATCGCCGTCGTGCTTCACACCCAGGGCAATGCCCTTGGCAGAGTCCATGACGGAGCCGCCGCCGATAGCCAGGACGAAGTCCACGCCTTCCTTCTTGGCCAGGTCGATGCCCTCATAGACCAGATCCGCGTGGGGGCTGGCCTTCACGCCGCCCAGCTCCACATAGGCGATGCCCTCTGCATCCAGGGAAGCCTTCACCCGGTCCAGCAGACCGGTGTGCTTGACGCTGCCGCCGCCATAATGGATCAGGACCTTGTGTCCGCCGTATTTCTTAACATATTTGCCGGTCTCGTTCTCGGTGCCCTTGCCAAAGGCAAAATAGGTGGGGCTATAAAAAGTAAAATTATCCATAGTGACCTCCTGCATTTCTCGTTTGTCCGGGCAGCGACAAGCACCTTCCAGCTGAATCTATTCTACCGCGTCCGACCCGGGCAGAATGTGCCACTCCTCACCTGTTTTTTGCCGCATCTCATCTTTCCGGCGAAAAAACAGCGCTATGTGCCGCAAGCGGCAAAGTTCCCATGAGAAGCAGCAAATCATTGCCGCCCCTCCGGCGGTATAATGGACGCAGTATAATGGACAAGGGGGCCTGTTATGAAGGACTATATCGATCACTTTTATGAGCAGCTGAACGGCCGCTGCTGCTGCAGCGATCCGGTCGGTTTTGAGAATTTCCTGCTGGAGTGCATCGAGCGCGGCGAGGCGCACGATGATCCCGAATACATGGTGACCGTGTGCGGTGAGCTGGGCAGCTTTTACCGCAGCTGCGAGCAGTATGACCACTCCCTGGCCGCCTTTGAGCGGGCAAAAACCGTGACGGAAAACGCCGGTGCCGCTGAGACGACGCTTTATGCCGCCACGCTGAATAACATGGCCGGAACCTACCGGCAGATGCAGGATTATGACCGGGCCATCGACCTGTACCTGAAGGCCCGCAAGCTCTATCACAACATCTGCGGCCGGACCAACGCTCCGTATATCGGCTCGCTGAACAATCTCTCCCTGGCCTACCGGGAGGTGGGCCAGCCGGAGCTGGCGCTGTCGTGTCTGGAGGAAGCCGTGGAGACCTATACCAAGATCCTCGGCCCGGATCATGAGCGCTCCCGCGCCGCCGGGGAGGATCTGTTCCACCTGCGGCAGAAGGTGGCACAGATGCGGGCCAAGCCTCTCACAGAAAGGAGCGATGACCTACGCAGGACCACGGAATGATCGAGATCACCGGTGCGGTGGAAAACAACCTGAAAAAGCTCTCCCTGCGCATCCCTAAGGAGCAGCTGGTGGTGCTGACGGGTGTCTCGGGCTCCGGCAAAAGCTCCCTGGCTTTTGACACCATCGCCCAGGAGAGCAGCCGCCAGTGGCAGGAGACTCTCCCCCTTTACCTGCGCAGCCGGATGCCCCACCATTGTCAACAATGGCCGCTATGTGCTGGAGTGCCCCCTGCGCTATCGTGATTCGGTTTACGACATCGACTTTGAGGCGCTGGAGGCAGCCCTGTCCGATCCCCAGGCCACGCTGCTGATCCTGTGCAACCCCCACAATCCCGTGGGCAAGATCTGGGACCGGGAAACTCTGCTGCGCATCACGGAGCTGTGTATCAAGCACAGCGTCCTGGTGCTGTCGGACGAGATCCACTGCGACCTGACGGACCCCGGCAAAGAGTACATCCCCTATGCCAGCGTTTCCCCGGAGGCGGCGCAGATCAGCATCACCTGTGTCGCGCCTACCAAGGCCTTCAATCTGGCGGGGATCCAGTCCTCCGCCGTGATCGTACCCAATCCCGCGCTGCGCCATCGGGTGTGGCGCGCCCTGAATACCGATGAGGTGGGCGAGGCCAGCATTCTGGGCGCTCTTGCCCCGGCGGCTGCCTTCAAGCAGGGCGGTGCCTGGCTGGATGCCATGCGCGCCTATGTGTATGAGAACAAGCAGTATGTCCTCCGCTTCATCGCCGAGAATCTCCCCCAGATCACGGTCATCCCCTCGGAGGCCACCTATCTGCTGTGGATGGATTGCCGCCGCATCAGCGGGGATTCCACCCGCCTGGCCTCCTTCCTGCGCCAGCATACGGGACTGATCCTTGTCAACGGTGTGGGCTACGGCGCCGGCGGTAACGGATTCCTGCGTATCGCCCTGGCCTGTCCCCGGAGCACCGCGGAGGACGGCATGGCCCGTCTCGCCCGGGGCGTTCAGGAGTTCCTGGCCCAGGAAAAATGATCCGCAACCCATAATTTAAACTCCCGGTTCCCGTTTGGGGATCGGGAGTTTTCTTGTGTCCCCCCGCCCGGTGCCCGTCCGCATAGTTCCTCCTCTCCGCTCATACACTGCAATATTCCCTTTGAAAGGAGGCCCCTTTTATGGATACCGCCGTGCCGTCATATTTGCCCACCACCGTGGTGCGCAGCTTCGTGGGCCAGCAGTCTGCGGAGGATCTGGTGCTGGAGCTGATAAAAGCCCATGCCCGCCCGACCTGACCGGGAAGGCTGCCGGGCCGCCCCCTGCGAAACGCTGCCCACGGCCCTGTACTGCCGCCTGTCCCGGGAGGACGGCGACCGGGAGGAGAGTGACTCCATCGCCAACCAGCGGAAGCTGCTGGAGGGCTACCTCGCAGACCACCCGGAGCTGACCGCCGCAGAATACTACACCGACGACGGCTGCACCGGCACTAATTTTAACCGCCCCGGCTTTCAGCGGATGCTGGAGGACATCCGATCCGGCCGCATCTGCTGCGTGCTGGTAAAGGATCTGTCCCGCTTTGGCCGGGACTATATCGAGACCGGCCGCTATCTGGAGCGCTGGTTCCCGGACCACGGCATCCGCTTCATCGCCGTCACGGATAACATCGACAGTGCCCGGGGTGCCTACGACATGATGATGCCCCTGAAGAATCTCTTCAACACCCAGTACGCCCGGGACATTTCCCAGAAGGTGCGCAGCTCCCTCCGGGCCAAGCAGCAGCAGGGGGAGTTCATCGGTGCCTTCGCCAGCTACGGGTATTGCAAGGACCCCAAAAACCATGCTCATCTGCTCATCGATCCCCCCGCGGCAGCGGTAGTTCGGCGCATATTCTCCCTGTTTGAAAGCGGTGTGGGCAAGGTGCGCATCGCCCGGCTTCTCAACAGTGAGGGCATCCCCTGCCCCAGTGAGTATAAGCGCCTCACCGGGGAAAACTACCGCAACAGCCGCCGTCTGCCCGCCACCACCTACTGGACCTATGCCACCATCCACCGCATCCTGCAAAACGCCATGTATATCGGCCACATGGAGCAGGGCCGGGATGACCGCCTGCAGCTGCATGGCCCCGCCCGGCGAAAGCCCCGGCAGGACTGGATCGTGGTGGAGGATACCCACGCCCCCATCATCGACAAAGCCCAGTGGGACCGGGTGCAGATGTTGCTCCGCAGCAACGCCCGTGCGCCGGATTTCACCCGCAGTGTCAGCCCCTTTGCCGGGCTTCTCAAGTGCGGCGACTGCGGCCGGGCTATGGTGAAGACCACCTGGGGCGGCCGGGTCTTCTACACCTGCGGCTCCTACAAGCGCTACGGCGCCGCCGCCTGTACCAGGCATTACATCTCCCAATCCGCCCTCACTCAGGTGATCCTGACAGACCTGAACCGCCTCATCGCCTCCGTGGCGGATCTGCCGTCCCTTGCCCGCCGGGGAATACAGCCGCCCGCCTCCCCCGGTGCCGACCAGAGCCGGAAGCTCACTGCCGCCCTGCAGCGCATACACCGCCGCCGCCAGATCGCCTACGAGGATTACCAGGACGCTCTGCTCTCCCGGGAGGACTATCTGCGCTACCGGGCCGACTACGATGCCCAGGCCGATGCCCTGCAGGCCCAGCTGGACAAGCTGCGCAGCGAGGTTCACTCTCCCCCTCTGCCGCAACCCTGGGTCAGCTCCCTGCTGACGGAAAAACACCTCACCCAGCTGGATCGCATCACCGCAGCCGCCGCCATCCGTCAGATCCGCGTCTATGAAGGCGGCCGGGTGGAGATCGATTACCTGCTGGCGGAGGAATGCCGCCCCCTGCTGGAGGATGCCGCCCCCTGAATTTTCTTTGTTTTCGCTGGGCGGCTGTGCTATACTATAGACAGCACCAAAGAGAGGATGAGTCCCATGCCGTTTCAATACCACATCCGCCAGATGACAGCGGATACGACCACAGCCGAATTTGTGGAAAGCTTCGTCCACGTGGAGAAGTTTCTCCTTTTCTGCCAGCGGTGTGACAGCTATGGCACCCGCTGGTCATGCCCACCCTTCGATTTTGACCCGCTGACCATCTGGCGCTCCTACACGAAGCTGCGCCTGTACGCCCGCGTTCTGCAAGCCGATGCGCCCCAGCAGTCGCTGGAGGAAGCTCTGGAAGCTCTGAAGCGGGAAAAGCGGCTGTGCCGGGAGCATCTGCAGCAATGGGAACAGGAGATTCCCGGCAGCCAGATGCTCCTGGCAGGAACCTGTCACGAATGTCCGGTATGCGAAAAGTCTCAGGGCCGTCCGTGCAAAAATCCGGAGCTTCTGCGCTATTCCGTAGAAGCCCTGGGCGGTGATGTGGGCGGCTGCCTGCGCCATTATTTCCACCTGCCCATCCAGTGGGGCCGGAACGGCAAGGCCCCGGATTATTTCGTGCTGGTAGGCGGACTGCTGCTGCCTTGACGCAGGATGACTCTTTGTCCCCTTCCTTACCGCTTCATAGCTCTCCTGATTCTCTCACAGACTCAGTGCCCGGCCGCCTTCCGGCAGCCGGGCACTTTTGTGCTCTTATCTCTTATCGGTCTGACCTGATGTTAGCTTCTCCGCCGCTCTGCATCAGCCCACATCGCTCATGCCCATCCGGTCGCGGTACTCCTTGGGTGTCATGCCCACAATGCTGTGGAACGCCCGGGTGAAGGTGGAGTTACTGCTGTAGCGCACCATCACGGCAATGTCCATAACGGTGTAGTTGGTGTCCTCCAGCAGTTCCTTGGCGCGGCTGATGCGGATGCTGCGCAGATACATGCTGGGTGAGACTCCCGTCTGCTGTTTGAACCAGTCGCTGTAATAGGTGGCGTTGTAGTTCTCGATCTCCGCCAGCTGGTTCACGGTGATGGGCAGGTCATAGTGCTCAGCAATGTAGCGGATGGACGGTGCGGCGCAGTTTTCAATAAGCTTTCCATAGAGATAGCTGTAGAGATAGCGGATGGATTTGCTCTGGGGGTTCTGGCTCAGCTCCTTCTGGCTCAGCTCCTTCTGGATCAGCTCCACCAGCTGCACGATCTGCCCCTTCATGGAGACCACCAGCGGATACGACAGCAGCACGGAGTCCTGCTTATCCGCCAGGTTTCCCACCAGATTGATCACCAGCAGCCTCCCTTTGTAGTTGCACTGGTGACTCATGCCGGTAGGCACGAGGATCAGCTCCTGAGTGGTGACGTGATATGCCGTCTCACCGATGAAAATGGTCATTGCCTCCTGCAGCGGAACCAGAATTTGGGGGTAAGCGTGTTCATGCATTCCCATGCATTCGTGGTATACTTGAATATCCAGCTTTTGCATCATTGGACGCGCCTCCTTTTTCTCTATGTTCTCTGTTCTGTCAGATCACTCTCGGAAAGTGCTCCCGCACAATGGCCCGGCAGGCCTCCATGTGCTCCTTAGTGGGCACGGCGGTGTCTGCCAGCAGATAGGGTCTGCCCAGCTTGCGGTACAAGGCCATCGGCGCCCACGGCGTTGTCATCGCCGAGCCTCTGGCCGGCCTGCTGTCCCCCTCCCTGGCCCAGGAATTCTCCGGCGACTACTGCAAGCGCATTGTGGATGCTGTGAAGGACGAGGGCTTCGCCGTTGTATATCATAATTGCGGCAACACCGCCAACGTGACCCTGGACTCCATCTTCAGCTGCGGTGCCAACGCCTACCACTTCGGCAACGCCGTCAAGATGGAGGAAATCATGGAGAAGGATCCTGCCGACATCATCTGCATGGGCAACGTCAGCCCCGCCGAGGAGTTCCGCGGCGGCACCCCCGAGTCCGTCCGGGCCGCCACGCTGGACGTTATGGAGAAGTGCTGCAAGTATCCCAACTTCGTCATTTCCTCCGGCTGCGACATTCCCCCACTGTCCAGCTGGGACAACATTGACGCTTTCTTCGCAGCCGTCAAGGAATTCTATCAAAAGTAAGCTTTCTATCTATCCTTATCACTCTCTAACAACAGG